>Ga0210391_10003178_pt1 | contig 13958 bp, 12 predicted proteins | sample IncBWC12OmetaG_FD_160573 | JGI IMG/M metagenome (GOLD analysis project Ga0210391, IMG submission 160573) | Forest soil microbial communities from Barre Woods Harvard Forest LTER site, Petersham, Massachusetts, United States - Inc-BW-C-12-O ... | reverse complement strand
ACCCCGCCGTCCGGATTGCCCGGCATTGGACGAGTTCCCTGGAACGCTACTCCACCGTCCGGATTGCCCGGCATTGGACGAGTTCCCTGGAACGCTACTCCACCGTCCGGATTGCCCGGCATTGGACGAGTTCCCTGGAACGCCACCCCACCGTCCGGATTACCCGGCATTGGACGAGTTCCCTGGAACGCTACTCCACCGTCCGGATTGCCCGGCATCGGACGGGTCCCCTGCATTACCCGTTGCTGCAACACCGAGATCGAGGCCGAGGCTTGGCTGGACGTCAGCAATACGGCTCCGCACACTACCGTCAGCACAAGCCCGAAATATCTGAGTTTCATAGTCTCTCCTTAAGGATTGGGGCCCAAAACAGCAGGGTAAAAGTACTGATGGTCGCGGGTAGGTAACATGACAGACAAAACCCGCTTGGACTGCGATGCAAAATCTCGATTACTCTCAAGTACATATCTCGCACTCACGCTCGCCCGCCACTATGCAATTGCTTGGCAAAGCCTGCGTCTATCCTCTGGGCGGGCCTCCCCGAGGCGAAACACCCGCTAACGAATTGGAACCACTGCGGAACATACTGATGGTGCTCATCAAGAATTCGCGCTAAACAATGTATTCAAGCAGGGTGTGCCGGTGATCTTGGATGGCTGATATCAGTTCTTCTTCAAACTCGTCGAACCTCGCCCCGGACGCGTTTCGGGAAAACCTGCGCAAGCTGGACCGCCGCCAGTGGTGGCTCTGGTCTTCGGCCGTGCTGGTTCTCCTGCTGCTTACCATCGCCGTCGCGTCGCTTGCTTTCCCCGCGATGCTTAACACGCAGACCGTCGAGCACGATTTCTACTCCTTTTATTTGAATCAAGCCGTACGAGCGCTCGTGGGTATCGTGCTGGTCTTCGCCGTCTATGTGGTCTATCAGCAGACTATGATCATCCGAATGCGCAACACCCTGGCCGACCAGATTCAAAATCTCGCCAAGGTCCAGACCTTGACAGACGAAGTCTACAAACTCGCCGCGCTTGACCAATTGACCGGCCTTTACAATCGCCGCTCGGGCGAGCAGCGCCTGGCCGAAGAGATCAGTCGCGCCGTGCGCCACGAACGCCCGCTCACGATCCTGCTCGCCGACCTCGATGGCCTGAAACAAATCAACGACCGCCTCGGCCACGCCGCTGGCGATCTGGTCCTGAAGGGATTCTCAGAGCGCCTGCGTAAAGCGATTCGCGGCTCCGATCTGGCGGTCCGCCTGGGCGGCGACGAATTCATGGTCCTGCTGCCGGAATGCCGCGCCGAAGAAGTGAAGCATGTCCTCAATCGCCTCGACGGCCTCGAAGTCGAGTTCGAGGGCACCAAAATTCCTGTCCGCTTCTCACGCGGCTGGACCGACTACAAACCTGGCGAGACAGCCGAAGAGTTGCTGCGCCGCGGCGACGAAGCCCTCTACGCAGACAAGCGCGCTGGAAAGAAGTCCGTTGACGTTTCCCAATCCAGAGCCGTTCCGCAACCCACGCTCTAACTTCCGCATCGAAAATAGGTAGGTGACCCGACGCGCCCGCTCGGCACTCCCTTGCGGTATCATGCGCCGAGCGGTTGTTTGGGGATCCTGAGGGAAATACTATGAAATCATTCGCACTCCTGTTCGTGAGATTCAGCAGTCGATCGAAATCCCTGGCCGCTTGGCTGTCCGCGGCCGCCTTGATTTTCGGCCTCGCCCTCATACCTTCGGCGTCCGCCGACGTCCTTGAGCTCAAAACCGGCGAGATCGTCCAGGGCAAATTCGTCAGCGCCTCTTCGGCCACGATTCGCTTCGAAGTCAATGGCCAGGCGCAAACATTCGCAATCAAGGATGTGCTGAACATCGGCTTCAGTGACGCGACGGAGGCCGCCGCGTCGCCGACTCCTGTACCCCCGTCTCCGGCCCCGCCCCCGCAGGCCGATCCCAACGCGGCCGCCCCTCCGCAGCCGAATAGCGACGCGTCTCAGCAACAACAGCCGCCGCCACCTGCTCCAGCCAACTCCGATCCGCAGGACGACAATCCGCCGGCCGCCGCTCCACTGCCGCAGCAGACAGCTCCCTATAACGGCCCCACGCAAGCCGTCACGATTCCGGCAGGAACGACAGTCGTCATCCGCATGATCGATTCGGTTGACTCCCAAACGAACCACGTCAGCGATCCATTCCACGCCAGCCTCGACGCGCCCTTGGTCGTTGGCAACACCGTCGTCGCGCAAAAGGGCGCCGACGTCTACGGCATGCTCGCCAACGCCAAAGATTCCGGCCACATCTCCGGCGCGCCGCAGCTAACGCTCGAGCTCACCGGCATTCGCGTCAATGGAAACGTAGTCCCAATCGATTCCACAACCTATGATGTGGTTGGAAAAAGCCGCGGCTCGCAAAGCGCCGAGCGCATCGGCGGAGGCGCCATCGCAGGCGCCGTGCTTGGCGGAATCATTGGCGGGCCCAAGGGCGCAGCCGTCGGCGCCACGCTGGGAGCCGGCGGCGGCACGGCCGTCCAGCTCTCCACCCACGGCGACCGTATACGCGTCCCCAGCGAAACCCGGCTCGAGTTCACTACCGAAAACGACGTGACGGCCCTGATTCCCGCGGCCTCCAACTGACCGGTTTTCAAGCTGAAAAAGCCAAGAAAAAGGGGTGTTCCTGACAGGAACACTCCTCGATAATTTGCTTGCCCCCGTGCGGGGTGGCTCGTAAGATAACGCCTGTTGTCAGGAAAGTTACCATGCCCAAAGAAAAACCGAAGGTCAATATTGGTGAGGTCATCCGCTCCTATCGAAGCGATCGAGGCCTCTCGCAAGGCGATATCGAACGCCGCACCGGCCTTCTCCGCTGCTATCTCTCGCGCGTCGAGAACGGCCACACCGTTCCCTCGCTCGAAACTCTGGCGAAGATCGCCGAGGCTATGGAAATCAGCCTGGCCGATTTCTTCCCCGGCACGGACACGGCCCAGGATCGCGAAACGCGCAAAATGCTCGGCGAGCTCTCGGAAGAGGAAATTCGCTTCCTCGCGGACATCAAGCGCTATTCGACCAGCCTCTCTGACGACGACAAGCGCCTCGTCCTGGCCATGATTCGCAAAATGGCCACGATCGTTCCGCCCCCGCGCAACAGCAAAACGGCCGTATCGCACCGCGCCGAACTCTGACGTCGGATCTTGAATCCGAATTCCTAGGGGCGCGGCATGCTGCGCCCCGTTTCTATTCGCTGGCGGAGCACGGTCGCCCGGCTCCTACTACTAGCGCCTCGGTTCCCCGATTCGCTACAATGTTGGCATGCCCCAAAAGCGCCACAAAACGGTCGCCGTAAAAGTCGGCAAGATCCAAGTTGGTGGCGGCGCACCGGTCGTCGTGCAGTCGATGACCAACACCGACACCGCCGACGTGGCGGCAACCACAAAGCAGTGCCTCGAGCTCGCCCAGGCCGGCTCCGAACTGGTCCGGGTAACGGTAAACATGCCCGAAGCCGCCGCCGCATTTCCCGAAATCAAGAAGCGTCTTCTCGACGCAGGCTGCGACGCCCCGATCATCGGCGACTTCCACTACAACGGCCACGTCCTGCTTGCGAAATACCCCGATTGCGCCCGCGCGCTCGATAAATACCGCATCAATCCCGGCAACGTGGGCCACGGCCAGCGCCGCGACGAACAGTTCGCCACCATCTGCAAGGTCGCCCGCGACAACGGCAAGCCTGTCCGCATCGGCGTCAACGGCGGCTCGCTCAATCAAGAGCTCGTCATGCAGAAAATGCAGGAGAACACGGACAAGGATCTGGGCAAGACATCGGAAGAAATCATCAATGAGTGCATGGTCCTCTCCGCCCTGCAATCCACCGAGCTAGCCATCGAATCCGGCCTGCGCAAAGATCAGATCATCATCTCCTGCAAAGTCTCGCGCCCCGGCGATCTCATCGCGATCTACCGCGATCTCGCCGGGAAGACGGACCAGCCTCTGCACCTCGGCCTCACCGAAGCAGGCATGGGCGCAAAAGGACTTGTCTGGTCCGCTGCATCGATGGGAATTTTGCTCGAAGAGGGCATCGGCGACACGGTCCGGGTCTCGCTCACGCCGCGCCCTAATGGAGACCGCCGCGAGGAAGTTTACGCTTGCTGCGAACTCCTGCAATCGCTCGGCCTGCGCACCTTCGCGCCCAGCGTCACCGCGTGCCCCGGCTGCGGCCGCACCACTAGCTCGACATTCCAGGAACTGGCCGAAAGCATCCAGGACTACATTCGCAACAAAATGCCCGAGTGGAAACAAAATTACGAAGGCGTCGAAGAACTGAAGCTGGCCGTCATGGGCTGCATCGTCAACGGCCCCGGCGAATCCAAAGCCTCCAACATTGGCATCAGCCTGCCCGGCACCGGCGAAGCTCCCCGCTGCCCCGTCTACATCGACGGCCAAAAATTCACCACGCTCGAAGGCAACTACGAAGAACTCTCCGCCGCCTTCCAAGCGCTGGTGAACGACTACGTCTCGACGAAGTACCACAAGCGCGAAGCCCCCGTTCCTGCTGCCACGCGCTAGCCCAACACCGCCCTTTCGGTTTTCCTAAGGGCGGGCAGGCGAGGTTTTCGATCGCGGCAATGTGCCCATGGGGGTGTCCCGCAAACTGTCACACGCCTTCTGTGCTTTCGTGCGACTCTCTTGTACATTTCCAGCCGTGATGAAAAATCCACAGCAGCTCAAGCTTGCACCCCCTGCCACGCGGCGTACGATACGCTTCTAGGCATGCGACATTTCGGCGCATGCAACCGATGGGAGAGTCGGATGAACGCAGCAGCAGGCGCCCAGCACCGATCCAGCGTTGAGAATTCGCCGATTCTCGCCCAAACGAAGTGTCGCACCCTGCGAAGTGCTTTTCGGCCTCCGTCGCTCGAAGCACTCGACGGCACAACCTACGACGTGACACACAACAGCCCTGTCAAGAAAACGCCTCAATCGGGTCAGCGATGATCGAACAATCCACCGTCTCCCCGGCTGGCTCGCGCACCCCGCCGCCTGCCAGCTGGCGCCGTGGCTTCTGGAGCCTTATCGTCACCCAGTTCCAGACGGGCCTCAACGACAATGGCCTGAAATATTTCGTCACGTACATCGTCATCGGCATGAATCTCCCGCAGGCGCGCCGCGATAGTCTCGTCCCCATCGTCGGCGCGCTCTTTGCGATTCCCTTCATCCTGTTCTCCATGACCGGCGGATATCTCGCCGACCGCTACAGCAAGCGCAGCGTCACAATCGGTACGAAGCTTTTCGAGCTCGCAGTAATGGGGTTCTTCATCCTCAGCCTAGCCATGCGCAGCCTGCCGCTTGAGTGCGCCGGCGTTTTCCTCATCAGCACGGAAGGCGCGCTCTTCGGCCCCTCGAAATACGGGCTGCTTCCCGAGCTTCTGCCGGATACGAAGCTTTCCTGGGGCAACGGCATCATCGAATTCGGCACGTTTCTTGCCAGCATCGGCGGCGCTGTCGCCGCAGGCGAACTTGCCGAGCGCTATCACGGTCGCGAAGCAATCGGCGGCTTTCTGCTGCTCGCCTGCTCCGTCTTCGGGCTCGTCGCCAGCTTCGGCATTTCCAAAATTCCCGCCGCTGACCCGAATAAGAAATTCCGCTGGAATCCGCTGGGTGATTTCTTCACGCACATGAGATCGATCACCGCCGATCGCGTCCTCGGCTGGGCGGTCCTCGGCAATACCTATCTCTTCTTCCTCGCCGCACTGCTCCAGTTCACCATCATCATCTACGGTCACGATGTGCTGAAAATCGACGACGCGCATATCACCGGCCTGCAAGCCGCCGTGGCCATCGGCATCGGACTCGGCAGCATCGCCGCCGGATATCTCTCCGGCGGGAAAATCGAATACGGTCTCATCCCGCTCGCTGCCCTCGGCATGACCGTCTTTGGCGCACTGCTCTACTTTCGCGCGCCCGCGGAGATGTTCAGCGCGTGGCTCCTCGGAATCTCGGCGCACATTTCTTCCCACGGAATCGTCTCGTTTCTCACCGGGGCGGCCTCGTGGGCCCGCCTTCGTATTTTCGACCTGGTGCTGCTGGGAATTTTCGGCGGCCTGTTCGCCGTACCTCTCAGCGCGCTGATTCAGCACCGGCCCCGGCGCGAAGACAAAGGCGGCGTCATTGCCGCGGCGAATCTTGTTTCCTTTGTTGGCATCGCGCTGGCCTCGGTCGCCTATTACATCTTCACGCATTGGTTCCATCAGAACGCCGCCGGCATTTTCCTTGACGGCGCAATCCTCACGCTCGTGACCAGCGGCTACGCCATCTGGCTCCTGCCTGATTCGCTGGTGCGCTTCCTGCTGTGGGCCGCCACGATGACTCTCTATCGCATCCGCGTCGAAGGCCGTGCAAACGTGCCCGAGTCCGGCGGGGCGCTCTTCGTCTGCAATCACATGTCGTTCATCGACGGCCTGTTGCTGATCGCGTCGATCGACCGCCCGATCCGCTTCATCCTTTACAAAGCCGTCTACGATCTTCCCTACGTAAGACCGTTTGCGAAAATCATCGGAGCGATCCCCATTTCCTCCGAACAGCGCCCGCGCGAGATGCTTCATTCGCTGCGCGAAGCCACTGGCGCCATCAAGAACGGCGAAATCGTGTGCATCTTTGCCGAAGGACAGATCACGCGCATCGGCGGCCTCCTTCCGTTTCGTCGCGGCATGGAACGCATCATGAAAGGCGTCGATGCGCCGATCGTTCCCGTAAACCTCGACGGCGTCTGGGGCAGCATTTTCAGCTTCGAGCGCGGCCGGTTCGTCTGGAAACTGCCGCGTTCGATTCCCTATCCCGTGACGGTCAGCTTTGGAAAGCCAATGCCGCCCACCGCGCAGCCCTTCGAAGTCCGCCGCGCGGTGCAGGAATTGCAATCCGAAGCTTACAAATACCGCCGCGCTCGCATACGCACGCTGCATCGCTCGCTGATCCGCACCGCGCACCGCCATCCGTTCCGCTTCGCCATGGGAGACAAACGCCGTCCGAAAATAAAATGGGGCGGCGTGCTGCTCAGCTCGATCTTTCTCGCGCGCCGGCTGCGCGAAACGTGGAAGGGCCAGGAAATGGTCGGTATCCTGCTGCCGCCCTCCGTTCCAGGCGCTCTGGTGAATTTTGCCGCCACGCTCTCGGGCAAGATCCCCGTGAATTTGAATTACACAGCGTCGAGCGAATCGCTCGCATCCAGCGCCGCGCAGTGCAAGCTCGAAACGGTCATCACCACGAGGCAGTTGCTCGACCGCATCCCGCTCCAGGTTCCGGGCAAATCGATCTTGCTCGAAGAGGTCGCCGCCGGCCACGGCTTCGGCGAGCGCCTCGTCGCGCTCCTGCTGTGGTTTTTCCCCGGCGCCACGCTCGAAAAACTCCTGAGCGGCGGCAAAACAAAAACTCTCGACGATCTCGCCACGATTATTTTTTCCAGCGGCAGCACGGGTGAACCCAAGGGAGTAATGCTCACACACTACAACATCGGCTCCAACGTCGAGCAAGTCGGCCAGATGTTTATGTTCGACAAGCACGATCGCCTGCTCGGCGTCCTGCCATTCTTTCACTCCTTCGGCTTCACGGTAACGCTCTGGCTTCCCGCCGCGCTCGGCGTCAGCGTCATCTACCATCCCAGCCCGCTCGATCTCGCCGCCATCAGCGAGATCGTCCGCGACTACCGCGTGACGTTCCTTATGTCCACTCCCACTTTTCTGCAGGCGTACGCGCGCCGATGCTCTCCGGAGGATTTCGGCAGCCTGGAATACGTGGTCGTCGGCGCAGAAAAGCTGCCTGAGCGCCTGGCCCTCGCCTTTGAAGACCGCTTCGGCATCCGCCCGCTCGAAGGCTACGGCGCCACCGAATGTTCACCCGTTGTTTCCGTGAACACCCGCGATTTCCGCGCCCCCGGTTTCCGCCAGATCGGCGCCAAGCGCGGCCGGATCGGCCATCCTCTTCCCGGCGTCAGTGTCCGTATTGTCGATCCCGACACGCGCGAGCCGCTCGGGGCCGGCACGCCCGGACTGCTGCTCGTTCGCGGACCAAACGTGATGAAGGGCTATCTCGGCAAACCGGAAAAAACCGCGGAGGTCCTGCAGGACGGCTGGTATGTCACCGGCGACATCGCCGCCGAGGACGAAGACGGTTTCCTCGCCATCACCGACCGCCTCAGTCGTTTCAGCAAAATCGGCGGCGAAATGGTGCCGCACATCAAGATCGAAGAGCAGCTTCACGAGCTGGCCGGCGCCACCGACCAGCGCTTCGTCGTCACCAGCGTGCCCGACGGAAAAAAGGGCGAGCGGCTGGTCGTCCTGCACACTCTGCCAGCGGAGGAACTAAAGGCCGTGCTCGAGCGGCTCGGCGAATCCGGCCTGCCCAATCTCTGGATCCCCCGCCCGAATCAGTTTTTCGCCGTGGAAGAACTGCCACACCTCGGCACCGGGAAGCTCGACCTCCGCCGGGTGAAGGAAATGGCCCTGGAATTTTCACCGGCCGAAAAAGAACCGGCGTGAACGCGCCGAGCCGTTGAATTTCGTACTTCCATCGTCCGTTCAGGCCATTCAAATTTATTTTTGGCCATCCGCGAATTTACTCTTGCGCCAACAATCGCTCTCGTGTAAGGTTCAGGGCGCTGGAGATTTCGGCATGAACTTTATAGACGACAAACACAATTCGTTGCCAGGGCAAGCGATGACCACGCTGCGCCGGGATTGTGGCCGACTTAGCTCCGGTCCCGCAGAGCAGTAACTCTCAGCAGCTCAATCGTTTGCAGTGCAACCCACTTTGGCTTCTTAGTCGTTCCCGATTCACGGCGCGCTTCTTGTGACGCGCGCGAGCCCGGGACGCAATCCGCGTCCCTCCGAAAGGTGAGCCATGGGCATCCAGGTGAAAAACGGCACGCCGATGCATGGCCCTTCGCTGTGCGAGTCGTGCATGCACGCGCATATCCAACATGGATTCAGCCAATGTGAAGAGCAGGTGATCTGCTGCTTCACATGGCCCAACCATCGCGTCGATTTCCGCGTGCACAAATGCAACGACTACGCGGAAATGAAAAGGCAGACCTTGAAGCAGATGGAGAACATGGCGTGGGTGTTGATGCCGAGAGACGGTAAGCGTGTCACCGGCTTCGTCCGCCCGGAAGAAATTCCAGAAGAGCACCAGATCGAGATTGAGCTTGATGAGAACCAGTAATTCAAATTCGCCGGCGATGCGGCTGGAAATCAGCGGTCGCGGCGAAACGGTGTCGGAGGCGCGGGGCGGCGCTGGTCCCGCGCCTCGGGGTCGCGTATGAAACTTCGCACCCGCAGACGGCTGGAAAGGAGAAAGAATATGAGCGAGACGGGCTACCACGTGATCGCGGCAGAAAAGGGCGTGCCCATCAAGGCCTGGACGAAGGGTGTGCCTCTGGAGGCCCCAGCACGCCAGCAACTCGTCAACGTCGCGCAGCTCCCGTTCATTTTCAAGTGGGTCGCGGCCATGCCGGACGTGCACTGGGGCATCGGCGCCACGGTGGGCAGCGTCATTCCCACCAAGGGCGCGATCATCCCGGCCGCAGTTAGGCGTGGACATCGGGTGCGGCATGATGGCCGTCGAGACGGACCTCACCGCCGGCGATCTGCCCGACAACCTGAAGGGGATGCGCGCGGCGATCGAGAAGGCCGTGCCGCATGGGCGCACGAATCACGGCGGGCGCGGAGACCGCGGCGCGTGGGGCGAAATCCCGTCGCGCAACCTCGAAATCTGGGGAACGCTGAAGCCGCGCTACGACGCGATTCTTGCAAAGCATTCGAAGCTCGATCGCGGGAATCACGCGAACCATCTCGGCACGCTCGGCACGGGCAATCACTTCATCGAGGTGTGCCTGGACGAAGCGGATGCGGTCTGGTTCATGCTGCACAGCGGATCGCGTGGCGTGGGCAATCGTATGGGCAGCTACTTCATCGAAATCGCCCGCAAGGACATGGAGCGGCTGTTCATCAGCCTGCCCGACCGGGATCTGGCGTATTTCCCGGACGGCTCGGAGCATTTCAAGGATTACGTCGAGGCCGTCGAGTGGGCGCAGGATTTCGCCCGCTGGAATCGCCAGCTGATGATGGAGCAGATCGTGGCCGCGGTGCGCGGTTGCCGGGAAGTTCGGCCGTTCGCGGCCGAGCGGAAGGCGATCAACTGCCACCACAACTACGTGGCCCGCGAATCGCACTACGGCGAAAACATTCTGGTAACCCGCAAGGGCGCCGTGCGCGCCCGCGAGGGCGACATGGGAATCATTCCCGGCAGCATGGGAGCGCGTTCCTATATCGTCCGCGGCAAGGGGAATCCGGAAAGTTTCACGAGCTGCAGCCATGGCGCGGGCCGTGCGATGTCCCGCACGGAAGCGAAGCGGCGATTTTCGGTGAAGGACCACGAACGCATGACCGCGGGCATCGAGTGCCGCAAGGATGCGGACGTGATCGACGAGACGCCGGCCGCGTACAAGCCGATCGAAGACGTGATGGCCGCGCAGGCCGATCTCGTCGAGATCGTTCACACCCTCCACCAGGTCGTTTGCGTGAAGGGATGAGCGAAGGCGGCGGCAACGAGTTCTCGAACGACGCGGCCGGGGCGTGCCTCACGGTACAGGGGCTCGCACTGCGCGACGCGGTAATGCTAGCCAGTCGCGCAGCCAGGGTCCCGCCCCGGCCTGTCGCTCGGGAAGACGGAGATGGGAACGAAATCGCCCGTGTGGCGGAAAACGGAAGCGCGTTACCTTGAAAAACAAACCGGGAGCGCCCCCGATGCCTTGAGGCGCTCCCCTTGCAATGGTCGCGCGCAAGTCGTTAGAAAAGCCCTACCTTGATGTGCAGGAATTTCTTGGGGTCGCTGCGGAAATCGGAAATCAATGCACGCAGATCGCCGGTGAGGCCCGTCATGTTGTCGTAGAGCTGGGGATCGGTGAACATCTTCCCCATCGTGCCCTGGTTGGAATTCATCTTTGCGGTGGCGTCGCGGACGCTCGCGCTGGCGTCCTTCAGATTCGTGAAGAGCGAATCGTCGGTGGCGAGTTTGCCGAGCGATCCTTTGCCGGCGCGCACGTCGGTGAGCAGCGCGTTGCCGTTGTCCGCCAGGCCCTTGATGCTGTCGTAGGCGCTCGGATCGTAGACAAGCTTGCCCACCGTGCCCTTCTGATCTTTCACGGCGCCAATCACGTCGTTGAGGTTGCCGACCGTCGAGTTCACCTTCGTATAAAGCTCATCGGACGCGACCAGTTTGCCGAGAGTTCCCTGCCCGGCCTGAATATTCGACGCTAGGGCATCAAACTTCGCAGCGGTGGCGTTCAGATGGTTGTAGAGCTCCTGATCGGCCAGCAGCTTGCCGATCGTCCCCTGTCCCTTCTGCACCTGCGCGACGATGGCATGGATGTCGGTGGTCAGCGCGCCGAGGTTTTCCATCAGATCAGCGCCGCGCTCCACCATTTGCTTCATCGCCGCTTCTTCGGTGCCGGGCACCACGCCGCCCGGGGGAATCTCATTGCCGGAAAGACCGCGCGTGATGCTGACGTAACGGTCGCCGAGCAGCCCCTGCGTCACCAGGCTCGCGCTCGAGCTTTTCGTGGGATCGGAGGAGTCGATGCGAATCTGATCCTTGTACTTGCTGTCGATGCGCAGCACCAGCGTGATGCTTTGATCGCGGGTCGGGGGGTGTGGCGTCAACGTGATCGATTGCACGTTGCCGATTTCGACGCCGTCGAGTGCAACGGGCGCGCCGGTATTGAGGCCGTCGACCTCCGGCAGGTACGTGATGAGCTTGTATTTCGGCCCCAGAAAACTCGCGCCGGTCACGTAGAAGATCGCGATCATCAAAATGATCAGCCCGGCAAGGACGAAAACGCCCACCCGCAGCTCTGCCCACGTCAGTTGCTTTCGTTGCGCCATTGCTGTTCCTCCTCAGTAACCGCGAGTGCCGTAACTATTCGGCGGAAGCCAGAAACTTTTTCAGATATTCGTCAGACGAGTGCAGCACATCGTCGGTCGAGCCTTCGAAATAGACTTCGCCCTCGCGCAGAACGAGCACATTCGTGGTGGCCGCGGAGCCATTCGCCGATTTCAACGCGCTCGATCTGTCGCCATCGCCGCTTCCCGAAGGCACCACGCGCTTGGTCGCTTCGTCGAAGCGATAGTGCGCCAGACCGAATGCGTCCTGCACACGGTGCGTGGCCAGCAACGAAGTCACGCCCTGCAAATCGCGGCCGCGCAGGATGAGCGTGATGATCGTCTGCGACGTGACGGGATCGAGCCCCGCGGTCGGCGAGTCGTAAAAAACAAGCGGCGGCTTATCGACCAGCGCGCGCGCGATCGACACCCGCCGGCGCATGCCGCCGGAAAGCTCGGCGGGAAATCTTTCCAGGGCGTTTTCGAGCTCCACGAACCGGAGAGCCTCCCGCACGCGCTGGTCGACTTCTTCGTCGGCCACGCGTTCTTCGCGCAGGCGAAACGCCACGTTCTCCGCGACGTCCATCGAATCGAAAAGCGCGCCCTCCTGAAATACGAATCCGAGATGCCGGCGGAAATCGAGCAATTCGTCCTCAGACATTTCGCCAATGTGGTGGCCCATCACCCAGACACGCCCTGAGTCCGCGCGCAACAAGCCGGCGGCGAGCTTCATGATCAGAGTTTTTCCGGAGCCGCTTTCGCCGAGGATTACTTTCGTTTCGCCGGGAGAGACGGCAAACGAAACTCCGCGCAGGACATCGCCGTCATCGAAGCCAATGCGGACGTCCTTAAACTCGATGAATGGTTCGCCCGGAACCATGGTCTTTGCGTCGAGCATGATCGACGTGCGGCTGGGGCGCACCATGCGCAAATTATAGACGGAAACGCGGAGATCGCAGCGCGGTTTGGTTACTTGAACAGGTAGAGCAGCAACTTCGCGAGGAACAGGTCAGAGACAAGAACCAGAACGGAAGAAACGACCACGGCGGTCGTGGTGGCGCGGCCGACCCCCTGCGTGCCGCCGGTGACACGGAGACCTTGGTAGCAGCCGATCGTTGCGATGATGAACGCAAAAACGATCGGCTTCACGAATCCCTGCACTAGATCGCCGAAGTCGAGCGATTTGATGGCGGTGGTCCAGAACTGCACGGCGCCGAGCCGCAGCGTGAACCAGGCGACGACGAACCCTCCGCAAAGCCCGACGAGATCGAAAACGGCTACCAGCAGCGGCACGGTGAGCACGACGGCCACGACACGCGGCGTCATCAGCTTGCGGATGGGATCTGTTCCGAGCGCCCGCATCGCATCCACTTGCTCCGTGACGACCATCGATCCAAGCTCGGAAGCAATGCCGGAGGCATTGCGGCCGGCGACCAGCAGCGCGGTGATGGCCGGTCCTAGTTCGCGAACCAGTGCCAGCGAAACGGCTTCGCCGGTCAACGCCGTCTCACCGAAACGCTGGAATTCCGAAGCCGTGTTCAAAACCATGACGCCGCCGATGGATAGTGCTGCGGCGATGATGATCGGAAGCGAACCGACGCCGATCAGGTCCATTTGCTCGAGCGTGTCGGCCCAATACTGCGGCGGGCTCAGCAGGTTCCGGACGGATTGCGCGGAGAGAAGCGAATAGTCCTGTACGGCAAAGACGAACCGCTTTGCGACGTCCCCCAAAACCGATGGGAGCGATGGAGTTTCGCTGGTTTCGGGCATTGTGTCCGAGGCGGCCGGCCGTGGCGAGCCGAGTCTTGGAAAGCGTAACTTCGGCCGCCCGGCGCGTCAAGAAACATCGGCGCAGGTCGAACGCAAATCCGCCGGAATCCATGGTTGCTTCACGATGGGAAGCTGAGTGAAGCGGCGGCTTTGCAGGCTGCCTTTACGCGCGGGGGTGCGTCCGGTAGAATCCTTCGTCTGTCCTCATAGACAAGGAATCACAGAGAATGTTTCGATTCGTCACCGCTGGAGAATCGCATGGGCAGGCGCTTGTCG
>Ga0210391_10003177_pt1 | contig 13960 bp, 12 predicted proteins | sample IncBWC12OmetaG_FD_160573 | JGI IMG/M metagenome (GOLD analysis project Ga0210391, IMG submission 160573) | Forest soil microbial communities from Barre Woods Harvard Forest LTER site, Petersham, Massachusetts, United States - Inc-BW-C-12-O ... | reverse complement strand
GCGCCAGGGCCTCATCGGCTTCCCTCGCTTGCGCCAGCGCGCTCTCCCGCGACTGATACGCAAACGCATTGATCGCCGGATTGAACCGGTCGATGCGTTCGAATACCTGCCGCGTCAACTCGACCGAGGAAACGCGCTTCGCGCGAATCGCCTCGGCCGCCGCGAGCGCCGAAGCGAAATCGAGTTCGCGCGCGGTCCCACTCGCTGAATGTCCCGCCGCCGGGGTCGAATCCATGCCGCACCTCGCCATCCTGCAACGCTTTGTATAACACGTTTCTGCGGCGCGGGCGCCTTCGGTCAAGTGATACGATTCGATCCATATAAATCCGTATGTCCCTTGTTTCTAGGCGTTTGCAGCAACCGAAATTGACAGGCCTTCCGGGCGGTGCTAACTTCCTTCGCGTTGGTCTGGGTTCCAGCCCTCAGGTTGTCGGAGGTGACTCCATGGCTTACAAGCTCACCGTGAATGGTCATCCGCATACGGTCGACGTACCCGAAGGCACGCCGCTGCTCTGGGTCGTGCGCGACGTTCTGGGTCTTCACGGCACGAAGTACGGCTGCGGCATGGCCCTGTGCGGCTGTTGCACGGTGCACATCAATGGCGAAGCAACGCGTTCCTGTACCACGGCGATCCAGAACGCCGCCGGAAAACACATCACCACGCTTGAAGGTCTATCGGAAAACGGCACGCACCCCATCCAGATCGCCTGGGAGGAAATCGACGTCCCGCAGTGTGGTTACTGCCAGGCCGGACAGATGATGTCCGCCTCCGCGCTGCTCGCGAAAAATCCTCACCCCACGGACGCGGATATCGACGCTGCCATGGACGGCAACATCTGCCGCTGCGGCACCTATCTCCGCATCCGCAAAGCCATTCATAAAGCGGCCGAGATCGCCGCCAAGCAATCAACAAAAGAGCCCGTTGCCGCCGCGCATTCCTGAAGCGCCGCGCGGGCCTGGCGGAATGCACGCGAACTCGATTTCGTAAGCAGGAGGTTTTATGGAAACGACGCTGGTTAGCCGCCGATCCTTTCTCCGCGCATCGGTGATCGCCGGTGGCGGCCTGATGCTGGCGTATTACGTCGAGCCGCTCGAAAAAGTCCTCGCCGCTCCGCAGTTCGGCCCTCCGGTCACGCTCTTGCCGGCGTCATTCATTACCATCACACCGGACGGTACCATCACGCTCATCGCCAAGAATCCGGAAATCGGCCAGAACGTTAAGGTGATGCTGCCCATGCTCATCGCCGAGGAGCTCGACGCCGATTGGAGGGCCGTAAAGATCGAACAGGCCGATTTGATCCCCGCGAAATACGGTGCGCAGATCGCCGGCGGCAGCACCGCCACACCGTCGAACTGGGTCCCCATGCGCCAGCTCGGCGCGCAATGCCGCGCCATGCTGATCGCGGCCGCGGCCGACCAGTGGGGCGTTCCCGCCTCCGAATGCACCACCACTCCCAGCCGCGTGCATCACGAAGCCAGCAAGCGCTCCGCCAGCTATGGCGAGCTGTCCACCAAAGCCGCTTCGATGCCCGTCCCCGATCCCAAAACCCTCACGATGAAGGATCCGGCGGACTATCGCATCATCGGCAAGAACGCAGCCAATCCCGACATCAAGAAAATCGTCACCGGCAAGCCGGTCTTCGGCATCGACTTCACCACGCCGGACATGCTCTATGCCAACTACGAAAAGTGTCCCGTGTTCGGCGGCAAAGTAATCAGCGCGAATCTCGATGACGTGAAGGCACAGCCCGGCATTCGCCACGCGTTCATCGTCGAGCCGGGTCCCGATCCGACTGCGCTTGCCGGCGGCGTCGCCATTGTGGCCGACAGCTGGTATCAGGCCCGCCACGCACGCGACAATGTCCTCAAGGTCGTCTGGGATGAAGGCCCGACCGCCGCGCAAGGCACCGACACTTACAACGCCACCGCCGACGATCTCGCGAAAAAAGATCCTGGCCAGACCCTGAGAAAAGACGGCGACGTGGAGGCAGCTTTCTCCGCGCCTGGCGTGAAAGTCGTCGAGGCCGCCTACTCCTATCCGTTCCTCTCGCATGTCCCGCTCGAGCCGCAAAACTGCTCCGCTTCCTTTAAGGACGGCAAGCTTGAGCTCTGGGCCCCCAGCCAGACGCCCGCCAACGGCGTCGCGCAAACCGCCAAGGCTCTCGGCATCGACCAAAAGGACATCACGCTCCACCTCACGCGCATCGGCGGCGGCTTCGGTCGGCGCCTGACCAACGATTACATGGTGGAGGCCGCCTGCATCGCCAAGCAGGTCGGCGTGCCCGTAAAACTTCTCTGGACCCGCGAGCAGGACATGGCCCACGACTTCTATCGTCCCGCCGGCTACCACTACCTCAAGGGCGCGGTCGATTCCGGCGGCCAGCTCGTCGCCTGGCGCAACCATTTCGTCAGCTTCGGCGAGAACGGCCGTTTCGCGCAGAGCGCCGGCCTGGGCGGCGAGGAATTTCCCTCGCGCTTCATTCCGAATTTCTCGCAGCTCAGCTCCATGATGCCCAGCGGCGTACCCATGGGCGCCATGCGCGCTCCCGGAAGCAACGCCATCGCCTTCGTCATGCAATCCTTCATCGACGAGCTCGCCCACGCCGCCGGAAAAGATCCCCTGCAGTTTCGGCTCGACTTGCTCTCCCACACGCCGCTGCCGATGGCGCCTCCGCCGCCGGGAATCCCGGTTGCCTTCGCTCCGGTGGCGTTCGACGGGCCGCGCATGAAGGCCGTTCTCGAAACAGTCGCCGAGCGTTCCGGCTGGGGCAAAACCAGTTTGCCGAAAGATACCGCCATGGGCGTGGCCTTCCACTTCAGCCATCGCGGGTATTTCGCGGAGGTCGCTCAGGTCCAGGTCATCAAGGAAACCAGCCTCAAGGTCCATAAGGTCTGGGCCGTCGGCGACATCGGCAGCGTGGGAGCCATCAATCCCACGGCGGCCGAGAATATTTCGCAGGGCGCCGTAATCGAGGGCATGAGCCACGTGATGGGCTATGAAATCACCATCGAGAAGGGCCGCGCCAGGCAGAGCAATTTCCACCAGTACCCGCCTCTGCGCCTCACGCAGGCCCCCAGGGAAATCGACGTCTATTTCCTGAAGAGCGACAATCCTCCGACCGGGCTTGGCGAGCCCGCTCTTCCGCCGATGCCGCCGGCCATCACCAATGCGATCTTCGCCGTCACCGGCAAGCGCATCCGTTCGCTGCCCATCGCGAACCTCGGCTACAGCTGGGCATAGTCCCGGTCAACCCGTCTGCCTAAAGGCGCGCCGGGAGATCCCGGGCCGCGCTTTTTTCGATATAAGCCTGGGCCAGGCGGGCCTAGGAAAGCCAGCGCCCGGTTCGTAGTCACAGATCACACGGTTTCATCGCAAGTCGTTTGGCGATGAGAAGTCCGTCTGAGGCGCTCTCGTAATAGGGTGACGACGCTTGCGCGTCAGTCGAGATTTGCATCGTGTGATAGCGTGGAACTGCGATGGTTCGTGAAGGAGAATCCGGATTCACAGGCGGCCAGGCCCGCCGCTCAGATCACCGCGCGCGCCGCAGGCGCACGGCGGGCTCCGCCTCTCAGTCGGTTCCTAATGTCCAAAATCCAGGATTCAAACTCCTCGTAAATCGCCGCAAACAAAGGCCGGGTCAGGTTCCTCATCGCCCAGAACCAGGACCCTTGCTTGCTAAGAGCAAACCGCCCCTGACAGCCGAGCGGAGGGTGCGGTGAAGGCCTGTTTGCTTCGATCCCCCGCGCCCGTCGAGCGCAACCCGCTCGAATTCGCCGACGCGCCCGATCCCAAACCCGGCCCGGGCGAAATTCTGGTCCGCGTGAAGATGTGCGGGATCTGTCGCACCGATTTGCACGTCGTCGAAGGCGAGCTTCCGCCGAAAAAATTTCCGGTGATTCCCGGGCATCAGATCGTCGGTGTGGTCGAGAAGCTCGGCGAAGGCGCAGGCCGCTTCCAGGTCGGTGATCGCGTCGGCATTGCCTGGCTGCACAGAACCGACCAGACATGCGAATTCTGCCTCAGCGGCGCGGAAAATCTCTGCGACCATCCCACGTTCACCGGCTGGACCGTCGACGGCGGCTACGCGGAGCTCACCGTCGCTCCGGAGGATTTCGTGTACGCGCTTCCGGAATCTTTCGGCGACGAGCACGCCGCCCCGCTGCTCTGCGCCGGCATCATCGGTTTCCGGTGCTTGCGACTTTCGGGCATCAAGCACGGCGCGAAGCTCGCGTTCTACGGATTCGGCGCCGCGGCTCATGTCGCAATTCAAATCGCGCGGCACTGGGGCGCGGAGGTTTATGCCGCCACGCGCGGTGCGAAACATCAGCAGCTCGCCCTCTCTCTCGGCGCCGTCTGGGCCGGTGAAGCCACCGACCGGCCGCCGGCGAAGCTTGACGCCGCGATTATTTTCGCGCCCGCCGGAGAGCTTCTACCCCTGGCACTCGCCGCGCTCAAGAAAGGCGGTGTCGTCGTGCTCGGCGGCATCCATATGAGCCCGATCCCGTCTTTCGATTACAATCTGCTCTATCAGGAGCGCGTCATTCGCAGCGTCGCGAACAACACGCGAAAAGACGGCGAGGATTTCCTGCGCGTCGCCGCCGAAATTCCCATTCATACCGAGACCGCGCTCTACGGGCTGCGCGAAGCCAATCGCGCGCTCAACGATCTGAAAAGCGACCGTGTCAACGGCGCCGCGGTCCTGGATTGCCGGCCGTGAAAATCATCTCGCTTAACGTAGGCCTGCCGCGCCAGCTGCACTACGGCCGCGCAAATTTGGAAGTCACCACCAGCATTTTCAAATCGCCGGTTGCCGGCCCGCGGCTTCTTCGCCGCATGAATCTCGATGGCGATCTTCAAGCGGACCTCACCGTCCACGGCGGCAAGAACAAAGCGGTGTATGCCTATCCCTCCGAACATTACGACTACTGGCGCGAGCAGCTGCCGGAGTATGAATTCACGTGGGGCAATTTCGGAGAAAATTTCACGAGCGAAGGCCTCCTGGAAAATAACGCCTTCATCGGCGATCATTTTCGCATCGGTGAAGCCGTCGTCAAAGTCGTGCAGCCGCGCATGCCCTGCTTCAAACTGGCGATCCGCTTTGACCGCCCGGACATGGTGAAGCGATTTCTCGCCAGCCGCCGCTCGGGAATTTACTTTTCCGTCGTGGAAGAAGGTATGGTGAACGTCGGCGATACGTTCGACCGTATCCACGAAGACGAACGCCAGATCAGCATCGCGGACATCAACCGTGCGTACACCTGTCCTGAAGAACACCACGAACTCGTTCGCCGCATTGTCGATCAGGAAGTCTTACCGCACGGCCTGCACGCGGAATTCAGTGAAATGCTCGCAACCCTCAGCCAATGAAACCCATTCCTGCTGCCTCTACTTGGCGTACGTCTTCGAGAAGTTATTCCTGGAATTTGTCACCGTCATCGTCGCATCCGGTTCGGCGGCCACTTTGATGTAGTTGCCCTGGTCGTCTGCACCCACGTTCGCGATGAATTTCTCGTCCACGTTGTGGTCCCGGTCGCCCTGGATCGAATAGTGCAACTGCCACTGATCCTCGAGACCCGGTGCATCGTGGACGATCTGCCAGGCCACGGGATGTCCGCCCTTGATCGCGCTGTTGTCCATCACCGCGACGCGCGGGCGCAGCATGTCCACGATGGCGCGCGCGTTCGATCCATCTCCGGTTCCCGGATGCGCGGTTCCATGATGCGTGGTCAGATAAAGGTCCACGGTCCCGATCAGGTTCCGCGGGCACGCGAGCCCAAGTTCCTTCAAGTTGGTCAGATCGCCCAGATCGATGAACCGGAACTTGCCGAAAGTGATCAGCACGCCGACGGACTGCGAATTCTCGCTCGGATCGCGCGGATAATTCGGCTCGCTGGCACACAGCGGATTCGGCTGACCCGCTCCGGGTAGCGGCTCGGTGATTTCCGCGCCCGCCGCTGTCAGCACCTGGACGTGCATGCCCTTGAGCGGCAGCACGAAGCCGGGCTGCACGGTCACGCGTTTGGCTTGCGCGGCAACTTTCAGGTAGCTGTTGTAGACCCGGGTCGTGTCCGCGGACGTTTCCGTGTTCGCGCCGTGATCGAAAAACGTGCCGATCTCGATCTTCGCGGCCAGCTGCGGCACTCCGCCGGCGTGATCGGAGTGGTAGTGGGTGATGATCGCATCGTCGATGTGGTCGATGCCGGCCGACTTCGCCGCGGCGACGATACGGTCCGCGTCGCGGCTGTTGAAGTCGTCCCAGCCCGTGTCGATCAGCAGAGATTCGCCCTGCGGATCGACGATCAGCGTCGATTGGCCCCCTTCCACGTCGATGAAATAGATGCCCAGCGGCTTCGGCGCGCCGGCAACCGGCACAAGCCAAATCGAAACAGCGAGAAAAACAAGGGGAATCACTGCCAGACGGCGCATGCAAGGCTCCCAGGGTACGGGCCGGAGGGATCGATCACCCGGCACAGCAATTGTACCGGATCGGCTCCGCGATCGGCGTGTGCTCATCGGGCTTTTTGATCGCACCCATTGGAACACTCGCTCGCCACGCACCCGCTTTGCCTTTATCATGATCGGGTGCGGGAGCGCTGCGAACCCAGGGGACGCGCGATTCATCGTTGATCGCGCGAAAGGCCGCGGCCGGAGAGAAGCACAGTGAGCACGAACGAGAAAATCGGAATCCTGACCGGCGGCGGCGACGTGCCGGGGCTGAATCCCGTGATCAAATCCGTCGTCTATGGGGGCAGCGAAATTCGCCGGCCTGTCATCGGCATCCGCAAGGGCTGGGCCGGACTGACCTACATGACCAGCGCGGAAGATCCCACCTACATCCGCGAACTCACGCGCGAAAACACACGGGCAATCGATCGCACCGGTGGGACCGTGCTGCATACGTCGCGCACCAACCCGAGCAAAGTGCCCGAATCGAAGCTGCCGAAGCATCTGCCGAAAGACCAGTTGAAGAAGCTGCCTTTCGACGGCAAATCGTACGATCTCACCTCGCTCGTGCTGTCGAACCTGGAAAAGCTCGGCGTCGGCTGCCTGGTGGCGATCGGTGGGGACGACACGCTGAGCTTTGCGTCCGTGCTTTCGGCGGCGGGATTCCCGGTAGTCGCCATCCCGAAGACGATGGACAACGACGTGCAAGGTACGGAGTACTGCATCGGGTTCTCGACGGCGGTGACGCGCGCGAAACAGTCGATCACGCGGCAGCGCACTACCGTGGGCTCGCACGAGCGCATCGGAATTTTCCGCATTTTCGGGCGCGACGCGGGCTTTACCGCACTTTACACGGCCTACGTCACGTCGACGCGCTGTCTGATTCCCGAGCATCCGTTCGAGATCGATCGCGTGTGCGGCCTGCTGATGGAGGACAAGGCCAACAATCCCAGCAACTACGCGCTGGTCGTCGTCTCCGAAGGCGCGATCTGGACCCAGGGCGCAGTGAAGGAATACGGCGAGGCGGACGCCTACGGCCACAAGAAGAAGATGGACATCGGCCTGGCGCTTTCCGAAGAGGTACAGAAACGCACGGGACAAGAAACCATGGTCAGCGACTTGACCTACGACCTGCGCAGCGGCGAGCCGGATTCGATCGATCAGATCGCCGCGACTACGTTCGCAAATATCGCCGTCGAGCTGATCCGCGAAGGGGTCACCGGGCGCATGGTCGGCGTTCAGAAGGGCTGCTACGCGCATGTCCCGCTGCCGGACGTGACCCTGGGTGCGCGCAAAGTGGACGTCGCCACGCTGTACAATACGGATCGCTACCGCCCGAATTACCACTCAAAGCTCGGCGCGCCGCTGTTTTTCACCGGGTCCTGAGGGCGGAATCCCAGCAGGTGCATTCCTCATCTAACCGTCAAAAGCCGCGAGTTTTCGCGTATAATCGAGTTTCCCGCGGGCCTAGCGACGCGAACCTATCACCAGGCTTTTCTTCGCGCAGACCGGCCGGCAGACAGGAGCATTTCAATGAAAGAAGGCATTCATCCGGATTATCACGTCGTCACGGTGCACTGCGCCTGCGGCAGCACTTTCGAGACGCGCTCGACGATCAAGGGCACCTCGATCCGCACGGAAATCTGCTCGAGCTGCCATCCGTTTTTCACCGGCAAGCAAAAGCTGATCGATACAGCGGGCCGCGTGGAGCGCTTCACGAAGAAGTACGCGGACAAGAAAGCCTCGATGGCGGCCGCGAAGAAGTAACGGTGGGCCCGGCCCCTCGCCAGGACCGATGCGGAGTCTACACGGCCGCAGGCCGCCTGCGCTGCAGCCCTGGGGCTTACGCCCGATCCCACGGGCGTGCTGTGGCTCATCGCCGACCGGCCGAAGTCCTGATCCCATAAACTGACCGAACGAAAGCGGTCGGCACTCCGCTCGGAATTACGACAGGCGGCGTATAATGCCGTGAAGATGGCCACGCAACTGTCGCCCGTTCCCGACTCGCCAACCGGATCGCAGGTGGAAACGGCGGCGCCGCGGGTGACGCTGCGGAATGCCTTCACGCACCCCCTGGATTCGGCGATCGCCGCGGCCAGGACGTGCTATTCGCCGCATCTGGTCGCTCCCGAGGAAGTGACCGAGAAACAACGCGTAACCATCGGGGCGGGCACGTATTTCGGCGGCCATCACACCGTCTTCCAGCATGCGCATTTCGAATTCGGGCTGGAGAATGTGAGCCGGCAATTCGTATGGTCCTACCTGCACGCGCATCCTTTTTACAATTCCGAGCAACAGAGCCAGCGCTACGTGCGTCTGGACCGCGCGCAGGCCTACGTTCCGCAGGCGAGTGCGCAATTCGGCGCGGGCGAGCGCGCTATTTATGAGCGCGCGGTGGGGCGGGCGTGGGAACACTACCGCGAGCTGACGCGCGTGCTGGAGCCGACCGCGCGCGAGATCCTGGGCGACATCTGGCACGTGGGCCAGATGTCGCATCCACGGCGTGTCCAGAAAGTGGCGCGGCAATCGGAAAAGCGGGCGATCGAGGTGGCGCGTTACGTACTGCCGGTAGCGGCGTTCACCACCATGGTGCACACGATCTCAGGGATCGTGCTGTACCGGCTGTGGCGCATGCAGGCGGCCAACGACACGCCGAGCGAGGCGCGGCACGTGTTGGGCGAGATGGTGGCGCGCGTGCGCGAGGTCGACGCGGAGTTTTTCGACCGCTTCGACACCGGTGCGATGCAGGACATGCCGGAATGGAAGCAGCCGTTGGCGCGAGACGGAGAACCGTTTGCCCGCGAATTCGACGCCCGGCTTGCAGGGCTCACCTCGAAGCTGCTGGATTTTTCGCCGCGAGCGGTGGAAGCGATTGCCGAAGCATATCGCGCGGTGGTGGGTGTGGCGGCGGCGGAATGCGATGACACGGAAGCGCTCGATCGCGTGCTGAATCCGGCGCGCAACCCATATCGCCGCGAGACGCTGAACGTGGGCGTGCACGCGCCGATGATGCGGGCGCTCGAGCATGCACATTTTACGTTCGCCAAGAAGATCAGCCACACAGCCGATAGCCAGGATCAGCGGCACCGCATGGTTCCCGGTTCGCGTCCACTGCTCACGCTAGCCGACACGCGCTCGCCGGACTACATCACGCCGATGCTGATCCGCGAAAATCCGCGCGCGCTCGAAGTTTACCAGCGGGCGATGGAAGAGGCGTGGGCGGCAAAGAATGAATTACTCGATCGGGGCGTGCCGCGAGAATTCGCTTTGTACTTGTTGCCGAATGCGAAGACGATCCGGCTGGTGGAATCGGGCTCACTGCTGCACCTGCTGCATAAATGGACGATGCGCACGTGTTTTAACGCGCAGGAAGAGATTTATCAGGCGTCGATGGAGGAGGTCGAGCAGGTGCGGCGGGCGCTGCCGACGCTTGGCCGCTACATCGGACCGCCGTGCTATTTGCGGGCGGGGATTTCGACTCCCATCTGCACGGAAGGCTCGCATTTCTGCGGCGTGAAAGTCTGGTTGGACTTCCCCCACATTGAACGGCGGATCTAGTTCTTACGAGGCGGAATCGCTCTCGAGGGTTGGTCCGGCAATATCGGCTGCGTGCCTGGAGGCTGCCCCTCTGCGGGAGCGTGCGCGCCAGCCGGGGCGTTTGATTCCTACAGACCGACGAAGCCGTTTAGACGGGTATTTCCGGTACCGCGGCGATGAGTGCCTGCGTGTAGGAATGCTGCGGGGCACGCAGGACTTGATCGGCGGTACCAGACTCGACGAATTTTCCGGCTTGCATCACGGAGACGCGCGTGGCGAGCTGGGCGACTACCGGCAGGCTGTGCGAGATCAGGATCAGTGTGAGGGAGAGCTCGCGGCGCAGTCGATCGAGCAATTCCAGGATCTGCGCGCCCACGGAAACGTCGAGCGCCGAGATTGGTTCGTCCGCAACCACGAGCTCGGGACGCAAAATCAGCGCCCGGGCGATGCCGATGCGCTGGCGCTGTCCGCCGGAAAATTCGTGGGGGTATCGCTCGAGCGCTTCGGCACCCAAGCCGACGGCGGCGAGGATTTGCGCGACCCGGGCATTGCGATCCGCGCGCGACAAGCGCGGCTCGTGAATCGCCAGCGGCTCGCCGACGATCGTGCCGACGTGCATGCGCGCGTTGAGCGACGCGATGGGATCCTGAAACACCATCTGGATGCGGCGTCGCAGGGCGCGCAAATTGGCGCCGCGGGCGCTGCGCCAGTCCTGCCCGCCGAAATTCATCTCACCTGAATCGGGTTCGATCAGGCGGAGCAACACTCGCGCGAGCGTGGTCTTCCCGCAACCGGATTCGCCGACGATCCCAAGCGTTTCGCCCGGCGCGAGCGAGAAGCTGACGCCATCAACGCCCACGGTGCCGCCCATCGAGCTCGTGGGATCACCCTCGGCGCGATGGAGCAGATTGCCGGCGATCGCGTAGCGCTTTCGCAGGTCGCGGACTTCGAGCAGCGGGTCGGCGGCCATGTCAGAGTTTTTCGCCGGCGATGAAAAGCGTCGTATTGGTGAAGACAAGCTCGGGCTTGCCGGAGTCGCCGGGTTCGTATCGCGGATGAAACCCCGCCGCGTCGTTGGGAATCGACGCTTCCATCAAGCGCCGCGCTTCCGCGTGATGCACGTCGCCGGGTTTCACGCCGGCGACGTGCATCCAGTGGTCGAAGGAGCGTGAATTTTCCTCGACGCCAGTTTCGAGCGTGCGCAGGCCGTGCGCCGCAAAGTGCGATTCAAATTCCTCGCGCGAGAGCGTTCGCGTGTGGGAAGCATCGCGCAGTTTCTCAATGCGCGTGTTGAACGCGGAGATCGCCGGGTCATCCGGCAGGAAGATGTCCAGGATGCCCACCCGTCCGCCGGGCCGCACCACGCGCACCATTTCACCAATGGTGCGGGCGGGATCGGGAAAATGGTGGACGCTGTAGCTCGTCACCGCGATATCCACCGAAGCGTCCGGGAACGGCAGGGATTGCGCATCGCCGATGGCGAATTCGAGATTGGCGAGGCCTTCGGCAGCGGCCGTGCGGCGGGCGCGTTCGAGAATCGCGGGCGTGAGGTCGAGTCCGCAAATCCAGCGAACGTGTCGCGCGAGACGCAACGCGAGTGTTCCCGGGCCGCAGGCGAGATCGACGGCGCGGTCGGCCGGGCCAGCTCTCACCATACGGGCGAGGCGCTCGGCTTCCCCGACGCGGCTGGCGACGGCGTAGTCGCCGAAGACTTGCGCGGTGCGCGTGAACTGTTCGCGCACCAGATCTTTTTGCTGCTGATGGCTCGCCATTTGCGCGTTCAGATCACCTGTTTACTTCACAAGAATACACCGCGCGCGATGGTTTTCGGGTGCTCCCGCTGCGTGAATCAACTCAGGAACGCCCGCGTCACATGCGGCAATGTGCTTCGAGCAGCGCGGACCGAACGCGCAGCCAGCCGGCAGCTCGGCGAGCTGAGGAACGGTGCCGGGGATGGCGACGAGTTTTTCACGGGCGAGGCGCGGGGCCGCGCGGAGAAGGCCCTCGGTATAGGGATGGCGCGGGTGGCGAAGGACTTCGTCTGTGGGCCCCTGCTCGACCACGCGGCCGGCGTACATCACGGCAACTCGGTCTGCGATTTGCGCTACGACGCCGAAATCGTGCGTGATGAAAAGCATCGAAAGCTTCAAGTCGCGGCCGAGGGCGGCGAGCAGTTCGAGAATCTGTTTTTGTACGGTGACATCGAGCGCTGTGGTGGGTTCATCTGCGATCAGCACGCGGGGACCGGCCGCCAAAGCCATGGCGATCATGGCGCGCTGGCGCAGGCCGCCGGAAAGTTGGTGGGGATATTGGTGCGCGCGGTGGGCGGGCTCGGGTATCGCTGTGCGTTCGAGCGATTCGAGCGCGCGGCGGCGGACTTCGTCACTCGGGAGGCGCGGCTCGTGGGCGCGAATCGCCTCTTCGATCTGCGTGCCGACGCGAACGACGGGATTCAGCGCGGTCATCGGCTCCTGAAACACCATGGCGATTTCTCCGCCCCGCAGATTCCACATGACTTTGCGTGAAGCGGTGAGGAGATTTTCGCCTGCGGCCAGTGGTGCGGCGCCTCCGCTTCCATTCCCTGTCGCGTGACCCCGTCGGCTGAGCCAGGCTTCGCCTGTCAGGCGCGCGCCTTTCGGTTCGAGGCCCATCAGTGCCAGCGCAAGCATTGTCTTGCCCGAGCCCGATTCGCCGACGATGCCGAGAGTTTCGCCCGCACCGAGCGCGAACGAGACGTCGTTTACCGGGCGAATCCAGCCGGCTTGCGTCGCGAGCTCGACCGTTAGGCCGCGGACATCGAGATTGGCCGCCATACAAACATCCTATATCCGCTGCGCGGCCCCGGCCAGAAACATTGCTTGCAGGCTGTCTTAGGGGTTGCTGTATAAGTAGCGAATGCGCGAAACCGTCTGTTCGCACTGCGGGGCCGTTTTTTTTTCCGCGACGGATGTGTCTATCTGCCCGCATTGCGGACGGAATCCCCAAGCCTCGCTATGGACGAGAATGCGGCTGCTGTCGACCGAGAATTTCGGGATCGTCCTGTGGCTCGGCTGGCTGGGCCTGCGATTTCGCCGACTAGGCCTACATGGAGAGGGATTGACCTGGGACGACTATCTTTTTGGGGCCATTGTGTTGGTCTGTGCCGGAGCGTACTCCTTCTACCTAGAGAACGTGCGGAGCAAGGGTCGCGGAACGGTGGTGACTCTTGATTTGACCCCACGGGCGGCATCCAGCGGGGCCGCCGAAAATTCCTGGACTCCGCCGCCGCAGCCCGCGGTTCCGGCGCAATGGGCGCCGCTGATGTCCGTCCCTCGGCCGAGAGAAGTGTATTGGCCATTCGGATCGAAGGTGCGAACGACGGTCGAGGTGGCTTTCATTCTCGGGAGCGTCGGATTCTTCGCCTTCGTGCTTCACGGAAGCCTGGCTACTTTCCGGCACTGGGCGGACGCATGGAGGCATGACTTCGCTCTCTTTATTATTACAACGGCCGCGGATTGGATGGTCCTTGCGGGGATATGGCGGGAATTTCAGAATCGGCAGGTGATGCGCGACGGCGAAGCTACGATCGGGACCATCGTGGACTGGGTCGTGGGCCGGCGGAATTCTTCGACAGCTGTGTATCAGTTTTGGACTCGCAACGCAGAGCGTTTCGAACGTCGCGACTGGGTGAGGTCGGGTAAAGGCGAGTATTCAGCACCGGGTCTCGTGCCGGTATTTTATTTGCCGGAAGATCCGACAAAGAATCTGGCGCTCTGCTGCACGATCCTGCGCGTGCGCGTCCCGGGAGAAGAGCTTGCGGCGCGCATGCAGCGGATCGGGATGAAGTCCTAGCGGCGTGCCGTGGGAATTACGAAGCGCAGTGCGGTGTGGGTTTCGGAGAAGCGGCAGACTTTGTTGTCGGTGAACCCGGCTGATTTTCCGGCGGCCATTACGTCGTCTTCGCGGAGGTGCTGCTGGCCTTTCGGATAGATAACCCAG
>Ga0210391_10003176_pt1 | contig 13963 bp, 10 predicted proteins | sample IncBWC12OmetaG_FD_160573 | JGI IMG/M metagenome (GOLD analysis project Ga0210391, IMG submission 160573) | Forest soil microbial communities from Barre Woods Harvard Forest LTER site, Petersham, Massachusetts, United States - Inc-BW-C-12-O ... | reverse complement strand
CTGCGTTTCCAGGCCTTTGATAAAGCCAAACCCCTTGTCCGTCTTAAAAAGTGTAACGATGCCCTGTTGGATCAGGTCCTCGGGTGTCATCTCCCTTTGTGGAGGTACACCGATTACAATATCCTCTACATTGATGGTAACCTTCTTCTTGGGGTCCATCGGTTTGGAGGAAAGATTTCCATTTTCATCAACATAAGCCAACATGCTTTCCAGGTCGGGGTTGGCCTTTTTGTTTTGTTTCCTTTCTAGCTTGTTTTCAAGCTTTTCTTTCTTCTTTGCTTGTTTGTTCTTTTCACGCTCTTTTTTGTTCCATGTTTCTGACATATTTATATTCCTATTTTTTACAAATTTACGCCTATTTTGCCGATTTGTGCCTATCTATTCTCCAGCCAATGCAGGAAACTGGTTACTTTCTCCTTGGAAACCAATAACTTCTCTGGTACGGGAATCACCAGGTTTACCAGCAATTTCCGGGAATACTGCCTGTTTAGCCTGAAGAAATGCCTTTCGGTCAAAAGGTCTCGCCGCGGCCCATATTCCCGCGGCGACAATTTCATAATAGGGGAAAAATACCGTGCCACAGGGTTCTGGAAATCTCATATTTTACCATATGTCAACCACTAACCACTATCTCCGCCTTGGCGCTTGCCTGATCGTTATATTCGCCACCTCTTGCGCGCCAGCCATCAATCCAACGACGAATGGTTTGATCCAAACTACACAAATCAACGGCATCGTTCACGCCATGGGGACAACGACCCTAACCGCCTCTTGTCCGGCCGGTCAACAAATGGTCGGCGGCGGCTATGCCATGACATCATACACACCCCCGCTCCAATCGATGTACGTCATTGGTAATTATCCATCGTCCCTTGATACGTGGGAAATCGACGTCCTGAACGTGTACAAGGATTCTGCAATATTGGTCGCATATGTCTATTGCTATTCAGGGAAGGCAGACCTGGGTATGCAAATTGAAAAAATGGATAATCCCATCCCGACTCCGAGTTACAACTACCAAAATATGCAATTCGCGTATTCCTATTCAAGCACCGTTCAAAAACCCAAACCCGGAAACGTCGTGACTGCCGGCGGCTACAAACTATACACCAATAATCTGGACATCCGCGTGAGCGGATCGTATCCCCAAATAACTTCATCGGGTTCCGGTAATGCTACTATCGGATGGACGACAACTACCGTTATCCCAATTAACGGACCGGAGCCCACCCATACCGTATCTACTTATGTTCTTAGTTCTGCAGGCTCCATCAAAGTGGTTGGGAACAAGCAAATCACCGTAACTCCTGTTTTCGACCAGGGTAATACCATTCTCCAGACTATTACGGCTCAAGGCGCTTCTCAATCATGGATTTCAAAGGATCTGTCTACATCCCCTACCTACTTTACCACCGGTGGCGGCTATAATTCGCGGGGAGGGATCGGATTTGGCACCCAACCCATCATGACCATGGACGATAACGCTTTGACACATGCCGGTTCTTTTTATGCATGGTATTTCGCCGGCTACGACTTGATCACGTCAGCGAAGGGATGCGTCCCATGGGATATATATACCCTTCAATTGAAATTTCACTGAAAAAACCGAGGCATCCTGGAACGTCCGGTTTTTGTACCTTCATCTTCATGAGCGAAAACTCAAAAGAAGCCTTCCAGGTGGAACGGATCGCCTTGTTCAGCGATGCCGTATTCGCCATCGCCATTACATTACTCATTATCGAAATCAAAGTCCCGGAAATATCAAAGCCCACCGACGAGGACCTGTTGAATGCAATGTTATCCCTCATTCCCAAATTCATCGGTTTCCTGATCAGCTTTTTCGTGATTGGTCTGTACTGGGTTTCCCACCACCGGATGTTGAAATATGTTGACCGGGCCGGTCAGCGCCTGATATGGGCGAACCTGCTCTTTTTGCTTCCCATCATCGTACTTCCCTTCAGTACGGCCTTCTTCAGCCAATATTTCACGGAGGGCCTTCATGTACCGCTCGCGGTGTATACCCTTAATATTTGCATAACCGGATTCTTCAGTTATCGCCTCTGGGGAGTAGTGGCCAACCCAAAATACAAACTGGGTGCTGGCCTGACCCAAACCTTGCTGCACTACAATCAGGCACGGGCGATGGTCATCCCCGGCATATTCATCCTGGCCCTGCTGCTTTCTTTCATCAATCCATGGATCCCGTGCTTCGTAGCCCCCCTGACGCCTGTAGGGACGATGTTGATCCAACGGTATTATACCAGGAAATTTCCGGAGCAGATCCTGAGCCATTTGGGATGAACCCTGAATTCCGCAAGTATGCCTCCGTTCAAACTCACCATAGCCCAGGCCCGCAAGATCATCCTCCACGCCGCGGGATTGTATAATCCAGCGCCGTTTGGAAAAGGTCCGGAGGCCGTCTACAAGGTCATCGACCACCTTGGGTTCATTCAGATCGACACCAACTATACTGTCGAGCGCGCCCATCACCATGCGATATACGCCCGGGTACCCGATTATAAAATGGAGTGGCTGGACGATCTGATTTCGGACGGACGTATTTTTGAGTTCTTCACCTCCGACACAGGGTATATGCCCATGCACAATTACCGCTTTTCGCTACCCGTAAAGCAAGGTTTTGCGGACAGCAGGCAGCCCCTGACCCAGGCCGAAATCAACCTGATGAACCGGGTCCTGGACAGGATCAGGCGCGAAGGGCCGTTAATGCTGAAGGATTTCGAAAATGACCGCCGCGAAGCCAGTTCCGGCTGGTGGGACTGGCGCCCCTCCAAGGTGGCGATCGAGCGCCTGTTCCTGGATGGGAGGCTGATGGCCACGAGGGCCCGTAATTTCCATAAGATTTATGACTTGCCCATGAACCTGGTTCCGGGTGACATCGATACGACCATGCCAACCCCTGAAGAATTTGCCAGGCATCTCATCCGCCGAGAATTGAAAGCCCTGGGTATCGCTTATGCTAAAGAGCTGGCCTGGCGGGCGCATCATGTAAAAAATAATGTCGTTAAAAAGGAATTGGAAAAAATGGTCGAAGAGGGCGAAATCTGCCAGGTCGCCATCGAGGGGCTTGCAACGCTGTATATGCTGCCGGTATATAAAAACAAGAATATCCAACTATCGGGCGACGTTTTCATCCTTTCTCCCTTCGATGTATTGAACGTTTTCCGGCATCGCCTGAGGGATTTTTTCGATTTCGACTACCAGATAGAATGTTTTGTTCCCGAGGCAAAGCGGAAGTATGGATACTTTTCATTACCCATATTGGTTGGGGATACTTTTGTGGCCAGGATGGACTCCAAGGCCGATCGGAAGAACAAGACCCTCGTCATCCACAATCTTCATTTCGAAAAGGGAGCCAAGCCATCAGTGGATGGGATAACTCAGGCCATACGGGCTTTTGCCAAATTCAATGAGTGTAATAAAATCACGATCAAAAAATCGAATATCAAGCCTTTTCTGAAAGCACTATCCTGAATGAATTCTTATATACTACATGTCCCCTCCCGTCAATGTAGGGTTCAACGGCTACCCCCACCTTTTTGTGCACCTCGTCATATCCGCTATGCTCGATGGCTCTTGCGGCGGGCCCGGTGGCCAATAGTCCGCGCATGGCCGTTTCCTGATCGGGATAGTCCCAAACGAGCGGCAAATCCGTTTCCCGGATCAGTTCGAATCCGCTTTCTTTCAGGATGGTTTGCAATAAATCATTTTCAGATAAAGCAAAAGGTCCAGCCGCCCCGGGAGGCGGCGGAGGCAGACAACTGCCCACGGCCTTCAAATAAGTGGCCGCCTCACAATCTTCCTTATTCCCCCAAATCATCACGACCAACGTGCCATCATCCTTCAATACGCGCTTCGCTTCCGCAAAGGCGTTCCTGATGTTTTCGGCATATTGAAAGGAGTTGAACCCGCAAACCACGTCAAAGCTATTATCGGCAAAGGGCAACGACTCCATCTCGCCTTCCAGGAATGTAACCCCCGGAGCCCGTTGGGACGCCATTTTTAGCAGTTCCGCGCTCGCATCCAAACCGGTAATCCCCGCGCCTGTTATACTTGCCAATGCGCAAAAGCTTCCCGACCCGCAACCTATATCAAGGACTGTAACCCCGGCTTCCAGGTCAAGCTGGTCCAGCACCCATTCAAAACCTTCCACATTTGTCGCCTCCTGAATTTGCGACCAATCCCCCGCTTTCCTTCCCCACAGGTCACCTTGAATTTTTTTAGAGCCCACAAGTTGATTTTTTTGATCGCCTATAAATACACTCTATCAAACCTAATAAAAATCTTCGATACATTTGATGACAAATACATTACCGAATGGAAAACAACACGCTTCATTACGCCGAGGAACACCATCCGGGCGCAGCGGGTAAATGCCCGTTCATCGGAGGCCAGCTCAAACAAAGTGCAGGTGGCGGAACGAGAAATCGCGACTGGTGGCCAAACCAGTTGAATCTAAACATCCTCAGGGAACACTCATCCTTATCCGACCCTATGGACGAGGGATTCAACTATGCCGAAGAATTCAAGAAGCTCGACCTGAAAGAAGTAAAAAAGGAAATCATTACGATACTCACCACCTCCCAGGACTGGTGGCCGGCCGATTTCGGCCACTATGGCCCCCTGATGATCCGGATGGCGTGGCACAGCGCGGGAACTTATCGCATCGGGGACGGACGTGGTGGCGCAGGTCGGGGAATGCAGCGTTTCGCACCCCTCAACAGTTGGCCCGACAACGTCAACCTCGACAAGGCGCGTCGGTTGCTTTGGCCCGTCAAACAGAAATATGGGAAAAAACTTTCCTGGGCAGACCTGATGATCCTTACCGGCAATTGCGCGCTCGAATCGATGGGGTTCAAGACCTTCGGATTCGGCGGCGGCCGCCAGGACGTTTGGGAAGCTTCCGAAGATACCTATTGGGGGTCGGAAAAAGAGTGGCTGGGAGACAAAAGATATGAGGGCGACCGGGAACTCGAAAACCCGTTGGGCGCCGTCCAGATGGGATTGATCTACGTAAACCCCGAAGGGCCCAATGGGAAGCCCGACCCGCTGGCCGCGGCCCGCGACATCCGCGAGACCTTTGGCCGGATGGCGATGAATGATGAAGAGACGGTAGCCCTGATTGCGGGTGGTCACAGCTTTGGCAAGACGCATGGCGCAGCGGACGCCGGGAAATACGTGGGAAAAGAACCCGCTGCCGCCCCCATAGAGGAGCAAGGGTTCGGTTGGAACAACTCATGGGGCAAGGGAAATGCCGGGCATACCATCACCAGTGGCCTGGAGGGGATATGGACGACCACCCCAACCAAATGGAGCAATAATTTCTTTGAAAATCTTTTCGGCTTTGAATGGGAGTTGACCAAGAGTCCCGCGGGGGCTTATCAATGGACGCCCAAAAATAAGGGGGGCGCAGGTACGGTGCCCGATGCGTTCGATCCGAATGTACAGCACGCACCCACGATGCTGACCACCGACCTGGCTTTACGCGTCGACCCGGCGTATGAACAGATTTCCCGACACTTTTATGAGCACCCCGACGCCTTTGCCGATGCCTTCGCCAGGGCCTGGTTTAAATTGACCCACCGCGACATGGGACCTCGCGTGCGCTACCTCGGATCCGAAGTGCCTGCCGAAGAATTGATCTGGCAAGACCCGATCCCCGCAGTTACCGGTCCCCTCGTTAACGACCAGGATATTGAGGCATTGAAAAAACAATTGCTCGCCTCGGGGTTGTCCGTTTCCGAGTTGGTCAGCACCGCCTGGGCATCGGCCTCGACCTACCGAGACTCCGACCGACGCGGAGGAGCCAACGGAGGCCGCCTTCGCCTGGCACCCCAAAAGTATTGGGCCGTCAACGACCCGGCACAACTGGCCAAAGTTTTGGAAACGCTGGAGGGCATACGGGCGAAGTTTGGAAAGCCCATTTCCATGGCGGACCTGATCGTGCTGGGCGGATGCGCTGGCATCGAAAAGGCTACAAATATGACCGTTACCGTGCCCTTTACCCCCGGCCGCGGAGACGCTACGCAAGAGCAGACCGATATACAATCGTTCGAAGCCCTCGAACCCATAGCCGATGGTTTCCGGAATTATACACAACCGAGGTACGCGCCAAAAGCGGATGTCTTCCTGATAGACAAGGCGAACCTGTTGACCCTGACCGCACCCGAATTGACCGTCCTTATCGGGGGCATGCGCGTGCTCGACACGAACTTCGACCATTCAAAGCACGGCGTATTTACGAAACAGCCCGGCGTGCTCAGCACCGACTTCTTCGTCAATTTGTTGGATATGACTACGAAGTGGATTGCCGCACCCGCGGCGACCAACGGGACATCCGAGACAGCCGCAGCCCTCTTCGAGGGTCGCGACCGCAACACCGGAACGCTGAAATGGACCGCCACGCGTGTCGACCTGGCCTTTGGTTCTAACGCCGAGCTACGCGCCCTGGCTGAAGTGTATGCTTCCGCGGACGCCAAGGAAAAATTCGTAAAGGATTTTGTAAAAGCCTGGGTAAAAGTGATGAACCTGGATCGTTTTGACCTAAACTCATAACCATGAACAACCGAATCGCCGTCGTCACCGGCGCCAGTGCAGGTATTGGGGCTGCCACCGCCATCCGCATTGCCAAAGATTTTACGGGGATCGCCCTGGTGGCCCGCCGACAGGCGGAGCTCGACCAAACCGCGCAGGCCGTCACGCAAGCGGGCGCTACCCCCCTTGTCATTGCAGCGGACCTGCGTGAGCCTGCCGCAGCAGAACAAGTGGTCGCCGAAACCGCAAAGAAATTCGGACGCATCGATGCCATTGTCAACATTGCCGGCGCCGTGCCCCAGTTACACATCTTCGACATGACGGACGAGCAATGGAACGACGGAGCGGAGATGAAACTCCACGGCGCCCGGCGCCTGACCGTAAAAGCGTGGCCTTACCTGAAAGAGGCGAAGGGGTCCGTCATCTTTATGTCCGGTAATTCCGCGCAGGAACCCAGACCGGGCTTTGCCGCCGTAGCAACGATCAATGCCGCCATCGTGGCCCTATCCAAGGCCTTATCCGAACAAGGTATTCTGGATGGCGTCCAGGTAAACAGCATCCTTCCCGGCGCCGTCATGAGCGACCGCCGGATCGGCTTCCTGCAAAAGTGGTCGGCCGCGAATAACCTGACAATGGAAGAAGCCAAAACGAAATTCCTCGAAGAATCCCATATCAATCGCTATGGGCAACCCGAGGAAATCGCGGAATTGATTGCCTTTCTTCTTTCCCCGGGCGCGCAATGGTTAACGGGTTCGGCCTTGCGGATGGATGGCGGTGAGGTCAAAACGGTCTGATCGCGTTTCGCCCGGTGCATTACGCGAGCCCTGATTGTTTTTTACGCCAATAATAGTAGGACAATATCCCCAGGATAAACCAAACCAGTATGCCCAGCATCCTCGGATCAAACTTCCCGGCTACGGCGATGCCTGAATAGGTCGCCCCCACCAGGTCGAAAAATAATCCGGCGTAGGCCCATTCTTTGATCCGGTTGAAGCCCGGGATCAAAATGGCCACGGCCCCCAGGATTTTGGCGACGCTGATGAATTGGATAAAGTAAACGGGGTAGCCCAACTGATCGTGCACCATGGAAATACCCTTGGGCTGTAATCCACTTACCGATGAAAAAATCATGAGCCCGGCAAAAAGAATGGTGAAGATCCAGTAAAGGAGGTTGACGGTTTTTGGTTTCATTTTTTGGATTTAGTGAGTAAATATTCGTCCAGATTACCCATTGCCATGGTAAAGCCTTCCTTAAAGCCCTTCTCTATGAACTTTTCAAGGTTGGCAAGGTTTTCGTGTTTTATGACAACCTCGACCGTGGTTTTCCCAGCACTCGCCTTGAAGAAATTATTCCACTTGGATCCGGGAACTACAAAATCGATTGGATTCCCGTTTTCATCCGAAAAGATACTCTCCGTGGTGAAACTCGACTTCGCTTCGATTTTGATATAGTTGACCAAACACCAGGTGGAGCCATATTGGGGGGGACAATTCATCTCGTACAACCAATGGCCCCCTTCCCGGAAGTCCATCTTTTTCGTGATGGCCCGGCAGGGTTTAGGCGCCCACCAAATGTCCAATATTTCCGCCTTCGTCCAGGCGTCCCAGACGAGGTCGAGGTCAGCGGCGAATTCCCGCGTAACGTGAATGGTTGCCGCGGCTTTGTCTACGGTAAAATCAAACAGCAGGTTCATTTCAAATTATTTTTAAGAGAAACCGATCAGTTGCAAATATAAGCGCAACCGATCGGTTTCGCAAAATTTATTTTACCTCGGTACCATGGAGATTATCCCCATCCACCGTAACGAGTGCAACCCAGGGTATAATGGATGACAGGGTATTTCCGCGGAATTCCAATACCGACGCTATCCCGGGCTTCAGTAAAACATCCTTTTCGGTGACGGAAAAGTTCAATCCATCCGCAAGGATTTTGATCCGGTGCCTCCCGGCACCCCGCGCGGTTACACGAATCAAGACCTGCAGCCCCGAAACCGTGTGCTTCACCGTCCAGGAAAGGACGCTGTCGCGCCTGAGGTTCAAGTCGTAGGACGCTCCCGGCAAAAAGGTATGAAGGGCGCCATCGATGCTATACGTACCGGGAGGCAATTCCAAACGGAAGGATCCCCGGGCATCGGGGGCCACCGCCCAATTGCGATCCGAAACCGTGTCCCGGAATATGACGATGGAATCGGCCCTGCCCGAAACCCGCGCAGGTCCCTCTATGGCCGACAAAAGCCAAATCCAATTGGTGACGGGATGTCCCCAGACCTCTTTATAGGTCCAGGTACTTTGTACCGGCCAGTACGGCTTGTCTTCTATCCCCCGGGTTTGTATACCTACGGGAAGGGCGCCGACCATGTCCCCGGATGAGGGTGAGTACAAGGGAACAAAATCGTTCCCTACCCCATACATCGTACTGGCGGCAAAAGGATTCCGGCCAAGGATCCACTCCAATTGCCGTTCGGCCAGGTCTGTGGAGACCGGGTCGTTGCGGAGCCGGCCGGAGGCGGCCAAAGCCTGGGCCTGGGGCAGGATGACACCGAAATGTCCCCTGTAATCCATCCATACCGGGAAAAGCCTGAGGTAATGGCCCCTGCCCAGAGGGATCCCCTTGAGTACCTGCTGTCGGTAGGACTCCATCCTGCTTTCAGGGACGTGGAGGTATTCGGTATCCGAATAGATCCCCCCCGGCAGGACGCCAAAGGGCTCGGTGTATCGGGCTGCCTCCACCATATATTCCCCGTAAAGGGTAAGGCAGGTATACCACTTCATGAAATCGGGATTGTCCGGGAAGGTCCGGCAAAGGGCGGCCAGGGCCAATGATGGCTCCTGGTCGCGACCCCGGTGGCAATAATGCAGGAACCGGTCATGGGAAGCGTCGGTATAAAAAAAACCTACGAAAGGTACATCCCAGCCCTTAAGGGACACACGTTGCTGGACGTCCGTAATAATATGGGCCAACCGCGTGGCCAGGACGGAGTAGGTGGTATCCTCCGTGGCGCGGTAGAGTTCAATAGAAGACAAGATGGCTACTGATGGTATTTCATCTTCGACGGCATCCGGATCAAAGCTGCCCCGGAAGATCCCGGCAGGCTTGACGATACCCGGCATGCCCTGACAGGCAAATGCCCAGTCGGCCCTGGCTGCCTGGAGTGCGTAGTTGGCCAGTAGCGGGTCCGTGTCCTCTAATGTTTGATATGCAAGGGCCTCCACCCCCGCAGCCTCGAAATTGGTCACAGGGTTATTACGGGCCGTAACCGTAATGTCATCGTCATTGCCCAGGATTCCATCCGTCCGGCGGCTATTGATAGAGCCCACGTCGCGGAAGCCGTCACCAAATCGCGTTTTCAGAATCCAATCGAGGCCCCACCTGGCTTCTTCCAGTACGCGGGTATACAATGCCGAATCATCCCCACGGTATTTTTCAGCGAGACTGAATAAAGCATAGGTCAATTCGCACGTGGCTTCCGCCTGCTGACTAAGATCGCCCGCATCGTGCCAGCCTCCATTGATGACGATCCGCTTGTCCCCGTGTACGCAGGTCCAGTCCCTATGACAGACTCCGTGCACTCCGGGCACCTCGTACCCGCATCGCTCGGTATATAGGAAATTCAGGACTTTCCAAATAGTTGCTTTCCAAACATCGTCACCGATGGAGAAAGCCGGTGTGGAAACCGCACCGACCCGCAGGCTGTATTGACCTGGTGTGCGCACCCTGGTAAAATCCATGACCTGAAAAGTACCCAGGGAGGTTTGCCGAATCGTCACCGGCCCATCCAATACCAAATTCCCGCTCCGTGTATCCAACAGCTGGAAGCGCGTTGCCTCCAATCCACTGGCAATCGCAGTTTTGGAAGCACCGATGGAATATCCCGCCTGACTGAAGGCAATCCTTCCCCCCCAGACATCCCAACCCTCGGTCTTGTCCGGTATAACGCGTTCCAGGGAAAGTTCGTCAAAATAAAAGTTGATACTGTCCGCTTCTCCGGGAGCGCTGCCGGACAATCCATAAGAAGCCTCGAATGCCGTAATCTTGTCCCTGGCGACATTTCCGATCTCCCAAACGACGTGGTTCCATTCGTGGTTCCGTAAAACGAGGGAAGTCTCTCCCTCTTGCCCGAAAAGGGCCGGGAGTTTTTCCCGGCCATCGTTATAAAGGCGCAGGTCCAGGGCCGTAGTATAGAATCCCGGGAGGTCCGGATAAACCCAAAAGGAAATTCGATTATATCCGGTCCAATCCTCCCCTTCGAACGAACGCCGTATGCCCGAACGTCCCCATCCCCTTCCCGTCACAGGTCCGGGTCCCGGAAGGCGGGTAGGCGTGCGCATGAGCAATGAATACGTCCCATGGTGAACCTGGACTGCCGACAGCTGTATGGTAGCCACGCTGGCGCTGGAGTCGAGGGTCTTCATCACCTTCCTGGCATCCACCACGGCGCCCCCGCTGGTCGTGTAACTGCTCCAATGGGTCAGGTCCTCCATGTCGTCGAGGGACCTCCTTTCCAGAACAGCCTTGTTCAACCAGCGCTCCGCTGCCGAGGCTTTCCCATCGGCGACCAGGGGTTCCCGGTTTTGGGCGCTCGCCGCCATTGATGTAAAAAGGAATATAGCAAGGAGTAGGCGCATCTTTTTATTGTAATTTAGAAAACAATGTGTAGACAATTTCAAATCCTTTGCATCGCGGCGTTGCTGGCCCTGACGACCGCTACCCATGCTCAAACCCCCTGCGATTCCACCCGATTCAACGATACCCTTTTGGACAAACTGGTCGGGTATTGGGACCTGAGAGGAAAGATCGGAAACAGGGAAGTGACCAATCACTTTTCGGCTAAATGGATCCTGAACCATCAAATCATGGAGCTCCACTTCAAGGATACTTCATATGAGGCCCTGGTATACCTGGGATACGATTGCGAAAAGCATCGATACGTCGCCCATTGGCTGGATATCCTGGGAGGTAAATATTCGGAAACGCTGGGTTATGGAACACGAACGTCACTTTCCACGATCGCGTTTCACTTCGACTACCCCGATGGACCCTTTTTCAATCAATTCATATACGATGCGCAACAACATTCGTGGCATTTGCATATGACCTCCGGGAACAAAACCTGGGGAGACGAATACCTGACTCAACCCTATTACCAGGCAGTGTGGTTTCAGGATTACGAACCCTTCCGCATAGCCGGAAACCTGTACTACGTCGGCAGTTATGACCTGGCCTGTTACCTGATCACCACTCCCTCGGGCCATATCCTGATCAATACCGGTATTCCGGGTTCGGAGGACATGATCCGGAAACACGTGGAAGCGCTGGGGTTCCGGTTCAAAGACATCAAAATCGTTATGATTACCCATGGCCATTTCGATCACGTAGGCGGCGTGGCTGCGATCAAGGAGGAAACGGGTGCCCAGGTGATGATCGGTGAAGGAGACGGCAACGTCCTGGCGGACGGAGGCAATTCGGACGTAATTATGGGTGGTCATGGGCCTTTGTTCGAGGCCGTGATGGCCGACCGATTCTTGCGTGACAAAGATTCGGTGGAACTCGGGGGCATGAAAATCCTGGTCCTTCACCATCCTGGCCATACCAAGGGAGCCTGTAGTTATCTGTTTACCGTAAAAGACGAGCGCCGTTCTTACCGCGTTCTGATTGCCAATATGCCTACGATCCTGGATGCCGTCACCTTCCCTTCCATGAAGGGTTATCCGGATGTACAAAATGATTTTGCCTATACCCTGGACACGATGCGAAAAATCCAATTCGACCTGTGGATGGCCTCCCACGCAAACCAATTCGACCTTCAGGCCAAACGAAAACCGGGAGATGCGTATCATCCGGAAGTATTCGGGGACCGCGCTGGGTATGAGGCAGCCCTGGACGATCTCCGGAAAGCCTACCTTAAAAAGAATACCTCCTCCCCACCATCGTCGTATTAGCGTAGCCGGAGGGCGTGGGGATCACGCCTTCGGGATATCCTTTGAAGTCATTCACGGGTGGGATGCCCATCGTCCGGCTGATCACCCGGATCCGCACCGGGCCCTCGCTTTCGAGCTGCAGATCGAAGCCCTCCCCGGGGGGTTGAATGTAGTCCATCCATGAACGCTCGCCCGGATAATCAAATAATGCGACATTGGGTTCGAAGCTCAGGTGGATCGTAACCGTCCCCTTGGGAACCTGGCAATGCAGGTATAGCTTTCGCCGGCCATTTACGAGTGTATCCTTTTGCAACAGGAGGCGGGGCCCCTCCAAATCAATGAATTCCGCCGGCATCATATATTCTTTCGGCTGGGCAAAAAACGTTTCCGGATATTGATAAGTGCTGGTATCCCAAAAATATTTGTGAAAAAACTGACGGTTCCAATTGTCCAGCTTGGTTTCATGCGTCACCAGCCAGCCGCTTCGGTTGTCCGCATCCACATAATACCGCAGGTCCGTTTTGTATGGATGCTTCGCATCATACCCCCCGTGCAGCAACCCCCATCCCATAAAAGCCATGAAAACCAAAAAGGACGCTCCCGGGAGAAACCAGCGCGGGCACCTGGAGATAATGGGGATGGCCAGTCCCAGGAATAACCCAAGCACGGGCGCCGTTATGGCCGCCTCTTTTTCTACGTCGAGGAGGGACACGAGGCCGGTATAAAGGGGTACCATCAGGAAGATCGCGGGGAGCAAGGAAAGCAGGTTCGACCAGGACTTACTTAAGGATGGGAACAAAGCCCCCGCGAAGATTAGCGGGAAATAAAAGAAATACACCCCGCCGGGAATATAGGGATACAGGAAATCGAGCAATATCGTCTCCAGAAGTAGCACCGAGATGAAAAGGGAAGGCACGGACCACTTTCGCAAGGGCCACAGGTAAAGCAAAGAAAACACGCACACCCCTTCTGCAGCCAGGGCGATATAGAAATAGCCCGAATTGTATGCATTCGGATAGTAATTCTCGTATAAGGGATAGGCTGACCTGATCCAACCCAGGGTCCAGGAAGTAAGGAAAAACAAAACGCCCAGGGTCACCACGAAGGTCAATAGCCCGAGGAGGACTTGCCCCAACCGGATCCGCTTGCGATAAAAACCAAATACCAGCGCAAACAAAAGGAAACCGTTGGCCAGAAACACCAGGACCCGGTTCAGGCGCATCCCGTAAACAACCATGCCTGCCCCGTGGAGATCGAAAAACGTGGCGTTCCCCTTGGCAGGGGTTAGGTTGCTGTTTGCAAAATACCTAATCGCACCCAGCATATTGTCGCCCTGGTCCTGCATCGTCCCCCGATCCATGTTTTCAAGGTTGTCGGTCAGGTTGTGGTAGTGCGTGAAGCCGTCCGTAAAAGCAAAATCAAGGCCCGGCACACCGGCGTTACCCAGGGGAGTAAAGTCGGTGTTGTTCGGCAGGAAGTGAAACAGGTCTCC
>Ga0210391_10003175_pt1 | contig 13971 bp, 11 predicted proteins | sample IncBWC12OmetaG_FD_160573 | JGI IMG/M metagenome (GOLD analysis project Ga0210391, IMG submission 160573) | Forest soil microbial communities from Barre Woods Harvard Forest LTER site, Petersham, Massachusetts, United States - Inc-BW-C-12-O ... | reverse complement strand
AGCGCGGACGCAGTCTGCGTCATGTTCCAGCGATGCTCCTGCAATTTTCGCAAAATGAATTCGCGTTCATAGGCGCTTCGAGCTTCGTGCAGCGTTGAGTAAGGATGCTCGGGACTCTGGGCCGCTCCTCGGAAAAGTTCGGGCGGAAGATGATGAGGCTCAATGCGAGCCTGTGGACAGACGATGACGAGGCGCTCGACAAGATTGCGCAGTTCGCGCACATTCCCGGGCCAAGGATAGCGCACCAGAACTTCCATGGCCGGCGCGCTCAGTTCACGGGTCTTCTTGCCGTACCCAGAGCTGAATTCATCCAGAAAATAACGGGCGAGCGTGGGGATATCTTCCTGGCGCTCTCGAAGTGGCGGCACGAAGAAGGGAATTACATTTAGCCTATAGAAAAGATCCTGCCGAAACGCGCCGCGAGTAATCTCCTGCTCAAGATTTTTATTTGTAGCCGCGATTACGCGCGCATCAACGGTAATCGTCTGGCTGGAACCGACCGGTTCAAGACGCTGTTCTTCGAGGACGCGCAGCACCTTGGATTGCGTGCGCAGGCTCATGTCGCCGATTTCATCCAGAAAGAGGGTGCCGCCATCAGCCTTCTGAAATTTCCCGATCTTGTCTTCGGTGGCGCCGGTAAAGCTCCCCTTGATGTGTCCGAAAAGTTCGGACTCGATAAGCTCTTCAGGGATAGCCGCGCAATTTACTTCCACGAACGGCCCCTTGCTGCGCAGGCTGGCGGCGTGAAGAGCGTGAGAGACGAGTTCTTTACCGGTGCCGCTTTCGCCGTAAATCAGAACGCGGCCGTTGGTGGGAGCGGTTACGGCGATCTGCTGACGCAGCGCTTTCATGGGCACGCTGTCCCCGATCACCTGGTAGCGATGGCCAAGTTCGCTGCGAAGTAGCTGATTTTCTTCCTGGAGCCTGCGCTGTTGGACTGCGTTGCGGACGAGGACAATAATTTTCTCGAGGGATAGCGGTTTCTCGATGAAATCGAAGGCGCCGAGTTTTGTCGCGCGCACGGCGGTCTCGATCGTGCCGTGGCCTGAAATCATAATGACGGCAGGCGCTCGCGGAATAGCCTGAAGTCGGCTAAGCGCGTCCAATCCGTCGATTCCCGGTAACCATACATCGAGAAGAATGACTTCGAGATCGCCCGAAGCGGCCCGCTGCAGCGCCTCCTCGGCAGAGGCCACCGCTTCCACATGATACCCCTCATCTTTGAGGATTGACGAAAGCGATTCGCGAATACCGGCTTCGTCGTCGACCACCAGCACGTGCGACTTGGAAGTCATCGAGTGGATTCCGCCCCGTTTAGATCCGTAACGCCGGCAGGTGTGAGCTCCGCGACCGGGAGTTCCACCAGGAAACGCGAACCTACCGGGTGGTTGTCTTCCACGTGAATAGTTCCACCGTGCTCGGCGACGATGCGGGCCGCGATCGCGAGGCCCAGTCCGGTTCCACGATTTTTGGTCGAAAAATGCGGGAGAAAGAGTTTGTCTTTGTCCTGCGGCGAGATGCCATGGCCGGTATCGGATACGCAAATCTCGATGGTTTCCGCGTCTGGATGCGCGCAAGTGGAAATGAAGATTTCGCGGAACGTCGAGTTTTCGAGTGCTTCCGCGGCATTATCGATGAGATTGACTACCACGCTGCGGAGCAACCCACCATCAGCTCGGACCGGCGGCAAGTTATCGCCCAGAGCAGTCTTAAGCGTAATACCATCAAGACGCCCGGAAAAAACTTCAACCGCCTCGTGCACAACCGTGTTGGCGTTCGTAGCAATCAGTTTGGCGATCGGGAAGCGCACGAATTGAGAGAATTCGTTGACAAGCGCCGCAAGCGTGGAGACTTCGCGCTCGATCAAGCGCGAACACTCGTGCACTAGTTTAGTCAGCTCGAGGTCCTTCGGAGCTTTGGTTTCGGCGGCATCGCGGCGATCGAGAAAGCGGGACAATCGCTGGGAAGAAAGCTGAATCGGGGTCAGAGGATTTTTAATCTCGTGTGCGATGCGCCGGGCGACTTCCTGCCACGCGGCAGACTTTTGCGCGCGCAGCATTTCCGTGAGGTCATCCAGAACCAGAACGTATCCGGAGTTAGCGCGCCGGGGTCCCAGAGAACTGGCCGTCACGGCAAGGTGCAAAACGCGGCCAGAGACGACGGTTTCGATTTCGCGGGAGACTACGCCCATGCGCAGGGAACGCCGCATCAGAAGCTGCAGGACGCGCGCTGCTTCCGGACCCAGCAGTTCGTCAAGGGATCGGGCGCCCCGAGAGTCGCTGCCGAACATGCGCGTCACCGCTGTGTTGGCGCGTAGAATGGCGCCGTTGGCGTCAAGTGAGATCACGCCGGTCGGGATGTTTTCAAGAACCGTTTCCATCAGTTGCCGGCGGCGCTCGAGTTCTTGCACGGCCTGCTGCAAATTTCGCGTGAACTGATCAATCTGCGAGCGGTTGTCGCGCAACTGCGTGGTCATTGTGTTGAATGAACGCACCAGAATGCCGAGTTCGTCCTGCGCCTGCTCCGGAACCTGATAGTCGAAATTTCCGGCGGAGATTTCGCGCGTGCCCTCGGCGAGAGCCTGAATCGGGACGGTCACTTGCTTCGCGAGGAAGAGAGCGACCCACATCACCGAGAAGAGGAGCAGCACAGTAAAGAGCAAGAGGATGAGAAGCATCTGCTTCTTGAGGGTCCTTAAATCCTGTTTCCCCTGGTTATATTCGCGAGTATAGGATTGGATGTCCGTAATTCTCGAAAGGAATTTCGGGCTCGTGCGGTACGCCGCGACGGTGTAGCCAACGGTTTGACCCGCCTGCACAGTGGGAACCCTCACGGCAAAATAATCCTTGCCACCGGCTGCCCAGACTTCAATGCCACTTGGCATTAACCTGGCAAGTTTGCCTAAAATTCCAATTTGCGCACAAATCGGTCCTTGCCGGTCTTCTGTCTGGTTCTCGCACGTGACTCCGCCTCGCGTCGAGTTGCCATCCTTGTCCAGAAACCACACCGCGTCAGCACCTCTTGCGAAAGCGTGCTGCAATTTGTCATCAACGGATGGCGAATCATCCGCTTGAACCTCCACTGCCATCCGGCGAAGCCGCGGCAACTGCGTGCGGCCAAAATCATTCATAAGCTCTTGGGTCTCCTGCGAAGCAATTTCGAGCGGCCGGGGGAACCACCGCAGAAGTGTGCGGTTGATCAGCGAATAGCTCACGATAAACATAAAGATGATGGGCAGGAGGGAGATAGCCATTGCTCCCACGACCATTTTTGTTTTGAAACGCGCGCCGAGCTGCTCGCGGCTAGTCTCAGCCCACAAGCGCAAAATGGTGCGGCCCAGAATGAGACCAAAGACCAGAAGAGCCGCCGTGATGAAACTAGAGACGGCGTACAAAGGCATCAACGTGCGCCAGCTCTTTGGTTCGAATGGAACTTCGAGCGAGCCAAAAGTAAAGACGGCAGCCAGAAGAAGAGTGACCAGAATCCCGCCGATGACTAAGGTCCAGCGCTGTTTGGAATCGAGACGACTCATGCCGTGACCACCATCATTTCAGGAAAGAAACTTGTCCGCGAGCATCTCTTACACGCGTGTCGTGCCCCGCGCTTGTGTGCGCACGTTTAAAAAAGAGAATAAAAATCGCCGCGCAAACCAAGCGTGGCCTTGAAAGCAAAAGTCCATAAAAACCAGCTGACGCTTTTTGTCAGCTCCAAGTTCGAACAAGGCGTTGACGCACAATGCGATACAAAAGCCCCTATCTCGCACGATAGCCACCGTATTCAAGCAAGTCAAGAACTGCACCTGTACTTCGTTCAAAAAACCTGCCCCTGCGGACAGGTATTAGCCATTTCAGAACTTCTTTTTAATTTCCGCGTACCTTCCCACTCGCCGTTTGCTATGTTGACTCTGGGTGCAAACCGGCAGGGAGTGCTGCGGATGTCCGTCCGTTTGGGCGAAATACTTATTAAAGAAAGCCTGATCACTCAGGACCAGCTCCAGAAGGCGCTCGAATTTCAGCGCTCAAATGGTGGCAAGCTGGGAAGCTGCCTGACGAAGATGGGCTTCATCACCGATGATGACATCACCGGTGTGCTCTCCCGTCAGTACGGCGTTCCCTCGATCAACCTCAAGTATTACGAAATCGATCCCAACGTCATCAAGCTCATCCCACAAGATACGGCCCTTCGTTACCAGGTCATTCCGCTATCGCGCGTCGGTTCCGTTCTCACCATTGCGATGACCGACCCCACGAACGTGTTCGCGATGGACGACATCAAGTTCATGACCGGGTTCAATGTGGAACCGGTTGTGGCCTCCGAATCGGCAATCGGGGAAGCCATCTCGCGATTTTACGGTGGTACGGAACAGAATACCGAAGAGCTGAGCAAGATGATGAAGGACCTGGTCGACGAAGACCAGGAGCTAGAACTAGCTGCGGAAGAAGCCGAGCTTGATACCGCGACTCTGGAAAAGGCCGCCGAAGAGGCGCCAATCATCAAGCTGGTGAACCTGATATTGACGGACTCCGTGAAGCGAGGCGCCAGCGATATTCACATCGAACCGTACGAGCTCGAGATGCGCGTCAGGTTCCGCGTTGACGGCCAATTGCAAACTGTCATGACGCCGCCGCTTCGCTTGAAGGACGCCATCACCAGCCGCTTGAAAATTATGGCGAAGCTGGACATTGCCGAGAAGCGCCTGCCGCAAGACGGCCGCATCATGATCAAGTACAAGGCCGACGGCAAAAAGAAGGAACTCGACTTCCGCGTCTCTACCGTTCCTACTCTGTTCGGCGAAAAAATCGTCCTTCGGCTGCTCGACAAAGAAAACCTGCGCTTGGACATGACCAAACTCGGATTCGAGTCCGAGTCGTTGAAGAAATTCGAACGCAACATTTTAAAGCCCTACGGCATGGTGCTGGTTACGGGACCGACCGGATCGGGCAAAACCAACACTTTGTATTCCGCCGTTGCGCGCCTCAATACGGTCGACACCAATATTATGACCGCTGAAGACCCCGTCGAGTTCCAATTGGCGGGTATCAACCAGGTTCAGATGAAGGAACAGATCGGCCTGAACTTCGCGGCGGCTCTGCGTGCCTTCTTGCGGCAAGACCCCAACATCATTCTGGTCGGCGAAATTCGTGACTTTGAAACGGCCGAAATTGCGGTCAAAGCCGCGCTCACTGGACACTTGGTTCTTTCGACCCTGCACACCAACGACGCGCCATCCACAATCAGCCGCTTGATGAACATGGGTATTGAACCTTTCCTTGTAGCGACCTCTGTGAACCTTATTTGCGCGCAGCGCCTTGTGCGCCGCATCTGTTCGAATTGCAAAGAAGAATTGGAATTGCCAGAGCAGGCGCTCATCGACGCAGGGTATTCTCCCGATGAGGTCAAGACGACTAAAATTTATCACGGCAAGGGCTGCAACACCTGCAACAAGGGTGGATACAAAGGCCGCACGGGTTTGTACGAAGTGATGGAAGTGAACGACGAGTTGCGGGAATTGATCCTCGTCGGAGCCTCCGCCCTGGAATTAAAGAAGAAGGCGATTGAGCAGGGCATGATCACTCTTCGTCGCAGCGGACTGGTTAAAGTGGCTTTAGGCCAGACGACGCTGGAAGAGGTTTTGCGCGAAACGGTTCTATAAGAAGAAGGTGAAGAGATGGCCGGGATTACCCTGAGCGAATTGCTCAAAAAGATGATCGAAATGGGAGGCAGCGACCTCCATATCACCACGAATAGCGCGCCTCGTGTTCGCGTTCACGGACATTTGCGGGCGCTGGATATGCCGCCCCTGACGGCAGCCGATACGAAGTCGCTGGCCTATAGCGTTCTGACGGACGCGCAGAAGCATCGCTTCGAAGAAAACCTTGAGCTGGACTTTTCGTTCGGCCTAAAGAACCTGGCGCGCTTCCGCGGCAACGTTTTCAATCAGCGCGGTGCTGTGGCCGCTGTCTTTCGTACGATTCCGTGGGAAATTAAGAATTTTGATGCCTTGGGTTTGCCTACGGTCGTCAGAGGCCTTTGCGATAAACCCCGCGGACTCGTCCTTGTGACTGGCCCGACCGGTTCCGGCAAGTCCACGACGCTCGCCGCCATGCTCGACAAGATTAACGCCGAGCGCGAAGAGCACATGATCACTATCGAGGATCCCATCGAGTTCCTCCATAACCACAAGAAGTGCCTGGTGAACCAGCGCGAAGTTCACGCGGACACCCACTCCTTTGCGAATTCGCTTCGTGCTGCACTCCGTGAAGACCCCGACGTCGTCCTCATCGGCGAAATGCGCGACCTTGAAACCATCGAATCGGCGCTGCGTATCGCGGAAACCGGTCACTTGACCTTGCCACACTGCACACGAATTCCGCTGCTTCTACGATCAACCGTATTATTGACGTCTTCCCGGCTCACCAACAGCCGCAAATTCGCGCGCAGCTCTCCATGGTGATGGAAGGCATCCTTTGCCAGGCGTTGCTCCCGCGCGCGGATAATCGCGGCCGCGTGATGATTATGGAAGTTCTGATACCTACTCCGGCCATCCGCAACCTGGTTCGCGAAGATAAGATCCACCAGATCTATTCCGCGATGCAGACCGGTACCGGGCAGACGGGCATGCAGACGTTCAATCAAGGACTTGCGAACGCATATTTTTCGAAGCTCATCACGCTGGAATTGGCTCTTTCGCGTTCGTCCAATGCGGATGAACTACAGGACATGATTAACCGCGGAGTTTCTTCGCCCGGTGGCAGTGGCCCCGCCAGTTCCAAGTTGCCGGCGGGCAAGCGGTAAAGGTTTTCCGGGCTGTCAAGGCCGCGGCCAAAGGATTTGGTTAGTGGATTTGAAGGATTGAGGAGGAAAGTATATGCCGGTCTTTACTTACAAAGGAACCAATCGTTCCGGCGGAAACGTTAGCGGAGAAGTCTCCGCAACAAGCAAAGCAGAGCTGCAGAACCTGCTTCGGCGCCAGCAGATCACGCCTACGAAGATGTCCGAGAAGGGCAAGGAATTCAACTTGCCGACTTTCGGCTCTGGCGTCAGCGCCAAGGAACTGGCGATCTTCACGCGACAGTTCTCGGTCATGATTGATGCTGGTTTGCCGCTCGTGCAGTGCTTGGAGATTCTCGCGAGCCAGCAGGAAAACAAGATGTTTCAAAAGGTGCTGACCGGAACGCGCGCTTCGGTCGAAGGCGGCGCCACGCTCTCGGCCGCCATGCGCCAATACCCCAAAGTATTCGACTCCCTCTACGTCAACATGGTGGAGGCCGGCGAAACGGGCGGTATTCTCGACACCATTTTACAGCGCCTCTCTTCCTACATTGAAAAGAACGTCAAACTGCAGCGGGCCGTTAAGTCCGCCATGGTTTACCCCGTCGGCGTCTTGACCGTTGCGGGCGGCGTTATCATCCTGCTCCTCTGGAAGGTCGTCCCGATTTTCGCCACGTTGTTCGCCGGTCTAGGTGTTGACCTGCCTTTGCCAACCAAGATCGTCATTGGCCTCAGTAACATGATTGGCAGCATCTTCGGTCTCCTCGCTTTGGTGGCCTTGGGAGGCATACTATTCGGTCTCAAGGTCTGGTACGGCACGCCTCAGGGCCGATATGCCATCGACGCGACTATTCTGCGCTTGCCTGTCATCGGCATCCTTATGCGTAAGATCGCCGTGGCACGGTTTACCCGCACACTTGGAACGTTGATCGCCAGCGGCGTACCCATCCTCGAAGGTTTGGACATCACCGCCAGGACCGCTGGAAACGCGGTTGTCGAAAGGGCTTTGCAGCAAGTCCGCAAGTCTCTCGAAGAAGGCAAATCTCTTACGGAACCTCTCAAGGACTCGAATGTTTTCCCCGGCATGGTTACGCAGATGATCAGCGTGGGCGAACAGACTGGCGCCATGGATGCCATGTTGCAGAAGATCGCGGACTTCTACGAAGAAGAAGTAGACGCGGCCGTGAAAGACCTCCTCACCGCCTTGGAACCAGTCATGATCGTCTTCCTCGGCGTGGTCGTCGGCGGCGTGGTCATATCCATGTACTTGCCGCTGTTCACCCTGATTGGCAAGTTGAGCTCGGCGCACTGATCGCAGCCTCGAGCTGCCAGCGTTATCCAATTGGCGGAGGGCAGGGAAGGAACTCCCAGCCCTTCGCCATTTCTGTCTAAACTAGAGAGTGCCCGGGGGAATGCTGGGGTCAGGATCGCGGGCAATCCATGGATCAAAGTTCGACAACAAGAGAATGGCTTGGCTGGCTGACCCGTGTCCGTCTGCTCACGATTCTTTTGATACTGGTGGTCGACCTCATCTGGCCGCAATACGTCCTTCCCGCTGGCACGAACCGCTACTTCCTTCCTCTCTTGCTCATTTGGGTCACTTTGGGCCTTTTGCACATCGGGTTGATCCGATGGTTTCCGCGTTCCAGGTGGCAGGGTGTACTGCAGGTGGCCACGGACGTAATCATCATTTCCGCTCTCGTCTATACGACTGGTATCCAGGAAAGCTATCTCATCTCCCTCTACTTACTGGTCATCATCGTGGCCAGCATTTTGTTTTCGCGTCGCGCCGCCTTTATCACCACTGCCGTATGTCTGTCCATCCTAGGCGGGATGACCGCGCTGGCTTTTGCAGGGAAAATTCCCCGCACCTTCTTGCTCGTTCCGACACCCGAAGGACTTCGCGTCTGGTTTCTCAGCAACCTCTTCGGATTCCTCGCGGTTGCCTATCTATCCAGCCTGCTTGCGCAATCCCTCCGCAGCAAGGGAATCGAACTCGAGGAAAAACGCGAAGAGCTTCTGGAACTCCAGGACTTTACGGAAGACATCATTCATTCGATGCGCGGCGGATTGCTGACGACGGACCTGGAAGGCAGGATTGTTCTCCTGAATCGCACTGGGGAAGAGATTCTCGGATACCGATTTGTCGATTTACGCGGCCGAAAGTTGCCAGAGCTCGACGAAAATTTTTGGTTGCCTGGCCTGAAGGGTCCCAACGATCGGCCCATAGTCCGAAGAGAGATCGATTTCCGCACCCCGGATGGCCAGCAGCGGTATCTGGGCATTTCCGTTTCTCCCTTGCGTACTAGAAATTCTTCGCGGAGCGGCCACGTTTTTAATTTTCAGGACCTGACCGAACTTCGAAGACTTGAACAAGAATTGGCGACCAGAGATCGCATGGCGGCGCTTGGCCGGCTTTCGGCCGCGATCGCCCACGAAATACGGCAGCCGCTGACGGCCATGGCCGGCGCCGTGAAAGAGTTGGCGCGCCTCGTCCCGCTCGAGGAGGACGAGAAACACCTGGTCAACATCGTTAGCCGTGAATCGGAGCGTTTGAACCAGATCATCACGGACTTTCTGAATTACTCGCGCGAGAAGACCTACGAATTCCAGGAAGCGGACGTCCGCGGCTTGTTGGATGAAACGCTCACACTGCTAGAGAAGAAGCCCGAAATCGAGAATAAGTATCAGATCGTTCGCACATATAACGGGGCTGAGCTGCGGGCGCGCGTGGACGCAAGCAAAATCAAGCAGGTTTTTTGGAATCTTTCCGATAACGCTCTTCGCGCCATGCCTGGCGGCGGCACGCTCAGCGTGGGCATTGAGTTACTCCCGTTCTGGTTGCGCATTGCTTTCCGGGATACCGGAATCGGCCTCGACGCCAGGCAACGCTCAAAAATTTTCGAACCCCTCCAGTCTGGATTTGAGGGCGGTACCGGTCTGGGACTTTCCATCGTCTACCAAATCGTGCAGGCTCATAGCGGCAGGATCAGTGTTATCTCCGAGAAAGATCGCGGCGCGGAGTTCATTATCGAATTGCCACGAACGGCGTGAGGTCCTATGCAAGGAACTAAAGCAGCGGTCAAGGAAGCTCACAACGAATTGGTCCACATTCTTGTGGTGGACGACGAGCGCTCCATTTGCGAGCTTCTCGAGATAACCTTTCGCAAGGAGGGGCACCGCGTCGAAGTGGCCCACAGCGTCGAAGCTGCCAAGCGAAAGCTCGAATCGCAGATCTTCGACATTATCATTTCGGATGTGCGGATGCCTGGAGCTACCGGCGTCGACCTCCTGAAATTTACGAAGGAAATTTCTCCCAACTCTTTTTTCCTGCTGATCACCGGCGTGCCTACGGTGGAAACCGCCATCGCGGCCATCAACTCCGGCGCGGACCGCTACGTCATAAAGGACCACGAACTGGTGGATCAGCTTCGCCGCGCGGTGAAGGAAGTTTCCGAGAGCCTCAAGTGGAAAAAGGAAGCCGGTTACCTTCGCCGCGAACTGCGTCGTTTGACGGGACTCGATAATATCATCGGGCAAAGTCCAAAGATGCGCGCCATCTTTGACTTAATCCAAACTATTGCTCCGCAAACCAGCCGCGTCCTGATCACCGGCGAGAGCGGCACCGGAAAAGAATTGGTAGCTCGTGCCATTCACGAAAATAGTCTGCGCGCTCAAGCTCCCTTTATCACCATCAATTGCGGCGCTTTTCCAGAAACGCTTTTGGAATCCGAACTTTTTGGCTACATGAAAGGCGCATTCACTGGTGCCAACGAGAATCGCCAGGGACTTTTCCAGGCAGCGCACGGCGGCACACTCTTCATGGACGAGATCGGTAACATGAGCTTGACGATGCAGGTAAAACTTTACCGCGTTCTGCAGGAAGGCAAAGTCAGGCCCATTGGCAGCACCGAAGAGATCGACGTCGATGTTCGTATTATTGCCGCCACCAACAAGGAGTTTGAAAAGGAAATTGCTGAGGGCCGCTTCCGCGAGGATTTGTATTACCGATTGAGCGTCATTCCCATCCAGCTCCCGGCTTTGCGTGAACGTCGCGAGGATATTCCGCTGCTTGCAAGACACTTCCTGGAGACCTTCCGAAAGACGATGGAGAAGCCCATCGAGGGGCTTTCACCTGAAGCCGTTCGCCGCCTGGAAACATATGATTGGCCAGGAAACGTGCGCGAGCTTGAGAACACCATGGAACGCGCGGTTGCCCTTGAAACTACGGGGGAGATATCCTTGCGCGTTCTTCCCGACCGCATTGCCGGTTACTCATCCGTGGGCGCTACTGCAGGGGGTGCGGCTGGCGAGGCGGCCTTCCCGGCTGAGGGCCTCGACTTCGAGAAAGAGATTGCAGAAACCGAGCGAAGATACCTCCAAGCGGCACTCGAGAAAGCCCACGGTGTCCGTACCAAGGCATCCGATCTTCTAAAGATTAGCTATCGTTCATTTCGGCACTACGCTAAGAAGCATAATCTGTAGAATTGGGTGGCTCAATCCACGCGGTGTGGTGCAAAGCGGACCTGAGAAATCGGCTTCGCCCGAGCGGGAACGCCTCTTTATGGCTGAAAAAAATGACACAAAGTGTCGGTTGACTACCTTTGCGGCCCTAGATGGCGGGGTGACCTCCGCACCTCGATTCCCAATTGTCCCCAACCCATAGAGAACAAAAGACTAACTGCATTATGAACTTATAATCGGCGTAGACGGCAGGATGGTTCCTCTATTGCCTATATTGGGGTGTACTCTGGAATATAAATCACCCAATCTCTCAAGGAGAACGCATGAAGAAGCAGAAGGGTTTCTCACTAATCGAGTTGCTGATCGTTGTGGCGATCATTTTGATCATCGCAGCGATCGCAATTCCGAACTTGCTCCGGTCGCGCATGGCGGCCAACGAAGCTTCCGCGGTTGGTTCGATCCGTACGATCAACACCTCCGCAGTGACGTATTCGTCCACGTATCCGTCAAACGGCTTTCCAGTTTCGCTGGCTGTTATGGGCGGCGCCAATCCTTGCACGGCTGCTCCTGGAAACGCATGCTTGCTTGACCCCGTTCTTTCGGCAGGCACGAAGAGCGGCTATAAGTTCGCTTGGGCCGGAGATAACCAGACTCCGTCGGTCAACTATACCCTTACGGGTGTACCTGTCGTAATCGGCAGCTCTGGTCAGCGTGGATTCTACTCTGATCAGTCCGGTGTGATCCGTTACACGACAGATGGCTCTGCGCCGACGGTTGCCAGCCCGCCATTGCAGTAAGCTAGGATGACTGGGCTGAGGTTCTGGCCTGGCAAGAGTAAGGTTTGACAAGAGCACGGGACTTCGGTCCCGTGCTCTTATTTTTGTAGGGCGCGGATAGCTCCGATTCCCAATTCGGGATTCCAGGTCCACTTTATGGGCTCCCCGGTAAGCGCGGGCGACAAGAAGCCGCGCGAAGCCCAATTTCAGGGGCCCTATGGCGCGATGAGACAGCCACTTTTCGTCTTTTGGGTCTTGCTGAACGACGGTAAATGTCACTGTTTGATTTGCTGAAGCCTTTCGCCCCCGTTAAAGCATTAAAAAGACAGCTACTTAGTCAATCAGTTTGGTCTCTCGATTGGCCTCTAGAATGCTTCTAATGGGTCTGAGTGAAGCAAGTGGGCAAAGAACAGACTTGAGTGGGTCTTTTTGGTGGGTATAATTTTATGAAAAGAAAACAGGAAGGATTCTCTTTAATCGAATTGCTTATAGTGGTGGCGATCATTCTGATTATGGCCGCCATAGCCGTACCGAACTATTTGCGTTCGCGGCTCGTGGCCAATGAATCCTCGGCCGCGCAGTCTCTTCGTACCATCAATACAGCCGCGGTTACGTACGCCAGCACCTACACTGCGGTTGGCTATCCTCCAAACTTGGGCGCTCTCGGCGGGGCTACGCCCTGCTCAGCAGCTCCGGCAAACGCTTGTTTGCTCGACTCTGTCCTCAGCGGCGGAACGAAGGCTGGCTATAGCTTTGTTTTCGCCGGAGACGGGAACACGCCTTCGGTGGGGTACACTCTCAGCGCTACGCCCGTTTCACTCGGTATTTCCGGCCAGCGCATGTTTTGTACTGACGCGACAAGCGTGATTCGCTACGACCCCAGTGGATCGGGCTGCACCGGTACTAGCTCTCCAATTCAATAGACGAGACTTGAAGGCGGCAAGAATGTCGTGAATGTGGAAAGAGCGCGGGCGTTTCCCCCCGCGCTCTTCTTTTTTTCTGGTCCAACCAAGTCCGCATAGCACGGTTTGCGGACAGCCATGGTCTTGTTAGACTACAGGCGATGCGTGTGCTCTTAGCCTACGGCTGTGCGATGTTGGCGGCGGTTTCCGCCATAACCCCCGATTCAAAATCCATTGCGGCAAAACTGGAAGCGCGCTACCGAGGAGCGCACACACTGCAGGCAACTTTTCTTGAGCGCTACTCCGAGAGTGGTCAGGTGGTGCGTTCCGAGGCGGGGGTCGCCTATTTTCGCCGACCCGGAAAAATGCGCTGGGAATACGAATCTCCAGAAAAAAATCTCTTTATGGTGGATGGCAAGATGGCGTGGTTTTATGTTCCCGCGGATCACACGGTCACGCGCGCCCCTGCCAAACAAAGCACGGATTGGCGAACGCCGTTGGCGCTGCTTGCGGGGGAGATGAAATTGTCGCGTGTTTGCGCGCGCATCGAGCCCACTACCGCAGAAAAGCCGGACACCCTCGGTAACACGGTCCTCTATTGCCCACTGCGCGGCGAAGAAGGTACTTCCCCGCATGCCGCAGGCGCTTCAGCAGATGCACCGGAAGCTAATCCCGACCAATCTGTCTACCTGGAAGTTGTGCCCGCCACTGGAGACCTGGCCCGCGTGCTAGTTCGCGAGAAGGGTGGCGTCGTGGTCGAGTTCAAATTTGCCGACTGGCGCTTCGATCCTCCTCTTGCGGACTCTTTTTTCCGCTTCGATGTGCCGCCCGGCGTCGCCATCGTCAACGCAGATTCCTCCGCCGAATCAAGGCTTTAGGGTTAGTTTCAGGTTAAATTGCTGGGACGTTTCCCTGAAGGCACAGCCAACCCCTGGCCACTACTCCGCATACTAACTAGATGAGGTAAACTGTTAGGCATGGGGGAATTTGTCTGCCGCGTTGCTGACGCAAACGGCCGGGTTTTCTCGCACGTCGAGCCTGCGGGGTCATTGGCAGAG
>Ga0210391_10003173_pt1 | contig 13972 bp, 13 predicted proteins | sample IncBWC12OmetaG_FD_160573 | JGI IMG/M metagenome (GOLD analysis project Ga0210391, IMG submission 160573) | Forest soil microbial communities from Barre Woods Harvard Forest LTER site, Petersham, Massachusetts, United States - Inc-BW-C-12-O ... | reverse complement strand
CGTCGAAGGCACCGCGACCGAACCGCATGAGCTGATCCTCTCCACCGAGCGCATGAACGCCATCGAGCGCGTCGATGTCACCGGGCGGACCATGCGCGTGCAGTCGGGCGCGATCCTGCAGCGCGTTCAGGAGGAGGCCGAGCGCCACGATCTGATGTTCGCCCTGGACCTGGGGGGGCGGGGCACCTGTACCATCGGCGGCAACATCTCAACCAACGCCGGCGGCGTGCGGGTCCTGCGCTACGGCATGATGCGCGCGCTGGTCCTCGGGATCGAGGCGGTACTGGCCGATGGCACGGTCCTGAAGTCGTTGAACCGGATGATCAAGAACAATGCCGGCTACGACCTCAAGCAACTCTTCATCGGCTCCGAGGGTACCCTGGGGGTCGTCACGCGCGCGGATCTGCGGCTGTTTCCACGGCCACGCAGCACCAACACGGCGCTGGTCGCCTGCCGGGATTTCGACGCACTGGTGAGCCTGCTGGGCATGCTCGATGCCAGTCTCGGCGGCCAGTTGAGCGCCTTCGAGGCCATGTGGCCGGATTTTTACGCGGCCACGACGACCTCCTTCGGACACCACAAGGCGCTGCTGCCCGAAGGCCATGGCATCTACGGGCTGGTGGAGGCATCCGGAGCGGATATCGAAGGCGATGCGGTGAGATTCGAGGAGGCACTCGGGGAGGCCCTGGAGGCGGGCGTGGTGCTCGATGCCGTCATCGCCAAATCCGAGGCCGAGCGCGCCGAGATCTGGGCGCCCCGCGATGACCCCTGGCTCATCACCCAGCATTATGGGGCCACGCTGAACTTCGATGTCAGCATGGCGATCGAGGACATGGCCGGCTATCTCGCCAAGCTGCGGGCGGCCGTGGCGCAGAGGATACCGGCGGGCCGGGTCTTCGCCTTCGGCCACATTGCCGACGGCAACCTGCACGTGATCGTCGCGCCCGGTACCAGTGAACCCGCGGTGCTGCGGTTAGGGGAGGAGCTGGCCTATGAGCTGCTGCGGCCCATCGATGGCAGCATCTCGGCCGAGCACGGCATCGGCCTGGAGCGTCGGCACTTTCTGAACATATCGCGCACCGCGCAGGAGATCGAGGCGATGCGCACGCTGAAGCGGGCGCTGGATCCGCACGGCATTCTCAATCCCGGCAAAGTTTTCGCATGAGCCTGGCGCCGGCTCACCTTGCGAGCAAGGCGCGGCCCGTGACGGTGGGCGCCGTCCAGATGAGTTGCGGCTGGGACCGCGCCGCGAACATCGCGCGGGCCGAGGCTCTGGTGCGCGACGCGGCCGCCAAGGGCGCCCGCATCATCCTCATTCCGGAACTGTTTGAGACGCCGTACTTCTGCATCGAGCAGGACTCGCGGCACCTCGCGCTGGCTCAGCCGCTGGCGCAGAACACGGCCGTAAGGCACTTTCGAACCGTGGCCCGCGAGCTCGGCGTCGTGCTGCCGGTCAGTTTCTTCGAGCGCGACGGGCTCGCCTACTTCAACTCGATTGCGATCATCGATGCGGACGGCGCGGTGCTCGGCGTGTATCGCAAGGCGCATATTCCCAACGGACCGGGGTACCAGGAGAAGACTTACTTTTCACCCGGCGACAGCGGCTTCAAGGTGTGGAGCACCCGCCATGGCCGCATCGGCGTTGGCATCTGCTGGGATCAGTGGTTCCCGGAGACCGCGCGGATCATGGCCCTGATGGGCGCCGAACTGCTGTTCTTTCCGACCGCCATCGGCAGCGAGCCGCCGCCGGCGGTGGCGCTGAACTCGCGCGATCACTGGCAGCGCACTCAGCAGGGTCATGCCGCCGCCAATCTCATGCCGCTGATCGCCGCCAATCGCTATGGCCTGGAGCGCTCACTGCAGAATCCGGATGGCTTGTATATCCGCTTCTACGGCTCCTCGTTCATCGCGGATGGGACCGGCGCCAAGGTGAGCGAGGCCCCCGAGCAGGGGGATGCGGTGCTGGTCGCCACGTTCGATCTGGAGGCGCTCGCCGCGCAGCGCGACAACTGGTACGTGTTTCGCGATCGGCGACCGGACCTGTACGGCGCGCTGCTGCATCTGGGCACGCAGGGCTGACTTCAGGCGGGTCTGCGGCGTTGCCGCGCTCTTCCCGTGAGGTGTCGGGCGATGGCGCGCAGTCCCACGGTTGCGGCGCGCAGCTCCGCGTCCGAGAGCGCGCGAATGCAGCGATCCAGGGTCCCGGAGGCGCGACCCACCGTGGAGCGCACCAACTGACCTCCGGCGTGCGTGATGCGCAGCTGCACCGAGCGGCCATCGCCCAGGTCGCGGCGGCGGCTGATCCAGCCCCGATCATCGAGTGACTTCAGCACCTGGCTCATCGCCGGCCGATTCATGCCCAGCTGCTGCGCCAGTGCCGATGCACCGATACCCGGCGTTGCCGCGATGGCCGCGAGCACCCGGTGACTGGTGATCGGCGCGCCGGTGGCGCGCTCGAGTGCGCGATAGCGTTCGCGCATCTGATCGATGACCGCACGCATCGCGAGCAGCGCTTCGCGCCGCTGACGGTCGCGTTGTAGGACGTTTCCGACAGACATCTGCCGAATGTCTCGCGTCACTGACGATATTTGCAGCATAGCAAAGATTGCGTGGCGTGAAATGATCACACCAACGCCAAGCCAAGGACCGGATGGAATCAATCATGGGCGAAAGCGCGTCAATAGAGGCGGAGCACGTGGTCCGGCGTGGTATCTCACCGCCGTTGAACCGCATCGCCGATCACTGCGCGGTGTTCCTGGATTTCGACGGCACGCTGATGAATTTCGAGCGCCGCCCGGATGAGGTGTCGGTCGATGGCTGCCTGCTGTATCTGCTCGATGACCTGTACGTCGCGACCGCCGGCGCGACCGCGCTGATCAGCGGGCGCAGCATCGAGGACCTGGATTCGATGCTGGCGCCGCTGCACCTGCCGATCGCGGGCATTCATGGCGCGCAACGACGCCGCGCGGATGGTTCGATCGAAAAATGCACGATTCCCGCGACCGTCGTATGGCAGACCCGGATGTCACTGCGCATGCGGCTGCGTCGCTATGAGGGACTGTTCGTGGAGGACAAGGGCTCGGCATTCGCGGTGCATTACCGTGGCGCCGTGTCGCTGTCGCTGCCGCGTCTGCGCGCCGATATCGAGGAGCTGGCGGCGGCTTCGCGCGGAATCTTCGAGGTGATGGAGGGCGCCGAAGTATTCGAATTGCGGCCGCGTTCCTGCGACAAGGGCAACGCGCTCGAGAGTTTCATGAGGGAAGCGCCGTTCGAGGGCCGCTTTCCGATCTTCATCGGCGACGATCAGACTGATCGGGCCGGCTTCGAGGCGGTGTCACGTGCCAATGGCATGGCGATCGCCGTGGGGCCGCGGGTTAGCGCGCCGTGGTGGCTGGCGGATCCCGCGGCGGTGCGCGCCTGGCTGCGCGCCTGTCTGGGACTGGGTAGTTGAGCGAGCAGCCGGACCTGAATCTCGCGGTCATTGGCAACTGCCAGATCGCCGCGCTCATCGACAACAGCGGCAGCATCGTCTGGGGCTGCCTGCCGAGGCTGGATGGCGATCCGGTGTTCAGCGCACTGCTCAGTCCGGTCGGTGATCCCGGGCGGGGCGCGTTCTCGATCACCATGGAAGGGACGCAGCAGATCCGCCAGCACTACCTGCGCAACACCGCCGTGGTCGAGACGATCCATGAAGGTCAGCAGGCGACGGTGCGCGTGACGGATTTCTGTCCGCGCTATCGACGCCGTGGCCGCATGCACCGGCCGGCGATGATCATCCGCATCGTGGAGCCCGTCCTCGGGCGGCCGGTGATCTGCGTGCGGCTGCGGCCCACGGGTGGCTATGGCGCCGACACACCGCGGGTCAGCTTCAGCAGCCATTCAATGCGCTTCGTCGCCGAGGATCTGACCTATCGGATGACGACGGACGGATCGCTGACCGCGATCCACGAAGTGCGACCGTTCGTGCTCGCCGGACCGATCAGCTTCATCATCGGGGAAGACGAGCCCATCGAGGACTCCCCGACGACCTTCGGCCGCTCGCTGCTGGAGCGCACGCGACTGTATTGGGAGGCCTGGGTGCGCGGGCTCGCGATCCCCGCCGACTACCAGGAGGCGGTGATCCGCGCCGCCATCACCCTGAAACTGTGCACGTTCGAGGATACCGGTGCGGTGCTCGCCGCCCTGACGACCTCGATTCCGGAAGCCCCGGCAAGCCTTCGCAACTGGGATTACCGCTTCTGCTGGCTGCGCGACAGCTACTTCACGGTGCATGCGCTCAATCGGCTCGGGGCCACCCAGACCATGGAGGAGTACCTGCGCTTCCTTCACAACACGCACGTGCGCGCACCGGCGAGTGAACTGCAGCCCATCTACGGTATCAGCGGCGAGGCGCAGTTGCCGGAGATCAGCGCGCCGGCGTTGCAGGGCTATCGCGGCATGGGTCCGGTACGCATCGGCAATCAGGCGTTCGCGCAGCGACAGTACGACATATACGGGGCGATCATCCTGGCGGCGGCGCAGCTGTTCTATGACGAGCGACTGCCCCGCTCCGACCACCAGCGTCTGTTCTCGGGCCTGGAGCGACTGGGCGAGCACGCGGTGAAGTCCTTCGGGACCGCCGATGCCGGACCCTGGGAGCTGCGCGGCAGCGAATTCGTCCACACCTTCTCGGCGGTCATGAGCTGGGCGGGGTGCAATCGCCTGGCCGAGGTCGCGGCCCGCATCGGCAACGATGAGGCACAGGCGCGCTGGCGCAGGCACGCCGATGCCATGCATGCGCGCGTGCTCGAGGAGGCCTGGAATGCCGAACTCGGTGCGTTCGTCGCGACCTTCGGCGGCGACACGCTCGATGCGAGTTCGCTGCTGCTCGCCGAACTGCGGTTCCTGCCGGCAACCGATGAGCGCTTCATCGGCACCGTGACTGCGATCGGCAAACGACTGCGCCACGGCGAGCTGTTGTTCCGCTATCGCAATGCGGACGATTTCGGCGTGCCCACGACCACTTTCACCGTATGCGCATTCTGGTACGTGAACGCCCTGGCCGCGGTGGGTCGGCTGGCGGAGGCGCGTGAGCAGTTCGGGAAGCTGCTCGGCCGCCGCAACGCCCTGGGTCTGCTCTCCGAGGATCTCGATCCGGTGACGGGTGAGCTGTGGGGCAACTTCCCGCAAACCTACAGCATGGTCGGCATCATCATCAGCGCCCTGCGTCTGAGTCGCTCGTGGGAGGAGCTCGTATGACCCGCGTAGTCGCCATATCGAACCGTGTCAGTGTGCCGCGCAAGGGCAGCGCTCCGGGAGGCCTCGCGGTCGGCGTACTCGCCGCGATGCGTGCCCACGGCGGCCTGTGGATCGGCTGGTCGGGCCAGGTGGCCGAGGCGCAGGTGGGCCCCGTTGAGGTCCTGCGCCGCGACCGTCTGTCATTCGCCACCTTCGATCTCACCAAGCCCGAGTACGATGACTTCTATCTCGGATTCAGCAATGGCGCGCTGTGGCCGCTGTTTCATCATTTCCTGCAGGCGTTCCATTATTCACAGGAGCAGTACGCCACCTACCTCAAGGTGAACGAGCGCTTCGCCGAGCACACGGTGCCGCAGCTGCGGCCCGACGATCTGATCTGGGTGCACGATTACCACCTGATCCCGCTGGCGAGCCGGCTGCGCGCCCTGGGTGTGGCCCAGCCGATCGGGTTTTTCCTGCACATTCCGTTTCCGGGGTACGACGCCTTCCGGGCGCTGCCGGTGCATCGCGAGCTGCTCGAATCGCTGCTGGCGTACGATCTGGTCGGCTTCCAGACCCGGGATGACCTGGCGGGCTTTCGCGCGTCGATCGCGGAAGTCTTCGGCAAGCAGGCGGTGCTGGGCGATGGCTGGGTGCGCGTCGGAACGCGGTTCGTCAAAGCGCAGGTGATTCCGATCGGCGTGGACGTTGCCGAAATCCAGAACAGTTCCGCCGCGGCCGTCGCGACCGAGTCCTACCGGCGCATCGTCGCGGGCCTCCTCGGCCGCCGGCTCATCATCGGCGTCGACCGGCTGGACTACAGCAAGGGCCTGGTCGAGCGATTCCAGGCGTATGAGAAATTCCTGGCCACCTATCCCGACAACCACAACGATGTGACCTTCGTGCAGATCGCGCCGCTGTCGCGCAGCGATGTGGCGGAGTACGAGATCATCCGCCACGCACTCGAGCAGGCCTCCGGCCGCACCAATGGCCGCTTCGCGGACCCCGACTGGACGCCGGTGCGCTATTTGAACAAGAACGTGCCGCACGCGACCCTGATGGGGTATATGCGCGCCGCGAAAGTCGCGCTGGTGACCCCGCTGCGCGACGGCATGAATCTGGTCGCCAAGGAATTCGTGGCGGCGCAGGACCCGGCCGATCCTGGGGTGCTGGTGCTTTCAACCCTTGCCGGGGCCGCGCGGGAATTGACGACGGCGCTCATGGTCAATCCCTACGATGTGACCGGCGTGGCCGAGGCGCTGCAGGCTGCGCTGTGGATGCCGCTGCCGCAACGCCGCGAGCGCTATGAAGCCATGATGAGCGTCATCCGCAACAATGACATCCATGCCTGGATCGAGCACTTCCTCGAGGCGCTTCAGGCGCCGAAAATCGCGGTGCCCAAAGAGGCGACGATGATGGCCGCGATGCCGGCCAGCTGCGCGGTCGTGGGCAATTCACGCAGCAGCATCAATCCCATGAGCGTGCCGAACGCCGGCTCCAGGCTCGTGAAGGTGCCGTAGACGCGGGTCGGCATGCCGGTGAGCGCGATCATTTCCAGCGAATACGGCAGGGCGCTCGAAAACACCGCCATCACCAGCGCGGCGTAGGCCACATGGGCCGTGATTACGAATGTGCCGGGCTGCAGCGCCGCCACCGGCAGCATCAGCACCGCGGCCAGGGCCATGGCCGGGGCGATGATGCCCACACCCTGGCTGATGCCGATGCGGCGCGCGAGCAGGCTGTAGGCGGCCCACAGGCACGCCGCCAGCAGCGCGAAGCACACACCCACCCCATCCAGCGGTGGCGCGCCGTGATGAAAGGCGGACGAAATCGGCAGCAGCAGTGCCAGACCCGCGATGGCGAGCGCCACCCATAACAGATCGATGCGTCGGTGCGAGAAGCCGATGGCGAGTCCCAACGGCCCGATGAACTCAAGCGCCACCGCGATTCCCAGCGGGATGCGCTGGAGCGCGAAATAGAAGGAGAGGTTCATGCCGCCGAGCACCATGCTGTAGAGCAGCAGCAGCGGCCACTGGCCGGGCGCGATGCGCATCTTCCAGGGCTTCAGCACCGGGACCAGCAGCAGGGCGCCCAAGCCCAGGCGTACGAACGTCGTACGCTCCACGCCCAGCACCGGGAACAGCTGTTTGGAAAAGGCGGCGCCGAACTGCACCGATATGATGGTCACGAGCAGCGCGGCGAAGGGCAGAACCCGCCCCAACCGCCTGCCGGGCGCGGCGGTCTCAGTGTGCATGGCTGCATAGCCTGCCCTACCGTTATACAATTTGGAATCGAAGACGGAATTCATCCGCAACGGGGGAGCTCAATGCGCATTTCGAACCAGCTTCGCATCGGTGGCGCGGCGTCGGCCGTGCTGATGATTGTGGGCGCCCGGGTGGTGGCGCTTGCCGATGACAAACCCGCGGGCGAGATGTGGCAGCAGACCATCAGCATGGAAATGGCGGGCATGAACATGCCGCCACGGACCCTGCAGGTGTGTGTGCCGCACGGCAAGGCCGATGAGGCGCTCTCCACGCCGCACGGACCCGGCATGGGCGACAACTGCAGCGTTCAGGACGCCAAGCGTGACGGCAACAAGTTCAGCGCGAAGTTCATCTGCACGGGCAAACAGGCCATGGAGGGCACCGTCGAGTCGATCGTCGAGGGCGATCATGCCAAGACCACCATGACCATGGCGATGAACGGCCAGACGATGACCATGCATACGCAGTCGCAGAAGCTGGGCACGGCGTGCACACCACCGGCCCGGCCCGGCGCCAAGTAACCCAAGAAAATCAAGCGCTTTGCCGCAGCGCCACAAGTGCGCCGCGCAGCGGCCGGCGCAGATGGCATAAACTCCCACTCCTTCATTCGAAAGGTGGTTAGCCATGTCCGGGACCGAAACGAGCGTTTCGCAGCAGGATCTGCTGCGGCTGTACGAGCAGATGCTGCTGATCCGGCGCACCGAAGAGCGCCTGCGCGATGAGAACAAGGCGGGCAACCTGCCGGGTGCCGTGCACCTTTATATAGGCGAGGAGGCGATCGCCACGGGCGTGTGCGCGAATCTGCGCGCCACCGACATGATCACCAGCACCCACCGCGGCCATGGCCACTACCTCGCCAAGGGCGGCGACCTGAACGCGATGCTGGCGGAGATCTGGGCGAAGAGCACCGGCATCTGCAAGGGGATGGGCGGCTCCATGCACGTCGCCGATTTCTCCAAGGGCATTCTCGGCGCCAACGGCATCGTCGGCGCGGGCTTCGCGATCGCCGCGGGCGCCGCTTACTCCGCGATGCTCGCCGGAGAAGGCAGGATCGTCGTCGACTTCTTCGGCGATGGCTCCGCCAACCAGGGCACCCTGATGGAGTGTCTGAACATCGCAGCGCTGTGGCAGCTGCCGCTGGTGTTCGTCTGTGAGAACAATACCTTCAGCGAGTTCAGCCCCGCCAAGACCGTGACCGCCGGCGTCATCGCCGATCGGGCCCGGGCCTTTGCCATCCCCACCGAGGTGATCGATGGCAACGATGTCACGGCGGTGTGGAAGGCGGCCAAGACGGCGGTGGAGCGCGCGCGCAGCGGCGGCGGCCCGAGCTTCATCGAGGCGCACACCTACCGCATCCAGGGGCACCTCGAGGCCGAGGACCTGTTTCTGGGCGGCCAGCGCTACCGCACGCCCGAGGAAATCGAGAGCTGGAAGACCAAGGGACCGATCGAAGTCACGCGCAAGCAGCTTGCGGCCGGCGGTCCCGCTGTCGTCGCACAGCTGGAAGAAATCGAGAAGCGAGTGATGGCCAAGGTGGACGCAGCGGTGCGCTTCGCCGTGGACAGTCCGCCGGCGGATCCGGAGCTGGCCTTCACACTCATGTTCGACGGACAAAGACCGTAGGGAGCAGACCATGGCCAAGAAACGCTATATCCAGGCAATCAATGAAGCGCTGTTCGAAGAAATGGAGCGCGACCCTAAGGTGATCCTGTTCGGCGAGGACGTGGAACTCGCGATCATGGGCGACTGTCGCGGCCTGACCGAGCGCTTCGGGCGCAACCGCATCCGCAATACCCCCATCTGCGAGCAGACCCTGACCGGCATGGCGGTCGGTGCCGCGGCGGCGGGACACCGCGTCATCCTGCATCTGATGTTCTCGAACTTCGTCTACACCGGCATGGACGCGATCGGCAACCAGATGGCGAAGATGCGCCTGATGTCCGGCGGCCAGGCGAAGCTGCCGATCACCGTCATCGCCAGCTACGGTGGCGGCGGCTCCAATGCCGCCCAGCACTCCGACACCGCCTATCCGCCGCTGCTGAACCTCGGAGGCATCAATGTACTGACCCCGGCCACCCCGGGCGATGCCAAGGGCCTGCTGAAGACGGCCATTCGCGGCAACAATCCGAGCTTCTTCATGGAGGCGGGCGGCCGCGGCGGCGAGCAGGGCGAAGTGCCCGAAGGCGAGCACCTGGTGCCATTCGGCAAAGCGACCATCGCCCGCGCCGGCAAGGATCTGACCCTGGTCGCCATCGGTTCGATGCTCAAGCCGGCTCTGCAGGCCGCGAAGGAGTTGGCGGCTGCGGGAGTCGACGCCGAAGTCATCGATCCGCGCACCCTGGTGCCCTTCGATGATGCCGCGGTCCTCGCATCGGTCAAGAAGACCGGGCACCTGGTGATCTGTGATGAGGCGCGCGAGCGCTGCAGCGCCGCCAGCGAAATCGCGGCGATGGTGGCCGATCGGGGCTTCGGGCTTTTGAAGGCGCCGATCAAGCGCGTCGCCGTGCCCAATGTCTGCATTCCCTATGCACCGAATGCCGAGGCGCGGGTGATTCCGAATGCCGAGAGCATCGCCCGCACCTGTCGCGAGCTCACCGGCCGGGCCGCGGCTGCCTGAGATGAAGATCACCTTGAAGCTCAGCCGCGTCGGCATGAACATGCAGGAAGCGACGATTGCGAAGTGGCACAAACAGGTGGGCGAATCGTTTGCCAAGGATGAGGCGTTGTACGAGATCGAGACCGAGAAGGTGACCCAGGAGGTGCTGGCGCCTGGCGCCGGAAAGCTCCTGGAAATCCTGGTGCCCGAGGGCGAGAACTCACCGGTGAACGGCGGCGTCTGCGTCGTGGATCTGACCTAGCCGGGACCCTTCTTCGCCAGCAGATTCCAGGTTTCGATCACGGAGTCGGGATTCAGCGAAATCGAGGCAATCCCTTCTGCGGCGAGCCATTCGGCGAAGTCGGGATGATCGCTCGGGCCCTGGCCGCAGATCCCCACGTACTTGTTCGCCGCCGTGCAGGCCTTGATGGCGCGTGAAATCAGCGCCTTGACGGCCGGGTCGCGTTCATCGAAATCCGCCACCAGCTGCGGCAGGCCCGAGTCCCGATCCAGCCCCAGGGTCAGCTGGGTGAGATCATTGGAGCCGATCGACATGCCGTCGAAGAATTCCAGGTACTGCTCGGCGAGCACGGCGTTGCTGGGCACCTCGCACATCATGATGATCTTCAGCTCATCCTTGCCGCGCACCAGGCCGTGGTCGGCCAGCATCTGCGTGACGGTGCGGGCCTGATTCAAGGTGCGCACGAAGGGCACCATGATCTGGACATTGGTCAGGCCCATCTCCACGCGCACTCGCTTGAGCGCTTCGCATTCCATGCCGAAGGCCTCGCCGAAGTCGCTGCTGATGTAGCGACTGACGCCGCGGAAGCCGAGCATCGGGTTCTCTTCCTCCGGCTCATAGCGGGTGCCGCCGATCAGCTTGCGGTACTCATTGGACTTGAAGTCCGACAGCCGCACGATGACGGGCTTCGGCCAGAAGCTGGCCGCGATGGTCGCGATGCCTTCCGCCAGTTTGTCCTGATAGAAGGCCCGTGGACTCGGGTAGCCGCGGGACAGGGATTCCACCGCAAACTTCAGATCCGCGTCGATCCTGGGGTAGTCGAGGATGGCGCGCGGATGGACGCCGATATTGTTGTTGATGATGAATTCCAGGCGCGCCAGGCCCACCCCGGCGTTGGGCATCTGCGCAAAATCGAAGGCCAGCTGCGGATTGCCGACGTTCATCATGATCTTGACCGGACAGGGGGGCATTTCGCCGCGGCGCACTTCACTCACCTCGGCGGCGAGCCGGCCCTCGTACACATATCCGGTATCACCCTCCGAACACACGACGGTGACCACCGTGCCATCGGCGATGCGCCGCGTGGCATCCCCGCAGCCCACCACGGCCGGAATGCCCAGCTCGCGCGCGATGATGGCGGCATGACAGGTGCGGCCGCCGCGATTGGTGACGATGGCACTGGCGCGCTTCATGACCGGTTCCCAGTTCGGATCGGTCATGTCCGTGACCAGTACGTCGCCCGCTTTGACGCTGTCCATATCGGCGATGCCACCGACCAGGCGCGCCGGGCCGCTGCCGATCTTCTGGCCAATGGCGCGACCTTCGGCGAGCACCGCTCCGGTGTCCTTGAGTTTGTAGCGCAGTTCGACCTGGGCGCCCGCCTGACTCTTCACCGTCTCGGGTCGCGCCTGCAGGATGTACAGGCGGTTGTCGCTGCCGTCCTTGCCCCACTCGATATCCATCGGACGGCCGTAGTGCTGCTCGATCAGCACGGCGTAACGTGCGAGCTCAAGAATGTCCGCATCGGTGAGCGAGAAGCGGTTCCGATCGGCCGCAGGCGTGTCGGTCGTCGTGACCAGCGCGCCCGAGCGGGTCCGCTCCTCGGCGCTCGCGAAACTCATGCGTTGCAGCTTGGATCCCAGACTGCGACGGATGACGGCAAATTTGCCGGCCTTGAGGATCGCCTTGTGGACGTAGAACTCATCCGGATTGACGGCGCCCTGTACCACCAGTTCCCCCAGACCGTAGCTCGAGGTGATGAAGACGACGTCCGGAAATCCCGATTCGGTATCGAGGGTGAACATCACGCCCGCCGCGCCGAGGTCGGAGCGCACCATGTACTGAACGCCCGCCGACAGGGCGACTTCGGCATGCGCGAAGCCCTTGTGGACGCGGTAGCTGATCGCGCGGTCGTTGTACAGCGAGGCGAATACCTCCTTGACCTTGTGCAGCACCTGCTCGATGCCCTGCACGTTCAGGAAGGTCTCCTGCTGGCCCGCAAAGGAGGCATCCGGCAGGTCTTCGGCCGTCGCCGAGGAGCGCACGGCGAAGCTCGCCTGGGGGTTGTCGGCCACGAGCCCCTCGAAATGCGTGCGGATCGCGCGCTCCAGGGCCTGCGGAAACGGCGTCTCGACGATCCACTGCCGGATCTGTTCGCCGGCACTCCCCAGGGCGCGGACATCTTCGATATTGAGGGATGCCAGGCGGTTTTCGATGCGTCCGGCAAGGCCGTTGTGCTGCAGAAACTGCCGGAAGGCATGGGCCGTGGTCGCGAAGCCGCCGGGAACCCGCACGCCCACCGTCGACAGCTGGCTGATCATCTCACCCAGCGATGAATTCTTACCGCCGACCGAGTCAACGTCCGACATCCGAAGTTGGCTGAACGGCAGTACCAGCGAGTCCGCGACCGTCGGATTGGGCATGGGATTCGCTCCAAACTGTCAAAAAATGGGCCGGCGAGCCCGACACACATTATTATCGTCCGATGCCGAATAGAACGGTATTTTTTGTTTCCGATGGCACCGGTATCACGGCCGAGACTTTCGGTAATTCGATCCTCGCCCAGTTCCCGGGAAATCCCCGCCACATACGCCGTCCGTTCGTGGATACCGTGGACAAGGCGTGGGGGGTCGTCCAGGAGATCAATCAGGCCTTCGATCGGGAAGGCAAGCGCCCCATCATCTTCGTGACGCTGGTCGATGAGGATGTGCGCGATGTGCTCACGTCCGAGTCCTGCAAGGGCATGGTGCTGGACATGTTCCGGACATTCGTCGAGCCTTTGGAGGAGGAACTCGGCTACAAGAGCAATCATCGGGTGGGACGCTCACCCGACGTCAGCACCAGCGAGGCCTACACCAATCGAATCGACGCCATCAATTTCACGCTGGCGCACGATGACGGCCAGTCGGCCGAGAATCTGAAGGCAGCGGACGTGGTGCTGGTGGGCGTGAGCCGCAGCGGCAAGACGCCGACCTCGCTTTATCTGGCGATGCAGCACGGCATCAAGGCCGCCAATTATCCGCTGATACCGGATGACTTCGAGCGCGGACAGTTTCCGACCTGCCTCGCCCCTTTCAAGCGCAAGTGTTTCGGGCTGACCATCGATCCGATCCGTCTGTCACAGGTGCGCAATGAGCGCATGCCCGGCAGCAAGTACGCGACGCTGGAAAACTGTCGCTATGAAGTCAGTCATGCCGAATCGATGATGCGGCGTACCGGCATTCAGTGGCTGTCGTCCACCCACAAGTCGATCGAGGAAATTTCCGCGACGATCCTGCGCGACATTCGCCCCGACCGGCTCATCTACTAGGGTTTGCCCTTCGACAGATACGTCGCAATGCTCGCCAGTTGCGCATCGCTCACGTCACCGCGCGTGATCGGCGGCATGTTGAGAATGCCGATGCGCGCGGCACGCTCCACGTAGGCGGCCGAAAGATCCTCGCGTTTCTCCAGCGGCGCGACCTCCGGCTTCATCCGGCGTGCCAGCAGACCCGTGCCCATGCCCACCGCGCCGTGACACATGGCGCACTTGTGCTGAAACAGTTGCTGCCCGTTCAAATCGGCCGCGTGGGCGCCCAGGGTTATCAGCGAAGCAATCCCGATCAGCAGCGCGTGCCTCATGCTTTTTGCTCCCTGCGGTGTGCGGCCGGCCAG
>Ga0210391_10003171_pt1 | contig 13977 bp, 12 predicted proteins | sample IncBWC12OmetaG_FD_160573 | JGI IMG/M metagenome (GOLD analysis project Ga0210391, IMG submission 160573) | Forest soil microbial communities from Barre Woods Harvard Forest LTER site, Petersham, Massachusetts, United States - Inc-BW-C-12-O ... | reverse complement strand
CACTTCCTGCCGCGCGATGGCGTCCTTGAATTGATCGAGTTCGCGTTTGTAGACGATGTCGACTGCGCCTTCGGGACCCATGACCGCGATCTCGGCGGTGGGCCAGGCGTAGTTCACGTCCGTGCGGATGTGCTTCGACGCCATCACGCAATAGGCTCCGCCGTAGGCCTTGCGCGTGATTACTGTGATCTTGGGGACGGTGGCTTCGGCGAAGGCGAAGAGCAGTTTGGCGCCGTGCTTGATGATGCCGCCGTATTCCTGCGCGGTGCCGGGGAGAAATCCGGGGACGTCTTCGAAAGTGATGAGGGGAATGTTGAAGCAGTCGCAGAAGCGGACGAAACGCGCGCCTTTTACCGATGCGTTGATATCGAGCGTGCCGGCGAGAAATGCAGGCTGATTGGCTACCATGCCGACCGGGCGGCCATCGAAGCGGGCGAATCCTACCACTATGTTTTTGGCGAAGTGCTCCTGCACTTCGAAGAAGTATCCATCGTCGACTACGGAGTGGATTACGTCTTTCATGTCGTAGGGCTGGTTCGATTGCGCGGGGACGATTTTGTCTAGTGCGGCGTCACTACGATCGGCTGGATCGGTGCAGGGTTTGCGGGGCGGGTCGTCGAGATTGTTGGACGGGATAAAGCTCAGGAGTTCGCGGACCATCGATAAACACTCGGCGTCGTCGTGGGCCAGAAAGTGTGCTACGCCGGAGGTTTCGTTGTGGGTCATGGCGCCGCCGAGTTGTTCTTTGGTGACCTCTTCATGGGTCACGGTTTTGATTACGTCGGGGCCGGTGATGAACATGTAGGAAGTTTTGTCGACCATGAGGACGAAGTCGGTGATGGCGGGAGAGTAGACTGCGCCTCCGGCGCAGGGGCCCATGATCGCGGAAATCTGCGGGACTACTCCGCTGTATAGCGTGTTGCGCAGGAAGATGTCTGCGTAGCCTGCCAGCGACGCCACGCCCTCCTGAATTCTGGCGCCGCCGGAGTCGTTCAGTCCGATTACGGGCGCGCCCATTTTGGCGGCGAGATCCATGATCTTGACGATCTTTCCGGCGTTGGTTTCGGAGAGCGAGCCACCGATGACGGTGAAATCCTGCGCGAAGACGTACACCAGGCGGCCTTCGATGCGGCCGTAGCCGGTGATGAAACCGTCACCGAAGATTTTCTGCTCGGCCATGCCGAAGTCGTTGCAGCGGTGGGTGACGAGCTTGTCGGTCTCTTCGAAAGTGCCGTCGTCGAGGAGGAACTCGATGCGCTCGCGGGCCGACATCTTGCCTTCTTTGTGCTGGCGCTCGCGGCGGGATGGGCCTCCGCCCTCTTCGGCGAGGTGGTTGCGCTTTTTTAGTTCAGCAAGTTTTTCTTCGAGATTCATGACGGGAGATTATAGCTCTCAGCTCCCGCCTCGAACGGTTCTCGCAGAACGGAACTCGAAAAGATCGACGGCGCATCGCGTCGGATTGGCAGTGTGTCGAAGGAAGTGCTGAGGCGGGACAGATCGGAAAACAGAGCGCCAGAACGAACGGCAGCGACCCAGAGATCCGGGTTGGCTTGCTGTCGGCTTAGTTGTCGGGCGTTGCCGTTCCTAGCAGGCCGGCGGAAAACTTGTCGCAGCCGACGCCGTTGCCACCGCCATCGCAAACGCCATTGGGATACGCGGTCGCTGCGAAAAACCACCCGTCATTCGGTGCTAGGAAGAACGAGTCGTCGGTCGGCTCGATGCCCTTGTGATTCGGCGCAGGCACATCCTCAACGTCAGAAAGATAGAAGTGCGTATCGCCGCAGCTCGGGTTCGTACAGATCGGGACAGCGGTCATCCAGTACACGCCTGTGGTAAGGGTCACCGCTGTTTCGGGGGTGAGGCGGCCAAGGGCCGTGTATTCCGCCATCCCGTTCCAGCTTCTGCCAGTGGGTATCAAGGTCGCCGAAATCTCGCCCTGCGCGATAAGCGTCCCGGCGTTCCCGACGCTAACATCGTTGGAAATACTCCACTTGATCCGTTGCGGGTCGAGAAATGATCCGGTCGACATGTTGTTCGAGAACAGACCTTTTACGGTCCAGACTTGGCCTTCTGGAACATAAAATGCGACGTACGTTGCGCTTTGCGATCCCACGTGATCGAAGCTATTCGAAAGCGCGTTGGCCGAGGCGTTTGACGCGTCGAAGTCCCCGCCATAAAACAGGCAGGGGGTGCAATAAGACGGCGGCGTCGGTTCTTGAGCCTTCTGCGCCAAAGCCGACAGCGAGAGCAGCGCAAAACTAACGACAAAGAGAGTTGTTTTCATGGCGTACCCTTTCAGGCCGCGAATCTGCTGATGGAACGAGTCAAAGGCTCGCTCCGAAGCGCTATTGGGCGGGGCCGAAAACGTACACAGCCCCGTTTGGGCTCAAACCTCCATCCGGCCAGTACGGCGCTGAGACCCCCAGAACACCTCCGGCGCCAATGGCAACTACGTCGCCGAAGAAGTTGTTCGGCGCTCCGTCGGCTGCGGCAATCTCCCTACCTGCGGCCTCATTTTGCCAACCTCCGGGCGGCTCGGAAAAAGCATAAGCAATGCCTTGGCCGCTACGGACATATGGCGCACCTGCCAGTAGCATCCCGTCGCTGATCGCAACCGAGTAGCCCATCAGGCTGCCGGCGGTACCCCGAGCGGCAGTCAATTCGGCCGTCTGAGTCATCGTCTCAGACCAGCCGTGGGAAGGCTTCGAAAAGATATACACAGCGCCCTGCTCCTGATTAGCCCCCACGCTCTCCTCTGGCGCACCTACCGCAACCGTATCCGCGCTCAACGATACAGAAATCCCGAAAATGGCGGACTTTGTTCCGTTCGAGGGAACGAGTTCCGCCGTCTGTCCCTGAGTTCCGTTCCAACCATGTGCAGGTTCAACAAAAACATACGCGAACCCGCGCCTCCCATCGGCTCTAGGAGCGCCCACTGCAACTGTGCTCCCACTGATGCTGACCGAATTTCCAAATCCACAATCGGTGGACTCGTCATTGGCTACAAGCTCTGCGGTTTGTGTCATGTTCCCCCATCCATCGGGAGGCTCGACATAGACATACGCCGCACCCAATTCGGGTTGATTGTCGATCGGCGCAAGCGGACTGCCGGCGACAATTGTATTCCCGTCTATAGAGATTGAGTCGAAAGGGGCACCGGGGACAGAGGTTGTAAGCTCGGCAGTTTCCGAAACTGTTCCCGAAGGGTTGACGTAGACATAAGCCGCGCCCGATTCTTCAGCAGAGTCATACCCTCCGACAATCACGGTGTCCCCGCTGATCGCCACGGCACCGCCGAAGCCCCCTTGGCTCTGGCCCCTTGACTGCGTCAGAGTCGCTGTTAATTGGAGATTTGTCCAGTCGCCATCGACGGCCGTATACATGTAGGCGACCCCGCACTCGAAGCAGCCGTCTGGTGGTGTTGCTGCCGGCGTTCCAATGACCAGAGTGTTGTCGCTGAACGCCACGCTCGACGCAAAAAGGGCGAACGACTGAGAGCCGGTTAGCTCCGCCAACTGTTGAAATGTTCCGCCAGTCGGGTGAGCGATCCGGTTCTGCGCTGATGCGCCCACACACAGCAATACGAGTGTCATGCCAAGGATAGTTTTCATCGGTAGACCCTTCAGATTACGATTCCGGCGGACGAACTGCGCCGTTCTGGGCCAAGGCCCAAGGGGAGGCTGGGATTATCTCACGGAGGAGGCGCTCACTCGTAGGAGAAAGTGATTTGATCGAGATAGACGGAGTAGGGCGACTGCTGGGAGTTGCCGTCCATTTGGTAGTTGATGGTGATGCCGTACCAGTCGGAGGGGGCGGAGCCGGGGTTGTAATAGGTATTTACGGGGCTGGTGACGCCGTTGAGGGTGATCGATTCGAAGAGCAGTTGATTGCTGGAGGTGCGCTGCACCTGGATGGTGACGTGGTTCCAGGAATTACTGACGGGATTGCACGGAATGCCGGTGGGAACCCAGTGGGCGTTGACGTTATCCCAAATATCCCATTCATTGCCGCCGGCGATGCGGCACTCGTGGCCCCAGATGAAGCCCTGGCTGTTGAAGAACTGGTTGATATCGAACTCGACGGCTTGCGAGAGTTCGAGGTTGGTTCCGTAGAAATAAACGTCGTAGGTGAAGGTGTGGTAGGTGGGAACCAGAGTGTGATTGTTATCGGGCAGGCCTTGCGAAGAGAACGGGCCGATCAGGTGGTTGTTGAAGAGCGCGTCGGTGTAGACGGCGGTGCCGCCGAGATTGAATTGAGTCGAGGAGCCGCTGAGCGAAGGGGTCGTGATTCCCTGCTGCATGGAGAAAGTGATGCCGTCGCAGGGCGAGGGCGAGCAATCGATGAAGCTGGGCGGTCCCTGGCCGTACTGGCCCCAGCCGCTGGCTTGCTGCAAGTTAGAGAATGAGTTGGCGGGAGTGCCTCCGCCGCCGTTGCTGCCGCTGCCGTTGCCGCCGGAACCGCTGCCACTTGCTCCGGAACCACTGCCACTGCCGCTGCCGGAGCCGGAACCACTTCCGCTGCCGCTGCCGCTTCCGCTTCCGGCGCCGCTGCTGCCTCCGCCGCCGGTACTGGCGTTGATGACGCTTAGCTGGAGGGATTGCTGCTTCGATGCCCCGGTGGAGTCGGAGACGTCGATGGAGAAACTGAAGCTTCCGGCTGCGGCGGGAGTGCCGGTGAAAGTTCCTGTGGTGTCGCCGAGTTGGACTCCACTTGGGAGTTGGCCTGTCTTTACCGAGAAGGCATACGGGGCGGTGCCGCCGGTGACTTTAAGCGTGGCGTCGTAGGTTGAGCCTACCGTGGCTGATGGAAGAGTGCCGGAGATGGTGAGGTTGTCTGCCGGCGTGGACGTTTGGTTGTTGCTGACGGGAGCGGCTTCGGAAACGCCTGCGCAAGCGGTGAGAAACCGGAGGCCGCTTAGCAGGGTCGTCAGCACGACCAGCTGGCGGAAAGTGAGTCGATGCGGGCGGTTTTCTGTTGCCGAAGCGGGGCGAGCGAACATGATTCACCTCTCGAGGGGGTTCAAGAGGACTCGCCGGAAAGAGTCCTGAGTGGACTCTAATGATGGGGAGGGGCGGTCACCAGATGACTATTGGGAGCGACCCAAGGGTGTACTTGTGGACGGGCTGCGGTGGGAGAATGTTCGTTTCGTTCTCAGGGGCGTTCAACCTCAGGCGCGTTCAGCGCCAATCGCGTTTACGTCGATCGCGTTCAACCTCGGGCGCGTTGTACGCCAGCGGCGGCTTCACAGCGGCGCCGGCCGATCGGGGAGTGTGCGCTGCCGAGTGGCGAGCCATTCGGCGACGACCCACGCAGATCCAATGGCTGTGAGGTTGAAGGCGTTGGCGCCCCAGGCTCCATGGGCGCGGGGAAAAGAAAAAATCAGAGGCGCCAAGGCCAGCGCACTGAAGACGAGCAGCATCAGCCCGAGAAGGCTGGCCGCCAGAACGTCGAGGACGCCCGATATGATGGCCACGCCCGCCAAGACAAAAGCGATTCCAGTGAGCACCGCCCAGAAGGTTGGGCCGAAAGGCAGCCATTTGGGAATCAGTGAAAACAGAGTCCGCACGGCGGTCAGGTGGGCGAGGCCGAAATCGACGGAGCACAGTCCGAATGTCCAACGAACGAGCGTAGCCCCTCGCAGCGAAAGTGAATCGGGTCCGGAGAGTGATTTCCAGATAACGATTGCAGCGACGAGGAGGATGATTTCCTGGCAGACTTCGCCGAGGACACCGAAGTAGACATAGGCCCGCTGTCCGTGAACATGCGGCCCCCAGTAGAAGCGGGGCAGGGGAAACAGGACAAAGATGCCGTACATGATGACCAGCGATGCCGCGGCGGAACGCCTGCTTCGACGCCAAAGCAAACCTGCGCCAGCGACCACGAGCCAGGTGGCGGCGATGTAGGCAAAGACCCGAGCGCCGGGAATGTGGTCTCCCCAAGCCTGAAGAGGCTGATCGGAGGGATCGAAGCCACCCCAGACGAAATCCGTGATGCCATAAGCGATAGCTGCGACGCCGTACAGGTAAACGCCGATTTTGAGCATCAGGATTCCTGAGCGCGATGCGACGCTGTCAGAGACAGCGGCAACCTGAGCCGGCAAATATTAATGCGCCTGCGGCTCCGGCTGGGGTGCTCCGGCGCGCGTGTAGCCTTCGGGGATCTCCAGCAGAGCCGGGTCGGGCTCGCCGCGGGCGATGTGCGTGACGGTCAGCGTGGTGATTCCTTTGCGCGGATCGTTGTGTTTCATCATCACGTTGATGCGCAGTTCGTCGGAGTACCAATATTCGTCGGTGACGGTGATTTCCTTGCCGGTCTCGCTGCTTTCGGCGGGGATGATCTGAGTTTCGCGCACGCCGCGGGCGCTGAGGCCTTCGATCTGCTGTGTGCCAAGATCTTCTTCCTTAGAGAAATCGCTCTGCGGCACGCCGACACCGGAGGGCGATCCGAAACGCACCGTGGGCGGAACGGTTGAGGGCGGGTGGTTTACGGTGAAGGTGCGGAAGGTATGGCTGTGCCCGTCGAGTTCGGTGGAGATGCGAGTGCGGGGATCGTAGAGATGGATCGCGACGATCGGCGGCGTATCGATGCTGTTTGCCTGGATAAAGGCGCGCGACTCGTTGTGGATGCGTCCGATGCTGTCGCGGGCCATCATGCGAAAGGTTTTATGGCTGAAGGCCGAACCGTCGTGCAGAATGCCGGTGCGTTGAACCTCGGCTATGGCGGTAAATGGCGAGTTGGGAACCGGCGTCAGGAAAATGTGCACCTGGGCGGAGGCTGCCGGAGTCGTGGCAAGGATGGCGAGAAGCAGGAACCCGGAAAAAGCACCCAGAGAGAACCGCATTGTGCGCGCTCCATCGACCGGATTAGGTGGAATGATACTCCGGAGCGGGGGTGGGGAGCAATGGGAAGCGGAAGTAGGTAGTGTCCTAATTTGGATTCTAGGGACGATGCTGCTAGTCGGCATCGCTCTTCAGGGTAGCCACGCCGTTGGGTTCCGCTCCGAATATAAAGTCGGAGAACTTTGGTTTGCCGAGAGCTTCGTAGCTGAAACGCAAACGAAGGCACAAACAGTGTGTTCCAGCGAAAGTGGCTTTAATTTCTGCATCCGTAAGACGTTGCTTCCTCATGACGGGATAGGTGATTTTCTCAGTGGGATATACGGGGAAAGATTCTCCCTTGAAATATTCGGCCCCCTGAGTAAATTCCTCAAATGGCATCGGGAGAAATTCTATCCACGATTCTGGGACGACACGATAAGCCGGGACTCCCCCCGTATTCTTGACTCTAGCGACCATTCGAGCTGCATGCCCTTCCGTCATAGGCTTAAACTGACTCTCGTCAAATCCCACTATCAGGCGGGGTCTGAGCGTTTCCATTTGCATCGCGACCTGAGCCTGCATCGCTTTGGTAGCTTCGGCGCTTTCCTTAGCCTGTTTCCAGATAGCCCAAAACGTGATGAGTCCGACTCCGACAAGTGCCCAGGTCGGAAGAGTTTCCCAGTTGATCCCGGAGGCGGCGTTCCCGGCTGGTGTTTTATTCTCAGCTTTTTCCTCCCCTTTGCCTGTATCTGGACTACAAAGCACATTGATGGGTGGACTGGAGATGTTATTGCAGTTGCTTGTTGTCTGTCCGCTGGCGTTTGTTGGTTTGTTGGCAGGGAGATTTACGAGAAGAAGAAAGAAAGCGACTGTAACCGTTCGCATGGCGGCACAATTGTAACGGTTTCAGAATGGGTTCGGAACACGATTCACGCCACACTTGAACGCTGAGAAATTAAAATTAAGACACTACCCAGGTTCGATTGCAGCGGTGCGGTTTGAAAATTCGGCAGGCCTGGCGGTTGTGTGCGCCGAGATCCCTCCGCCCGCTGGTGAAAGCGCGGGCGTTCGGGATGACACCGCGGGAGGGGATGGGAAATTCAAACGGAGCCGACGGGCGGGATGAGGGAATCAGTCGTCGCGGCCGCTCTCGAGGTTGTCATCTTCCCACTCGGCATCGCAGGCGTGGCAATGCCAGGCCGGGCGCTGCATGGGAATGGGGACGCGGAGGAAGGCGCTCATGTAGGCGATGGGGCGGTCGAGTTCCTGGAAGTTCACGTCGAGCGATTGGCATTTGGGGCAGCGCGGCTGCTCATAGAGTCCGACGCCCTGGACGTAGAGACCTTCGAGGATGGGCTCGTCGAGGATGGTGCGGGCGCTGGCTTCGTCGCTGGGGCGGACGTTGAGCTTGATGCCTCCGATGAAATTAGAAATGAACCAGTCGAGGCGGACGAGATTTTCGTCGGCCAGAAAGCATTCGATTCCGGCGGATTCGAGGCTGCCCTTGGCCAGCAGAGCTTCGGGCAGATCGCGGAACTGGCGGACGGTGACGAGTTCGCGCAGAGTTAAGGCTTCGCGCGGCTCGCCGGCGCTTTCTTCGGGGAGTTCGAGGTGCCGGCGGTCAAGTTCGTCTTCGAGAGCGTCCCAGGCGAGTTCGGTTAGCGATTCGGCGCTGCGCGCGAGCTTTTGCAGTTCGCCATCGGTCATGGCGGCGTAGTTGGCCGCCAGACGGCGTTTTTCACGCTGGGCGTCGAGGAAGGATTCGCCGGAGTGTGGCACCTGGCAAGGATACTGCTTGCGGGTGAGATTGGCCAACCGGCGCGGCTGCATGGTGCGGCTTGAACTTGCGCAGGGCTTCCCTCACGCGCTGAAGCGCGAAGTCTTTTTTCGATGGCTTAAATGCACGAGTGAACTCGTTCCCTTCCCGTCATCCCCGCATGCCCTGTCATCCCGCTCAGTAAGAGCTGTTGCGATGCGCTCGGCGGACGGGGCGGTTCCAGATGAGTCTCTGAACTGCGGCGTGCTTCGGGATGAGGTGGTCCTAATGTAACTTGTTTCATTGCGATGCGATGGGTATAGTTCCGTGAGGTTCCCAGTAGTTCGTCCGCATCGCTGTTGAAAATCCACAACTGTCGAGGAGAAAAATGAAGAAATCAATTGTAATCGCTGTTGCTTCCTCTTGCCTGTCGTTTGTCGGCGGAATCGCCGTCGCCCAGGGAGTTCATGACTGGCACGAGATAGAGAAGGTTCGCATGCACGTCCATGAAGCGATCCATGAGATCGAAGTCGTGCAGGCGGCCAACCATTACCAGATGGGCGGACATGCCGAGAATGCAAAAACGCATCTGCGGGCTGCCGAGGATGAACTGCATCAAGCCGTTGAGGCGGCCAGAGCGTCGGGACAGTAGCTAAGAACTGAACCTTGAAACAGCAAACGGCCCGCAGGCTCTTTCGAACCTGCGGGCCGTCCGGTGGACTGGTTGGGATTGACCAAGAGGTGGTCACTCTACGTGGCCTCTACGGCAACTCCCGGGCCTGGACTGAAGACCGAAGATCGACTACAGACTGCGTAGTGTCTCAACCTTCGATCGAAGCGCTGCTTGACCACGGCAGGCACTTCATCCTACTCACCGGCTAGTGTGCGGACTGTAGCTCGCGAACGCTTCTTCGATCGGAAGATCGCAGTCTAACGTTCGGAGCCCCGCTTAGAGCGACCAGCTCTAAGTCGCAGCCACCTCACCTGGTCTTAGACTCCCACAACTACTGCCACATTCAGAACTTGTCATTCGACCACCTCCTTTCCGGTGTAATTGCAGATTAGTACGAAATCCGGAGGCTCGTCAACCAGAACGAATGCCGGCTACGTTGGCGGAGCCAACCGGCGAGAGCGACATTAACTCATCTGTTAGCTTAGTCGCAGCCGCTGAATTAACGATGGGAACCGCCGCCAAGCTCACGACCATAGGAGACATTTTCTGCCAGCGCTGTCCTCGCTGCCGCACTGGGAGCATATTCCGCTATTCCATTTTCCGTGGCTTTCCCCGGATGCATGAACGCTGCCCGACTTGCGATCTCAAGTTTGAGCGCGAGCCCGGCTACTTCCTCGGCGCAATGTATATCAGCTACGGTATTGGAATCGTAATCGTTGCGCTCATCACGGCGCTGCTGTGGTCGATGACCGAGTGGTGGATCACGACGGATACAACCTGGGCGGTGGTGTTATTCCTGCCGCTTGCGCCGACGATCACACTCTTTGCCCGCGTGTTCTGGATCTATTTCGACCAGGCCATCGATCCCGAACGGCGGCCTTAGCCGTTGTCTTTTACACTTTTTCCTCTGGCGCACTCGAGATCGGAGCCGCCGCTGTCGGCACATCTTCTTTTCCCTGCATGGCGGCTTTGAAGCCGCGAATGCCTTCGCCCATTCCTTTGCCGAGTTCGGGGAGCTTCTTTGGGCCGAAGATCAGGAGCGCGATTCCGGCGATGATGAGCAGGTGCAGGGGTTGAAACAAGCCTTCAATCATGATTTCTCCATTCAAGAACAAAATTGGAAAGTGCGGGCGCTGCGACCCAGAGATGCAACGCAGCGCCCGCCGCGGAGGCAAAATGCCCGCGCAGGTCGATTTTTAGAAGCCGCGTTGAGCGGCGTCCGCCGCCGCCGCCAGAGCATTGAGAGTGTCAAAGAACTCGACCGACTGTCCGGAGAACAGGTTCATATCGGTGAGGAATTGGACGACTCCAGCTGCGATTCCCGTCGGATCCGTCGGCCGAATCACCGCGCATTGCGGCAACGACGGGTCGATGAATTCGCAGGGAATAGGAAAGATGAGGTTGGTTTGGGTTGCGCGCGAACCGGAAGCGTTGAGATCAGGGATGTGAAGTCCCGTGACCGGATCGGTTAACGGGGCAAGCGGGGCTGAGGCTCCGTTGCCGGCGAAATCGACCCACTCGAGGAAGTGCGCGACTTCATCGCCGCCGATGCTGACCACGATGCGCAGGACTTCCACGTCGTTGGCCTTCTGCGCCATGGCGGAATAAAGACTGCTTCCGCCCTGCTCGATGGTTCCGAAGTGAAAGGCGGCGGTGTCGGCGATGGCCTGAATGTGAGCGCTGGGAGCGAAATCGGCGTTGGTGATGGGAATCGCCGGCTTGTTGGCAATGGTTACGGCCTGGGGAAAAGTTGCGCCGAAATCGGGATTCTGGTGACTGCGATAGCGAGTGTACCAACTGGTATCGACGGTAAGATTCATGAGATTGGTGAGCCTGCCCAGTTGTTTGGCGCCGGTGGCCTGGCTGCTGGGCAGAGTGCGGAACTTGTCGAGATTGACCGCCGCGGCTCCTTTGGAAACGAGATAGGCGTTGAGGAAGTTGGCGTGAGTGTGTTCATCGAGGGTGTTGCTGGTGATGTATTGCGAGCCATCGCTATCGAGTTGTTGCAGGGCAAGCTGGTAGGGATTTTGTGCGCCGCTGGTAACGCCGCCGAGCTCCGCATATTGCTGCCAGAGATCGGTTTCGAGCAGTTCGGCCGCCGCCAGGAATTGTAAAATCGCGATGTCGCCGTTGCTGATAGGTTTCCTGCTGGTTTGAGCGTGGGCCAAAGCGCCGAGTCCCTCGGTGAGAATTCCTCCGCCGATGGTTGCGACGGCTCCGGCGACCATGCTTTTTTTTAGAAACGAGCGCCGGCTGCTACCCGCCCCAGAAGTTTCGATAATTTTCTCCATGATATTTTCCCCACTGATTTCTTGTTGGATTGAACTGCAGTGAAGGCAGGTTATCGGCCGGGCGCGAGGTCAGTGTCATGCAACTGTCAAAGTTTCGTATCTTGTTGGAGAACTTGTCTGTGAAATGTCACGCGGAAAAAGGGAGGGCAATGTTCTGGGCCGGAATCAAAGTGCCGGAGGGTTCTCGCCACGCGAATGACCTACCATGCGAAGGATTGACCCTGGAATTTTCGATGGGTTGCAAAGCGCAGTCCGAGGGGTGAGAAGGAACAAGGACTTCAGAGACGCCGTCAGCGGGTGACAGAGGATCTTGGGCATCCGGCCTTAGCGCAGCACCTTTACGCAACGATCGGATTCATGCGGGGCAGCGGCGAGATGGGATCGGTTTTATCGGACGATTTCAGCGAGCATTCCTGGGTTCAATACAACTATGCTGTTACCGACACCCGACGCTAATGCAGCAGAGGCTCCGTATTGGATATCAGAACAGTCCCGGTGCGCCCGTCATAAATTAGCTTGAAATGTCGCAAGAACGTCCTGCCTATTAGAACGCTGTGCTGCTGTCCCCCAGCCCGCAGATCGACGGCCGCAAATGCGCCGTTCATCGTAACGCAAAGGATCGGAACGTGGACCTGGGCGAGATAAACATTTGCTGTATGGCGACCGTGAACGCCGGATATTTCTCGCCTATTTATTAGGGGCAAGTTTAGCTGTACGGCAAGCAATGAATCGATACAGCACTCCGAGGCGCCTGTATCTACTAGCGCTTGTTCATTTTCTATGCCTGCTATGGGAACATCCCTGTGGATTCGCAACAGGGTCATGTGCGGGATCGAATCCGACACTCACGAACATTGTGGGCCCGAGGTTAACGAGCAAGTCGCATCCCCTGCTCATCGGTCCATCGTTAAATCCGCACCTTACCTCAGCCATGAGAGATGCCGTACATAACGGAAGCGGGTAGCGTAATCGGCGGTGCTCCCACTTGTCGAATTAAGTATGGGCCGCGACCAAATCGAGCAACCGCATCACCGGATGCCTTGTCGAACGACTCATAGGTTCCGACCAGCTCGCCATTTCGCATGACAACCCATTCCCCGAGATGACGAGCTTCAAGCCCCTCGCGGATTTTTTCGTAGGCGGCAATTTCGTCGTCGATATCCGGCATGGTGTACTCCCTGCAATAATCCGCGATTGATGATAGTCCCACCATTAGGCGTTTACTGTATAACGGAAGGTCGTGCACTGTCACTGCATAATTAAGCCATGCGAGATGTGCCTAGCCTAATTCGGGACATTCCGAAATGAAAAACCCCGTCCTCCGCAAAAGAGCGGAAAAGGACGGGGCAATTAATCGTTCAGTTTTCGTTGCTTTACTTTTCCCACGCGGCTTTTGGAGCCACTGTAGACCACTGGCTGACCAGGTTGGCGGCGTTCACGGAGCCGAGACCGGTGGCGCCGTCCCAACCTACGTTGGTGCCGTAGGCCGGCTTGTAGGCGCTGTCCGATGTGGACAACACGCCGACTGAGCCGGAGGGAGTGTAGCAGTCGACGCTGCCGGTGCAATCGACATCGATATCACCGAGGGTTATGTCGTAGAAGACGCAACTGCTGGCGGCGCCGTTGCCGAGCGTCGAGTTGCAGGCCGCATCTCCGGTGGTGCCGTACTCGTTGTTGGCGAGCTGGTAGAAGGCGACGTTCGGATTACCCTGCCGATTGCCGTTGACTTCGTTGACCAGCGCTTGCATGCCGGCAAGAATTGGCGATGAGAAGGACGTGCCACCCGCTCCGGCCCAATTCACAGGAGGCGCGGTGCAGGATGGTCCGCCGATGGAATCGCAGAAGACGTAATAGTGCGCCCATACGCCGTTGGCGGCGAAGAGCGAGACATCCGGGATGTCGCGCACGCCGTCGTTGTGAACTCCGAGTCCAGCCTGCCACGAGGGTTTTGCGTAACCTTTGCAGGTTCCGCTGACCACACCCTGGACGGCGGGCTTGCCAGTGGCGCATCCGCTGGGTCCGCCGCTGCCGCCGACAGTGTTCTGGAACTCGACACCGGTGCTGCTATTGCAGAAGCCGCTGGAGCCGTAGGTGGTTGAGAAGCCTTCGATGGTAGAAATCAGCACGCTGGCGCAGGAATCGTTCCAGGGAATTTCCGGAACATACGACAGAGCCGAGCCGAAGTCCGCGTTATTTTTCGAACTCCAGTAGGTGCTGTTCTCGCCGAGGTAAGAGTCGCCGAAGTCGGTGCCGCCGACAGCCACGTTATAGGGAGTTTCGCCCCAGCCCGTGATGCCGACGCCGTAGGTGTCTGCGGATTCGCCGCGGCCGCAACCTGCTGCGGCTGCATCACCGGCGGAAACAAACACCGAGACGCCTTCGGTAACGGCCTGCTGGAAGGCCGAATTGAACGAGGCATTGAGAGCGGAGCCGCCAAAG
>Ga0210391_10003168_pt1 | contig 13981 bp, 15 predicted proteins | sample IncBWC12OmetaG_FD_160573 | JGI IMG/M metagenome (GOLD analysis project Ga0210391, IMG submission 160573) | Forest soil microbial communities from Barre Woods Harvard Forest LTER site, Petersham, Massachusetts, United States - Inc-BW-C-12-O ... | reverse complement strand
CAGCGCCCCCTGATCCCGGCGCATGAAGTAAATGCTCCCATCCGCCACGATATCCGGGAAATCGATGAACACGTCGCTGTTCACCAGCGGACCCAGCCACCTGGGCTCGCCCCAGCCGCTGCCCTTGCGATCCACTCGCCAGATATTGCTGCCCGGATGCGGCTTTCCTGCGAACGTAGTTACCAGTGACTTGCCGCCTGGCCGCACCGGTCGATCCGAGTTGAACAGCACGTAGGAATCATCAGGAGAGAGCACGGGGTTCTGATCGAACCAATGGCCGGAAAACGGCGCGACCTCGGGCTTGCTCCACACTCCATTGACGCGGTGGGCAATCATCACCTGCTTGTCGTTCGGTCCGGGATTGCGATCAAAGAACACCGTGTTCCCGTCGGCGGAGAATTCCGGCGTGTCGTCGGTGTCGAAATTAAGAACACCGCCGAGAGCCACGGGAGCCGGTATCGACGGATCCACAGCTCGGGAAGATGCCGCAATGCTGCAAAGAGCGGTGCCCGCCAACGAGACCCATGACAAAAACGCCGCGTAGCGCACCATATGGATGGCTTCAACGAATGGCTGTGACAACTGGTGCCATTATTTCCCCCGCCAAAGCGGCCGTCCAGCAACGACGATGCGGACTGGAATGCGGCGCTCCACTCGTCCGGATTTACGGGCTCAACCGGTAACGGTCTCGGGGATAGAGCACGGCTTCGCGAACATTGGGTAAGCCAAGGATCTGGGCCGTGAGTCGTTCCAGCCCGATCGCCAGGCCGCCATGTGGAGGCATTCCGAGTTCGAACATGCGTAGATGATCCTCGAACGCTGTCGGATCCATTCCTCGAGTGCGAAGTGCAGACTCCAGCGTGGCGCGTTCGTGCAGGCGCTGGCCGCCCGTGGTGATCTCCAGGCCTTGCAACAACAGGTCAAAGCTCTGGGCCGCGCCTGACTCGCCGCGCGGCGCCGAGTAAAATGGGCGGTTCGCGGCTGGAAACCCCAGTACAAACACCGCCGGCACTCCCGTTTCGGCACCCGCCAGCGCACACAACTGACGTTCGGCCTCCGGATCCAAATCGTCCTCGAGGTGGGATGTACCGTGCGCGCGAGCGAGCCGCTCCAGGCATTCGTGAAAGTCCCACACCGGCACCTTCAGCATCGACGGCAGCGAAGTTGAACGGTACCGCCCCAGGACCTTCCCAAAGTTGCGATTCAGCTCCTCGAAAATGTACGTCAGCAGCTGTCGCTCGAGTTCGATGACGTCTTCAGGACCATCAGTGAAACCGAATTCAAGATCCAGCGAATAGTATTCCGTGAGATGTCTGCTGCTGGCATGGGGCTCGGCGCGGTAGACGTGGCCGGTCTCAAAGACGCGCTCGAAAGCGGCGACCCCATGCTCTTTGTAGAACTGCGGACTTTGAGCCAGATAGGCGGTTCGCTCGAAATACTTTATCGCAAAGAGATTGCTGCCGCCCTCCGTGCCCGCGGCAACGATCTTGGATGTGATGATCTCCTGAAAATGCTGGGCTTCGAGATATGCGCGAAAGCATTTCAGCACCGCCGCTTGAATCCGGAAGATGTCGCCCACCTCGTGGTTACGACAGGCAAGTGGGCGATATTCAATTCGTGCCTCGGGGCCCACGGCGTCGAGCCTGCTGCTCGCGTTGAACGGCAACTTGTGGCTTGCTGGATTGAGCACGCGCAGATCGTCGATGTCCATCTCGCAGCCCGATCTTGCGCGCGGCTCGATCCGGATTCGACCGGTCAATTCGACCGCATCATCGAGCTTTAATTGCTGTTGCCTGAAGCGCGCCGTCGCCATCACACATTGGATTTCCCCGGTACAGTCGCGCACGACGATGAACGTCGTACTGGCGAGCGACCTGAGCCGGAAAACCCATCCGCGTACGATGATGCGGTTTTCCGAGTGATGGAGAGCCGAGCCGGCAAACACCCGAGCCAAATGTGCGATGGTCACTGCAGATACCTCCCGAACTGGCGGAGAAACATCTGCCGGAACCACAGTACCTGTGGCGGTGCCATCCAGCTTCCGATGTCGAACATCGGCTCTCAACGAGGCTGTGTCGTAGCCCTACGTCCACCCCTACTAAGGCCTGCGCGGCGCTTCCGTTTCGGGGAGCCTCTCAGAGGGGTCTATCCTCTTCAACGAGTGTTACCACTATAGGATAATCAGTGCGCTTGGCAAGTTTTCTTCACCAGGATTACGACCCCAAGAAGTTGACGGTGCATGCCGTTGGAGCCATCCGACCTAAGGTGACAGAGAATAATGGGGATTCGCCTGACTAAGACAGACCCCATGGTTGTGCACTGGATGTCCAGATGTCCATCGTCGGCCGAAAGGCCGACGGATTGCCCAGTGTGGCAGAACCGATGGACATACGTCGTGGGCGTGCCGCTGATCGCTATGTCCGCCACCGGCACAATGAAGCCGGAAGCAAAAGGAGCGCCGCTGGAGCGCTGGCAGTCCAGGCAGTGGCAGGTGAGCATCGCGACTGGTGGGCGTGAGCACACATAGCGAATTGATCCGCACGCACATCCGCCTGAGGAGGGAGCAGTCACGTTACAGTTTCCTACAGCCGACTAAAGCCGCATGGACTTCTATGAGCTCGGACACTGGAAGAAGCTGGCCGCTCCGTGAACTCCTCTTCCCGCAGTGGCCGCATCTTCAAGGACATGCGGACATCTTTGACTTGCTTTCCCATACTGGACAGCCTCGGTCGGGTATTGCTTGAGTGCACGACGTTCAATCATTTGAGCGTTAACCGGAGCCAAAGTGACATTGGCTGCTGCTGGCATCGAAGCAAGGGTTGCCATTCGTATTCGGACGGAATCACCTCTTCACGAGTCGTCTCTATAGCGCAGCGCCTCCACCACCAATGCCAGCGCTGGCGAGGCGCGACGGCTGGCGTAGTACAGATGGTATCCGGGGTAAGTTATTGCCCAGTCGTCCAGGACCTTAATCAACCGACCGGCCGCGACGTGTTCGGCGACGATGTCTCCTGGGACCCAGATTAGACCGTGGCCCGTCACGGCCGCCTCCACGATCAGGTTGCTGCCGTTAAAGACGAGACGCCCCGCAACATGCGCGGTCACGCTACGCCCGCGACGTTTGAACTCCCAGTTCATGAGGCCCCCATGCGTTGGAAGGCGCTGACGGATGCAGTCGTGTTCGGTGAGATCCTGGGGTGTCGTCGGTCGTTGTTGTCGCGCCAGATAGGCTGGGCTTCCCACCACCGCCATTCGCATATCCGGCGCCATACGCACCGCGATCATGTCCTTCGCGATATCGCCACCCAGTCGCACGCCAATGTCGAAGCGCTCGGCGACGATGTCGGTGAAGCGGTTGTCGCTGCTGATCTCGATGTTGATGTCCGGGTATTTTCGCAACCAGCCGTCCAACCTCGGCCAGATGAGTGCACGGGCGGCATGTTCGGTTGCCGTGATGCGAACCGAGCCCGCCGGTCTGCCGCGTAGTTCGCCTAAAACCGCAAGCTCTGCCTCGATGTCGGCAAAGCGCGGGCCCACGGCTTGAAAAAGTCGTTCACCCGCTTCGGTCGTTGACAAGCTGCGTGTCGTCCGGTTGAGCAACTTCAGGTCGAGCCTGCGCTCCAGCGCGCGGACCGTCTGGCTGAGCGCGGACTGGGTCACCCCCAGCTGAGCGGCTGCGCGCGTAAAACTGCCCACGCGAACCACGGCCGCGAAGGCCGATAAGTCATCGAACTTGGCCATTGATTAGACTCACTAATGAGCGCATGTCTATCCAGCAGTCTAGTCATCCAATCGCCGCCTGCCTAGAGTCACTCCTGGATTCGGGAAGAGGACACACACATGAAGACACGACAACTTGGCAGCAGCGGATTGGAAGTTTCCGCGATCGGCTTTGGCTGCATGGGACTCAACTTCGCCTATGGTCCAGCAATGAATAAGAGCAACGCCGTCGCGCTGATTCGAGCGGCGTTTGAGGCCGGCGTGACGTTCTTCGATACGGCCGAAGCCTACGGTCCATTCACGAACGAGGAAATCGTCGGTGAAGCGCTGGCCCCGATTCGCGACAAGGTGGTGATCGCGACCAAGTTCGGCTTCCAGAATGGGGACTCGACACTCGGCATGGACAGCCACCCGGAGCGCATCCGAGCGGTCGCCGAGGCCGCACTGAAGCGCCTGAAGACCGACCGCATCGACCTCTTCTATCAGCACCGGGTCGATCCGAATGTGCCGATGGAGGATGTTGCGGGAACTGTCAAAGAGTTGGTCCGCGAGGGCAAGGTCAAGCACTTCGGCCTGTCGGAGGCGGGCGTTCAGTCGATTCGACGAGCGCACGCGGTCCATCCCGTGGCGGCGGTTCAGAGCGAATACTCGCTGTGGTGGCGCGCACCGGAAGCCGAGGTGCTGCCGGCATGCGAGGAACTGGGTATCGGCTTCGTTCCCTTCAGCCCGCTCGGCAAGGGCTTCCTGACTGGCAAGATTGACGAGCAGACGACCTTCGCCAAAGGGGACTTCCGCAACATTGTTCCGCGTTTCTCACCGGAAAATCGAAAGGCAAACGAAGGTCTCGTTGATCTGCTCGGATCGATCGCTGCTGCAATGAAGGCGACCCAGGCGCAGATTGCGATTGCGTGGCTGCTGGCGCAGCAGCCCTGGATCGTCCCGATCCCCGGTACCACGAAGCTGCATCGCCTGCAGGAGAACGTGGGTGCAGCCGCGGTCGCGCTCACTGCAGATGACTTGAAACGGATCAGCGATGCTCTCGCCCTGATTACTGTGCAAGGAGATCGCTATCCCGCGAGCCTTGCAGCCCGGGCCGGCCGGTAAGGAGCATCGCAATGGCCATCCGCGAAGCAGCCCAGCGTAATCATGACGCAATGTTCCCCGATCACCACTCAACGTTGAAGGTTACTGATCCTGAGTTGGTCGAATTGTTCGACAACTGGGCATTCGACGAAGTGATGAGCGACGCGCCACTCGATCCCCGAACTCGACTCATGGTGCAGCTGGCGGCGATCATCGCCTGCCATGCACTCTCCGAGTACCGCGTCTTACTGGGTGCGGCGCTCCATGTTGGCGTAACGCCGATCGAGGCCAAAGAGATCGTTTACCAGGCGGTCCCATATGTAGGGATGGCAAGGGTATTCGACTTCCTTCACGCCACGAACGATGTACTTACCGGCCGAGGTATCGAGCTGCCCTTGCAGGGCCAGTCCACGACGAGTCCCGAGACTCGCCGTGATAGGGGGCTGGAGATCCAGCGACGGATTCTTGGGCATAGGATCGACCAGATGTATGCGCAATCCCCCAAGGATCAACTCCATATCCAGAAGTACCTCACCGCCAACTGTTTCGGCGACTACCTCACACGTGCGTCTCTGGACCTGAAGACACGCGAGCTTCTGACGTTTTCGATGCTTGCCGCCCTTGGTGGGTGCGGGCCCCAACTGGCGGGGCATGTCGCGGCGAACGTGGCGGTCGGGAATGACCGGCGGGTCTTGATAGGTACGATCACGCAACTGTTACCGTTCATCGGCTATCCCCGTACCCTCAATGCGATCAAGGTCATGAATGACACCACATCTACGTGATCGGACAGCAACTTGGCTGCGATCAACCGTTTAAGGAGATAGGCAAATGCAAAAGCGGACACTTGGAAAGAGCAACCTGGATGTTTCAGCGCTGGGCCTCGGCTGCATGGGCATGAGTTCAGCTTATGGACCTGCGGCTGACAAGCAGGAGATGATCAAGCTCATCCGGGCAGCCCACGACCGAGGCATCACGTTCTTTGATACGGCCGAATCCTACGGCCCATTCGTCAACGAGGACCTGGTGGGCGAAGCGCTAGAGCCGCTTAGAAAGGAGGTCGTGATCGCGACCAAGTTCGGATTCGATATCGACCTGGAGACCGGCGAACGCCGCTCCGGCCTCAATAGCCGTCCCGAGCATATCAGGGCCGTCGCAGAAGCATCGCTCAAGCGCCTGCGGATCGACGCGATCGATCTGTTTTATCAGCATCGCGTGGATCCGGCTGTTCCTATCGAGGACGTCGCGGGGGTGGTCAAGCAGTTGATCCAAGAGGGCAAGGTCAAACACTTCGGCCTCTCCGAACCCGGAGCCGCCACCATTCGGCGCGCCCATGCCGTGCAGGCCATCACCGCAGTGCAGAGCGAGTACTCACTCTTCTACAGGGGTCCGGAGGCCGAGATCTTGCCAACGCTCGAAGAACTCGGCATTGGTTTCGTGTGCTTCAGCCCTCTCGGTGCTGGATTCCTCACCGGGAAAATCACTGAAACCACTCAGTTCGACAAGACAGATTTCCGCAATATCGTTCCCCGCTTCACCTCTGAGGCGCGCAAGGAAAACCTGATTTTGGTAGATCTGCTTCGCAAAGTGGCGGAGCGCAAGCACGCGACTCCGGCCCAGATCTCGCTCGCCTGGCTGCTGGCTCAGAAACCCTGGATCGTGCCGATCCCCGGTACCACCAAGCTCCATCGGCTTGAGGAGAATATCGGAGCGGCCGCGGTTGAACTCAACGCCGCGGACCTTGCCGACCTCGACGACGCCACTGCCAAGATTCGAGTGAAAGGAGATCGGTTGCCCGAAGGTGCGCTGGCCATGACCGGTCGCTGAGTCTTGATTCCTCTGATCGGTCACCCTGGCTGCGTGTGAAACTATAGCCAATGCCGGCGAACGTCCGCCAACCTATTGCACAGCACTGCGAGCGCAACTCATTGGCTGGCATTGGCTAGCGATGGCTGGGAATGGAGCGGGTGATGGGAATCGAATATATCGCGAACTCGATGTCAGCCTATTCAAATCAGCGAGTTGTGAGCCAAGGCGAGCGCTGCGTGTGATTCTCGTGTGAAAATCACTGCCACGCCAGCCAACTCCAGCCAACTCCAGCCAATGCTGCCGCCTGCCGGAATTCGCCCTGCCCCCCGATGTCGCCAGCCTATTCGGCTTTATAACCCGCTTCGAGCTGATGTCGAACGGCAAGGATCAACACCGTATCCTCGGCTGGCAACCAGCGATATTTGGCTATGTAGCCAAACTTGCCGCGGGACAGGATCAACTCCCGGCGCCCGTCCTCCGCTTCGCGGCCCAGCAACGGATGGTCTGCAAGCAACTCGAAGGCTCGCCTAACGCTGACCAACCGCTCACGCGCGAGCTTCGGATCGTGGTCTGCGAGAATATCGAAAAGCCGCGCGAGATCGGCGAGCGCTTGAGTCGTTACTTGGACGCGCGCCATGCGCGCGCTCGTGGGCGTCGAGCAGGCTTCCCTGCCGCACGTGCCTCGAGATAATCGAACGCGGCTCCCACCGCAACAGCTTTGCCGCTCTCCATCGCTTCCTTCTCTGAGATTGCCGCATCCTCCGCAAACCGCTCGCGAAGCTCGGCGCGCTGCGCCTCCTGGCTCAACACGTCAACCATGAAGGCGTGCGGCGTCTTGTTCGCCGCACCGGCAAGTCGCTCGATCCGCCGCTTCAGCTCTTCTGGAATCTTAAGGCTCGTCGCAGCCATCGATAACGCCCCTGAAATGCCCGGGTAGTCAAAAAGTACTACCTGAGCGGATCGAAGTCAAGACCGCCGTCGGGAGGCTGGGAGCGCTCGCGCGCTTGGCCACCCCATCGGTGAGGCGGAAACAGCCTGCCGGACGCGCAGAGCCATTGCATGCTGCACCGTGCCCCGTGAGCGCCGAAGCGAGGCTGTGGGGCCGACCCTTCGAACGATCTTTACGGCGAGTTGCCTTTCGGGCCGATCTTCCCAGGTCACCGGTTTCGGCGATTTGCAGAGTGTAATGTCATCGGACTGAGGCCGACGTGTGCATGGCAGCACAGGATGCTCCGGAAACGATTCGGGCCTTAGTTCAGGCGTGGGCCCGCCATCGCTCAATAGGTAAGGGATATGGCTGAACAAACGGGGTCATCTCAGGCCCCGATGCCATCGGACGCACAGCCGGCAGTCGTTACGGCTGACCCGCAGGCTTCTGCCGCCTCGGGCGCCGTCGCCGTCACGCCGATTGCTTGCCGTGGGTTCGCCAGCGAAGGCGATACGGAGCTCCCACCCTTGGGGGGAGGGATCGGGCCTACCGAATGCCGATCCTGGTCCTTTGCAACGACCCGATCATACCGGGGGGGGTCGTAACGAACCAATACGCCTGCCCCTGCACAAAACAGCTTCGGATCCCGGCCTACCGTCTCGCTCGGCCGGCGCCCGAAAATGCGCCAAGCCGCAAATATGTATGATCGCACCAGTTATGGCGTTTGACGCCATAACACTCTTATGGCATCCTGTGCCATATGAAGGCGTTACTTGCATTCCATGACAAGCAAGTTCTGCCTTATGGTGCAATCGTCGAAGTGAAGATATGGGAAGTGCCGACCCCCGTGGCGGGTAGTGCCCATAAGCTCAGGTACAGTCTGTTTTACGGGGCAAAGGGTAAGCGTCTCGTGGGCTATGACAATGAGCGAGGCAAGGGCGACCATCGACACATCGGGAATCGCCAGGAACGGTATGTCTTCAAGACGGTGGAGCTTTTGATGGCGGATTTCTTGGCCGATGTGCGGCGCCTGCGAGGTGAACGATGAGCAAGCGCGTAAAAGTCAACGTGGGAACTCTGGACGAGATGGGTCAGCGTTTCGTGAACGCATGGCACCGACTCGGGCGCGGTGAGAAGGTACGAGAAAGGCATCTGACCTTTCCCGATCTGGCGGCAATGCTAAGTGCGCTATCTCCTAAGCGCCTCGAGCTGCTGCGTGCCGTCCACGAGACTCCGGCCCCGTCCGTGAAGGCATTGGCGGAGCGCCTAGGCCGCGATTACAAACGTGTTCACGAAGATGTCGAAACGTTGACCGCGTCCGGATTACTGCGCCGTGAGAACGGTGGCGTTTCTGCCCCCTACGACGCAATCTCCGCGGAGATGCGTCTTTAGAGTCCTGCTGATCGGCACCACGGGCGATTCTCTGTATGGTCCGAGTATGAACCGGGAGCTACTCCTGCTTCACCCATGACGCGGTATCCACAACGCCATTCTTTGAGAAGCCTACTTCTACTCCCCATCCGCCCCAACCTGGGCTGATTTTCACCTCCACCGTTCCCGGCAAGGTGGTGCGCACTGAGGGGGATTGGAAAAGGTAGAAAAAGTAGGTCCAACGCGTCGATCGGTCACATATTTCGGTCTCTGGCGTCGCACAAAAGTCCGGTTTGCCGAGAACCAAGGCCAACTGCCGTCGATCGACTCCGATCAAGGGAGCTAGATCCGGCCTTTGTATATCGCCTTTCGGTGTCTGCGCAGAACTCGCGTGAATCTTCTCAAGCTGCACGTGAAGCTGCTTTAGCAACCTTAGACTTTGATCAGCCCCAGCTGCCAAGGCCATCTGAAGTGGCACGGCTGAAATCAACGTGGCTGCTAAGAGCTCACGGTATTTCATGGTGATCATTCCGACATTCAAGCCGCGATCATTTGACGTTGAGATGGTACTCCCACGTTAAATGGGCGGCAATCTCAACCATGGAGCGATGAACGCTCGCCCGATTCCCCGCACTGTAATCGGTCGGAAACTGGAGCGGGTGATGGGAATCGAACCCACGTTAGCAGCTTGGGAAGCTGCAGTTCTACCATTGAACTACACCCGCGGCGGTGGCTGATTTTATCAGAAGTAGTATTCGGGTGTGGCGGACACAGCCCTCTATAATGCAGGTCACATGAAGCCCGAACTGAGCCTGCTGCTGGAGATCCGTGCGAGCCTCGATGCACCCATCGTCGTCGGCGACGTGCCCGAAGGTAAGCGACGCGTCGTGCCCGTCTCGGGCGGGACCTTCGAGGGCCCGAAGCTGCGCGGCAACCTCTTGCCGGGGGGTGCGGACTGGCAGTATCTGCGGCCGGACGGCGTGATGATCGTGGAGGCGCAGTACCTGTTGCGCACCGACGATGGCGTCGTCATCCAGGTCAACAATCGCGGCATGCGTCATGGACCTGAGGAGGTCATGCGGCGGCTCGGTGCCGGGGAGGCGGTCGATCCAGCCGAATACTACTTCCGAGCGACGCCGCGACTGTCGGCGCCGGCCGGACCCTATGACTGGTTGAACCGCCGCATCTTCCTGTGCACGGGCGCCCGTTACCCGGACGCCGTGGCACTGTGGTTCTACGAAGTCGGCTGACGCCCTACTTCGCCAACTGGAACAGCGTCGAGGGCACCCAACCCTCATTGCCCAACTCGTCGGTCACCTTCCACCAGATGCCGTCCTTGTCGCCGCTGGGGTATAGCGTCATGCCCGGATCCAGGTCGCGTACGACCTTGGCCTTGATGTTCGACTCCGTATACATCTTGCCCGGCTTGGCCATGGTCACGGACTGCGAGACATTGTCGGCCTTCGCGTTCAGGCTCATGCCCCTGACCTGAGTGACGAGCTTCGTGAACGCATCGAGATAGGCCATCGTGATGACCTTGCCGATCTCGGTGTTCGCATAGCTGCTCGCACCGGCGGCCGCGAAGGCGCCGAAGAACGCGCCCCCGCCTCCGCCCCAGCCGACATCGGTCTGCTTGTAGTGCCCCTGTTCGAGCGCGACCTGCTCAGTGGAGCGCACATCCGTCAGGGTCAGCACCACATCCGCGGTCTTGCTCTTTATGCTGACGCCACCGACCACCGCGCCGGCCAGCCCGTGCATGAATCCGCCCAGCGCGCCGCCGATGTTCGTGCCGCCGGAATTGCCGTTCTTGGTGACGAGGTCCGGTACCAGCACATAGTCGGCCGCCTTCATCTGGCCCTTGCCGACATTCGAACCGCCGCGCAGATCGCCGCTCGCCGCCATGGCGCGTTCCTTTTCAGCGGCGGCGAGGCCCTTGCCGCGATCCAGCAGCGTGAAGCAGTTCGACTGGGAGACGAACACTTTGATCAGCGCTTCGGGGGAATCGAGCTGGTATTGCACCCACCAGTTGTTCTCCGGCTCCGTCACGGCGAGCGTGCCGATCTTCTTGTCGCACGTGGGTATCTGGGGCGGCGGTGCATCGGCAGCATGCGCGATCGCGACCAGACCAGAACCCAAGATCACGAGCGAAGTAAGACTTACGACGGTCAATCGCTGAGTACGCATACGGTCTCCCCGGGTTTTTTTGATTTCCGCCTGGCTCTCAACCAAGACGTGCCCGAGCTTCAATCGCAAGGGTCATTACCGGGAATTGTAGCCAATGGAGCTTGGCCGGGGGCGTCAATTGGGGGGAGATTAAAGACAAGGGCGGATGATCTTGCGATCACCCGCCCTGCAACAATTGCGAGAACTTCGACAGTTAGACAGTTAGCGGACGGTGTAGCCGCGAGCGTCCAGGCAGGCGGCCATGGCACGTCCGTAGTTCTGCCGAGCAGCGCCCGACGCGCCCGAGGAGGCCTGGTTGGTGGGGTCGAACCCGGTCTGCGCCTTGGCCCAGGTATGGCACTGGAACTTGTCCGTCGACTGCTGCTGATCGCTCTGGCCATTGCGCGGGTACGCAATGATCCCGGCGGCGGCAGGCGGTCCCACATCGGGCGGCGTGTTATCGACCGCGTTGGCGTCCGGGCCGGCAGCCGCCGCGGCGTTCACGTCGTCCGAGTAACCCGAAGCCGGCGGCGGGTCCACCGCCACGTAGCCGTTATCGGCCGCACTCCAGTTGTAGTACACATTGTTCACGTAGTAGTACGGAATACCGCCCCACCAGTAGGTGGCATACAAGCCCGGCAGCACGCCGAGGAACAAAGGGTAGTTCCAGCCGTAATATGCGGCGGGCCAGAAGCCACCGTGCCAGTAACCCCCGCCCCAGGCCGGGTGGTAGCCATAACCGAAGCCGGCATGGACGCCGTAGCCGCCGTAACCATAAGCGTGACCATAGCCGTAGGCGGCGTGGGCGCCACCGTAATAGTGCGGCGCTGCGGCATAGTGGCCGACGGCGGCGTGGCCGCCGCCGCTGTAGTGCGCTCCGGCGCTGACGTGACCGCCTCCGGAGAAATGACCGCCGCCCCCGAAGCCACCGCCGTGGGGCTCCGCCAATGCGGCTGACGAACCGACGAGCAGCGCGGCTGCGACGCCGATCACCTTGAGAATCTCACCGGCCTTGGTTCGGCCTTTGGCACTTACCTTGGCGTTCATGTTTGCTCCGTCGCGGATCAAATGTGTTTCCGCTTCAATTTCGAGTTCGGGGTCCGACCTCTGCCCCATGCCTTGTTAAACGCAATGGCACGGTTTTCGATGACATTGTACTCCTCGGGGCGAGCACTGAAGAATCAAGGGTTTCCCCTAGGATTACGCATCTTTAACATCATCTGTCCGGGCGCTCATCGTGCCCAATGAGTTTGACCCAGATGCTGTCGAACTGTTCCGGAAGCGGCCCGTCGGCCGACATCGAGGCGCGTACGGTGCCCTCGGAGATCCGACCGTGTTCGTGCAGCACCGCGAGCGCCGCGAGCTTCCTGCCGAAAGCCAGCGAACGCCCCAACGGAGTTGGGGCCTGCGCCTCTTGACTCGCACCGCGCGGCCGCTGCTCCTCCAGCGCCGTCAGTACCCGATCGGATAACTCCCAGCTGGCCGCGACCCGCTTGGCAACGCCGGCGCACTGCGAATCGATCAGCGAAATGATCACCGCCGGATGCGGCACCCGCCCTTCCAGCAGCGTGCGGCTGCGATCGATGACGATTCGATAGACGACGATGGCCCCGAGCCCCATGGTGAGGGCCAGCAGTTGCGCGGCGAACGGGTCACCATTCTCGACCTGCGCGGCGTGATTCTCGGCGGCACTGGCCGCGCGAAAGGTGTGCTCCCAGACGATCTCCGGAAAGCGGGGGTAATGGGTGGCGGCAAGTTTGAACACCGGTTGCACCAGCGCGGTGGCGATCAGCGAGTGCAGTCCGTCGGTGCCCAATACGGCCACGGCACGATCGAGGCTCTCGACCGGATCCTCACCGACTCGATAGACGGGGCTGTTCGCGACCTTGAGGAGATTGCCCGCGAGGGCCGGATCGCGCGCAAAAATGTTCGCCATCTGGTGCGAGGTGCTGCGCTTGTCGTGCACCGCGCGCAACAGCTGCGGCAGCATCATGGGACGACGCATCACGTACTTGGGATCAGTGGCCAGCTTCTCGAACACCTCCGCGCCATTCTCGCCGATGACGCGCAGTTCCTGTTGCGGCGGTGCCAGCAGGGCCTGCGAGCCGAAGGCCAGCTCGTACATCGCATGGAAAGTCTGCGGGCCGTCGAGCACCTGGGTTTCCAGCAGGGCGGCGACCGGGGCGGCCCGGGGCGTCGCAGGCGCCTCGGCGGGCGCAGCCGGGCGCGGCGCCCGCGCAGGCGCAACGCTCTCGGTTTTGTTGGAAGCGGCGGTCGCCGCACGCGAATTTCCGCGTATCAGCAGCCAAACGGATACGACACCGGCGATGGCCGCCAAGACGAGGAGCAGTCCAATGACCATGCTCTGAGCCATCACTCGGATTCTGCCATAGAAGTAGAATGCCTGATCAGGGCCAGAATTGAAGTTGAGGGTATGCAGCACCAGTTACTCGCTCCGGGAGATGTCGTCGATGTTGTCGCGCCGGGCTTCCGCTGCACCCCGGAGCAGCTCGCAGGCGGCATCGCATTCCTGAAGAGCCACGGACTGGTGCCGCGCGTGCCGGCGGATCTGTTCGGCGCCGACCTCCTGTGCTCCAACGATGACGCGCACCGCTATGCTCAGTTGCGCAAGGCGCTGTACGCCCGTGACTCGCGTGCGGTGTGGTGCGTGCGCGGGGGTTACGGGGCCATTCGCATCATCGAGCGCCTGAAGGCCCTGAAGCCGCCGGCGCATCCGAAGCTCCTGATCGGCTACAGCGATGCGACGACACTGCATCAGCTGCTGAATCTGTTCTGGGGCTGGCCCTCGCTGCATGGCCCGCTGCTGGATCGCCTGGGAAGCGCCGACATTGCCGAGCAGGAGCGTGCCGAGCTGCACGCGGTGCTGTTCGGCGGTGCGCCCCGTAC
>Ga0210391_10003166_pt1 | contig 13984 bp, 16 predicted proteins | sample IncBWC12OmetaG_FD_160573 | JGI IMG/M metagenome (GOLD analysis project Ga0210391, IMG submission 160573) | Forest soil microbial communities from Barre Woods Harvard Forest LTER site, Petersham, Massachusetts, United States - Inc-BW-C-12-O ... | reverse complement strand
ACGCCTCCGTCGCTTCCGGCATCGGACCGAGTGCGCTCGACGACTTCTACTCGCCTGAAATCAACTCTACCGTGATCGGTCTTCCTGGAGTCACCACGCCCACCGGCGTCAACTGCTCCAGCATCGTTGATAGCGGCGCCGACCTGACAGCCTGGACCAACAGCTTCCAGAACATACAGTGCTACGACACTTTGAAGGTAAACGCGATCCTCAACGAAATCGACGGCTGGAACCACCTCCGTACCAAACAGACCAAGGTTCCCACCGTCTTTGGCATGAACTTCCAAGCGCTCAGCGTGGGCCAGAAGCTCATCGAAGCCAGCAATAAGACGACGGGCGGATATCTGGATGCCCAGGCTACCCCCAGCGCGGCGCTGCTGAACGAATTCCAGTTCGTCGACGCCTCGATCGCGGCATTCGTCAGCGAACTGCAGAAACAGGAGCTCCTTAGTTCGACTCTGATCGTAATCACTGCCAAACACGGCCAATCGCCCATCGATCCCAGCCGTTACGTCGGTCAGACCATCAACGGTACGTCCCCCGCGACTCTGCTCTCCAATGCGGGTTACCTGCCGTTTTCGGAGTCGACCAACAACCCAACCGGTATTGGCCCAACAGAAGATGACGTCTCGTTGCTCTGGCTGGCCAGTTCCGCCAATACGGACGCCGCCGTCGCGATCATCGAAGCCAACCCATCCACTACGACCGGAGTGGGGCTCGGCCAGATATACTACGGCCCGTCGCTGGCTCTGAACTTCAACAACCCCACCAACGACCCCCGTACGCCGGACATCATCGTGACCCCGAACGTCGGCGTTACCTACTCCGGCAGCACCGCAAAACAGGAGGAGCACGGCGGGTTCTCCCACGACGACACAAATGTCGTTCTGCTGCTTTCTTTCCCAACCTTCCAACCCAGGACGGTGAGCTCTGGGGTGGGCACCGCCCAGGTAGCGCCTACCATTCTTCGCGCCTTAGGTATCAATCCCTCGGCTCTGGAGGCCGTCCGTGCGGAGGGAACACCAGTACTTCCGGCCGTCCCATTCAACTAAGCCAGGCCATGAAGCTCGGACAACTAATGACAGCAGACGCTCCTTCGGGGGCGTTCGCTGCTTTAGTCGCCTCCTATCCCCCGAGGAACAACGACTAATCCCTGCGTCAAAAATTTTCTTCCATTCGCACCGTTGCTGTGTTAACAGGATAGACAGGCCTGTGTGATAACGGCCCTTGCGGTCTGCACTAAACGCCGTGCTATAATCGCGCGCCGTTTGAGAATAAGTTTCTGGTGGTCTTTTAATTTCTCGTGTCCGGCAACCTTGCGCGGTCCTTTTGCGCCAGATGCCAAACGCAGATGCCAACTAAGATCAGGAGGAAAAATGACGATCGACGATCCCACGCTTTACGGACGTGATGAAGAAGATGAATTCGGCGATACCGGCGCTTACAGCGAGTCCCTTGAAGAAGATTTCGAAGAGGAAGAAGAAGAGGAAGAAGAATCCGGCGTGCCGGAGCCGGAAATGAAAGAGCCCGTGATGTCTACCCCGCCGCCTGCACCCAAGCCCGCATCAAGCGGCGGTGGCGGCCCCAAGAAACCACCTGCCAAAAAGAAGGCACCAGCGAAAAAAGCGCCCGCCAAGAAGAAAGCGGCCAAGAAACCAGCGAAGAAAAAAGCCGCGAAGAAGCCCGCAAAAAAGAAAGCGGCCAAAAAGCCAGCAAAAAAGGCCAAGAAGAAAGCGAAGAAAGGCCGTCGCTAGAGGGTGGTATCGAAATCAAGGAACCGCGGTCTACGGGCCGCGGTTCTCTTTTACGAATGACGACTTCTACTGTCGCGAAGCCAATGGCGTCGGCGGACGGGGCTCGAAAGAGTCTGCAGTAAACCACATCCAAAGTTGCTGTCGGAGGCTCGTACTGGGTACCAGGTACTCGGTACTTACTACTTCTTCCCCCCCACCGTATTCAGACACCGTCCGTACAACTCCAGCAGTTGCGTCGCGTATTCCTCAGGCTTCGACGCCGACCCCGTACCTTGAAAACCCACGCCGGACGATGTCGTCCTCCCATACCCCGTAGTCATTGCGACGAATTTCATCAGATCGAGCGCGATATCTTCATTACGCCGCACGCTCGCGTGCGAACCCGGGCCTTCTTCCATAAGTCCCTCTCCTGTACCGGAAATATAAGGAAGTTCTTCTTCGTCTTCCATATCGCTCATGCTCGTATTGCGAATGCTCGTACTGCTTGTGCTCCGCAGAAGATGATAGCAGGATCGACGCTGTGCATACCTCCACGCCATGAATGATCGATGGGCACGACTTCGCCGTATCAACCACCGCGGACATCTCCGGCAACGCTTGCTACGAACGCGCCACTTCACTCATCAACGCGAGCAGATTTCCCTCAGAGTCTCGAAAGAACGTCATCCACAAATCGTGCGTCGGCATTTTCGCGATCAGGTGCGGCTCGTCCTCGAAACGCACTCCGGTTTCTTTCAGCTTGGCATAGGCCGCCTGAATGTCGGGCACGGAAAAATACAAAACCGAGCTGAGATGATCGAACTCCAGCTTCTCCGCCCGGTCCAGCATCAGACGCACTCCGCCGCAATCGAAGAAGGCCAGTCCTGGCGGCGCTTTGAAAAGCAGCTTCAACCCCAGCTTTTCTTCGTAAAAAGCCGCCGCCCGTTCGACATCTTTGGCGTTGATGGCCACCTGCCCAAGCCGTGTGATTCCAATTCCGGTTGCCGTTGCGTTCATGTCCTTGACCTCCATTACAATATTAGTTAGCATAGCTAACTATATTCAATGTCTGGAGTCAAGCAAAAAAAGGTCAAGCACAAACAAGCCGCGAGCGTTGCAACCATGCGGCCCGAACCAACCGTGCCCTTGCCGGAGACTGTCGCGGCCGCCGACCGCCTTCATTCCGCCGCTATCCACTTGTTGCGCCGCGTGCGCGAGCACGACGCGGCCACGGGCATTGGCCCGGCACAGCTGTCAGCACTCTCAGTGCTGGTATTTGCCGGCCCCAAAACCCTCGGCGAACTCGCCGCCGCCGAGCAGATCAAAGCACCTACCATGAGCCGCATCGTTGCCGGTCTGAAACGCGGCCATTTGGTTGAAATCAGCCGCGATCCTCGCGACGCACGCCGCCGACACATCCGTCCCACCGCCGAAGGCACGCGCCTCCTCCACCAGGGACGCCAACGCCGCATCGCCTACCTCGCTGCCCATCTTTCTTCACTGACCGCAAATGAGCTAGCCAAGATCTCGGCTGTTGCCGAAATCCTGGAAAGGCTCCTGCGCAGCTGACAATGACCACTCTTGTTCTTTTGCCGGGAAACTTTCGACTGAATCCCGGGTTGTGACACTTTAGAACCCTTGGCTACTATCATTTTCTCCGCTGGAGACGCATATGTCGGCCAACGCGCTTCGCACCCCTGCCAGACTTTTCGCCGTAGGCGCCCTGCTCTGGGCGCTAACCTCCTGCAGCGGCAGTAGACCCATCCCTTGCGAAGCCCCCGCCGGCAGCGACAGCTCTACCTGCAGCTGCGGCTCAGGAACCAGTGCATGCCCCGTCACCCCCGGACCGGAATTTCTCTATGCCACCGCTGTCACCAGCACCGGAGGCCAAATCCTGTCCTTTAGTGTGGATCGCAACAGTGGCGGGCTAACACCGATCGGCTCCGTGCCGGGCTCTTCCATAAGCCTCGGGCTTACAGCCGTGAGCAACTAGTTTCTGTACGCCTCCGACACCCATAACTCGCAAATCGACGGCTTCTCCATCAACCAGACGACTGGAGTGCTCACCGCGCTCACAGGATCTCCCTTTTCCACAGGAACTCTCAGCGTTCCGGGGGCTCTGGCTTCGCCACCGGGGATTTTGGCCTCATCCCCCGGGAGTAATCTTCTTTACGTCGCTGACTCCGGAACGGTCGACACGTTCACTATTAGCACCGCCGGAGTGCCCGCCGCGCTTTCAGGAGCTCCTTCCCTCCCGGAAGCCGGTTTTTCTATTGCAGTCGATCCCTCGGGCCAATTCCTCTACGCTGCAGATGACGATCCCCCGGGGGGCATCTTCGCATTCACAATCGATTCCACAGGAGCACTGACCGCAGTCCCTGGTTCGCCGTTTACTATTCCGGGGCAAACTGCCGCCAACAGCCTGCCTCTCGGAATTGTCGACACCGGTACCTACGTTTACGCTGCTCTCTCCCAAACCAACCAGATCGCTGCATTTTCCATCGTGAGCGGTACCGGCGCCCTCACGCCCGTGCCCAATTCACCTTTCCCGGCAGGAACAGTTCCCTTCGCTTTGGTCTGGAACGGCAGCCTTCTCTCTCCCGGCAACTTACTCTACGCGATCAACTCTTCGGACGGGACCATCTCCGGCTACAGTATCAATTCCACAAACGGCGTGCTGACTCCAGTTTCTGGTTCTCCTTTTTCGATCGCCGGCCTCTCGATGGCCACTGACTCCTTCGGTCAATATCTTTATGTCGCCAGCCCCATCGGCATTCAAGCCTTTGCCATCAACATCAGCAGCGGTGCACTTACTCCCTCGACCGGTTCGCCTTTCGCCGCCAGCGGAGCAACGCTCTTGACCGTGGTCCAGATTCCTCCGCCATAGGCGTTCTTTCCTAGCTGCAGTTTGTTATACGCCGCAACTACTTTCCCATTTTGTAGTTCCGTCGTCGTGTGGGGTGCACCGTCGTGCGCCTCTGCTTTGTCTCTCAAGCGTATCCTGTCTGGGCGCACATTTAACGAGTTGGATTTCGCCGTCCGCAGCAAGCCGTGTCTCGTTTCATGGGAGGGCCCATGTCCCAGCCACCAATCCTCAAGCCATCCATTCTCCTCGCGACCCCATGTTTTGGCGGCGTGGTTTCGCAGAATTACATGTTGTCGGTCATACGCCTCATGAACTATGCGAAATCTGCCGGCTTCGACGTGTCGTTGTCGATGGTGAATTTCGACGCTCTCATCTCTCGCGCGCGCAGCACGCTGCTCGCAGCCTTTTTGGATAACCCCTCAGCTACCCATCTATTGTTTGTTGACGCCGATATCGGCTTTCAGCCGCAGCAGGTCGAGCGCCTGCTACGTTTTGATAAGGACTTTACCGGCGCGCTCTACCCGCTCAAGTCGATGGATTGGGATCTCATCCCGCAACGCTGTGTCGAGCGCGGGGAAAGCTTGCAGCAAGCTTCGCTGACCTATGTAGGAACCTTTGAACCCGAGGCCGAGCGCAATCAGGAAGGCGAGTTTGCCACGGGAATCTACGTCGGCGGGGGTTTTCAACTAATCCGCCGCAACGCGCTGCAAAAAATGATCGCCGCATACCCCGAAACGCATTTCAAGAGCGTGCACAATTTGCCCATGCCAGGTGTGCGCCAGGATGCGGTACAGAGTTCGAATCTGTTCGCGCTCTTCGATTGCATCATCGATCCGGAGACCGGAGTGTACCTCAGCGAGGATTATTCCTTTTGTCTGCGCTGGCGGAAAATCGGCGGGGAGATCTGGATCGATGGCGCAAGCAAACTCACCCATACCGGCCCCTATGACTTCGTTGGTGACCATGGCTCGCGTTTCGGGGCTTCAGCGTTTAAGAAGTGACTCCAGGGTTGGTCAACATCCCACATCAAGTTAAGCCCAGTCCGAGAGGTATCTCTCCGCGTCATGCGAATCCGTTTCGTCCTTTGGTTTCTGCGGGTCGACCCTTTCCTGTTGTTCTCGCTGCCTGGATTCCTCGTGCGATTCTTCGCGTGCCCCAATTTCTACGATGGAGGCTTCGCTGGCCTCACTGTCACCCGCCAATTTAGAAGCAAATTCCATCAGTTTCTTTCTGGTGCGCTCCGCTTCCCGCTTCGCTGCCGCCTTTTCCGCGGCATACATCGCGTCCAGTTGAATATTTGGATTAACCTGGCTGGGACGAATATGCACAGCGACTCTCCTTTCGGGGAAAGTACCTGCCGATCCGTAGCAATGTTCATACCTTATGCCGGCAAAATCGACCGGATCGAGCCCTAAGTGTGTGGCAGTTTCCGCCACGCTAGTGCATTCGTCAGCAGCCAGCTTCCGCCACAATGAAAAGGCCGCGTTCTCCCCTTTCCGGTTTAGAATGTCTGCCCGTAGCCAAAATGAAATCGAGGACGATCATGCGCCGGACTTACATCCTTCTTGCCGCCTGCCTTTTTGCCGCCATCCTGTCCACCGCTCAGAACCAGGACTTCAGTAAAGTCCAGATGAAGGTCACAAAGGTTTCCGGCAACGTCTATATGATCGAGGGTTCCGGCGGAAACATCGGAGCTTCGGTCGGCGACGACGGCATCGTAATCGTCGACGACCAATACGCTCCCTTGGCCGACAAAATCCAGGCGGCGTTGAAAGGCATCACTGACAAGCCGGTGCGCTTTATCATCAATACCCACTATCATCCCGATCACACCGGCGGTAACGCGTACTTCCAGAAGCAAGCCCCCATCATTGCTCAGGACAACGTTCGCAAGCGACTGGAGAGTGGCGGCGGATTGGGAAATGGCGGCTCGATCCATCGGGAGAACTCACCCGCGCCTCACGAGGCCCTCCCCATCATCACCTTTGATCACGACATTACGGTGCACCTGAACGGCGAAGACATTCGCGCCCTGTATTTCCCCGCTGGACACACTGACGGAGACTCGATCATTTTCTTCCCGCACTCGAATGTCGTTCACATGGGCGACGACTTCGTCACTTACGGCTTTCCCTTCATCGATATCGAAGGCGGCGGCAGCATCAATGGCATGATCGACGGCGTTGCGCAAGTCGTTTCGCAACTTCCTCCGGATGTCAAAATCATTCCCGGTCATGGACCGCTATCCACTTTGGATGATGTGCGGGCCTATCTCACCATGCTGAAAGAAACGCGCGACGCCGTGCAGAAGGCGTTAAAGGAAGGCAAGACCCTCGACCAGATGAAGCAGGCGAAACTGCTCGAGCCCTGGAAGAAATATTCCGGAGAATTCGTCAACCAGGACATCTTTCTGGAGACACTGTACAACTCTCTGACCGGGCAGAAGACCGGAAAACTAATCAAGCACAACTAAGTAGGTACTTGGTCGCGGAGAGTTAGACGTATCTCATAAGTCGCACAAATATCTCATGAAGGCCATTGTCTATCACAACTATGGTTCCCCCGATGTTCTTAAGTGTGAAGACGTGGAAAAGCCTGTCCCCAAAGACAACGAAATCCTCGTAAAAGTTTGTGCGGCTTCGCTCAATCCACTGGACAGGCACTTCTTAAGAGGCGTGCCCTACGTCGTTCGCATAATCGTCGGGCTGCGCAAGCCAAAGTTCATAGGCCTTGGCGCCGATGTCGCCGGCCAGGTTGAAGCGATCGGCAAGACCGTTACCCAATTCAAACCGGGCGACGATGTGTTCGGTGGTTGCCGCGGAGCCTTCGCCGAATATGCATGCGCTTCCGAGTCAGAGTTAGTCATGAAGCCCGACAACATAAGCTTTGAGCAAGCAGCTTCTGTGAGGATAGCGGGCTTGACCGCGTTGCAAGGTCTTCGCAACAAGGGGCACATTCGGCCCGGGCAGAAGGTCCTGATTAACGGTGCAGCTGGAGGCGTAGGTACCTTCGCGGTGCAGATCGCGAAATCGTTCGGCGCTGACGTCATCGGCGTCTGCAGCACCAGGAATATGGAGATGGTTCGATCGATCGGCGCAGACCGAGTCATCGATTATACGAAGACGGATTTCACTCAAGAGGATTTCAACAACGGCGGGCGGCGTTACGACATAATTCTCGATCTTATCGGGAACCATTCCTTGTCGGCGTACAGGCGCGTCTTAAATCCCAAGGGGATTTTAGTCGCCGCCGGAGGACCGAGCGGCCGATGGAAGTTTGGTCTGGCTCGCGGCGTCAGAGCCGGGGCTTGGTCAATGCTCGGATCACGGAAATTCGTCGGAATCATGACAAGATCGACCAGGGAAGATCTGATCACCCTGCATGAACTTCTCAAGGCCAAAAAAATCGTGCCAGTCATCGACAGGCAATACAGCCTGAGCGAGGTTCCCGAGGCAATCCGCTATCTGGAAGAAGGCCACGCCCGAGGAAAGATAGTAATCACCCTGCAATAGAACAACACATTAGTTTTTTTCAGAAGCAGTGTGACCGCTGTCCTCGATAGGTCCATCTCCGTTGTAAAGCGGCGCGAGATGAATTCCCTGCCGCGCCGCAATCGCTTCGATCTCCTCAACCCGCTCCGGCGTAATGAACCCTCTTCCCTGCGAAAACGGTTCGAAGCGTCGTTCCAGGGCAAGAGCCATACCTTCGAGCAGACATCCGTGCACAACGTCGGGAAACGGATGGCGATTCAGAATTCCACGAAAATCCGGCGTGAACTTCATTCCTCCCGTGATCTGTCCCAGGCCGCCTAAGAAAACTTTGGCGTCCGGCAGCTCCGCACTTGGAGCCAGGTTTTTCGGATAGCCTGCATCGCAAACGATTGCTCCAGGCGCCAGCCGCCCCAATAGAAGCGTAGGTGAGGCTAGACTTGCCGCGCAGATCACGAGATCGGCCTCCGCTGCGAATTGCTGCGAACCTGTCTGCCGCGTATCGGCCGCGATCTCTACCTCAATTCCCTCAAATTCGAATTCCGCAGCAAGCCTGCGTAACCGCTCCATGTTGCGCGCGCAAAGCTGCACGCGCCTCACCAGAGGTGCTAAACAGCGCGCGCAGCCTGAACCCACATCGCCCGTCGCCCCAACAATAAGCAGCGTCGATCCTCGCAGGTCGCGCCCTTCCAGCGCACACATCTTCTTGATGCCTCGAACGATAAATGCGACAGTCAAAGTATTTCCAGTGGTGAAAACCGTATCGTGTTTTTCTGGAAGCAGATCGAAGTTGCCCTCGATCAGAATGGAACTGAATCCACCGAGGCTCACGATCCTGGCTCCTGCTCTGATCGCGCACTGCGCCGCTCCTCGAACGCGGGCCAGGTTATCGCGCAGGTAATCGCATCCCAAACGATCGGGAGGAATGAACGAGTCGATATAAATTCCGTGCACCTTCGCGCCAGTTCTCGATTCAACCTCGACGTGACACACCGCTCTCGGCGGAATCCACGGTAGGATGTCTTTGATCTCGTCGTCAGGCAGCGGCGCATGCTCTGGGCCGCGCAAAACTGCGAGCACGTCCGAGGCCGCTCGCCAGCTTTCCTGATGTCCGATCAGCGCGAAGTCGACATTACCGATCCGTCCTCTTGTATCAACTCCCCGCTCGCGCCCATCTACACTGGCAACTGAGTTACCCATGCAAGTGTTACCTCCCCGGGCAGCCCTAATTTATCCAGCGTCCTAAGGTACCGTTGCAGAGACGCTCCGCGCAGTTCGGCAGCACTCAGGCTGATCCCAAACAGCGACGGCTTCACACAGCTGCCGTGGCACACTTCGCAATGCCCATGCACGCATTCTCTCGCCAGCATCTCCGCCAGCGTGGTCATGACCTCAAAATGCAGCTGCCGCACTTTGTCGTCGAAGCGCGGCCTACCCAACTCGCGCTCTGCTCTAAGAATCGCCATCGCGTGCTCGATGTGCTCCTCTTCCTCGGCCGCAATTGCCGCAAAAGTCTTGCCCAGACTCCCCGGCCCGACCCTCCCGACGCGCGCGTAGCTAGCCACGGCGAACGATTCGAGCATGATTTCCTGCACGATCAGGCAGCCCATAAAGTCGCGTTCTGCGATGCGGCGCATGAATGCTTCGCGAAGCCGCTTCCAATGCTTTGCCTCAACGTTGCTGGGCACCGGCACTCCGAGACTGCGCCCCTCGGCGGCGAACGCCGCGGCATGCCCCTTTTCGCCTTCTGCATGCTCCAATGCGTCGGCTACCTCCGCCGGGTCGTCACATATCCCTGCCAGCGCGGTGTAGTTCATTGCGGCGACCAGTTCGCCCGTCATCGCCTGCGCCAGAACGTCTTGCCAGATCAGTGCGGTAGGCGAAAGGGCGGCACATTCGCCCGGCAGTGAGCAGCTCAAATCCACATTCGATTCCACGCGCCCTCCTCGACCTCCAATTAACCTGCCTAAAAACGGCTCGTCTTGCCCATCGACTTGCTCATATATCGGTACGCAGAAAACACGAATCGGTTCCATATTTTTGGTCGTGCTAGGAAGGACAAAAACTAGGGAGAAGGCCGGTGGCAGTGCAATGTGTCCAATCCCTTTGTGGACAGCACATTAAGGGAAGGCCGCCCGCGAAATATTGTGCCAACCGCTCAAGAACACGCGAAAGACTTCCCGATACGTGCTCCGCCGTTTTATGATCCCTTGGGGGAGCTGCACTCTACTTTGCGTCCAACCCGCCGTGAATTCGCGCAGTCGGCCGTCGCCGCTGGCATCGCCGCCGCGCTGCCGGCGAGTTTTCTTTCGAGTTGCACCGTCTCCTCGAACGCGGCGCGCACAGCCAATTCCGCGGCCTCGCCGGTTTCCTCCAGCCCACAGTTTTCGACGTCCTCCCTCATATCGTTCCCTCAAAATTTCTTTTGGGGAGCGTCAACTTCGTCCTACCAGATCGAGGGCGCTTGGAAAGACGATGGCAAAGGCGAATCCATCTGGGACCGCTTCGCGCACACGCCGGGAAGAATTAAGAATGGCGATACCGGCGACGTGGCCTGCGATTCTTATCGCCGCGTGAGCGAAGACGTTGCACTCGTCCGCGCGATGAATCTGAACAGCTACCGCTTTTCTATTTCCTGGCCGCGTATCCAACCTACGGGTGCCGGCACCGCAAACGCAAAGGGGATCGATTTCTACAGCCGCCTTATCGACACGCTGCTCGAAGCCCGGGTCCGCCCATTTGTCACGCTCTACCATTGGGACCTGCCGCAAGCTCTTGAAGATGCCGGAGGCTGGCCCAATCGCGATACGGCGTCCCGTTTTGCCGACTACGTCGAACTCGTCGCGCAAAGCTTGGGCGACCGTGTTTCCGATTGGATGCTCTTCAACGAACCGGCAGCCTTCACCTACCACGGCTACCTCGAAGGAATTCACGCTCCCGGCCATCAGAGCATCCTCGACTTCCTGCGCGCGTCGCACACCGTAAACCGGGCACAGGGCGCGGGCTTTCGCGCGTTGAAGGCTGCCCGTTCCTCAGCACGCGTTGGAACGGCATTCAGCATGTCCGCATGCGAGCCCGCATCGAATTCAGACGAAGACCAGCAAGCCGCCGAACGGGCTCATGCCATCACAAACTTGTGGTTCCTGGACCCCGCCTTGAACGGTCGCTATCCTGAGGCGCTCGCGTTTTTTCCCAAGACTGCCATGGGGATCAAGTCCGGCGATCTGGAAAAGATGCGGGCGCCGCTCGATTTCATTGGCATTAATCTTTACTACCGCACCATCGCCTCGGCGGCCAGCGGATTCGAGCGCCTCGCTCACCCGCAGCAATGGCTGTTTCCGGTAAAGATGGTGGGCGGCTCCGGCCCGAAAACCGACATTGGATGGGAAATTTGCCCGCAGGCCTTGTATGACATGGTCATGCGCATCACCCGTGACTTCAACCGGCCGCAGATCGAGATTACCGAAAGCGGATGCGCCTACAATGATGCCCCTGACGCTAACGGCGTTATTTACGATACTCGCCGTATCGAATATCACCGGCAATATCTGCAGGCATTGGCACGCGCCATGGCCGACGGCGCCGATGTTCGCGGCTATCATGCCTGGACCCTGCTCGACAATTTCGAGTGGGCCGAGGGCTTCAGCCAGCGCTTCGGCCTGGCCTACGTGGACTTCAAAACGCAGAAGCGCATGCTGAAAGAATCAGGCCGCTGGTACGCCAAGGTAGCCGCCGGGAACCCCCTGTACTAGGACACCCGATTCAGCGGCATGTCTGCCGAACCTCTACAAGCCTGAAGGTTCCCCGGAAATCCTTCGCTTCCCAAGAAACGCGAGGCCGCAGGCGAAGCCGCCCATGAATACCACTAGCGTATAAATCCACATCTCGTGCGAGCGGCGAGGAAGATTGCTGCTCAAGGCATTCCCCAGCCCGCTGCTGGTATTGAAGAAGGCATGCAGCACGATCGCGATCAGGATGCTGAAGCGTCCCAGGTTCGCCGCCCACGTCAGCAGGAACGAAATACCCAGCAGAATCAGGGCAAACTGACCCGGGGAAGCGCTGGTCCAGCCCGGCATTATCCAAAACAAGGGCAGGTGCCATGCGGCCCATAGCGGAGCGAGAATGACTGAGGCCCAGAAGGCTCCATAGTGCGCCTGCAACCGCGGCAAGGCAAACCCGCGCCATCCAGGCTCCTCGGGAACCGGACCGCCAAGAAAAGTGGAGTAGTTGATTCCGTAGGTGCCCCAGTGCAGCAGCGCCGCCCAGTGAAGCGCATAAATCGGCGCCCTGACGATCGCGCCCGTGGGAGCCACAAGCGTAGCGATGAAGAAGGCGGCCAGTCCAACCGAGAGGCCGACGAGCGTAGGACGCGATCCCGTCCACAGGAGGCATATTTTCAAATCACGGTGAGCCAGCCAGCGCGTGATCAGCGCGGCCACGGTCGGACCAAAGGCCCCGGTAATAAACGCGGTGATTTCAGCCGCGTCAGCCTTTGCCCCGAGAAGGCTATCGGGGAAAGCCAGCATGATAAGCCAGAGACTCCACGACCATAAATACGCGAGCAGGAAGAAAAGTACGAGCGGTCTGGCTTGCGCAAAACGAACAAGGCGGGATCTACCTGCGAATTGTTCCGGACTTTCCACCGCAGTCACAGAACAATACCATGCTCCCAGCGCGGGGGGGCGGGTCTACTTCGACGGCTCCGCAATCTTAAGCCGGTCGCGTTCTTCCGCGAGCTTTCTTTGCAGCGCCGGATTTACCAGAGCCACCGGCACGTTTACATCTCCAACTTTGAACTCGGTCGGATCGAACGTGGCGTATCCATCCTTCTGCCCCATGTGCCCGGAAATCGTGACCCAGACATCTCTTCCGCCAATTTCCGTCAGAAATTGCCCATGCACCGTATCGCCTTCGTAAGTCACCTTCTGATCTTTTATGTTCGGCGTTCCGCTGCCCACCTCCGATTCCGGAGATAACGCCGCCGAACCCGCGCTTGCGCCCAGCATCTGGTTGATGGCGGCGCCGATCGCGTCGGTGTTCGAAGTAGCATGCGATTCAGCGGCCTTCATGCCCTGGGATGCCGGCACGTTCTGGCTGCCCTGCGGTGCCGTGGATGTCATTGCGGAAGACGGCGCGGAATTCCCTGCGCTGCTCTGGGCTTGCCATGCCGCTTGCGAGGTCTGCTGAACCGGCGTCGAGCCCGGCGCCATCGGGTCCGGTTTTTGATCGAGCGTTTGCGGGTTTACAGGTTGGACATTGGCCGCAGTCCCTGCCGTCGGCTTCGGCTCTTGCGCCACCGGCGCAGGCCTTTTTACCAGTAGAACAACTGCCACAACCAGGACCACAAGCGTGGCAATACTGATGATGCGGTCAAGCTTGAGCGTCATGAAAGCCCTCGAACGGCCGGTCCAAGAAAAGACAGACAGGCCCCCATGATCGTAGCCGGAACCGGCGCAGGCTATCAGGTTGCAGAAGTCACGCGTGAGGATGGTACTTCGGTCACATAAGTAGATGGATAAGCCGCCTACCCCAACTTCTTGACCAGCAGTTCGTTCACCAATTGCGGATTCGCCTGTCCCTTGGAGACTTTCATCACCTGTCCCACAAAAAATCCGAGCATGGTCTTCTTGCCTGCGCGGTATTGTTCGAGCTGCTTAGGATTCGCCGCGATCACCTCGTCGATAATCTTCTCAAGTGCGGACGTGTCCGAAGATTGCTGCGGCCGGCCTTCCTCCTCGTAAACTTCCGGAAAATCTTTTCCCCGCTCGAAGCAAAGATCGTAGAGATCTTTGAGCATTTTGCCGGAGATCGCTCCACTCTCGACCAGATCAGCCGACGCCGCCACGCCCTTCATCGAAATCGGAGACTGCTCGATTTCCGCGCCCATCGCTTTTAAG
>Ga0210391_10003163_pt1 | contig 13989 bp, 9 predicted proteins | sample IncBWC12OmetaG_FD_160573 | JGI IMG/M metagenome (GOLD analysis project Ga0210391, IMG submission 160573) | Forest soil microbial communities from Barre Woods Harvard Forest LTER site, Petersham, Massachusetts, United States - Inc-BW-C-12-O ... | reverse complement strand
TCAGGTCTTGTTCTATGGCGTCGCGGCGCTCTTCGGTGTTTTTGCCTTTCTGAACTCGATTGGATACATCATCCAACTAAGTCCAACGGCAACGAAGTGGCATTTCTGGTTGAGCTTTGTCGGCGTCGCCTTGTGTTTTATTGGTGGCGCGATATTCCGGTTTGGGGCAGAGAACGCGAAGGAGCCTTGGACCCTGGGCGTGAACGCGATCGTTTTCTCGGTCGGTGCTGGGCTATTGGCATTTCTCCCTGTACAGCTGTGGTTTGCGTTCGATCTGGTTCGCGCTGTCTTGAGACTGAAGACATCGTAGAACCTATTCGTAGCGGAGGATGACTGTGGGGTCGACTTTCGTAGCCCGTCGTGCCGGAATGTAGCCTGCCAGGAGGGCGATTGCGAACATTGCGAATATGGCGACGGAAATCGTGGCGGCATCCGTCGTCTTCACATCAAAAAGCATGCTCGCAATTAAGCGTGTAGCCGCCATAGCTACTACTACGCCAATGGCCACGCCCATCCCGACCAGAGTTGCCGTCTCCCGCAGCACCATTTGGAGCAGGTCCTTCTTCTCTGCACCTAATGCCATGCGAATGCCAAGCTCTTTGGTTCTTCTCTCAACCGTATACGACATAGTGCCGTAAAGACCAATGGAAGCTAGAACCAGCGCTAGCGCTCCAAAGAAACTCAAGAACGTTGCCAGAGACCTCTGCCCACCGAGATTGTCATCGATCTCCTGCTCCTGCGTCTGAACGCCAACAACAGGTAAGTGTTTGTCTACCGCTTGCACGCGACTTCGAATCGAGGCGATGACACTCGCCGGCTTGGCCCTTGTGCGGACAACCAGATTCATTTGGCCCAGGTCGTCGACCGGCGCCTGCATCACCGGAATATAGACGGCGGTGTGGGGGCCTCGCTCCCATGGGTGCCGTTGGATATCCTTAACCACCCCGACAATCTTGACGAGGGCCGGAGACCCTTCGAAAGCGAAGTACTTGCCAATCGGATTCGCGTTCTGAAAATAAGTCCGAGCCATGCTTTGGCTGATCACTGCGACCTTGGGGGCGGTTTCTGTGTCAGCCGGGGAAAATTCGCGACCCGATAGCAGACGGATTCCCATCGTCGCGAAGAAGCGCGGGCCGACCGGCCCGCAGAAAACCTGGTCAGTATCATTCGACTCTGGTGACGGATCCTGCATTCTTACTTTGCGAAAGGGTCTGCTGGTAGTGAGACGATAGCGGGACAAGCTCGCCGATTCGACACCCGGGATCTCGTTTAAGTGTTCCTGCAACTCCTGGTAGAGCCTCATCTCCCTTGCGTGGTCGTATCCGGTGAGAACAGGGAAAATCCACATCAGCAAGACCTTTTCTCGTTCGAATCCAGTGTCTACGGCATAGAGCCGCTCGAGTGTACGCAGGAGCAGGCCGGCTCCAATCAGTAATACCAACGACAACGCCACTTGCGAGATCACGAATGATTTCGCTACTATCCGGTCAACTAAGTGGGATCCCGTAGATGCTTCGGTTCCTTTGAGAACCCGATTCACATCGACCCGTGTTGCCGTGAGAGCGGGGGCAAGTCCGAAAAGAACTCCCGTGAGCAGGGACACCGCACCAGTAAAGGCAAGGATTCTCAGGTCAGGGTGGAGATCAAAAGGAATCGACTCGCGCCCGTAAGAAAGAACCGTGAGGATGATGCCGACACCCCATTTCGCAAAGAGCAACCCCAGGCTCCCCCCTATTGCGGCCAGCAAAACACTTTCGGTAAGCAACTGGCGAATGACTCGTGCTCTACTCGCCCCGATGGCAAGACGTACCCCGATTTCCCTTCGCCGCGCCGCGGCACGTACAAGGAGCAGGTTCGCCACATTGACGGCAGCAATCAACAAGGCGATGCAGACCACTGCGAGAAGGATGCGTACCTCGACCGCAAAGCGATCGCTTGTCTCCGATGTTCCTCTCATGCCGGGTTTCAGTTCGAGTCTCTCCGCATGAATCTCCCGCTCCACTTGCGAAGAGATTTGCGAACCCGCCGCTTGCAGCAGGGCCTGATGATAAATAACGTCCAAGTCCTCCGTAGCCTGTTCACGGGTAACACCCGGCCTTAGCCGCGCCATGAGCTGGAAAGTGTTGTGATCCTTCAATGCAAGCCCGGCATGCACGAACATGGGTAACACAATGTCGGCCGATCGCCCGGCTACGTGCCTGCCAAAGAACCCGGGTTTGGTGACGCCAATGACGCTAAATGGGATTCCAGCCAGGTCGATTGTTTTGCCGACCAATGAAGGATTTTGAGCGAACCGCCGTTTCCAGTAGTCGTAGCTAATAACAGCTACCGGTGTCTTCCCAACCTGATCGTCCTGCACCCTGAAAGTCCGTCCGACGATGGCACCCGTGCCCAGCACATCGAAGTAGCTCCCGGAGACGAAATCAGCATCGACCATCTCCGATTGACCGTCCACGCCAACGATGACCTCGCTATCGTCATAGGCAAATATTCCCGAGAATGAGCGGTTGCGGTCACGAAATTGTTCAAATACCTGATAAGTGAAGTCGCCATCGATTTCGCCTTTGGGCAAGACGCGACAAACGAGTACCAATTGTTCTGGTTGCTTTACCGGTAGCAGTCTCAGCAGGAACGCGTCGACAATGCTGAAGATCGCTGTATTGGCGCCAATGCCCAACGCGAGCGTGATCACCGCGACGATCGTGAAACCTGGACTGCGGCGCAACAGGCGGAGACCATAGAGGGTATCCTGCAGCAAGATTTCAAGCCCGTGCCCAGAGCGCTCTGCGCGGACGGCGCCTTTTACCTGTTCGATCCCGCCACATTCGATCAACGCAAGGCGGCGCGCGTCCGCCGGAGAGATCCCGACTGCTACCTTCTCCTCGGCCGTCATTTCCACATAGGCGCGCAGCTCGTCGTCCAGGTCCTTCTCGAGCTCAGGCTTCCCCGTGAGGTTCTTCCAGAGGCTACGAATCCGAGACCAGAGATTCACGAAGCGTCTCCCTAGGTGGCCTTTAATGCGCTGCTAAGAAGGTCGAGCGTGCTTGCAGAAGATTAGTCTGTTTTAAACCCATCTCGCTCTCCTATCGATAATCTGAAGGAATACGCCATACTCCTATAGAATGTCAATAGGTCTTCAGTCCCTTGACTACTGTGAAAAGCACTTTGGCTGGCTCGATGGACAGGAACCGGTGGTGGTGGCGGCGTGCTCCAGCCGCAGCCGGGACGCGTGCTCTCCGAATCCGTCGCCCTGGCTGATCAGGATTGCGCCATGACGTTGCGGATGAAGGCCAGGTTCCGGCGCATGTCCGCTTCTAGTTGTTTCGTAGGCGCATCGCTCTCCAGGTTGGCATAGCCGGAAAACTGGATATCACGAATCGCTCGCATGATGGGCAAAAACTGAATACTTCCCTCCCCCAGATAGTGCGGATTGTCCTTAAGGTGGAATTGGCAAATCCTGTCTTTTCCGAGCCAGCGAATCTCTTTCACCGGATCGAACCCGGCCACCGTGGAGTTCCCCACGTCGTAATACACCAGAACGCTTGGAGATTGCGACCGCTCCATGATGCGGACGTTGTCCTCGGCAGAGATCGTATCCTCCAGGCCCAGGATCACCCCCGCTTTGGTCGCTTCGGCCGCCAGCTCTCGCAGTGCATCGCCGACATAGTCCATCTCCTGTTTCGTCCGCAGTGCCCAGCGGCCAAAGAACGGCAGCAGAAGCACCTTCGTGTCCAAAGCCCTGGTCAGCCGGATGGAATCGAGCACCCACTTGGGGGCCAGTGGGTCGCTTTTCAGACCATTGTCATGCAGCTTATCGACGCAGCTTCCGTCAATCGGAATTTTGTATTGCTTCGAAAGGGCGAGGTAGCGCGCGATCACGTCCGGATTGTCCGCGGGCATCTTGCCATCCACGAGCGTTCTCCCGAATGAGATCTGTACCCCTTCGAATCCGAGGTTGGCGGCCATTGGAACCGCCTCCGGGTTGGCGCCAAGGTGCAGGTTCCAGTCAGTCACGCCAATGCGCAGCTTCTCTTGTTGGGCGAAGCCTGAAGCAGAGAATAAGCCGGCAGCTATGGCGGAGCCGAGAAATTTACGACGGGTAATCCTGGTCACCGAACATCTCCTGAAGAACGTGATGGCGGGCCCCCGGCTATTGCGTTGGCAGCTTGGGCGCCAGGGAGGCCCGTGGACCGCACCCGTAGACCTGCGTGAAGACCTTGTAGAACTGAGCATAGCTGCCGAAGCCTGCGGCATACACCGCTTCTGCCAAAGTCTTTGGATCCGGCTGCCGGTACCGCTCCCAAAAACGAGACAGCCGCAGCGAATTCCGGTAACGACTCAAAGGAACGCCGATCTGCCGGCGGAAGGTCCGGCTCAGGTACGATTCGCTCACCCCGCAGGCCTTTGCCAGTTGCCCAAGATCCCGGTTCCAATCGGCTTCGCTCAAAACCTTGAGTGCACGACGCACGGCCGGGTGAAGGGGTACTGCATCCCCTAAGACTCTCCCCGTGCGCTGGATGCGCCAACACAGCAGCAGCAGGTGGTGCAGTCCGGCATTCAACCCATCCGGGTCGCCGTGTTGGAAAGAAAACGCCGAACCAGAGCCGAAGCCGGCCTCCCGGTTGAGCAGGTTCGGATCCAGGGAACCCTGCATCAGAGAATCCATTGTCTTACGAACCAGGTCGAAGGAATCCGGGTCGAGCAGAGTGTTCAAAACACCCTCGCGATCATGCTTCTTGCGCTTCAAACCCTCATAGGCCTCCGTGCGGCAGGACTTGTTGATCAGGGAAGGCTTGAAGACCGATACATAACACTGCGCGTTATCCGATCGATCCACCAACTGATGCTCCTGCTCGGGAAAGAGCCATAGCAACGTTCTTGGTTGAAAGGTGAACCGGCGCCCGTTCACGACATACGTGATCGTTCCTGTCACGACCAGGTTCAACTCCAGCTCGACATGGTGATGGCTCTTGAGTTTGGGCGGATTCCTGGTGGATTCCACCAGAAAGAGAAAGCCGTCGTAACGTGACCCAAGCTTCAGATCCTCCAGCATGTGGACAAGATATGATAACTTTTGGGCACCTGTCGAGAAGACATTATTCAGGGCTTACGAGTAGTGTACAGATGAGTTATTCGCAACCTCCGGGAACTCCGCCAAATAGGCTATGAAACTTGGCATCATTAATAGCGCCTTCGGCCAGGCTGGTGTGGATACCGCTGCAGGCCTCCAACATATCGCGCGTATCGGCTTCGATTGCGTCGACATCTTCACCGAAGCGATGACAATTTCCCCCCAGGAAAAGCGCACCATCGCTCGCACCTGCGAGAAAGAGAATCTTCCCATTGTGTCACTGCCGGTCGTTGCCACCGGTCTTATCGACTTCAATGACCCCGTTCGCGATTTCCACGTCGCCCGCTGCAAGACGTTCCTCGATCTCGCGGCCGAGTTCGGAGCCAAAAACATCGTGCTGGTCCTGGGCGAGTACCTGTGGCAGCGCGAAGTTATCTCCCCCACAGATCAATGGGGATGGGCACTGGCAACTTGTCGCATTCTGGGCGATTACGCTGACCAGAAGAACGTGGATATCGCGCTGGAGCTTGAGCCTTTCCGGCTTAGCCTGCTGAACAATGTCGACGAGATGGTGCGCTTCATCGAGGAGTGTGCTCACCCCCGGGTGCGGGCGAATATCGACGTCAGCCACCTGGTCCTCTCCGATAGCGGCCCCGATTCCCTTCTCCGGCTGAAAAACAAGGCCATTCACGTTCACATCAGCGACTGCGACGGCAAAGTCCACGGCGATCTTCCTCCCGGAAGGGGCATCGTGAAATTCACGCCCTATCTCCAGGCGATCAAAGAGTTACAGATGGAAGGTGCGATCTCGATCGAATTGGAATACTCGCCCGATCCAGCGCGCATTGTTGAATGGGTGGAAGAAGCTTACCGGGAAACCGATCGCCTGCTGCGTCTCAACGGCTTGCGCGGATGAAAGTCTTCGGGTAACACCAATTTTTTTGCGGGAAGCGGATCGACGATGGGCCACGACACTCACATCCTCACTCAACCGCCAGTCAAGCTCGACTACAGTCTCACCGGGTTGAACTCTACTTTGGCCGTGGAGAGAGGACTTGCCGAGGCGGATTGGTATCAATCTGCCATTGCCCGCGAAACCATGCGCAGCCTCCTGGAGCGCCGCGATGGACCCGCGATCCGCGACACCATTCTCTGGTTTGCCCTCATCTTTGGCTTTGGTTTAGCCACCTATCGACTGTGGGGAAGCTGGTGGGCCATCATCCCCTATCTGCTCTACTGCGTGGTCTACGCTTCGACTTCCGATTCGCGCTGGCATGAGGCCGGCCACGGTACGGCATTCAAGACCGACTGGATGAACAGCGCGCTTTACGAAATTGCGTCGTTCATGGTCATGCGTGAATCCACCGTCTGGCGTTGGAGTCACACCCGCCATCACAGCGATACCATCGTTGTTGGCCGCGACCCGGAGATCGCAGTCCCCCGCCCTCCGGACGTGAAAGCCATCATCATGTCTTTTTTCAATCTCCGCGTGTATCCAAAATTCTTTGGCCACATGCTGCTACACTCCATCGGCCGCATGTCCGCGGATGAAAAAACCTACATTCCTCAGATGGAGTTTCCCAAGGTCTATCGCCGGGCACGCGTCTATGTTGCCATCTATGCCGTTGTCATTGGACTCTCCGTATATACCCGCAGCATTCTTCCCCTGATGTTCGTCGGCTTTGCCAACCTGTTCGGCACCTGGCTCCTGGTAACTTACGGTCTCACCCAGCACGCGGGCCTGGCTGAGAACGTGCTCGACCACCGCCTTAATTGCCGCACGGTGTACATGAACCCGATCCACCGGTATCTGTACTGGAATATGAACTACCACGTGGAGCACCACATGTTTCCCCTGGTGCCTTACCATGCGCTGCCGAAGTTGCATGCTGCCGTGAAGGACGATTGCCCTACACCGTATCCCAGCCTCGTTTCCGCGTGGCGTGAAATCGCTCCTACTATTCTTCGCCAGGTCAAGGATCCCGCGTATCACGTCAAACGGCGACTCCCTGAGCCCAGGCCGCGGTTGAAGGAAGGCTTCTATTGCTCGGCTGCGGAGCCCGACGCGGAAGGCTGGGTTGAAGTTTGCGGTGCGGCCGATCTGCGTCCTGCCGACGTCGTCCGCTTCGATCAAGGGAAGAAAACCTATGCGCTCTATCGTGATGAGGAGGGCCAGCTCTACTCCACCGACGGAGTGTGCACCCATGGCAACACCCACCTTTCCGAGGGCCTGGTGAAGGGAAAGATCATCGAGTGTTCCAAGCACAACGGTCGCTTCAACCTGCTCGACGGCTCGCCCGCCCGCGCCCCTGTCTGCCGCGGCCTCACCACGTATCCGGTCGAAGAGCGCAACGGCCGGCTCCGCCTCAACGTCATCCGAGCCGGCGGCGCCGGCGCCCGTACGCAGAGGGCCTCCAGATTTCGGGTCGTCAGCAATCTGAACGTCGCCACCTTCATCAAGGAACTCGTTCTCGAACCTTTGGATACGAACGAAAGAATCGCCTTTACCCCGGGCGATTATCTGCAGCTTGACATCCCGGCTTACGACGCAATTCCCTTCCGTGAGTTTGACATTCCCCAGCCCTTTGCCACGGTTTGGGAGAACCAGCACGTCTTCGATTTCGTCGCGCGAAACCCGGAGACCGGCCGCCGCAACAACTACTCCTTCGCCAGCAATCAGCAGACCGAGCGCACACTACGTTTCAACGTCCGCATCGCGACGCCGCCGCCCGGCCAGGATTGTGCTCCCGGTGTTGGTTCCAGTTACGTCTTTAACCTCAAACCCGGCAACATCGTCTCCGCCATCGGGCCCTTCGGCGATTTCCACGTCAAACCCACTCAGCGGGAAATGGTTTACATCGGCGGGGGAGCTGGTATGGCTCCACTCCGCGCCCATCTCTCGCACCTTCTCGAGACCGAGCAGACCGCGCGCAGGGTGAACTTCTGGTACGGCGCGCGCTCGAAGCAGGAAATATTTTACGAAGACTACTTTCAGAGTCTGGCGAGCACTCACCACAACTTCGCTTTCCACATTGCGCTCTCGTCGCCGCTGCCCGAGGATAACTGGACCGGCCACCTCGGGTTCATCCACGAAGTGGTCCTGGAAAAATACTTACGTGAACACGCCAACCCGGAAGGCGCCGAATATTATCTCTGCGGTCCGCCGATGATGATCAAGGCCTGCACCAGGATGCTCGCCGACATCGGTGTCCCTACACACCACATTGCTTACGACGAATTCTAAAGCGGTACCCGTGCTACAGGAGATTGACTTGGTAAACCGAAAGGGTGGAGTCTCTCGAAGGCAGTTTCTGGTTCAGGCCGGTAGTCTGGCAGCAGGAGCATTGGTAACCTCGGCGGTTCCCCACAGTGCCTGGGCTTATCCCCTCGGCCTGCCGCCGGGGATTGAACTTTACACCGTCCGCACCGACCTTGGGCAGGACGCACCCGGCACCCTCAAACAGATTGCGGCCATCGGTTATAAGGAAGTGGAGCCCGCTGGCTTTGGGTCACTCAAGACGGCATCAGAGTTTCGCAAAGCTCTGGACGACAACGGCCTGAAATGCCCCAGCGCGCATCTGGAATTCAATCTCGATAACCTGCAAAAGACGTTCGACGATGCCAATGCCCTGGGCTGTACCTATGCGACTTGCTCCGTGCCAGGGATGATGATCATGCCGGCCCAGCCCCCTGCTTCGGGCGAGGCTCCGTCACAACAACGCATGCAGCAGATATTGGCCCCGCTGACGCCCGACCAATTCAAGAAGCTGGCAGCTGTGTTGAACACCGTCGGCGCGGCAGCCAAAAAGGCTGGCCTCACCTACGCCTCCCACAACCACACTATGGAGTTCGCTCCCATGGACGGTAAACCTGGCTATGACTATCTGCTGCAGCACACTGATCCGGCACTGGTGAAGTTTGAGCTCGACTGCGGATGGGCGACCGTTGCCGGATACAAGCCGAGCGATTTTCTGACCAAGTATCCGGGGCGTATCAAGATGCTGCACATGAGCGACTATCTGGCGCCCAGGAGCGGCTTACCCATTAGCCCGCTAACCAGTGCCGGAACCGAACTCGGTACAGGCATCGTGGACTATAAGCCCATCTTCGCCGCGGCTCGGGGACATGACATCGAGCATGTATTCGTTGAGCAGTTTGGGCCTTTCTCGCGCATGTCGGAGATGGAAGCGGCGAAAACCGATTATTTCTTTTTGCGCTCTTTCACCAGCTAGTCATCCTCAAGTCACAAAGCCATCCTGTCCAGGTTCTGTGTCCGCAACAGCCCGCAGGTCCGTCGCTGCACCAAACGGTAGGAACAACAGCGACCGCGTGTTTCGTCGAACCGGCTTCAGTGTGTGCTGTTTTTATTGCCGCCCTGCCGCTGAAGGACCTCGCTCACTGCGACGAGACGCCTTTCTTCCAACGAGAGATAAGCGGCCTCCATCAGAGCCATGGTGCCCAGATTGTCCCGCCCGCTGATCTCCGGCTCCGTTCCCCGGGCGAGACTGTCCAGCAGTTGCCCCATCGTTCCCTCGAACGCATCCGGAAACCAGACTTCTTTCCAACGCGGCGACAGCACATACCCCGGCTGGCTTTTGGTCGTGAAATTGATGGTGCTAGGTTGAACGTTAGGATAACTGGGCCATCCCACTGTACCCTGCGCGACGCCATCGGTCCCTTCCACACGCCAGCGGATGTACCAGTCCTTCACCACGGAGTCGGGGCCGGCCCAAACATCGTCCCATGCAGCCGCGAGAAGTCCATTGGTGTATTCAAGATTGTAGAGACAAATTCCATCCGCATGCCTGGATCGGATGCGAGGATCCCTGCGTGCGCTCACGAAAATGCTTTCAGGGTCGCCAAACAGAAAGCGGAAGCAGTCCAGGTGATGAATGCTGACATTCAGCAATGACAAACGGTTGTAGCCGGTAAGCCAGTCCTGCCAATGCGGCACTGCGCGCATTTCGATCGTCGCCAGCACGGGTTCCCCTAGCTCGCCCCGGAGCAAGAGCGTTTTGAGCGCACGGATCGACTGGTCGTACCGCATATTCTGGTTTACCGCGAGCTTCACCCCGGCAGCCTGGCAAAGGCGGACAATCTCCTGTGCGTCACCCAATGTGACTGCCAGCGGCTTTTGGCAAAGGATGCCGCGGATGTGGTCCGAATGCGTCACCGCCTCTTTGACGATTTTTAGCTGCTGATCCGGAGGCACAGCAATGTCGAGTATCTCGATCGCCGGGTCCTCTAACAGAGCAGAAATCGACTCGTAGGCACGCGGGATTCCCCTGCGGTGAGCCACTTCCTGAGCAACTTCAGCCGACCGTGAAGCGATCCCCACAACATGGAAACCAGCATTGCGATAGGCGACCAGTTGAATGTCGCGCACGATGAAACCGGCGCCGACTACTCCAATGTTGAAGTCTGTGCGTAGCGGAGCGGGCGGTTTGTAGGCAAGATCGAAATCGTATGGCATAGTTTGCTTTCTCGAGTGTGTAATCGAGCCTGAGTATTTCATGAAGCGATTCATATCCTAAAGCCATAATGACGGTGTGTGGTTGAGGCTTGTCCGGCCTGTCTACTGCAGAGATTGGGAAGCCATTCCCACGGAGGGCGTGGATGGAATGCCGACGGGCTATACGTAGCGTGGGTGCCTTGCTGCTCGGGTTTGTCGTTCTAACGTCAGCGGCGAATGGCCAGGCCGATTGGTCATGGCAGACTCATGAGTATTCGTTCCACTGGGATCTGCGTGCCGATCACGCGCAATTGGTGCAGGCTGGAAACGGGCAACGCGTCTTCTCCGGACCGCTCCTCCCAGGCTTCTGGCTGAAGTTGCCGAGCGGCGAACGACGCTTCGTCAAGGCTCAGTTTGACGCTGCCTCCGCCCCGCCCGGTCCCTCCGGTGGAAGCATCGGGCTACTCTTACCGGGGCTTGGCCGCGGCACCTTGCGCTTCGACGCCGAAGCCTGGGGTATCCGGTTTCAAGAACTGCGTGTGACCTGGAATGGCGCGCCGCCAGCGATTATCGGCCTCTACTTCGGGTCGGCTCCTCTCACAGAGGAAGAGCGAACGATTGTGCCCTCACTCGATCTTCCATTCTGGCCTCGATGGAGCGCCGAGGGTTACTGCGTGCCCAGCGCGAAAGGCGGTCCGGTGCAGAGTTTCTTCCGCAACTGGGACCTGGGGCAAGCTACGCTCCCGCTGGGGAGCTTCGGGCCTTCTCTCGGGACGCCGTATTCCGCGGCATTCCCACGGCCACTGTTCAGCGCTGCTCTGGGCGGCCACGACGGTTGGATCGCCTTCGGGCCTGGATCCATCCCGGATGCCGCTTTGACGTTCGAAATTCGCGCAACAACCGGCGCGCTGCATTATCTCTACCGGGAGGATTTGTGGGGCGCCTCGCAAAATCGTACAAGAGTCTGGTCTGAACCGCTTCGGCTCGCCTGGGCTCCGACAGCCTGGGACGCCTTCCGTGAACTCTTCGCGACCTTCGAACCGCAAAAAACGGTGTCGCCCATCCATCAGCAAGCGAACTGGAACACCTGGGGTAACTTCAAGAATCGGCATTATGACCTGCGGCTGGAGGCAGATCAGGCTGCTGCTTTCGGCTCCCAGGTGCTGGTGATCGATGAGGGTTGGGAGACCATGGACGGCAGTGGGATTGCAAATGCCGAACGCTTCCCGAAATTCGCGGCTGATCTTCAATACATACGCAGCAAGGGGTTGGCGCCGGGTTTCTGGCTGACTGCCGGGTGGGTGACCGATCCCGGCGCGGCTGGGCTGACTGCGAAAGACCTGCTCTTGGGAGCCGACAAACGCCCGAGACGCGCATCGTGGAACATGGCTGTGGACTCAGGGGGTGTCCAGCATTACTGCCTTGATCCGAGTTCGCCCCGTACGCGCGACTTCCTCCGTCATCGGACTATGCAGATGATGCGCGCGTTCAATCCGCAGCTGCTCAAGCTGGACTTCGGTTACGGGCTACCGAATCCCGACGTCTCGGCGCCGCGCAACCCGGAGTTTCGCGGGGAACGGCTTCCTTACGAGTTGATGCGGATCATCGTCGATGCAGCTCGCGAGGTGAAGCCGGACGTCACCATTCAGTATTACGGCATTCATCCCTTGATGCGGCCCGTTACCGACATGGTCGCGCTCGACGATCTCGGGGACGCAGGTGGATACGAGGTAGAGGCTCACGGCGAATGGTCGATCTGGTCGGCACTCGCGGCCGCTCAGGGAAGCGCGATCATGGCGTCTAGCGGTTATGACTGGACGGCAGATACCGAAGTATTGCTCGATACTGCCATCATTGGTGCTCCCGGTTCCGTCCTGCCGTTGCCACACTCAGGACAGCCGGTCCTGCCTGACGCCTGGATCGCTCATCGTCAGGCTCTCGCACGATGGTACCGCCGCAGCACAGGATGGAAACCTCTCTGGCTCAATTCGGACCGAGGCTCGATCGGGCATGAACCTGCCGTCCGATGCCTTGGACGCATCGAAGAAATCGAAGGGAGTGACCGTTTGACCGCGGTCGCCCTCGGCTCGCAGAAACCCGAGGGTGAGCAGGCAATGGCACTGCGTGGAATTCGCTGGCAAGGACGATGGGCCCTCATCTCGCAGGACAACGCGGACATTTTTGCGACCCGGAAACTGGCTCTCATCCCATTCGACACCGGCTTCCTGGATATTCCGTTGGAGTTCCGTCCATCACGTGTTATCGCGGTACATGCCGACCGCGAAGAGGTAATCACCGATTGGACCTTCGTGGAGGGGAGGCTTCATATTGAAACCTCTCCCGACCGTGCCGCACTGTTGGGTTTCTTAATAATCAACAATCAATGAGAGGCAAACCCGGCGTGTTGCACGCTGCCCATAACCCATGTCAAACGCGGATGACAGGCAGTGCCTCTTTTCTCATGCACTTTCGACACCTTGAGAAATAAGTGATCCCGTTGGTTGACGTTCGGCATCAACATCATGGCTTTCGATCTCATTGGAAACGCAAAGGAGGAAAGAACATGGCAAATGTAACGGATGAAGTCCAAACCGCCGACGCCAGTCAGGCGAACGTCGCGAGAGTAGACATGAAGTTTGAAATCGTCGTTATCCCCGTCTCCGATGTCGACCGTGCGAAGGAGTTCTACAGCAGCCTCGGCTGGCGGCTCGACGCCGACTACGATAGCGGCAAAGACTTTCGCGTAATTCAGTTCACGCCGCCTGGCTCCGGATGCTCGGTCATCTTCGGCAAGAACGTCACCGCGGCGGCTCCCGGCTCCGCGCAGGGCCTCTATTTGATCGTCACTGACATCGTGGCTGCCCGCAACAATCTGCTTCGTCGCGGCGTTAAGGTCAGCGAGGTGTTCCACGGCGCCGGCGACACGTACGCTGGCCCGGACGAACCCTACCTGTTTGGGCGCATCCGGGTCAACGGTCCTGATGCCGAGCATCGCAGCTACCGCTCGTTCGCCTCGTTTAGCGATCCGGACGGGAACGGCTGGCTGTTCCAGGAAATCACGACGCGGCTGCCAGGTCGCATCGACGCCACAGAAACGGCTTTCGCATCGGCAACCGACCTGGCGAGCGCGTTTCGGCGAGCGGAGGCCGCCCACGGCGAGCACGAAAAGCGCACCGGGCAGCGCGACGCGAATTGGGCAGACTGGTACGCCGCCTACATGGTTGCGGAACAGCATGGCAAAGAGTTGCCTCAATGAACGGCCAGGACCGTGATTGTCCGAAGCCGCGGCACGCGCCGGCGTGCACCGTATCCGTGTGCTCGCCAGGGAGGGCCTGAGAGCGGCATTTCGATGCAATCATCATCGCGACCGGACAGGCAGGCCCGTCCCTGCCTGCACGGTTTGCTACCGCTGGCATGGCCAAGGCGATGAACGCGCAGATAGGAACCGCGTGAAAGCACCTGAAAT
>Ga0210391_10003162_pt1 | contig 13990 bp, 10 predicted proteins | sample IncBWC12OmetaG_FD_160573 | JGI IMG/M metagenome (GOLD analysis project Ga0210391, IMG submission 160573) | Forest soil microbial communities from Barre Woods Harvard Forest LTER site, Petersham, Massachusetts, United States - Inc-BW-C-12-O ... | reverse complement strand
CGCAGCTCGACCAGGTCTCGCTGCGCTTGAATCAACGCCCCCGAAAAACCTTAGGGTTCGAAACTCCGGCGAGTAAACTTCACGCCAGTGTTGCGTCGACCATCTGAGCCGGCACGACTTATCAGGAACTGGAGAAACGCGCGCCGTGTTCGTGCCGAGGCAAAGGATTAGTGTCGGATACTGAAATACGATCGCGGTGTGACCCCAAGGGTTTTCTTGAAAGCAGAAATGAAAGCGCTCGGTGTACTGTAGCCGGACTCCAGTGCAGCGTGTGTTACTTTCGCTCCCTCCGCCAATAGCCGCATCCCTTGCATAAGCCGTAGTTGCTGCCGCCATTTTCCAAACGTCATTCCGACTTCTTGTTGGAATAGCCTTTCGACGGATCGCTTGCCGGCTCCGGTCAGCCGGCAAAATTGAGCAAGCGTTCGACGGTCACCAGGATTGTTTATCAATATCTTTGCGACCCGCACCAACCTGAGATCGGATAGCTGCGGAAGTTGCAATGGAATAGTCGGCGAGGCTTCGAGCTGCTGAAGAATTACGGCAACCAGATGCGCCTGCCATTTCACCGTCGTTTTGAGCGTACCTGTAGTGCAGGCATAAAGAATAAGTTCCCTGAGTAGAGTGGAGACGTTAATTACGCAACAACTTCGCGGTAGCACTACTGCAATTTTCGGTTTCAGGTACAAGGTTCGCATCGCCACTACACCAGACATCGTGATGGTGTGCGAAATCCTCGCTGGAATCCAAACGGCTCGTTGCGGAGGCACGACCCAAGTCCCATCTCCGGTGCGAACCGTCATCACGCCGCGCGAAGCATAAACAAGCTGGTCTCTGTCATGAAAATGAAGAGGAATAACGTGCCCGGCTGGATAGTCGCGGCTGAACGTTGTAGTCGCAGATTTGGTGTCGCCCGTACGATCGAACACTCCGCTTTGGCGCTTTTGCGACATATATTGTCACCTTATCGAAAGCGCGCAGGCCGCGCAATCGATAAGCTGAGCTTCGTTTTGATTCACCTTGTGGAGGAGCACCATGAGCCCAAAAATTCTGATTTTCAAAAGCGGCGTCGCGAAGTTCATCACTCTGACCGTCCTATCCGGCTTCGCGCTCATATCAAGCAGTCTTGCTGCCCCGGCTCCCAGCTCGTGCGCCGCGAACACCGAGAACCGGCAACTCGATTACTGGCTCGGCAACTGGAAGATCAGCGCTCCAGGCTCGTCCGGTGACGCTCGCAGCGCGGTCACCCTATCCCTGAATAAGTGTTTGGTCGTCGAAAACTGGGACGGCGGACGGGGACACACTGGACAGAACGTATTCGGCTATAGCGCCGACGATAAGAGCTGGTATGGGATGTTTGCCGACAATGAAGGCCGGGTTCATATCTTCACCTCAGGTAAGGTCGCGGCCGGCACCGCAGAATTTGGCGGCACAAGCCATGGATCCAATGGCGAAACTGTATTGAACCGCGTGAAAGTGACACGGTTGAACCCGAACACGATCGAACAGACGTGGGAAAAGTCCTCCGACAACGGCGCTACTTGGAATGTTGTGTTCCGCGGCGAATATTCGCGAGCCAATCCTTAGTGCGACGATGCGAAGGATACGCATAAATTCTCTCGGCAGCGCCGGGGACGGGCGGCTAGCGATTCGCGAGTCTGTGCAAGACCGGCGAAGCTTACCGATACTGGACACGTTCATCGCCGATTTGCGCTTTGCAGGACGTATGCTCAAGCGGAACGTAGCTCTTGCGGCTGCCTGCGTTTTGACGCTTGCGGTTGGCATTGGCGGCACTACAGCCATCTTCAGTTTGGTTCATACCGTGCTGCTGCAGCCATTGCCGTATCGCGATCCCGCGCGCTTGGTCTGGGTATCGCAGTACGCACCGCGTCTTGATGCGACCGTGGTCCCAGCTGCAACGTTTCTCGCCTGGCGCGATCAGAACGGCAGCTTTGAGGACGCGGCTGGCTATAACGACCATCTGTGTGACGGCAACCTTTCCACCGGTGTGGAGCCGGTTCGGCTGGACCGCTGCGCTAAGGTAAGCGCGAATTTTTTCTCCCTGCTCGGAGTACAACCCGTCTTGGGTCGCAGCTTCTCTCGCGAGGACGATGTTCCTGGAGCCCCGGGCGTAATGATTTTGAGCGATGGCTTCTGGCATCGCCGTTTCGGAGGAAATCCGGAAGTTCTGGGCAAATCGGTTCGGCTAGACGACGCGGAGTACACCGTCATCGGAATATTGCCGCCGAGCTTTGAGTATCCCAGTCAGCTCAAGCCAGATGCCTTCGTGCCGCTCGGGCTCCCGACGACGGCAGATTGGCGCGAACGCGAAAGCGATGATATGAGCGTGGTCGCGCGCCTGAAACAGGGCATTTCCTTACAGCAGGCACAAGCGAATCTGCGGACGATCACCCAGTCGCTCACCCTGCAATATCCGCAAGCAATCGCCGAGAAACTCGCGGGTGCGGACGTGCAAATTCTGCCTTTGCATCAGCGGCTCGTCGGCGACACGCGTCCGGCGCTGTTGTTTTTAATGGGCGCGGCGGGCTTCGTTTTGTTGATTGCGTGCGTGAATATCGCAAACCTTCTCCTGGCGCGCGCGTCGGCGCGCCAAAAGGAATTCGCCATGCGCGCCGCATTAGGGGCTGCGCCTTCGCGGATCGTGCGACAACTGCTCACAGAAGGCCTGCTGCTCGCCGCCTTGGGATCGGCGGCCGGCCTGCTTGTCGCTCGGGGCACGCTCGGTGTGGTACGCATGTTGCGGCCGGACACCATCGACTATTTCGGAGATGTGCACCTGAACCCCACTGCCCTCTGCTTCACGCTTTTGATTTCACTGATGTCGGCAATTTTCTTTAGCCTCGCACCCGCGCTTATTAGTGCTCGAACCGATGTAAGTATCCCTTTACGCGAGGCGGGAGAAACAATCGCGGGAAGCCGCCTCCATCAGAAGCTCGGTAGCGTGCTCGCCTCCGCGGAATTGGCGCTAGCGTTTCTACTTTTAATGGGCGCGGGACTTATGCTTCGAACTTTCGCGAACTTGCGCGCCGTGAGTCCCGGTTTCAATCCGCGCAATGTGCTTTCCGTTCAGGTCACATTAACCGACGCGAAGTATCCCGATCTCATTCAACGTAAGGCGTTCTTCGACAAACTACTCGCCGCCGTCCGGGCGACGCCGGGAGTGGAATCGGCCGGCGGCACCACAGATTTGCCTTTCTACTATGGCTTTTCCAGCCCGGTGGCGGTGACTCTCAAGGATCGTCGTTCGATCTTGGCCGACCAATCGCCGTCGGTGCCGTTATCGCACGTCTCGCCCGGTTATTTTTTCGCGATGCAAGTTCCCCTTCGAGCGGGGCGTTTTTTCAACAACGAAGACCGCCAGGGGGCTTCGCCAGTTGCCATCGTGAGTCAGGAGTTCGCTCGCCGTTTCCTGATGGGGCCGAATCTCATCGGCCAGCACTTAACGTTTGCGCCAGCGGAACATCAGCCCGAGCAGGAGTTCACCATCGTTGGCATTGTGGGCGATGTCCGCTACATTGGACTCGATCGCAACCCCGTGCCTGTCCTGTTTACGTCGACAGACCAGTTCCCCGCCTCGGCTTTGACCTTGGTGGTGCGCACTGGAGTCGCGCCAGAAAGTCTCGTCGGCGCGATTCGGCGTGAGGTGCACAATCTGGATCCCGAGCAACCTATCTACCATGTGGCTACGATGGAACAGAGGTTGTCGGACTCGATCGGAACGCAGCGTTTTGATACGTCGCTATTAGGACTATTCGCCGTCGTCGCGATATTTCTGGCGACAATCGGAGTCTATGGAGTTATGTCGTACTGGGTAACGCAAAGCACGCGCGAGATCGGCATCCGTCTTGCCCTAGGCGCGCAGCCTCGAGACATTCTCCGAATTGTGCTGACACGCTTCGCGCGGGTCACACTCGCCGGACTCTCGAGTGGATTGATAGGGACACTTGTGGTGGCACACTTCCTGCGTAGTTTGCTTTTCGGCGTCGCGCCGATCGATCGGTCTACTTTGCTGGCGGCCGGTGTCATCTTGGCGGGCATCGCTTTGACAGCCGGCTGGCGACCGGCCCATAGGGCGGCAGGTGTCGACCCGATGATCGCGATGCGTTACGAATAGCGCTGCGAACTTAACAATCAGACATGCCAACTTCCGCAGTACCCGTCCGAGCTTGATTTTCGATTGACGCGCCTCCGGGCGCGGCAGCCTCCGGTGTCCATTGGGTGGTATTCCCTCGGGAAAACCCGATGAAGAGAAAAGGGGAAGAAACGGTTATTCGCACGGCGTGTGGGTTTCTGCGCTCGTTCATGCAACGCTCGACGCCACTGCCTCTCGTTTTGCTGGCAGAAGCGCTAACAGGACGCATCCAATCACAATGAAAAGGACCACGTCGGTAAAGTCCCTGTGGACGCCGTGAATCCGAGCTTGCACGGTTTGAATAGCCATCACCGCGCTATGGGAGATATTCCACCAAGCCGCCAGAGCAATCATCGAGCGATGCTCAGATGGTCTCCTTGCGGCCATGAGTAGAAAGACCCCGACCGGAATAAAGAAGCTGAGAAACATCGGATCGCACTCGTTCTTCTGCACCAAAAGCCAGCTGGAATGCCGCAAATCCAGATACAGAAAATAAATCATGGAGACATCGATCAGGCCCACGATCACCAGGACGATCTGTGTCAGGCGTTCTCTTCTCATATGGACCTCGTCACACTGACCTCATTTGAGCGAACTCACGCTCCGAACTATCTGCAGCTTCGACCGCTGACCAAGTCCACGCCTGCCAGACGATGACTGAGGTGCATACAGTTTCGATCGTCGCGAAGAACAAGTACTCAGGAAGAGCGGGTGTCCGGGCACCGACAAGAGGCGGAATGAAGGTCAAGGAACCGTTTATAAGGGTCAAAATTGCGCCGGCGATGATATTCGCCAGCCGGTTCGCTCTAAACGGAAGCAGCCGAGAGGCCACAATCATGGCGATAGGTATTTCCATCAAGACCGCTGAACCCAGCAGAGCCCATGGTGGGAGATGTGGGGCGTCGACTAAATTTGGCGAGCCAACAATAGCAAATAGGGCGACCACGTCCGCATACAGGTAGTTCAATAACGCGAAGATCCAGAATAGAGACATCCGCGCCTTTGTGTCATGCATGTCGGCCTCCGTCGCTTTCCGCCCGCACGGTCGCCTGCCACGTCATGAACAAGCGGCCTATCATAGCCGTACTACGAATGAGCCCTAAAAAAAGACTCATCCCTTGAACAGCGAAGAGGCTACAACTTAGGTGACTGGAGAGAAGCCGGTCCGGACGTTCTCGTTTCTGAAGCAAGCAAAGGCGAAGTGCGCCAAGTTGCGGCAACGAAATAACTTCGAGGCGTGGCCCCGGACGCTGATCGTGTGAGATAGGTTGTCGCCTACAAACAGGCCGTGGCACGTTCTTGGACGGTCGAGCGAGATGTGATGGCTGACGACGACAACAAATCTGCAATCAGCACGAACGCGCGCGAGGAATCGCCACGGAAGCCCAGGATTCCCGACCCATTCGCGAAGCTGACGGACGAGGATTGGCGACAAGCCATGACCCGGGGACGAGAGGTTGCCTGCGCAAAAGATGCGGCAATCGGTGCAGGGATCCGTCGAGGGTGCGAGAAATCCATCACCTAAGCGCATGAAGCATTGGACCAAGCGCAGGCGGCGCTACGAACTTATCTGGAAAGGGTTGATCCCGATCAGGAGGACCCGCTGCGGCACCGCAGTCTGGCGGATGACTTAAAACTGGCTACCGACAACCTGAAGAACGCCACTGACGAATACGCCTACCTCGTTTCGAATCGCGCCGCGACCGTCCGTCCACAATCTACTTAACTAGACGCCACCCGATCAGCGAACTCGTACGATGTCCTGCACCCAATTGGTCTCCCACGTCTTGCCACCATCTGGCGAGTACGCCTGCTCCCAGTGAGCCGATGTCAGAGTAATCTCGGTCCATAGAAATCGGGTGCGGACCGGTTTCCCGTTGAAGGTTTCATCCGCGTAAAACGTTCCCACGCCGTCGCGGAAGCTTCCTCTCATAGGCGGGTCGACAGGCCCGAGTGGCGTCCGGCTGTCGAGCCACCAGATGGACCACTGCTGGGTCTTCGAATCAAAGGATCGCAGAGCGACACCACGAAAAGGAGCGCCCGGCTTTTCGAAAACGGTATCGTCGACATTGCTGTAGCCCGCCATCAGCGCCTGGTTGACCAATGTCCCTTCGAATTCGATCCACTCGTGACTGTTGGCGAGCCGTTCCTTGAGCGTTCGATGATGAACTCGCCATTCTCCTACTAAGAAATCGAAGTCATGGACGCCGGGAGTTGCACTCTCGGTGTGAGTTGTTCCGCGCCCCGAATCTTGATCAGACCGGCCAGTTGAAAATTCCGGAACGGACATACTCAAGATCAGTAACGCCACAACGGTCGCCGTACGGCGATAAGTCTTCAAGGTGATCTCCTTGACTCCACTTCACTCCCCGCACCGGAGACTGTCCAATCGTGGTTTCCGCGTTCGTACGGGAGAAATTACTTCGCTTGGTCGTCCATAAAAATATCCACTACCGCGCGTAAGGACATGACCACTCCGCTTCGGCTTGAAGCTGTTCCCTAGAGCGGTTAGAAAAGCTCCGGAAATTGCCAACGCTGACGCGACCCATTTTAAGACGTTCAGCTCTCCAGCCGGCGTAGCCCCGCGCTTGTCAGGGACTGGAAATGGCGCGCCAATGATGGTTCACTTTACAAGGTTCCGGATACTGGACGATGGCCGACGCGATCAAAGTCTTCTTCCTGATTCTCAGCGCGCTTTTCCCGATTGTGGATCCGCTGAGTGGCAGCCCCATCTTTCTGGCGCTTACACGAGAGTACTCGGCGGAGACGCGCAGAATCCTGTCGTCGCGCGTAGCGGTGGACAGCTTTTTCCTGATGATCGCCTCCTACTTCGTCGGATCCCACGTTCTTGGTTTTTTCGGGGTGTCGCTGCCGGTGGTGCAAGTTGGCGGCGGCCTGATCGTCGTCGCAGTCGGATGGCAAATGCTCATGCAGCAGGATGACTCGGCGAGCACCACGCGCAAAAATATTCAGTCGCAGGATGCGCTACGTCAGGCGTTCTACCCGCTCACGTTGCCGCTGACCGTCGGGCCGGGATCGATCTCGGTGGCGATCACCCTGGGCGCAAATTCCACGCACCGCTACGGATTTCATTTTTTGCTGATTCTCTCGGCGCTGCTTGCTACGGCCCTCATCGGCGTCAGCGTCTACCTCTGCTACGCTTTCTCCGACCGGCTCGGTCGAGTGCTCGGCGATACGGGGATGGCCGTCATCGTTCGCCTTTCGGCGTTTTTGTTGGTCTGCATTGGCGTGCAGATTATGTGGAACGGAATCAGCGCGCTCCTTTCGTCAGTCCAGTTTCACATCCAGTAGCTGAACTCGCGGTCTCCGCCTAGATGTACAAGCCGCAGCCTGCCCTTTCACCGCCGTGGCCCGCCAAGATTCCTGTTGTTTTCCAAAAGGAAGCATGGCATTGTTCCTGTTGTAAACCTAAAGGTGGCACGCCAGATGAAGGACAAGCCGGACGTCTTGCAGGGCACGCTGGCCCTCATGGTTCTGAAGACGCTCGATGTTCTGGGCTCGCAGCATGGTTATGGCATCGCCCGACGCATCGAGCAGATCAGCGGCGACATTCTGGTCCTGAACCAGGGCTCGCTTTATCCCCTGCTGCTCAAGCTCGAGCATGAGGGCTCCATCGTTTCAGAACGGGGTACGTCGGACAATAACCGCCGGGCCCGTTTCTATCGCATCACCGCAGCCGGCCGGAAGCAACTCCAGACCGAAACCAGCGACTGGGAGCGAACCGCTCAAATCATCGAGCGCTTCTTCAACGTCAAAGCGGAGGAATTGCCGTGAAATTCTTGCGACGCTTTTTCATACGCCTATCGAATTTCGCCTCAGGGCGCCGCGCCGACCAGCGCCTGCGCGAAGAGCTTGCCGAACATCTCGCGTTCCAGACCGACGAGAACGTGCGCGCGGGGATGCCGCCCGCCGAGGCGCGCCGCCAGGCCGTGCTCAAGCTCGGCGCGGCCGAAGCGATACGCGAAGACCATCACGCTGAGCAAAGTCTTCCATTCGTTGAGAATCTGTTTCAAGACCTGCGGTTCGCTGTTCGCATGCTGCGAAGATCTCCGGGATTTTCGCTGATTGCCATTGCCATCGTGGCCCTCGGCATCGGTGCCACCACCGCCATATACAGCGTCATCGACGCAACGCTGCTGCATCCTTTGCCCTACCCGCACCCCAGCGAACTGGTGCGCATTGAAGCCAACCTTCCCGGCGTGGGCGCGCACGACGTCGGCATCTCCATCCCTGAGTTGAAAGACCTTCAGAACTCGGGAATCTTCCAATATGTGTCCCTCGCCTTTTTCGGCACCGACACTCTTACAGGCAACACCCAGCCCACGCGCATCGCTGGGAAGTCGGTCACACCGGCCTATTTCGCGGTGCTCGGCGTCGATGCGCAGTTGGGCCGCACCTTCGATCCGCACGACACTACACCCGGCTTCAACAACGAACTCGTCATCAGCGATGGGCTCTGGAAGCGCGCATTTGGCGGCGACCCGCAGATTCTCGGCAAGATTCTGCGCATTGACAACGATCCCGCTCGCGTTGTCGGCGTCATGCCCGCCGGCTTTCGCGACCAGGGCCAAACCCCCGAGGAGGTCGGTACCGAGTTGTGGGCGGCGGGCGGATTTGCCGACGACCCCGCTCCGCCGCCGATGCGCGGCACGCGTTTTCCCTTCGTCGCCATAGCGCGCCTTCAGCCTGGTCTTTCGCCTGCGGCGGCGCAGGCGCACCTCGATGCGCTGGTTGATTCGCTGAAAAAACAATATCCGGCGGATTATCCGCCGCAGGCCGCCTGGACTGTCCACCTCACTCCCCTCGCCGAGACTCTTGTCGGCAACGTTCGCCAATCGCTTATTTTGCTGTTCGGCGCGGTGGGCCTGGTCCTGCTGATCAGCTGCGTCAACGTCGCCAATCTGCTGCTTGCTCGCGCCAGCGCGCGAGGACACGAGATGGCGGTTCGCCAGGCGTTGGGAGCCGCAAGAATGCGCTTGGTTCGTCAGCTCTTCACCGAGAGCTTGCTACTCTTCGTGCTAGGCGGCATCACCGGTTTCGTGGTTCTCTTTTGCGCACAGAAATTTCTGCTGCAATTTGTTCCGGAAACCCTGCCACGCCTCAATGACATCTCCATCGGCTGGGGCGTGCTGGCGTTTGCCATCGTCGTCTCTGTCGTCGCCGGAACCATCTTCGGGCTTGCCCCGGCATGGCTCACGAGCCGCCTTTATTTGACGGCGACGCTCCGGCAGGAAGGTCGTGGCTCCAACGGTTCCCGCCGGCGCTCGCGCTTGCGCCATGTTCTGGTGATTGGCGAATTAGCCCTCTCGCTGGTGCTGATGATCGCCGCCGGCCTTCTGCTGCGTAGCTTCTATGACTTGTTCAATGTGCAACCCGGCTTCAATCCCACTCGAGTGATGGCAATCGAGACCTCGCTGCCGAATCCGAACGATCCCAATACCGACATTTACCGCACTGCCACGCAGGAAGGCGTGCTGCTGCGTGAAGTTCTGCGCCGCAACCGGACAATTCCAGGCGTCGAAGAAACCGCCGTCAGTGATCGGGCGGCCATTCCCCTTGGCCATGGCCAGAGCGATCGCAGGATGACTCCATTGATTCGCGAAGGCCTGGAAGCGCAAAGCAGCCAGCCTCCGCTGATCGATACACTGATCGTCTCGCCCGAATACTTCCACCTGCTGGACATGACTCTCTTGCGTGGACGCCTCTTTGTCGACCAGGACCTTGAAGATACGCCCTTGACCGCCGTCATCAACGAGGCCGCGGCCCGCACCTACTGGCCCAACGAGAATCCGGTCGGCAAGCGTGTCGATTTGGGGGACCATTCGGGCCGTGCCAAGCCGGACTGGACCACCATCGTCGGCGTCATTGCCGACGCACGCACAGAATCACTGGCGGATGCCAGCATTCCGCAGATGTACCTCGACATCTATCAGCGCCCCTTTAAGTTTCTTGCGTTGTATCTGCGCGGACAGGTCGATCCCGCCACCATCGCCGCGCAGGTGCGCGCACAAGTCCAGGCCGTCGATCCGAACCTTCCCGTCTTCCACGCGGAGACTTTGGACGACGTTCTCGCCTCTTCGCTTTCTGTGCGGCGGTTCTCCATGGAAATGGTGGCACTGTTTGCCGGCACAGCTCTGCTTCTCGCGGGCCTGGGAATCTATGGAACCATCTCCTATCTGGTGAATGAACAGAGACGCGAGATCGCCATTCGCCTCGCGTTGGGAGCGCAAAGGCGCGATATCCTCAGGATGGTTTTACACCAGGGCCTCACTCTGGCCGCCGCAGGCGCCGTACTCGGTCTGGCCGGTGCGCTCGTCGTCTCTCACCTGATGAGCGGTCTTCTGTTCGGTGTAGCGCCCACCGATCTGCTCACCTTTGCGGGCGTAACCCTTGTACTTACCACTGTCGCGCTCGCTGCTAGCTACATCCCGGCGCTGCGCGCCATGCGCCTCGATCCAAACACTATGCTTCACTCCGAATAACGCCGTGGCGCCACTCGAGTGCTCGGCCATGCCCACTCAAGATTCCTGTTGTTTTCCAAAAGGAAGCGTGGCATTGTTCGTGTTGGAAACCTAAAGGTGAGTCGGAAGCAGATGCGCAGGGAAATCGGCGATTGGGAACGGACGGCCCCAATCATCGAGCGCTCTTTCAATGTCAAAGCGGAGGAATTGCCGTGAAATTCTTGCGACGCTTCTTCATACGCCTTTCGAATTTCGCCGCCGGGCGCCGCGCCGACCAGCGCCTGCGCGAAGAGCTTGCTGAACATCTCACGTTCCAGACCGACGAGAATCTGCGCGCAGGCATGTCGCCCGCGGAAGCGCGGCGCCAGGCCGTGCTCAAGCTCGGCCCCGCAGAAGCGATACGCGAAGACCATCACGCCGAGCAGAGTCTGCCCTTCATCGAGAATCTGCTTTTCGATCTGAAGTACGCGGCCCGCATGCTGCGCAGATCTCCCGGATTTGCGTTCGTAGCGATCGCCACAATGGCGCTGGGCATCGGAGCCACCACCGCGATCTATAGCGTGATCGACGCCACGCTGCTTCACCCCTTGCCGTATCCAAACCCGAGCGAGCTGATTCACATCCAGGACAATCTTCCCGGCGTCGGCGCACAGGACGTCGGCGCCTCCGTCCCGGAGTGGAGAGACCTCCAGAGTTCCGGAATATTCCAGTCCGTAGCGATTGCCGGCCACGGCGCGGACGTGAACCTCACCGGCGGCTCACAGCCCGAGCGTCTCGGCTTCAAAGCTGTTACGCCGAATTACTTCGCGGTCCTCGGTGTAAACCCGCAGTTGGGCCGCACCTTCGATCCGCAAGATACCACTCCCGGCTACAACCTGGAGGTAGTGCTCAGCGACGGGCTTTGGAGGAGAGAGTTCGGCGCTGACCCGCGAATCATCGGCAAGGAAGTGCGCCTGGACAACGACATTTATCAGATCGTGGGCGTGATGCCGCGCGGTTTTCGCGATCAGGGCTCAACCAGCGCGGAACAGAATGTGGACTTGTGGTTGGGAGCGGGCTATACCGGCCTGCCCTTTAGGCCTCCGCAGCGCGATTTACGTTTGAATCGAGCGGTGATCGCGCGTTTGAAGCCCGGTCTCTCGGTTCCCGCCGCGCAGGCGCACCTCGATGCGCTGGTTGATTCGCTGACAAAACAATATCCGGCGGACTATCCGTCGCAGGAAGCGTGGACCGTGCGCCTGGTTCCACTCAGCGAAAGCGTCGTCCGCAGCGTTCGTCAATCTCTTATTCTGCTTTTCGGTGCGGTGGGATTGGTTCTGCTGATCAGTTGCGTCAACGTCGCCAATCTCCTGCTCGCCCGGGCCAGCGCGCGAGGCCGTGAGATCGCGGTTCGCCAGGCTCTGGGAGCGCAAAGACTGCGTCTCATCCGCCAATTCCTCGCCGAGAGTCTGTTGCTCTTTCTGCTGGGCGGCGTCGCCGGTTTTGCGATTCTCTTCTTCTCCAGGAAATTCCTGCTGCAATTGGTTCCGGAGAGTCTCCCGCACCTGAACGACATATCCATCAACTGGGGCGTGCTGCTGTTCGCTCTAGCCGTCTCTGTGGCAGCCGGAACTTTTTTTGGCCTTGCTCCCGCGTGGCTCATGAGCCGCTTCGATGTGAACGGCACGCTTCGGCAAGAAGGACGCGGCTCCAGCGCTTCACGCGATCGCTCGCGCGCCCGCCAAATTCTGGTGATCAGTGAGTTGGCGCTTTCGCTGGTATTAATGGTCGCCGCAGGTCTTCTGCTGCGAAGTTTTTGGGAGTTATTCATGGTGCAGCCCGGTTTCAATCCGGACCGCGTGATGTCCGTTCAAACCTGGCTGCCGGGACCCAACGATCCGAGCGCGGATAAATACCGATCTGCCGCACAGGAATCGGTCCTGCTCCGTGAAATTCTTCGCCGCGGCCGAACCTTGCCGGGCGTGGAAGAAGCGGCCGTCGGCGACTCATCCGCTCTTCCCCTGGGCCACAGCCAGTCCAACCAACTGCCGTTGGTCCGCGAAGGCATCGAGATGTCGGAAAGTCAGGCTCCTCTGATCGATAGTCCCATCGTTTCGCCCGAATACTTCCACCTGTTGAGCATCGCGCTATTGCGCGGACGCCTTTTCACCGACGAGGACGTTGCTGATACGCCACAGATTGCCGTCATCAATCAGGCCGCGGCGCGCACTTGGTGGCCCAATCAGGATCCAATTGGCAGACGCGTCCGTTTGCGCTTGGATGCCCGCGAGGTGCCAACCTCTGCTCAGCCGCCGTGGACCACCATCGTCGGCGTGATTGCAGACGCCCGCACCGAATCATTGGCCGACGCGGCAATTCCGCAGATCTACCGAAGCGTCTACCAGCATCCCGCCAAAAACCTGGCCATCATTCTTCGCGGCGCGCTCGATCCTAGCGCCATCTCCGTGCAGGCTCGCGCGCAGATCCAGGCCATCGATCCGGAACTTCCTGTGTTCCAGGCGGAAACGCTGAATGAAGTGCTCTCTACGTCGCTTTCTGTCAGGCGATTCTCGATGGAAATGGTCGCGTTTTTTGCGGCTACTGCCCTGCTGCTCGCCGGACTCGGAATCTACGGAACCATCTCCTATCTGGTGAATGAACAGAGACGCGAGATCGCCATTCGCCTCGCGCTGGGCGCGCAACGAGGCGATATCCTTAATATGGTCCTAAGTCGGGGACTCGGTCTGGCCGTGGCCGGAGCCGCAATCGGTCTGGCCGGTGCGCTCGTCGTCTCTCACCTGATGAGCGGTCTGCTGTTCGGTGTAGCACCCACCGACCTGCTCACCTTCGCAGGCGTCACCCTCGTACTTACCGCTGTCGCGCTCGCCGCTAGCTACATCCCGGCGCTGCGCGCCATGCGTCTCGATCCAAACACCATGCTCCACTCCGAATAATCTCGCGGCGCCGATCCCGAAATAGCGAGGTAGAGGTAGGAAGCTAGGATTCGAGCAGCGCCCGTAACTTATGAGCGTATCTGCGGCTCGACGTGACCACCGCTCCTCCAGCCAGTACGATGTCGTAAACCCCATCGAACATCGGACGAATCTCGCTAATGCAGGCACCGTTCACAATGGCCGACTTCCGCACGCGGATGAAGTGGTGTGGCGCGAGCTTCTCTTCCAGGTGCGCCATGGTTTCCCGCAACAGGTGACGGTCGCTGGCGGTGTGTATGCAGGCGTAGTTTCCCGTGGCTTCGATCCACAGCACGTTGGAAACGGGGACAAAGAAAATCCGCTTCTTGTCCTTCACCACAAAGCGTTCCAACGGGCGGAGACTTCGGAGGGATTGGAGCAGTGGTTCGAGACCTCGATTTGCT
>Ga0210391_10003160_pt1 | contig 13993 bp, 18 predicted proteins | sample IncBWC12OmetaG_FD_160573 | JGI IMG/M metagenome (GOLD analysis project Ga0210391, IMG submission 160573) | Forest soil microbial communities from Barre Woods Harvard Forest LTER site, Petersham, Massachusetts, United States - Inc-BW-C-12-O ... | reverse complement strand
ATGACGGCGCTGGCGGAAGTTTTGAACGGCTGGGCGAAGAAGCTGGCGGAGTAATCAAGGGCATCGCTTTCGGCCTTCTTTCTTTTGGTGCAACCGCCGGGCACGCGGCCGCTGAGATCGAGGAGGTGTTCGACTTCGCGTTCAATCACACGAAGGAGTTCGCGAAAACGACTTTCGCGGCAATCGGCGGATTCATCAAGGGCGGGACGGCTGGCGCGGCAATTGCTGCGTCTACCCAACTGACGTCGGCCACGGACAACGCCACAAAGGAGTTCGTCGCTCGTCTTGCCGCCATCGACAAAGATGCCGATGCCACGCAGCAGAAAATTTACGACGGCCTTTTCCCCTCTCCGGAAGAGGCCGCGCGCCGGCGAGCCGAGGCTCTCAAGAACCTGCGGACTGACAATCCCACGGAGGCGCCCGAAGTTACCGCGCCCGCCGCTCCGTCCGATGCTGCAGCTCGAGCGCAGCTCGCTCTTGACGAGAAGCGCGTCCAGGATGAGCTGGAGATCCACCGCGCCTACGCCGCGCAGACCGCCGAAGCCGACAAGGAAATGTACGACCAGGGCGAGATTTCGCTCGAGGAGTACTACGACCGCCGGAAGACGGCGATCACGGCCGACACCGCGGAGGAAGTCGCGATTCTCAGGCAGGGCGTGGTCCGGGCGCAGCAGGACGCGGATCGCGCGAAGGCCGCTGCGGCAGAGTCGCCGACGTCGAAAGACCAGGACAAACAGCACGCTGCTGAAATCCAGGCGCTGACGAAAGTCGAGGAGCTGCAAACAAAAATCACCGAGCTCGAGATTTCTTCGTCGACGAAAACCGAGGCGCTCGAGACTGAGAAGTTCGCGAAGCAACAGGCGAACCAAAAAACGCTGCTGGAGTTTCAGGAGAAACTTCTCATCGCGCAGGGCAAGCCCTACGATGCGGAAATCCTGAGGATCAAGGAAGAAGGGGCCGAACTCGCTCTCCAGCTGCAGAAAGTCGGAGGGAGCGCTGCGGACGCGGCGAAGATCACCAGCGCGGCGCTCGCGAATGCCGCGTTTGAAAAACAGCAAAAAGCGGAGCAGGACGCTCTGCAGGAGAATGCTGACAAACGGCAGCAGGTGGAAAATGAGGTTAAAACTGGCCAGCTGTTCGAAGCGCAGGGCGCCGCGAAGATCAGGGACATCGAGAAGGAACGTCTCGAAATCCTGAAGCAGATTGCTGCCGAACTCAGCGCCAAGGCGCAGGCTCCCGACGCAACGGACGAGGATCGGCGGAATGCCGCGAACGCCAACCAGGCGGTGAACAACCAAAACGCGGAGCTCGATGTCACAGGTCAGCACATCGCGCAGCTTAAACAGACGCTGCAGGGCTCGCTTACCGAAAGCTTCGTCAACTTCTTCGACACCGTCGGGCGCGGGAACGAGACGGTTGCCGAGTCGTTTGAACACCTGGCAGGCAGCGTCATCGCCTCGCTCGAAAAGCAGGCGACTCAGATGCTCGTCAATCTCGCGATCCAGAAGCTGCTGGGCGCCGCGTCGGGAGGAACAACCGGAGGCGGCGGTGGCGGAATTCTGAGCGGGCTGTTCGGCCTGGGCCATGCCGAAGGCGGACTCATCAAGGGTCCCGGCGGTCCGAAGGACGACAAAGTTCCGGCGATGCTCTCTCACGGCGAGTTCGTCGTAAAAGCTGACGCAGTGTCCGCGTTCGGCGCCCACAACCTCGAGGCGATCAACCGCGGCCTCACCGTCCCATCGATCTCGCAGCTCGCGCTTCCGAAATTCGCCGAGGGCGGTCTCGTCGGCGGAGTCGGGGGTGCCGGCGCATCCGGCAACATCAACCTGGGCATTGGTCTCGACAAGGGCCTAATTCTCCAGCATCTGTCGAGCAAGGACGCCGGCCGCATTGTTTTGCAGCACATCACGAATAATCCGAAAGCTGCGGGCAAAGCGCTCGCAAGGGCCCAGTGATGATCGAGTTTCGGCGCAGAACTCTTCTGGTGGGGGTCCTGGCGGCGCACACGGCGGCACAGGCGGGCGATCGGGGCGCATCTGGGCCTCACGGCGCGGCCAAGGTTTAGGTTTCCGTGCCCACCGTCGACGTCGGCAAAGTCGCCAACGCGCTCAATCTCACAGAGCAGCGGGTCCAGCAACTCGTGAAAGAGGGCATGCCGCGCGAGGCGCGCGGGCAGTACGACCCGGTCAAATGCCTCCTGTGGTATGTGCGATATCTCCAGAATGCATTGGAGAAAAAGTCCGTCCCGACCCTCGACGGCGGTTACCTCGGCGAACGCGAGGAGCGCGTAAGGCTGCTTCGCTCACAGGCCGATCTCAGCGAAATCGAGCTCTCGAAACAGCGCGGCCAGCTCGTGGCGATCCAGGACGTTGAGCACGCGATGACCGATTTGATTTTAACGACCAAGGCCCGCCTGATGGCCATCCCGTCGCGTCTTGCTCCAGATCTGCTCGGCGAGACCTCCCGCATCATGGTCCACGCGAAAATCGAGAGGGCCATCAAGGAAGCTCTCCTGGTGCTCGCTCGCGGTCCACAGAAAACGCACGCGAAATGACGCGGTAGGCGACCCTTTGGGCAGGGCGGGATGCCTCCGACCCAAATAAATCTAGAATTTCCTGTTTTTCTCCCTCGGTTGTGGTATAAAAGCAGGAAGTAGTTCAGAGGGAGCGAATGAAAACAACCATGTTTTCGAAGCCAGAGGAATCAAGAGACCGGCTCGCCGAGCTTGGCCTCGATGCAGTGATCTTCGCACAAGCGGTCCAGCGCGGGCAAGCGATTGCCGCCGGCTACACTCCAAACCATCCCGCGATCTGCCGCGGGATATCCCAGTGGGGCGAGGTCGTTGCTGCGATCCGGGACCAGCTCCTGCCGCGGGGATGGACGCGAATGGACGATGACAATTTTGCCCTCACCGTCAATCCCACCCGAACGATCGCGATATCCGTCTCGACCGGCGACGAGTTCACGGGGATCGCTGAGGCCACGCCGTCGACGAGTTCGACGAAAGGCCCGCGGACGGCGAGCGCTGTTGTCGTGAACGCGCTGCAACTCAGCCTCTTCGGAAACGTTCCGCTGAAGCCGGAGGAGCTGAAGAGTTCGAACGGCGTGATGACCTGGATTCTCTTGTTCCACCGCGACGTGCGCGCGCAGGAGACGCGCTGCGAGCTTTCGCGCCCTGTCAAGATGGATTCGGACGGCCACGTCGTCATCTGGGTCGAACGAATCATTTTCCCTGCACTCCCGTTCGGAACCGACGGAGTTCTCTCGCCGGCTGATGTGCCCCTGTCTCCTGAAATCGTTCCCGAGGTCAAGCGCAAACGTGCCTGAGTCGGCGATGTTTAATGCGAACCGCCTCGCGGTCGCGCGAAAGAGGCGAGGCCTGACCAAGACCGCGTTGGCGAAGCGAGCGAAAGTCGATCTGCGATCCGTCACCGCATACGAAGCCGGCGTCTACCCACCGAAGCTGGAGACCGCTGAAAGCTTGGCGGCGGCGACGAAGTTCCCCGTCGAGTTTTTGTACGGCGACGATCTCGACGAACCCCAACCAGACACCGCCAGTTTTCGTGCTCTGTCGAAAATGACGGCGACTCAGCGTGATATGGCGCTCAGCCAGGGCACGCTCGCGTTGCATCTGAGCAGCTGGCTGGAAACACGCTTCGAACTGCCCGAACCAGATCTCCCGGACCTCAGCCGGCAGGATTCGCCGGAAGCCGCCGCGGATGCGTTGCGCCGGCACTGGGAGATCGGAGAGCTGCCAGTCCGAAACATGATTCATCTGCTCGAAGCGAAGGGTGTCCGCATTTTTTCGCTGGCGATCAACGCGCGCGAGGTCGACGCCTTCTCTCTCTGGAAAGACGCAACGCCCTTTGTTTTTCTGAACGGAAATAAATCCTCAGAGCACAGCCGCTACGACGCGGCCCACGAACTAGGGCACCTGGTCCTGCATCGTCACGGCACGCCGCAAGGTCGAGACGCCGAACGGGAGGCTGATGCCTTCGCGGCCGCGTTTCTGATGCCGAGTGCCAGCGTGATTGCGCACGCCGTGCGAAACCCTTCACTCCCGATTCTGATCAAGCTGAAAGCGATCTGGACGGTCTCCGTCGTCGCGTTGAACCGTCGCCTCTTCGGTGTGGGGATGACCAGCGATTGGCAGTATCGGACGCTGTGCATCGAAATCGCCAAGCGCGGGTTCCGCACGCATGAACCTCGTGAGGCGCCTCGCGAGACGTCCCACATCCTGCCGTCTGTTTTCGGTCAGCTGCGCGAAGAAGGAATCAGTCGGGCGGAAGTGGCAAGAACACTGACGATTCCGCGCGCGGAGTTAGAACAGCTCATGTTCGGGCTCACGATGACGAGCGTCGAAGGCGGGCGCAAAAATATGGGGGTGCCGGCGGCGCCGGCAAAGCTGGAGCTGGTCAAGTAGTCCGTCGTTTGCTCGGAAGCCCGGTCAGCTCGCGCGCCAGTTCGAGCGCTTCCTCATCGTCGCCACTCAGGAGCGCTTCTTTCATCGCCACATGAATTTTTGAGCGCTCCCGCCCGATCTCCATCACGACGTCGAGCAAGCCGCTCGCCTGCAGCGCCGTCCCCACTGTTTGATCAGCTTCTGCCGCCATCGATAGCCTCCAACGGTGAAATTAGAAAAACGAGGCCTGGGGTGCGTCACTCGTCCAGCATCAGATGCATGCTCTCGGTCGACTTGAGCCAGACCCAGTGTTTTCCACGTTCGATGTCCGCTCCCCGCTGAAGTTTTTTCTCGATCTGCGAGCGCTTTTCATCGAAACGGTTCGTCAGCTTCCGCAGCTGGTTGCGAAGCTGCGCCATCTCGCACAGCTCGCGCTGCGTGATCAGAGGGCTGGACTTCTTTTGGGAATTGGCTAGATTTGAGAAAGCTCGCACGGCGGTCACCTCGCTGTGTTGAGTTAGGAGTTCGGGGATTCGCCGTCCCCGCGCTCCGAGTTTCCAGGCGGGACACCTTAAAACAACCTGTCACCTAAGTAAAGGCGCGAACCGATCCCGCTCCCCGCGAACGAGCGTTTGCTCGTGCGGCGCGTTCTTATAGAGTTCCGCTTTTCGATAAGAATCTCTAGTGAGTACACTCTAGGAAACGTGCTACGTCAGAAGCGGGGAGGGCTCGCCGGATGAGTCACCGAGCAGAGGACCGTTGGAACTCCAAATTCGCGCGCTTCGTCACGGATTATGGCCCCACCCGTCTGGCGAAACAGCTCGAGGTCCATCCCTCCGCGGTCTACCATTGGGTTCGAGGCGTGACCATTCCCAAGCCGGCGCACGCCGCGATCATCCAAAGGCTTGCAGTTGAAGAAGGGATTGCGTTGACGTTTGAGGAAATCTACGGGCATTCCCGCGACTGTCGGGCCGCCAATCCGGCGATCGCAGGCGCGATCGAACGTCAAAAAGCTCGCCGCATTCGAGACGCCGAGCTTTTCCTTCTCCGAAAACGCGCGGTCGAGAAGCTCTTTCTCCGCGCTCGCAAAGTGAACGGCGCGGTTGTGTCGGAGGGAGCCGGAGCGTGATTTTCCCCGCGTCGATGACCGATATGATCCTCGGCGGCTACGTGTTTCTGCAGACGAAAAAGTGTCGGGAGTGCGGCAACCTCGTCTACATGTTCCGAACGCCGCGGGCCCGCAAGGGTCCCTTCGTGAAAACTCCGCGAGGGCGTTTCGTGTCGCACTTTGCGGTTTGCACGGCCGCGCGGACCCGGCACGAGGAGTCCACCTGTGCCGGCCAGGGAGAACTCTTCCGCAGCGACGCCGGCTTTTCGCTCCGCCTCATGGCGTCGTAGGGGCTTCCCACACTGTGTCGATCAGACCGAGCAACACCGCATCCGCCGGCGTGATGTAGTTTTCTCCTTCCTGCAGCGCGCGGCACAACGCCCGAAAAAAAATGCGGAGCGGCCATCGCTCGAGCTCCTCGGCATCCGCACAGGCCATTTGAGGTTCTGCCTGGGCTGCGCACCATTCGAGAAGTCGTTCGTGGTCCCCGAAATACGCGTTCAGGAAATAAAAATGATCCGCGATCCTGCCGAGCCCGCCGTCCCAGGGCTCATCACCTTCCTCGGCGGTTTCCCATTCAAAATCCGCGCTCGCATAGATCATGAGCTTCCGGAGGTGCGTTCTGGTCACGGCGCGTCCTCTCCGGAGTCTCTTCCGGAACTGAAGAAACAGTCCGTCGTAGTCGCGAGAGAGAGGGACTGCCAAATCTATGACCCTTTGCCCGGCCGGCGACAATCGCCCGCGGAGAAGCGCGTGAAAACAATCCAGGTCCGCGAGCGTCGGATTGCCCGCTTCAGCGCGATGTCGAGCAAAAAGCGGGCTCAGGGCGGAGAAGATGAATTGCAGGCGCTGGAAGGAGTCGACCGCGAGGTGGGAGGCGCTTATTTCGTGATCGGTGTGCAGCGCCCGCCCCTCTCTTGCGACTTCGGCGGTGAGCTGCTTCCCAGACAGGGGCACCCGCCCGCCGTGGTACAGGAGAGCGGAATCGGGATGCGCGATGGCGAAATCGCCGGCGGAGAGAAGGTTCGCAGCGGCGCTCCACGCCTTAGGCGCAGCAACCGTGATGATCCTCGAAACACGCGCGTCGTCAGGAGTCGTGCGCCGCAGAGCCATCAGAATGCCGATTGCCACATTCGGCATTCCGCCGCTGCTGTTGATGAACACAGTGACTGGCTCACGGCTTCGGGCGGTGAGTTCGAGTATCTCGGGCCGGAGGCGCTCCAATAGCGCGTCCTCGATCCGCCCCTCGACCCAGATGGCCCGATTGGGATTTGGCGTGAAGTCGGCGTCACCATGCGCGCTCGCCATCAGTTTGAGCTCTACCTGGTGGAACGCGGCATTGTGATTGAGGCGCGTCGCCGCCTTCCACGAGGAATCGACTTTCCTTTGGACACGGGCACTTTGCCCAGGAGCATTTCGCCCACCGTTTCCCAGGACGGATCGATTTCGTGTCCCTTGATGTAAACCTTAAATGCGCGGTCGGTGGCGATCCCGAGCCGATGCGCAAGGACCGCCGCGTGGATGCGCTGCCCGATAGTTGGCTCCATTTTTGTCCTTTCACGTTTCGTCAAAAAGCCCTGCAAATCTGCAAATCATGGATTGGATACAGCCTCCAATCCAAAAGCCAAAAAAACGCTAAAATTCCACCTTTTCGACCGCGCGCTTCAAGTGATCCGGCGAGAGGTGCGCGTATCGCAGCGTCGTGGAATACGACTTGTGTCCCGCGAGATGCTGCACATCGAGCAGTGGCACGCCGGCGGCGACCAGGCGCGAACAAAACGTGTGGCGCAAATCGTGGTAGCGAAACTTTTCCTGCAGATCCGCTTTCTTCACGGCTCTCTCAAACCACAGCCGGCGGTCGCGCGCTCCGTCATTCCGCTCCGGTGTGACGTACTCGCCGCGCGCGCGCTTTTTCAGACGCGTCAAACACCGGCGAGCGGCTCGGCTGACCCTCACGTCCCGAGGACCAGTTTTTCCTTTGACGTGAAGGATTCCCTCCCGAACCTTCCAGTCCGACCACCGCGAATTGAACTGTTCACCCCGGCGCATGCCGGTGAGGATCGCGAGCTCCACCTCGAGCACTTTCTCGGGGCACTCCCGGCGAATCACTGCGAGAAGCCTGCTTTGCTCGTGGCGATCGAGAAAGCGCACTTTGATCCGCGACTCTTTCGACCACAGGATGCTCCCGCCGGCGAGCGGGTTCACATCGATCAATCGCTTTCGAACCGCGTTCTGGAAAATGGACGACAGCAGCGAATGAAACCGATTCACGGTGGCGCCCTTCAGCGGATCGTGCGCCTCATCGCCTCGAGCGAGGTCTTGGAGGAAATACTCGATTCGTCCTGGCGTCAGCTGACGAATCGTCAGGTGACCGATGGCCGGAAGAACTCGCCGCAGCCGCACTCTGTCTGTATAAATCGACGACGCCTCATTTCCGCGGAGCCGTTTTCCCTCGAGCGCAGACTCGACGAGGTCTCGAAACCGGAGCTCGCGCTTGGCGTCCTTTGGCGCGCGCCCTGTCCGCGGCGTGGCGCCGGCAGCGCTTTTGCTTTTGCGTTTGCCGCTCAGGTTTTCCACGTCTTCCCCGTCCTTTTTGGAAACTGGATCGGCTCCGAAATCCGCCGCTCCTTCAGCCTGCCCAGGAGTTCTCGCATGTCGCGACCGTAAATCGCTTCCTGTCGCGCGCCGCCCTCCGCGCGATCCGGAACCAGCGCCTTCAAGTACCCGCCGCGCTCCAGGACCAGCACCTTGAGGGTTCTCATTGTCTGCGTCCCCTGCCGCTTCGAACGTTTTTCTTCGGCCCTGATTTGAAAGTGCCGCTCAGTTTCCGAATCCGCTTCATCTGGGCTTCGGTCCAAAGCCGCACGGCCCTGTTCCGAAGAAGTCGAATGGGTGGAGCGGAGAGCTTCCGGGTTTTGACCCAATGCTGCAGAGTCGCGCGAGGGACGCCCGCGGCCTTCGCAACTTGGACCGTCGTGTAGACTCTCTGGCTCATCGCCCGGACCCCGGCTTGTGGAAGCGCAGCTTCCAGCGCTTTATTCCTTTGCGCATCCTGTCTTCTGCAGCGTCCGGATTCTCGGCGAAGTACGGGTCCCACTCTCTGGCGATTTCGCGAGGACTCGCGCCTTGTTCGTTGAGAGCTGCGGCGATTCGCCACAGCTCGTCCTTCCGCGGACGACCACCGCGGTTGCGAGGCTTCGAGGCTTGTTGCGCCTGGGCCAGCCGCGCGGCTCGAAATTCGTCCCACATGTTTTTCAGGGTCGACGTCCTGCGCGCGCGGATTGCCGGATCGGTGTTCATTTTCTTCACTTGAGCGCGCCTGCGGGCGAGCAACTTAGGGCGGGCTTCTGACTTCTTTTTCGCTGCGGCCATCCGATCGCGATACTCGGAATCTTTCCACTTTTCGTCAATCCCTGCTTTTCTGCGCGCGCTCACTTCCGGATCGGCTCTCAACTTCAGCATCCTTTCTCGCTGGTCCTCCCTCCGCTCGGAAGTCCATGACTTCTTTACTCCGGCGCCGATGCGTTTGCGTACCGCCTTTGGTTTTAGTGCCTTCTTCGCCGCGCTGCTCATGCGGTCGCGCACTTCCTTGGGCGCCTTCGCATTCTTTAGGCCCTCGCTCACTTTCAGCGCGTAGCCAGGATTTTTCCAACGCTTCTTGGACTCGGCGCTTCGGGCAGCCCTGTGCTTCGGCTTCGCCCACCATTTCCGTATGTTCCTTCGCCGCGCGAGTTCGCGGCGGCCCGGCTTCTTTTTGTTCATAGCACAGCCGACACTACCCGAATCTCGAACACGTGCCAACCCGGACAATACCTCCCGAAGGTTTTGTCCCCGGACAATACTCCCCGCAGGTTTTGTCCATCTTGACCCCCCTCGCGTTTCAAGCGACCGTTCACCCCGCACCATTTTTCCCGAGGAAATAAAGAGCTGATGAGTCTGCCGTTGGTGAGTTTGGAGAGTTTGCAGAGTTTGCTTGACCGGCCGATCGCCTTTCACCGGTGCTTTGTGCCGCTAACAGGCTCCGTTCAGTCCGCTCTGATGCTCAGCCAGGCCGTGTATTGGAGCCAGCGCACCCGGAAGGGGGATGGCTGGTTCTACAAATCGCAGAAAGAGTGGGAAGACGAGACCGGGCTGACGCGACGTGAGCAGGACTCCGCGCGCCGTTCGCTGAAGTCGACGGGGTTCTGGGAGGAGGACTTGAGAAAAGTGCCCGCCACGATGCACTTCAGGGTCTCTGTGGAAAAGCTCCTCTCCAGTTTGGCGGAAAGCGCCAAACTGGATTGGCGGAATCGGCCAAACTTGATTGGCGGAAAGCGCCAAACATTAAGTCTTTCAGAGACTACCTCAGAGACTACTTCAAAAAATCTACGGCCGCTGCCGCGGCCGAATTCCTCAACCTGTGGAAATGTGAGGCCGAAAACCACTGCGACCCCACAGCAGCGTCGCTTCGCGATCGTCGGACGCCTGACAAAAGCAGCGGGCGAAATCCTCGAAAGAAACCCCGATTGCCAGGTCGGTGACCTCGCTGAGCTGCTCAAGCAGTGGGCAGCCGACAACGATCTCGTGTACTTCGACGCGTGGCGTGGTTCATCAACGCCCATCCAGAAGGCCATCGACATCGCGCTCGAGCGGAGAAAAAAAACATGAACAACCCGACAGCCGAAGTCGATTTTCGGGAAGCGATGCGCATGTTGGACGTCCCCGAAGAAGTTCTCGGAAAGCTTTCTGAGGAAAGAAAACTGAAGTCGCGACCCGCTGACGGCACGATCTATTTTTTGCGCGAGCAAATCGAGCAGCTCGTCGACTTGCAGAGCCAGGAAGTTCGTTCGGTGGAGTTTTCTGCTGACGATCCGGGAGAAGCAAAAGCTCTATGAACGAAACCCGATATCCGCTGTGCTGGCCGGCCAATTGGAAACGAACGACCAGCCGCGCTAGTGCGCAGTTCGGAAAGACCGACGCCGGCGTGAACGACTACAAACGCAAAGCTCGACTTTCGATTCTCGACGCGATCGACCGCATCGCGGACGAACTCCGGCGGATGAGTGTCAAAGAGGAGGACGTCATCGTTTCGACAAACATCCCGTTGAATCTTTCCGGAACTCCGCGTGGTGATCGTGGCGAGCCATCCGATCCTGGTGCTGCAATCTACTGGAGTCACAAAGGAAAATCGCAGTGCATGGCCATCGATCGCTACACCCGCGTCGCCGACAATCTCGCTGCGATTGCCGCGACGCTCGAGGCGCTTCGTGCGATTGAACGGCACGGCGGAGGTTCGATTCTCGAGCGCGCGTTCATCGGATTCGCGGCGCTGCCGGCTTCAACCGGAAAGCCGTGGCGCGAAGTGCTTCGATTCACTGCCGGCCACAACTACTCGCGCGACGTGATCGAGGACCGCTTTAGGCGCCTCGCGCGTGAGCTTCATCCGGACAAAGCCGAAGGCGATCACGATTCGATGGTCGAACTCAATGCTGCTCGTGCCGCTGCTCTCGCGGAGCTAAACACATGAGAGTGCCTGGGCGCGCGCTGCGGTGTATGTGCCATGTCTTCAGCGGATTGGCGCGCCGCGCGTTGGTCGTAGGAGGGTGCCCACAGTCCATTTTCGCGTGCAGGGTCCTTCCCCGGGTGTGCCGGCGTCGTGGGTTACGGCGACCCGCGTGGGATGCCCTCGCACTGAAGTTTTTTGACGGACTTTGTTTTTGTTTTTCGATTCGGGAGGTTTGCTCGTGAAAGTTCAGCAGTCGATGCGCTGGGACAGGGATGCGGTGGCCATCTGCCGGCCACAGGCGCCGGCCGGCAACCATAAGGCCCGCAGGTGTGCGTCGCGGGCGCTCCTGGCCGAGAGTCCGAGGAGGACAAAGTGTTGAAAAAAATCCGGCTGACGCGATCCATCTTCGTTGACGGAGAGCCTCTCGAAAAAGGCTCGGTCCGCTATCTGGCGCAGCCGCTTGCGGACGACCTCGTCTCCCAGGGCTCGGCCGTTCACCTGAATTTTTTTGGAAGGTTTTTTTCACGGATTTTGTTTTTGTTTCGTAGGTCGGACGAAAAAAAGCGAGGAACTGAGCGATGGATCGAAGAACCGAAAAAGCAATCGAACTGGTCGAACGATCACAAACTCTCGAACTGAGGCTGGAGTTCGACACCGGAATCCTGGTGCTCGTGAAACCGAAAGGATCGAGCAACGGCGACTTCATCGCGGAGCTCGGCAAATATCTGCCCGACGTTCGCCGTCTCGTCGAACGGCGTGCGATGGCTGCGCGCGCGAACGAGTTTCTCGGCCGGCAGATTTGGTCTCAGGACGGTGAGGGTGTGCTCGCAAGCGCATCCGGCGATGGCGAGTTGTCAGTCACGATCCTCAGGGAAGGTTTTCAACATCCGCAGACGCTGACGGCAAAAGCCGAAGCTCTGCTGTTCGTCCTCGACGAAGAAGATTTTGCGAACGGTGCCTCGGCTCCTCACGATGACAAACCGAAACCGGAGCCCAGGGGAATTCTCGACCGCCTGCGAGGTTCGCGGAAGGAATCGCTGTAAAAAATGGCGGCCGCACCAAAACTCGTTTCGCCTCGGACCAAGCCGATAGATCCGCGGGTGAAGAGCTGGATCGACAACGTGATCGTCCCAACGTTGGTGCGGGAATTTCTTGCGTCACGAAAACAAAACGGCGACTCGCTGGACTCTGATGCGCCTATGCTACAGTGCTCCGACCGTAAGGCTTCACCCGAGGGGGGCCAGTGAGCCAGCTGCGGTGCGCCGCAATCTACGCCCGCGTCTCCACAGAGATGCAGAGCCGGGCGTCGCTCGATGACCAGATCCGGAAGTGCCGTCAGTACGCTGAAACTCACGGCCTGCGAATCCTTGACGCGCACATCTACCGCGAAGAAGCCCTCAGCGGAGTTGGTGCCGATCGTCCTGCCTTAAATCGAGTCCTCCAGCTCGCGCTTTCTGCCGCTCCACCGTTCACCGCAATTCTCGTCGACGACACCAGCCGCCTGTCGCGCACAACGGAGGACGCACTGACTATTTTTAAGCGTCTGAACTTCGCCGGCGTGCAGCTCATCGCGGTCAGCCAGGGGATCGACAGCGATCACGAACAATCCGAGATGCTCGTGACGATGCACGGGCTCATGGATTCGCAGTACGTGCGCGAGTTGGCGAAGAAAACCCACCGCGGCATGGAAGGCTTGGCGCTGCGCGGCCTGCATACGGGCGGCAGGATTTTCGGATACGACACGTTCTCCCTTGGTGAAGGTGCGGGAAAAAAGCTCATCGTGAATCCTTCCGAAGCCGCGATCGTGAAGCGAATCTTTGAACTGTCAGCGGGCGGCAATTCCCTCAAAGCCATCACCAGGACGCTGAACGCCGAGCGCGTTCCGTCTCCGCGTCCGCGCGAGGACCGGGTAGGCGGCGAATGGTGCCCCACGGCCATCCGCGAGATGCTGAAGAACGAGCTGTACATCGGCAACGTCGTGTGGAATCGCTCGAGGTTTGTGAAAGTGCCTGGGACCAACAAGCGCCGGCGCCGGCCGCGTCCCGAATCAGAATGGCTGCGCGCTTCCAATCCCGCGCTCGCCATTGTCCCTGCCGATCTCTGGAAAGCCGTGCGCGCACGGTTTGCCGCGCTCCCTGGGATTTGGGGTTATCCAGAAAACCGTGGCCTCGTCCCGCGCGCGATGACGAGTTCGTACCTGTTCAGCGGACTTTTGAAGTGTGGCGGGTGCGGAGCAAATCTGATCATCGCCACTGGCGGCGGAACGCATCGGCACAAAAAGTACGCGTGCTCGAGGCGCTTCAACCGCGGGGGCTGCGAAAACGATCTATACATTCGCCGCGACGATCTGGAAGATTTGTTGCTGGGCAAGCTTCAGAGTGAAATACTTCAGCCAGAGGTCGTCGACTACGCCGTCATGGAATTTCAGCGACAACTCGAAGCGGCGCTCGCGGGCTTGTCCGATGATCTCGCCGGAATGCGTCAGCGAAAGACTCGGCTAGAGGCGGAAGTGCGGCGCCTGGTCTCTGCGATCGCGGAGTCGGGACACTCCAAAATGCTGCTCGAGGAGATCGGGCGGAAGGAAGCCGAGCTCCAAGGAATCGCTGACCAGCTTTTGTCGGCCACGCCGGCATCGATCGAATCGCGCGTTGGTGAAATCCGTAGCTTCGTGGCAAGTGGCCTCAACGATTTGCGCGATCTGCTCCGCAAAGACACCGCTCTCGCCAGGACAGAACTTCTGAAGCACTCCAGCGAAATCACGATGACGCCGCATCGCGACCAGGCGCAGCGCTTCTACGTGGCTGAAGGAAATTGGGATTTGCTGGGGAATGGCTGGACCGAAGGCGCCAGCCGTTCAGCTGGCGGCTTCGGATGGTTGCGGGGGTTGGATTTGAACCAACGACCTCCGGGTTATGAGCCCGACGAGCTACCAGGCTGCTCCACCCCGCGTCTTAGATACTACGCGACTCGCCTTTCTTCTGCAACCGCGCCCGCGTCA
>Ga0210391_10003159_pt1 | contig 13996 bp, 13 predicted proteins | sample IncBWC12OmetaG_FD_160573 | JGI IMG/M metagenome (GOLD analysis project Ga0210391, IMG submission 160573) | Forest soil microbial communities from Barre Woods Harvard Forest LTER site, Petersham, Massachusetts, United States - Inc-BW-C-12-O ... | reverse complement strand
ATCAATGTGGACAAGGATAAGGTGTTGAAGCAGGGGGTTAATTTAACCGACGTTTACAACACCATCCAAGCCTACATGGGCGGCTTGTTTGTCAACTACTACAACGATTTCGGCCGTACCTGGCAGGTGTATGTAGAGGCCGAAGCGCCTTACCGGGCGACAACCAATGATCTCGGACAATTCTATGTCCGCAACGGCCAGGGACAGACGGTGCCTCTTACGGCGCTGGCAAACTTCGAGACCCGTTACGGTCCGGAGTTCACCATGCGCTACAACGAATACCGGTCCGCACAGATCAATGTTAGCGCGGCCCCCGGTTACAGCTCCGATCAGGCAACTGCAGCCCTGGAAGATGTTTTCAAGCAAACTATGCCCCGCGAAATGGGCTTCGACTACATCGGCATGTCCTACCAGGAGCAAAAGGCGCGTGAAGGAGTGCCGTCTTCGGTCATCTTCGGATTTTCGCTTCTGTTCGTTTTCCTAATTCTGGCAGCGCTCTATGAAAGCTGGACAGTGCCTTTCAGCGTGCTGCTCAGCACGCCAGTCGCAGTCTTCGGCGCTCTGGCTGCGCTCTGGCTGCGTCGCGTCGTACTCGGTCTTTACCTGCCACAGTACATGGTTCAAATCGAGAACGATGTCTACGCCCAGATCGGACTGGTAATGCTCATAGGGTTGGCCGCGAAAAACTCGATTCTAATCGTGGCCTTTGCCAAGGAGGACTACGAACGCGGTATGTCCATCGTCGATGCGGCACTTTCCGCGGCGAGGCTTCGCTTCCGGCCCCTGATGATGACTGCGCTCGCCTTTATTCTCGGCTGCGTTCCGCTCTGGACAGCTTCCGGAGCAGGCTCTGTAGCACGCCAAATTATGGGTACGGCGGTAATCGGAGGAATGATCGCGGAGACCTTCATCGGCAGATTCTTTGTTCCCGCGATTTTCTATGTGGTTGAGAAACTGTCCGGCGCTGATCGAAGAAAAGCGTTACCGTTCGCTCCCGCCGAAGCACCCGGTCAAGGGGATTGAATTATGAAGAAGGCTGCACTCTTAGCAGGAATCGTTACGGCGTTGGGCTTGATGACCGGCTGCCTGATGGGGCCGAAATACCAACGGCCTGCGGTGGATGTCCCGCAGGAATACCGTGCACCCGCTCCACAACAGGCCGCCCAAGCCTCTTCGCTGGGCAACGAGCAATGGTGGAACGTTTATCAGGATCCGGTGCTCACGCAGTTGATACACACCGCTATTGCGCAAAATTATGACGTGCGCATCGCCGCTGCCCGCGTGCTCGAGGCCCAGGCACAAGTCGGCATCACCCGCGCCAATCAACTGCCCTCCGCAAATGTTGGTGCCGATGTTTTCAGCCAGCAAAACGCCAAAGTTACGAAGCTCTTTCCCGCTTACCAGGTCAATGGCGGCGAACTGAATTTGTCGGTGATCTGGAATCTGGACTTCTGGGGAAAATATCGCCGACAAACCGAGGCGGCTCGCGCCCAGTTACTCGCAACCGAGTGGGGACAACGCGCGGTAATTTCCTCACTGGTTGCTAACGTCGCGACGGCCTATTTCCAGCTTCGCGCCCTTGATAGTCAACTCGAGATCTCGAAGAGCACACTGGGGTCGCGGCAGCAATCGCTGCAACTAACTCACACGCTTGAGAGCCATGGCGGCGCTTCCGGCCTCGACGTCAGTCAAGCCGAGCAACTCGTCTACACCGCGTCGGAAACGATTCCGGATTTCGAACGGCAAATTCAGCAGCAGGAAAACCTCCTTAGCATTCTACTTGGCGAAAATCCCGGAGCCATTCCTCGCGGTCGCCCTCTAACCGAACAGCCTGCACTGCAAAACGTACCTGCCGGATTGCCCTCGGAACTGCTGCAACGCCGGCCAGACGTCCGCCAAGCCGAAGAGAACGTGGTCGCAGCCAACGCGCAAATCGGCGTCGCCAAAGCCGCATTTTTTCCTAGCCTGTCCCTCACCGGCCTAGGAGGTCTGGAGAGCAATGCCCTGAACCAGTTCATAAGCAAGCCCGCCGAGACCTGGTACGGAGCCTTCAGCGTGAGTCAGCCTGTTTTTCAAGGCGGAGCTCTGCGCTCGGGACTGAGGCTCGCCCGTGCCAACTGGCAGGAATCCGTGCTCTCCTACGAGCAAACTGTTCAGAACGCACTCGAACAGGTTTCAAACTCACTCGTTGCCTCTCAAAAAAATCGTGAGTTCCGCGAGCAGCAGGAGTTGCTCACGGAAGCGGCGCGGCAGACCGACCAATTTTCCGAAGTGCTCTATAAGAACGGCGGGGCCAGTTACCTCCAGGTGCTGACCAGCGAAACGAATTACTTCTCAGCGGAACTCAACCTGGTGCAAGCTCAGTTCAATGAGCGTTTGGCGCTGGTTCAGCTTTACCAGGCGCTGGGAGGCGGGTGGCAACAATAGGAGAGGGACAAGAATGTTTAGGAGAATTCTGGTTGCGTACGACGGATCTCCTGAATCTGGACTTGCATTATGAGACGAATAACGTCTCTTTCGGTCCTCTTCGCCGCGCTCATCGAGTTCGCGATCGAGCATACAAGGTTCGACCTGTGGATCGCGACTGCGGCGATAGTGACGCTATCGTGGAATCTCGTGGGCCGAGCGCTACGCGCTCTATGCACTCGCGGAGCAACGATTCAATCGAAAAGATCCCACGGCGGCGTGGCTGGGCGCTTTTTCTAGATGGGTTCGACGGTCTGGACTAGTCTGCGCACGGCGGATACTTCTACCGCTTCATGACAAAACGTTAATCTCGAGCGGGTCAGCACATTTAATCTTGACTGCCGCGAATGCTCAGAGGAATTGTTGCAGCGCATCGGTGGTTTCCTTGGGACGCTCCTCAAGCACCCAGTGCCCGGTATCCTTAAGCACGACGACCGTTACGTCGGTCGCAACCAGCTTCCCTTGTTGTCCTAATGCTACTCCGAGCGACTTGTCGCCACCGATGGTTAATACGGGCATGGTCAGCTTTGTCTGAGAGAGTTGAGAGAAATCCTGGGCGGCTTGCAGGAACGAAACGAAGTAGGCCCATCCCGCATGCATGCGTCCAGGCCGCGAATAAGCCGCTATATAGGCTTCGCGGTCCGCGTCTGGGATTGAATGGGTCTTGTCGGCTGCCAGGTCATTCCAGAAATATGCGAAGTAGGTTCGTTCGCGACCTTGAACCAGGGCTTCCGGGGTGGGCCCGTTGAAGCGGAAATGCCATACGTTGGGGCTATTGTAAATGGCTTCCCAACCACTCACGCCGGGCAGAAAAGCATCCATCAGGACGAGTTTCGTCACTTCCGCTGGAAATTGCGCCGCGTAGGCATAGGCGACCATGAGGCCGATGTCGTGTCCCACGACTTCAGCTTTCTGCACGCCGAGAGACCTCGCGAGGTCATGAATTCGAATGGCCGAAGTCTTCATATCCAGACCGTCGGCCGGAATGTCTGAGTCTCCGATGCCGGGCAAGTCTGGAGCGATCACAGTGAAGCGCTCGGCGAGAACTGGAATGATTGGCTTCCACATCAGCGAGGTCTCGGCGTAGCCATGCAACAGGATTAGGGGCGTTCCGTGGCCGGCAGTCAAGTAGTGGAGGTTCATGCCATCGACTTTGGCAGTCCGCGACATAACAGTCGCGCCGCTATCCTGTGCGTACGCAGTTGAGAAGAAGTTGGTGGAGAGAACAAATGAGCTGAATAGAGCCAACCGTACAATGAGATTCAAGACGCGTTTCATGAACAGCTCCCGGCGAGAGGCAGGAAAGAGAACCTCTTCGATTTAGCCGCTTCGTGTTACGCGGCTTAGCATTACTGGATCAATCCATTAATGGTCTGATCAATAAAGATACACGCCGCGCGAAACTTCCGCGCGGCGCGTTCTTTAGTGCCGGGTTCAACGATGTTTGATGAATGCGCCGGTTTGAAGTTCGGACATTGCCTGGCGCAGCTGTTCTTGCGTGTTCATGACAATGGGTCCGTACCATGCAACCGGCTCTTCGATCGGTTTGCCAGATACCAGAAGGAAACGAATCCCTTCGTCTCCGGCTTGAACCGTGATCTCGTCGCCACGGTCGAACAGTACCAGGGAGCGATTGCCCACGTCGTAAACCGGGGATGCATCGGGGTTCTCGACGTGCTCGGTCAGAACGGCGCGAGGATCCGAGGCATCTCGAAAAGTTCCGGAACCGGCGAAGACGTAGGCAAACGCGTTACGCGTGGTCTCAACCTTCAGTTGCTTCCGCTGACCTGGGGCCACCGACACATCGAGGTAATTCGGATCAGCAGCCACGCCTTCCACCGGGCCCCGTTTGCCCCAGAACTCGCCGCAGATAACGCGCACGCGAGTTCCATCATCGTCGGTAACTTCAGGGATCGCGCCTGCAGGAATGTCCTGATAGCGCGGATCGGTCATCTTCAGCGATGACGGCAAGTTCGCCCACAATTGGAAGCCGTGCATGCGACCCTGCTTGTCGCCTTGAGGCATCTCCTGGTGCAGAATTCCGCTACCGGCGGTCATCCACTGCACGTCGCCAGCGGTCATTTTGCCTTTGTTGCCCAGGCTGTCGCCGTGCTCGACGGAGCCGGCAAGTACATAGGTGATGGTTTCAATCCCGCGGTGCGGATGCCAGGGAAATCCGGGCGCGTAGTCAGCTGGATTTTCGTTGCGGAAATCATCCAGCAACAAGAACGGATCGAAATCCTTCGTTTTGCCAAAACCAAATGCGCGCTGCAACTTTACACCTGCGCCCTCGATCGTTGGCTTCGGTTGAATAATCTGTTTTACCGGGCGGAGTGACATAACTCTCCTTCTTCTTTTGTACGCCCGTCGCACCATCTCTTTCCGTGCGGCGGATCGTTACGCTTTCACGAACTGGACATCGAGTGTGATGGTGACTTCCTCGCCGACGAGAAGGCCTCCGGTTTCCAGCGCGGAGTTCCAGGTCAGGCCGAAATCTTTACGGTTGATCTTTGTCGTCGCGGAGAGACCGATCCGAGTGCTGCCCCAGGGGTCTTTTGCGGGCGCGGTCGGGCCTTCAACGTTGAACGTGACGTTCCGAGTTACTCCGTGAATGGTCAAGTCGCCCACGACCGCCAGTTCACCGCCCGTGCCTTGGGCTATCCGCGTGGATTTGAACGAAAGTGTGGGAAACGTCTGCGCATCGAAGAAATCGGGGCTCTTGAGATGCGCGTCTCTCTGTTCGTCGCGAGTATTGATCGAATCCGCGTCGATCGAGGCTTCGACGTGCGAGTCGGTTAACGGACTTTCGTCCAGGGTCAGAACGCCCTTGAGCCGTGTGAACTGGCCCTTCACGTTGGAAATCATCATGTGCTTAACTTTGAACTCGGCCACTGAGTGGACGGGATCGATGTTCCAGGTGGTGGTTGCGGTTTGGGGTGTGGGCAATGCGCTCATATTAGTAGTTTCCTTTCTTCGTGGATTAGATGCGTTACACCAATAATCGTTGCAACAAGTAATAAACCGGATAAATCAAACCATTTGGATGCGCGCAACGCGTAAGAGTTCGGTCAAGGCGCGCAGTCGGCCTTGTCCCAAGTGGCCCAATTGTTTACGGTGGGCCGCCTGCACGGGTTCATCAAGCCGAGCCAGGAGTTTAAGTCCCTCCGGTGTGATCCGGGCCATCACCGTTCGTCGGTCTTTGGTTTCGCGGCAGCGCGAGATCAGTTCGCGCTTTTCCAGCCGATCAAGCAGGCGAGTGATATCGGGGTCGCGGGTAATCATTCGGCTGGCAACCTCGCCACAGGGAAGGCCCTCAGGCGCGCCGCGCAGGATTCGGAGCACGTTGTACTGCGTGGGCGAGACATCCTCGCTTCTGAGGACACGAACAAGTCCCCGCGACAGCATGTCTGTAGTGCGCAGAAGGTCCAGGAACGCAGCTTCCTCGGGACCGCCGACGCGTCTCCTGCCCGTAGCTGTACCGAGCGACTTTTTCATCAATAAATATTAGTCGTTTAAACGATAAGTGTCAAGACGAGTGTTGTGCACAATCGCGGACGCAGTCGTCTATGAAAGAAGCGGCAACCGAAAAACCAGAAAGGCGCCAAAGAAAGCCAACCATCAGGTTGAGCGGCGGGTCATTATCGAGGCGTCCATTGGGGATGGCCGGTGAAAAGACCATTCGCTACGCCGATCTGATACGCCAACACTACTCCAAAGGCCAAACTCACCAGACCCGAAGCCAGCCCGAGTTGCCGAGAAAAGTTCTTGTGCCTTTTCCCGAAGAAGTTGAACGCGGAGGCAATGCTCATGGTGATCAGCATCATCCCGCCAACGGTACCAGCTCCGAAAACGAGCAGGTAAGCGATCGCCCAGTGCGGATTCCGGATAGTCGTGAGAATCAACAGAGCTACCGCGGCGGAACCCGCGAGTCCATGAACGATGCCAACGACCAACGGACGCAGCTGCTGATAGAGACCGATCCTGCCAAATAATCGATCGAGCCAGGTCAACGGAGTCTGATAGTCGTGAGCATGCGTCTCCGGAGAGTGCCCATGGGCGTGGCTGTGTGTGTAATCCCCGTGGCTGTGAGAATGTTGATGAATGAAGTCCGGATTTTCCTGATACGGCTGAGAGATCGAACGCGAAGAGCGCACGAAGCTAGCAATATTCATCGCGCCCAGGACGATCAGCATCAATCCCACTGCCAGTTCCATGGACAGGCCGATTCTTGCAGGAATCACGACATCAAAGAGAATAACGACAGTACCGACGGCGAAGATCGTCAAAGTGTGGCCGATGCCCCAGAAAATGCCGGTCATCGCCGCTTTCAGAAGGTTGCGTTGGTGGCTCACGATGGTGGTTACTGCAATTACGTGATCGGGGTCAGTGGCGTGGCGCATCCCGAGAAAGAATCCTATCGCGATAATAGATAACAAAGTGATCATCGAGTGCGGTGTCCTGAGCTAGATTGCAACTGCCGCGCGCAAGTCGTCAAGGCGAGCTATCAGAAAATAAAATACTCGCCCATCCCATCTCCGGTTTCGGTGGTAGGCTGTTAACGTTTCTCAGCCGAAATGCGACGTCCGGGAACTTTTCACATGAACCAATTCGCAAAGCTGAACCAGCAGTACATCGGTGGAGTATGGCGTGAAGGGTCGAGCAAGAAAACGCTCTCCGACAAAAATCCTTACAACGGAAATGTGATCGCCGACTTCAAGCTGGCGAGCCTGTCGGATTTGGACGAGGCCTATCGCTCGGCGGCATCCGCGCAGAAGATCTGGGCCGAGGTCAATCCGTTTGAGAAACGGACGATTCTGGAAAAGGCGATCATCTGGATTGAACAGAACGAACCCGACATCACCGACATCATCATCGACGAATTGGGTGGCACTCATCTCAAGGCTTTCATTGAAATCATGCTGGTGAAAAGCTTTATCAAGGAAGCGTCCACCTATCCGCTGCGCATGACGGGGGAAATTCTTCCCTCGACAATAGAGGGCAAAGAAAACCGGCTCTACCGGATTCCGGCTGGCGTGGTCGGGGTGATCAGCCCCTTTAATTTCCCATTCAATCTAAGCATGCGGTCGGTTGCCCCGGCTCTGGCCTGTGGCAACGGCGTGGTACTGAAACCGCACGACGACACACCGATTACGGGAGGAACGCTGGTCGCCAAGATCTTTGAAGAAGCGGGAATCCCCAGGGGATTGTTGAACGTGATCGTGGCTGACATCGCCGAAATCGGCGACGCGTTCGTGGAGCATCCGATCCCGCGCATTATTTCTTTTACTGGTTCGGAGGCCGTGGGTCGCCACATTGGTGGTGTAGCCGGCAAGGGTTTGAAGAAAGCCATTCTCGAGCTAGGTGGGAACAGCGCTCTCATCGTGCTGGAGGACGCTGACCTGCAAACGGCGATCAACGCCGCTGTGTTCAGCCGCTTTGCTCATCAAGGACAGGTTTGCATGTGTGCCAACCGCATCCTGGTTCAGCGCAGTGTCTATAGCAAGTTCTTGGAGAGATTCGTAAACCAGGTTTCGAAACTCAAGGCGGGCGATCCTCGCGACCCGCAAACCGATCTTGGTCCACTTATCAACCGGCGGCAGGCCGAGACGTTTTCTAAACAAGTGCAGAAGGGAATGGACGAAGGTGCCCGAACCGTACTGCGCGGGGAGGTCGAAGGCAATGTCGCTTCGCCGACCGTCTTTGCCGATGTGAAACCTGATATGTGGATCGCACAAAACGAGATGTTTGGTCCCGCGGTTTGCGTCATGCCGTTTGACACGCCGGAAGATGCGATCCGAATCGCGAACGATAGCCCGTACGGATTAAGTGGGGCAATTCACACAAAAGATGTGGAATACGGAGCGGAACTCGCTAAGCAAATTGAGTCGGGGATGGTCCACGTAAACGATGGCACGATCAATGACGATCCTCACATTGCATTCGGCGGAGAAAAAGCGAGTGGCCTCGGCCGTCTCAATGGCAAGTGGGCGCTGGAAGAATTCACCACCTTGAAGTGGGTTTCCGTGCAACACAAGACGAGGCACTATCCGTTTGAAGTCGCGGTTCCGAAGGCGTCTTAGCAAGGTTTCGAAACGGTTTGACAGCGAGACATCGCCCTGTCGAACAATCACGCATACCGAAGCAAGTACTTCGCCAACTCAAGCCGCGCACTGACCCTTTACGAAGCTTTACTCCAGATTGACACACTCTTTACAAGACTCCCCGCAAGTTCAGCCGATGTTTCTCGTTCCTCTTAATGTGCGCGGCGATCAAGCTTGCGAAACAGAATGGGAGTCTTACGGTCATGATGAATCAGGGAAGAATATTCTATGTTGACGATAATCCCAAGGCGCGGCGACTTTTGACCAGCGTAATTACCAGCTGCGGCTTCGAAGTGGTCAGCGCGGGAGATCCGATCGAAGCCCTATCACGAATCAAGAGAAGTTCTTTCGATCTGGCATTGCTCGATTACCAGATGCCACATTTGACCGGCTCGCAGTTGGCAGAGAGAGTTAAAAGTTCAAAGCCCGATGTTCCTGTGGTGCTGATCTCCGGTTTTTCGGCTTTGCCGCCCTTTGAACTAATCTTCGTGGACGCTCACGTAGGCCGCGGAGCGACTTTGGATGAACTACTAGACACCATGCGCGACCTGATTCACTTGAAGTGTGCTGTTCCTTCGAGAGGCCTCATCCCGCCACCAAACGCGAGTTCCGTGGCAGAAACAGCAGCGCACTTTCTCTGAAAGTTCAAAAAATGGTCACATCCAAATTATTACCACTCCGCAACCGTATTGCCTGTCGCTGTCGTCCTCTGCGAATTGATATAGTCACCACCAAGGGCAATGTCGGTAAGACTCAATCGAAATTCACTCCCGCAATGGCGCCAGGACTTTCGCCTGACCCTTCGCCTTGCCCTGCCGCTCATCTTTGCCGAGGTTGGCTGGATGAGCATGGGCATCGTTGACACGGTCATGGTCGGACGGCTGCCCAACAGCGCCGTCGCGATCGGCGCCACAGGCCTCGGCCAGAGCCTCTACAACAGCGTCGCTATTTTCGGAGGAGGCCTGTTGCTTGGAATGGATACCTTTGTTGCCCATGCGTTCGGGCGGGAGGACTTAGACGATGCCAGACACTCTCTGCTAAACGGATTGGTGCTGGCTTTTGCGCTAACGCCAGTCCTGATGCTGGCGATTTCATTCTGGCCGGCACTGATGCAGCGCTTCGGAGTCAGCCCAGAGTTGGTGGAACCAATGCGTCCCTACCTGCGGGCGCTCAACTGGGGAACCTTGCCCCTGCTCGCCTACTTCGCCATGCGGAGGTATCTTCAAGCGATAAATGTGGCCCACCCTATCATGTTTGCCTTGATCTCCGCGAACGTCGTCAATGCGGTCGGAAATTGGCTTCTGATCTACGGGCACCTTGGGTTTCGCGCCATGGGCATTACCGGCTCGGGTTGGTCCACTTGCATGGCGCGTGCTTACATGGCGTGTTGTCTCGCAATTACGCTTTTATGGGTGGAATCGAAGCGCCTGCGACCGGGCTGGATGGGCACGCTCCGAATTGATGTCCGCAGAATGGCCGAGCTGCTAAAACTGGGAGCGCCGGCAGCAACTCAAATCCTTTGTGAAATCGGAGCATTCTCGGCCGCAACTGCATTGTGTGCCAAACTCGGGCCGGTTCCTTTGGCTGGCCATGAAATTGCCTTGAACTGCGCGGCGCTCACGTTTATGGTGCCGTTGGGAGTCAGTTCGGCTGCCGCTGTGCGAGTCGGACAACAGTTGGGACGGCGTGATCCTGAAGGAGCGCGGCGCGCAGGATGGTCCGCTATCCTTATTGGGGTCGGCTTCATGGCCTGTTCCGGATCGGTCTTCGTCTCGATGCCAACTTTGATCGCGCGCCTGTTCACTCCGGATCCATCTGTAATTCGACTGGGTGCACAGTTACTGCTGGTCGCAGCCGCATTCCAATTGTTCGATGGTCTGCAAACTGTCGCTACAGGAGCATTGCGCGGCGCTGCCGACACAAGAACGCCGATGCTCGCAAACTTCCTCGCCTATTGGCTGGTGGGCCTTCCTGTGGGATACGTCTTGTGTTTCCGATTAGGATGGGGCGCGCTGGGAATCTGGATCGGCCTGTGCGGCGGCTTAATGATGATTGGGTCGGCGCTCCTGATCACGTGGCACAAGAAAAAGCTTGGTCAATTTTCTTAACGGGCGTCATCTCGGCAGACCGACCGAGCCTTGCCAGGAGCCCACCGCCTGCGTATCATGCAACCGTTATGACAACTGAAAATGTCGCTCTCCCAAGTAGTCTTCGCCAAAAGGCCCAACTGATGTCCGCCGCCGAAATGGATCGTATTCTGGTTCGCCTTGCTTACCAGATCGTGGAAGAGAACGGTACGGACAATTTAGGGCTGATCGGCATCCGCCGTCGTGGGGTTCCGTTTGCAGAACGGCTGAGTAAGTCGATCGGACATATTGAAAATGTCCGTGTTCCCGTAGGCACATTGGACATTACTTTTTATCGCGACGATCTTTCCACCGTCGGACCCAAACCCGTAGTGCACGAATCGGAAATCGGTTTCGCAATTCAGGACAAGAATATTGTCTTGGTGGACGATGTGCTCTTTACCGGACGTACCATCCGCGCGGCGATGGATGCTCTTTTTTCACAAGGTCGTCCCCGCCGCGTGCAACTCTGCGTGCTGATTGACCGCGGCCATCGTGAGTTACCGATCGAAGCCGCCTTCGTGGGCCGTACCGTTCAAACTACGATGAATGAAGTGATAGAGGTGAAATTGAAAGAGATCGATGGCATAGAAAAAGTCCTTCTTATGGAGAAGTAGAGTCCAGACACACGTGGGGACGGCCGCCTTGGCTGTCCCGCCGAGCAAGCTCGGCGAATCTGTCCAGCCCTGACTGATCGTCCTAAAAACCAGACTCTTACGTATCGAAAACCATAGCGCAAAGCTACGTCGAGGTTTAGAATCAACCGCGATTTCCTCTGCGCGAATGAACTCACCGAAAAAAAATGTTTCCAGCAACCAGAACCAGCGCCTTCTTCAAGCAGCGCGGAAGGCCATGAAGCAGGCCTACGCTCCATACTCTCAATTCAAAGTTGGCGCCGCCATGCTGACCTCGAAGGGGAAAGTTTTCACGGGCTGCAATGTTGAGAATGCGTCCTACGGATTGTCGAACTGTGCCGAGCGTACTGCGATCTTCGCCGCCGTTGCTCAATCGGGCCCTGGACTCGACATTCGTGCCATCGCGGTAGTGAATGATCAGGGAGTGCCGTGCTCTCCATGCGGAGCCTGCCGCCAGGTGATTTACGAGTTCGGTCCCGACGCAACCGTCTATTTCCAAAGCTCGAACGGTTGGAAGGAAAGCCACATCACGCAACTGCTGCCGGAAGGGTTCCGCCTCAAGTGACCCAACCGACGGAAAGCCAAACGGTTCGTGCTATCGATGTCATCCGCAAGAAGCGCGACGGGCAAGAACTGTCCCGTGCCGAGATCGAATATCTGGTTAGCGCTTATACAAACGGCCAGATTCCCGATTATCAAGTTTCTGCCTGGCTCATGGCTGTGATCCTTCGCGGACTCAGCCGCGCCGAAACATCCGCGCTGACCGACGCCATGCTCCACACGGGCGACGTGCTGGATCTCTCCGAGTTCACCGCAAGAAAAGTAGACAAGCATTCTACTGGAGGCGTTGGCGACAAGACGTCACTCGTATTAGCGCCGCTGGTGGCGGCGGGCGGTTTGATTGTCCCCATGATCAGTGGCCGAGGACTCGGCCATACTGGCGGCACTCTAGACAAACTGGAGTCCATCCCCGGCTTCAATGTAAATCTGTCAATCCCCGAATTCCGCCGCGCCCTCCATGCCTGCGGCTGCGCCATGATCGGCCAGACCTCCGAGATCGCTCCTGCTGACCGAAAGCTCTACGCGCTGCGCGACGTTACGGGAACGGTCGAGAGCCCCTATCTGATTTGCGCATCCATCATGAGCAAAAAGTTGGCCGAGGGAATCGATGCCCTGGTTCTCGACGTGAAGACCGGCTGCGGAGCGTTCATGAAGAAGGACGAAGACGCCGAATTTTTGGCCTCGTTAATGGTGGAAACCGGAGAACGCATGGGGAAGTCGGTGATCGCATTGATCACGAACATGGATCAGCCCCTGGGATTTTGTGTGGGAAATTCGCTGGAAGTAGCCGAGGTCATCGAAGTTCTACGTGGGCGAGGACCGGAAGACCTCAGAGAATTGTGCCTTGAGCTCGCCTCGCGGATGTTTCAACTAGGTGGAACCGCGGACACTGTAGTTCAAGGCAAGACGCAAGCGGAGCAGTTGATCGCATCGGGAAAAGCGTTGGAAGTTTTCCGCCAGATGGTGACGCTGCAAGGTGGAGACGCACGGGTGATCGACGATCCCAGCCACTTGCCTCGAGCGAAATATACACAAGACGTATGCAGCCCGAAGAGCGGGTACGTGGCTTCGATGGATTGCGAAGCGGTGGGCCACGCCTGTGTCGTTCTTGGCGGTGGGCGCGAGAAGAAGGAAGATTCGATCGATTCGGCAGTCGGAATCGTCCTGCATCGCAAGCTGGGAGATTCAGTGACCGCCGGGGAGCCGGTCTGCACGGTGCATTTTAATTCCGAGAGTCGGGCCGCCCGAGCAATTGAATTGCTGCTCAAAAGCTATCGGATCGCAGATACTCCCATCGAACACAAGAAAAAACTTGTTCACCGCGTGATTCGAGGATCGGGGATTTAAAACATGGGGCGATTCACCGGAATTCTAGGCCTGCTGACGATGCTGAGCCTGGCCTATATTTTCTCCACCAACCGGCGCGCCATCCGCGGCAAAACGGTGGCCTGGGGGCTGGGCTTACAATTCGCTTTCGCCGTGTTCGTCCTGCGAATGGAGCTGGGCCGGCGCATCTTTCAGTATGCCGGCGATGCGGTGAATAAGCTGCTGAGCTACGCCTTCGTCGGTTCCCAGTTTGTTTTCGGAGACCTAGGCAAGCAGGGCTCCCATCTCGGTTTCTATTTCGCCTTTCAAGTTTTACCGACTGTCATCTTCATCGCGGCATTTTTCTCAATTCTGTACCACTACGGAGTTATGCAATTCATCATTAAGCAAGCAGCACGCGTGATGACCCGGTTCATGGGCGCTAGTGGCGCCGAGTCCTTGAATGTGGCCGCCAGCATTTTCATGGGACAGACGGAAGCGCCGCTGACCATACGCCCGTTCTTGCCCGATCTCACTCGCTCCGAACTGATGACCGTGATGACCAGCGGGATGGCCCATGTTTCCGGCGGAATCATGGCTGCCTATATCGCTTTTGGAATCGAGCCCAAACATCTTTTGAGCGCCGTAATTATGACTGCGCCGGGTACAATTCTAATTTCAAAGATGCTGGTACCCGAGACTGAGGAACCCAAAACTGCCGGCCGCGTAGTAATGAGCGAAGAGGAAGTCGAAGCCGAGAAGCAGGAGAACGTGCTGGGCGCGGTAGCTCGCGGCACAACCG
>Ga0210391_10003156_pt1 | contig 14002 bp, 11 predicted proteins | sample IncBWC12OmetaG_FD_160573 | JGI IMG/M metagenome (GOLD analysis project Ga0210391, IMG submission 160573) | Forest soil microbial communities from Barre Woods Harvard Forest LTER site, Petersham, Massachusetts, United States - Inc-BW-C-12-O ... | reverse complement strand
CGCGCGCAAAGTCGCGTGCTCGGGAGCAACTCCCGTGGGTGCGACGAATTGCCTTAACTTCGGAAATCCTGAGAAGCCGCACATCATGTGGCAGTTTTCGCAAACCATTGATGGCATCACGAAAGCTTGTGAGGAGCTGGAGATTCCGATCACCGGCGGCAATGTCAGCTTCTATAACGAAACTCTGGGCGAAGGCATTTATCCAACGCCAGTGCTGGGCGTGGTGGGCACGCTCGAGGATGTGCACAAAACCGCGAAGATGCATTTCGCTTCGCCGGGACGGGCGATTGTGCTGTTGCGCGCGGGCGAAGAGGCCGATATTGCCGATGTGGAGAGTGAGTTCGGATCGTCGGAATATGCAAAAGAGATTCTCGGCGCGCTGTGGGGATATCCTCCGGAACTCGACCTGGAGAAAGAAGTTGCCCTGCAAAAGGCTGTAATCGAAGTGATTCAACAGAGTCTGGTGGATTCGGCGCACGATTGTTCGGAGGGTGGAGTCGCAGTCGCGCTGGCGGAGAAGGCGTTTGCAAAAGGGGTTGGAGCGCGGGTGAATCTGGCGTCGAATGGGCTTCCGGCGGAGTTTGTACTTTTTGGTGAAGATGCAAGCCGCATCGTGGTCTCTTGCGACCCGGGGAACGTCGCGCGAATCAAACAGGCAGCGGCGAAGCATGGAATCGTTGCGGACGTGTTGGGGGAGACGATTCCGGAGCGGTTGGAGATTTCGTTGGACGGGCGGGTTGTGGTGTCGGCGGCGGTTTCGGAGTTGAACCGCGTTTACGAAGGTGCGCTGGAGTCTAGTTTGCGGACTGATTCGGAGTTGATGTCAGCGGACTAAAAGCTGCGTCGCTTCGCGACGCGGACAGCCGAGGGCGGCTGTCCCTACATGGATTGTGGTGGGCTAATTGTTAGGGGCTAAATGCTGAGAGCCGACAAATTTCATGATGAGTGCGGGGTGGTGGCGATTTTTGCTCATCCTGAAGCGGAGAAGCTCGCTTATCTGGGTCTGCATGCGCTGCAGCATCGCGGACAGGAGTCGGCGGGGATTGTTACCTCCGATGGCCTGACTTCGCGCGTACACAAGGCGATGGGCACGGTGGCTGACATTTTCACCGAAGAGGTGCTCTCGAAGATTCGCGGCACGCTCGCGATCGGGCACACGCGCTATTCGACTGCGGGCGACTCGGCGCTGCTGAATGCGCAGCCGATTCTGGTGCAATCGAATAAGGGATCGATTGGCGTGGCGCACAACGGCAACCTGGTGAATGCGCAGGAGGTTCGCGGCCGGCTGGAGCGCCAGGGATCGATTTTCCAGACGAACAGCGATACCGAAGTGATCGTGCACCTGATCGCGCTTTCGCGGGAGCAGACGCTGCCGGAGGCGATTGCGGATGCACTGCGGCGAGTGGAGGGCGCGTTCTCACTGGTGGTGATGAGCCCGGACCGCATCATCGCAGCGCGCGACCCGCGCGGCTTCCGGCCTTTGGCGATGGGACGCATTCCGGCGCTGGAAGGACAGAAGAGCGACACAATTGTCTTTGCCTCCGAAACCTGTGCTTTCGATCTGATTGGAGCGACTTACGAGCGCGACGTAAAGCCGGGCGAATTGATCGTGGTAGGCCCGGAAGGAATTACTTCGCGCTTTTATTCGACGGCTGCGACGCAGTCGAGTTGCATTTTCGAGCACGTCTACTTTTCGCGGCCCGACAGCATTGTTTTTGGGCGCGCGGTGCAGACCAGCCGTGAAGAACTCGGCCGGCAATTGGCGCGCGAAGCGCCGGTGGAAGCCGATCTGGTGGTGCCAGTTCCGGATTCAGGGGTGACGGCGGCCGTAGGTTATGCGGCGGAGAGCGGGATTCCATTTCGCTTTGGGCTGATTCGCAATCACTACGTGGGGCGCACGTTCATCGAGCCGAGCCAAAGCGTTCGCGACTTTGGAGTGAAGTTGAAGCTGAATCCGGTGCGCTCGCTTCTGGAAGGCAAGCGTGTCGTGCTGATCGACGATTCGATCGTGCGCGGCACCACCAGCCGGAAAATCGTGCGCATGATTCGCAGCGCGGGTGCGAAAGAAGTGCACATGCGCGTTTCGTGCCCACCCACGATTTCGCCTTGCTACTATGGCGTGGACACGCCGTCGAAAAATCAGCTGATCGGCGCCAATAAATCGGTCGACGAGATTCGCCAATATATTCGTGCCGATTCGCTGGCTTACCTTTCGCTCGAAGGGCTGAAGAAAGCTTGCGGCGAGGGCGAGAAGACTTCCTATTGCTCGGCGTGCTATACCGGCAAATATCCCACCAACATTGTGGATGTGGATGAGATTTTGCCAGCAAGCGTTCCGCGCTAGTTCTTGCGCGCCTGCGCCACGCGCGGAATCGATTGCAGGTCCGGCCTGATCTGAACATCTTTCCAATCGGCAAGCAGCAGTTTTACCTCTCCCGCGATCGTTCCGCTGATTTCCATCACCAGCCAGCCGCCGGGTTTGAGCGCGGTGTGCGCTTGCGGGATGAGGCGCGCGATTATCTCGGTTCCGGTGCGGCCGGCAAAGACTGCATTGCGCGGCTCGAATTTTCGGACTTCGAGCTGGACCTGATCTTCCTCCGATTCGCCTACGTAGGGAGGGTTGGAGACGATGAAGTCGAAATAGTTGTCCTCGAATTGGGTTAACAAGTCGGCCTGGTGGAAGTGAATCCGCGAATCGAGTTGATGGCGGGAGGCGTTGGCGCGCGCGACTTCGAGTGCGGCCGGAGAGATGTCAGTGGTGTGGACTTCGGCTTGCGGCAGTTCTTTGGCCAGGGCTAGGGCGATGCAGCCGGAGCCGGTGCCGACGTCGGCGATGTGGAGCGGGCTGGCGGGCGTGAGCTTGCCCTGAGCTTGCCGAAGGGGCGCCCGCCCTACGCGATCCAGCACGGTCTCGATCACATGCTCCGTCTCGGGGCGCGGAATCAGAACGGCGGGCGAAACGATTAAATCCATGCCCCAGAATTCCTGGTGGCCGGTGATGTACTGCGCGGGCACGCCGCGAGCACGCTCGGCGAGGGCGGCATCGTAGCGGCTCTGTTCATCGGCACCGAGTTCGCGCTCGGGATGGGCGTAGAGGTAGGCGCGGTCGCAGCCGAGAGTGAACATCAGGAGCAGTTCGGCGTTCATGCGCGGGGAGGGAACGTTGTCCGCCGTGAGGCGCGCGACGGCGGCGGTAAGGGCTTGCTTCAGTTGCACAAGATCATTTCACCACAGAGACACAGAAACACAGAGAAAACCAAACAAAAGAAAATCATCTGGGGCTTTCTGCCTGGTTCCTTAGTTCGTAACCCAGATAGATCATCTGGCCGATGTGGTGCTGCATGTGGGCGGCGCATTGCACGACCATTTCAAGAGGATTCTTGGCGTCGGTTCCGGTCCCGGAATATTCTACCGACCAATCGTCGGACGATTGTGCACGGACGGCAGCGACAACCATGTGCACGGCATCGTCCAAACGTTTCAGAGCTTCGTCCTTCGACGGTGGATTCGGGTCGTTGAATTCGCGCGGGCGGTCGCGAACGTACCCAGTTTTCGCCATCTGTGCGCCGATGTAATAGTTCAAGTTGCCGGTTAGGTGCAAGACGAGGTGGCCGAAGCTGTTGCCGTAGGGGTAGGGCTTCTGCCAGAACTGAGAATTGGTGAGAGGAGCGGCTAGTTCGCGGACTCGGGCGGCGTTCGCGGTGAAGCGGTCGATCAAAACCGAAGTAAGTGTTGAAGGTAGGCCTGTCATAGCATTCTCTTTGGAAGGCACTTGTTCCGTGACTTCCCTCTTAAACGACGGTGGCGGCCTCCTGTTTTAACTTCTCAGCCTGGTAATGCGTGGTCAGAGCTTCGATCAGCGGCTGGAGTTTGCCGTCCATTACTTGCTCGAGTTGGTGGATGGTGAAGCCGATGCGGTGATCGGTGAGGCGGTTCTGCGGAAAGTTGTAGGTGCGGATCTTCTCGCTGCGGTCGCCGGAGCCAACCATGGCCTTGCGCTCTTTGGCCAGAGCTTGTTGCTGTTTTTCCATCTCGATCTCGTAAAGACGGGAGCGCAGCACGCGCATGCCTTTCTCGCGATTCTTGATTTGCGATTTCTCGTCCTGGCAACTGACGACCGTGTTTGTAGGAATGTGCGTGATGCGGACGGCGGAGTACGTCGTATTCACCGACTGACCACCGGGGCCGGAGGAACAGAAGGTGTCGATGCGCAGGTCTTTGGCCTCGATTTTTATGTCGACGTCTTCTGCTTCTGGCAGGACCGCGACAGTGACCGCTGAGGTATGCACGCGTCCCTGCTGCTCGGTCGCGGGAACGCGCTGCACACGGTGAACGCCGCTTTCATATTTGAGCTGCGAAAAGACGCGGTTCCCTTCGATGATGGCGATCACTTCTTTGAGACCACCTGCCGATGACTCCGAGGATGACAGTACCTCTACTTTCCAACGCTGAGATTCGGCGTAGCGCGTGTACATGCGGAAGATTTCGGCGGCGAACAGCGTGGCCTCGTCTCCGCCGGTTCCGGCGCGGATTTCGAGGATGATGTTTTTTTCGTCGTTGGGATCTTTGGGCAGCAAGAGGACCTTCAACTCTTCTTCGATAGCGGCGACGCGCGGCTCGAGTTTATTGAGTTCTTCCTGAGCGTAAGCGCGCATCTCGGGATCTTTTTCCTCCGCGAGCATGGCTTTACTTTCGGAGATGCCGCGGGTGAGGTCTTTGTATTCACGATATTTTTCGACGATGGGCGCAATTTCGCTGTGCGCTTTGGCGGTCTTCTGGTACCTAGAGGAGTCATTGACAATATCGGGCGAAGCTAGCGCCTGGGTTAACTCTTCGTAACGACTTTCGATTTGATTCAGACGTTCAAACATTGAGATCAGTTTCCAGTCGCACTTCTAATTGTATTCGCGTCAAGATGTCCGAGATATTTGCGTGCTTGATTATCGTACACCGTCATCAACGGCTCACCTCGGGCGCTAAAGCGCGATATCCATGCCACCTAACGGCACGACTGAAGTCGTGCCCTTCCCGGGCTTTTTCTTAAGAACTCTATTTTGAAGAGGATTTCGCGGCGGGACCGCTAGGCAATCACCAATTCGCCGCCGCGTTCTTTTTCAAGGTCCATGGCTTGGTCGAGGGCTGTGATGGCGCATTGGGCCATCTCATCGGACGGAGGCTGGGTGGTGATGCGTTGCAGCCAGAGGCCGGGGGCGGTCATCAGGGCGAAAAGAGAGCCGCGATGTTTGGCGGCGAAGCGGATCACTTCATAAGACACGCCAGCGATTACCGGGAGCAGCACGATGCGCGAGGCGAAACGTGCCCAGAACGTGGTGTAGGGAATCAGCATGTAGAAGCCGATCGAGATCAGCATCACGGTCATCAGGAAGCTGGTGCCGCAGCGCGGGTGATACGTGGAATATTTCTGCACTGCGCTGGTCGAGAGCGGATCGCCATTCTCGAAGGCGAATACGGTTTTGTGCTCGGCGCCGTGATATTGATAGACACGGCGAATGTCGGGGAATAACGACACTCCCCAGATGAATAACAGGAAGAGAATCAGGCGCACTGCGCCATCAACCAGGTTAAATACAATCTGGCCACCGAGGGCGGGATTGAACTTTTTCAGCTCCGTGGCTGCCAGCAGTGGCAGGTATTTGTACATGAAGATGAAGAATGCGAGGGAGAGGATTACGTTTCCGGCGGCCAGCCATCCGCTGATGGTTGCGGCTTTTTCGCGGGATTTGGAGTTGGGTGAGGCTAGGGTGGCTATGCTCGTGGAAGATTCCGCCTCGCTTCGCTTCGGCGGCACGGGCGAGGCGCCCGTGGCCACATGGTTCTTCTCTGAGTCGGCCCTCTCAGTGGACTCGTCGCTTTGCATTACATCTTCGATCGCGACGTTGGCGGAGAAACGCAGGGCGCGGTAACCGAGGGACATGGCATAACCGAGCGTCATCACACCGCGGACGATGGGCCAGGCCATCCATTTGTGCTTTTCCGAGGGACGATCAAGGGGTTCGCTCATGGTGACTACTTCACCAGAGGGCTTGCGGCAGGCGATGGCCCAAGCGTGTGGGGAACGCATCATTACACCCTCGAGCACAGCTTGCCCGCCGACCAGGGTTTCTTCGCCACTTTCGAGCGCGGGCAGAAGCTGGACGGCGATGAGAAAACGCACGAAATTTCGCAGAGAACGCACGATGGTTAGATGCTCCCGGCGCGGAAACGCACCAAACACTAGGGTACCACAGCGATGGCCACGCTCCTACGGTGGGCGGAATGGGGTAGTGGGTCAGTCTGATTTCCACAGGGTTCAATAAGACTTTGCATTCAACCATTCCCATGCCTCGGGCGGAAGCCATCCTTGATAGTCTTTTTGAAGCTTGATAACGAGCAGGTGATCTGTTCTAAGCATGTGTGGATAGAGAAGTTTTGCGTATTCATCCGCAGAATGGTTGGTACTTACTATCCATGTGTGCTCCATGAAATGCCACCATTCCGCGCAATTGCCTTTGAGCGCTGCATAAAACGGCGCATAGTTGTGCGTGGTGCTTTTTAGTTCTTGATTGATTAGTAATAGGCTCACTGTGGGTCTTCACCACCTGCCAGCTGGCGTGGATTTCGCGTCGAACCAAGTTCCTGAAGTTCATCGGGAGTGAAAGTTCGCTTGTCTGTTCCGAGTATAATTTTTCTCTCTGCTCGGTGACTGGATTCTCCGTACAGCAAATGATGGGGATTGAACCAAGCGAATATTCCTACTGAGACAAACATCCCGCCGAAAATCCAAGTAACGAGTTTAACAAGGTAAAGTTTTAGATCACTTGGGACTGGAGCATACAGAATCAGGCCCCAAGCGCCCGTCAGCCAAGGCAATACTTTGAAAAAGAACGACAAGGGAGTCTTTACCTCCCCCCGGGAAAACCACTTCCCGATAATCTGTTTGACGTTGATCTGTTCGTCAGAAAACATATTTTCAAGGGGCACACTCCTATGTTACCGTCTGAGTGCTGCCCAAACAGGGTCCGGCCCGACTACGAATCGGGCTTTTGTCTTTTGTGGGAATGTTACTACTCGCCTAGCGCCTTGAGAACCAGATTCTTTTCCGCCTGACGCGCAGAAGATGCTGGCTGAGGCAGGAGATCGCAGAGTTCTTCGATGCTCCAAACGTGGCCGCAAATGCCAGCTTCCATCGCTGGGGTAACGCGCAAGCTCGAATGCACCCGGCAAAAGTTGTAATACATAAACCAGAGCGCCACAGCCGCCGCGTGATTCTCTAGTTTCTTGGAAAACGCATTTGTCAGGCGAGTAAAGCGGCGAATACTCATCCGCATGGAAAGATTCTGTCTCTCAACAAACGACGTTGAAACGTGCTTGGGATCAGGATCGCCACTCACGGTTTTCATTTCGCAACCGATGCAGCGGGCCGGGGAGTAGCGCGTCTCGTTCTCATTGGAAGCGCCATATAGTTTCTGCAATTGGGCATAGTCAATATCCGCGCCGAACGCGCTTTCGACCGCTTCAAGGTACGCCCTGTGTGCATCTGTCGTGATCTGCACGCGGTTGCGAATGCGGGAAGCGCAATCATGCATGAACTCTTTCGCCCATCCCAAGTCCCGCCCACCTACCAGATAACTCACACAGAGCTTGGTATCCGCATCTATCGCCGTCCATGTCCAAACATCGCCCCAGCCGATTGCCTTTTTCTCTGGGCGAGTGTTCTTCGCCTTGGAGCCTACATATTGCCAAATCTCATCGCACTGCAAGCGGCGCACCTTGAGATTGCGAACATTTGCATCATGGTAGGCGGCGCACGCATCGGCCAGATCGAGAAGCAGTTTAATGACAGTGTTCTTGGAAACACCCGTCAACCGCACCGTGGAACGGATGGAATTTCCTTCAACTAAGGCCCGCACAACCTGTGATTTTTGCGCCATTGCCAGCCTTTTCATGCACTGAACTATATGCTTGAGCGAGATAAAAGTCAAGTAAATACTGAGCTTTATTGCGGTTTAACTTTTCCACAATGCGCCCAAGATTGGTTATTTACACGCTGTTACGGGCATGACATACTTTGAGGCATACGGGGGCTTGAGGATGACTCGGAGGCCCCCGCTAGCACGGTGTTTATGCGGCTTTCGCCGGAGACGGAAATTCGAGAGTCAAAGACAACTTCCACAATTGAACCTGGAATCGTCGTCTGCCATTGCGGTTTTCAAATTTAACGAGAAGCATGATTTCCTCCTTAAGGAATGTGTTTCTTGTTAGGGTTGGCCTAGAGCGTCGTCGGCAAGATGAGCGCTCTAGGCCTTCTGCTTTACAGCAGAACTTTTATTGAGCTTTGGCCTGTTTTCCGTGTTTCTTCTCAGCAGGCCACTCCCGTAACGCATAAAGCGCAGGGCCAATTTTCTCGAAAATTTCTTTTCTTTCCTTAAACAGAGACCGGGCATTTTGTCTTGGGAATTTGCCCCCAATTGGGGTTCCGTTCTGCATCATGGCATTCAGAATGTCTGGAACGCTTGCAGGGCGATCAAGTTTAATGAACGCTTGCCTCGCATTTTCGCTTCTGTCCTTGCTCCGAACTCGAATAGGAATGGGCTGTTGACTCTTCGGGTTCTGGGGCTTGGCATGTCTTGTATTTCCGGTCCTCGCGACAGCTGTTCCAGCTGAAATTCGAGATTCTCCAGCTAGGCGTTTCCCTAGAGAAATGAAAGTTTCTAGTTCCTCGCATCGCTTTGAACTGACCGCCAGTCGAGCCGTTTCGAGGATTAGTTCCCTTTGTGCTTCCGTCACTGAGAACGTCTTTGTCATGAGCAAAGTTCCCTTCTCTAAGCAGGGGGAAGTATAGCAGCAGGGGAACTGAATGCGATTAGGTTTTTTTGCGAAGGGAAGTGCGTGAAGTTTTTTGGGAAGTTTTCCAGCGGGCTTTCGCTGCTTTTTTGGCGATGGCGGATCGCCGTTCAGGAGAGAGACGCTTGGCGCGAGCTTTCCCGCCCTTTTTCCCGCCTTCGCTTCCAAGGGCAACGAAATGCGGGTCGCGGGAGTCTACCGGAGTTTCCAGCGGGGAGCCGTCCATTTGCTCCCCGATGGCTTGCTCTACCACTTCGCGAGCTACCTGCATGAAATCGCGTTTTTCGCCGGGGCGTTTCGCCATAGCTCCATCATGCCATGGATTCAGGGGTAACGTCACGCCCGAGACGATCTGCTGTGAATCGGTCGCCATCCCTTCAGCAGTTTGTAGTCTCCGGTTTTCCAGTCAGCCAACACAGGGGTGATTTCGAAACACGGCACAAGATCGAGGACCAGCGATGTTTTGTCCTCGAAACGGATATCTACGGCGCGATAATCCGAGGAGAGGGACAGTTCTATATCAGCAATGATCTTGCCTTTGGTTTGTGGGAAGTTGAGAACGCGCCGGTAGGGAACTTTCTTTCTTCGGCGGGAGCGGGTAACTTTATGGTCAGCCATGATCGCCTCGCAATAGGTGATTTTGGTCAGGGGCGCGTTCGTGTTAGAAGCACGGGCGCGTCCCGCTTACGCTTATATCCCAGAAAGCCTACGTTCTACCTGTGGAAAAGATAAAGACCCACTACCCGGAATGGTAAACGCCTGAAATAGAGAGCTATTCGCCAGTTTCGGCAACGTGTGGATTCTTCGTTTATTCTCGAAACGACCTCTGAACTCAACATGCGAAAGCTGGCTGAAAGCTGCGAGGCGATTGCCGCCACCACCAAGAAGCTGTTGAAGACCGGGATCGTTGCCGACTACCTGAAATCGCGGAGCGCAGAAGAGGCCGCGGTGTCGGCGGTGTTTCTCTCCGGAAGAGCGTTTCCGGCCTGGGAGGAGACCACGCTACAGGTGGGAGGTTCTTTGTTGTGGCGCGTGGTTCGGGAGCTTTCGGGGAGAGACGAGGCAGAGCTGGCAACTGCGTATCGAAAGCATGGTGACTTAGGCGCTGTGGCTGGAGAGGTTCTGCCGGAGCAGTCGGGGCAAGGATTGGGGCTCCTCGAAGTTGAAGGTATCTTCCGGCAGATTGCTGCGGCGCGGGGGCCGGCGGCGAAGACTGAGTTGGTTCGCGATTTGCTGGCGAGGGCGACGCCGCTCGAAGCCAAGTACATTGTGAAGATCATGACCGGCGATCTGCGGATTGGGTTGAAGGAGAGCCTGGTCGAGGATGCGATTGCGAGAGCATATGGAAGCACGCTGCCTGAGGTGCAGCGGGCCAACATGCTGCTGGGGGATATCGGAGAAACGGTGCGGCTTGCCATCGAGGGCAAGCTGGCGGCTGCGAGCATGCGTTTGTTTCATCCGTTGGGATTCATGCTGGCGAGTCCGATTGAGTCGGCTGAAGAAGGGTTGAATTATTTTGCCGAGGCCGCGGTTGAAGACAAGTACGACGGAATTCGAGCGCAGGCGCATATTTCGGAGGGCGAGGTGAAGTTTTTCTCACGCACGCGGGATGAGATTACAGAGTCATTCCCGGAGTTGCCGGGCGCGCTGGCGGGATTGCCGCAGGAAGCGATTCTCGATGGTGAAATTGTGGCGTGGGAATATCCGGAGAGTCTTTCTGGGGCGGCAGAAGTGGTCGATGAGCGGCCTAGCGACGCGGCTGAGGCGAAGGCGGCGAACCTGGGCCGGGCGCGGCCGTTCAGCGTGTTGCAGCAGCGACTGGGACGGAAGAAAGTGAGCGAGAGAATGTTGCGGGAAGTTCCCGTCGCTTATCTCGCCTTCGATGTTTTGTATGCGAGCGGGGAGTTGCTGATTGACCGTCCGCTGCGGGAGCGGGCGCGGGTGTTGGACAAACTGCTTTCAGCGGGAAAGAAAATTCTTCACCACAGAGACACAGAGGCACAGAGAAAACACGAGGCAGGAGATTCACAAGAGAAATTAATTTTTTGTACTGAGGATGAAAAAGTTGCGGCAGCTGTGATTCGGGCGCCCGTGTTTAGACCGTCGTCGGCGGAGGAATTGGAAGAACTCTTCACGGCTGCGCAGGCGAGAGGCAACGAAGGGTTGATGATCAAAGATCTCAACTCGACTTACACGCCCGGAAAGCGCGGAAAATCCTGGCTGAAGATGAAGCGCGAACTGGCCACGCTCGACGTAGTCGTGACCGCGGTTGAGTACGGACACGGCAAGCGCGTCGGAGTGCTCAGCGATTACACGTTTGCGGTGTGGGATACGAATAAGGACCGACTGGTGAATATCGGCAAAGCGTACTCGGGACTTACGGACGTTGAGATCGCGGAGATGACTAGGTGGTTCCTCGAACACACGATTGAAGATCAAGGCTTTCGGCGAATCGTCGAACCGAAGATTGTGCTAGAAGTGGCGTTCAACAACATGATGCAATCGGAACGGCATGAGAGCGGCTACGCGCTGCGCTTTCCGAGGATTGTGCGGCTGCGGCCGGATAAAGAGGCTGGTGAGGCGGATACGATCGCGAGAGTGCGGGAAATCTACTTCAAGCAGTCCGCCGGCACGGCGGGGCATTGGACTAAAGGATCGGCTTAAGGCCGATTTCTTTCGCGTCCCGTCCTCCCTTGAAGTAATAGCCGTAGACGTTGCAGAGACTATGACTGTTCCGACAATTACAGCATGACCGGAAAGCTAGGGAGTAACTCGGAACACCGTCCCGCTATTGTTGGTACCCCCACCCGATGCATCGCCATACAGGCGTCCTTGGGAGTCCTGCACCAACGGGCCGGTGGGAACTGAGCCATCGTTTGATCCGTTAAAGGCATGGAGTACGTTGAAGGCATTGTGAGGATCCAGCGTGAAAACAACTCCGCACCCAATACCATTCTTGCCGGGACATGCTAGATCTCCGCCTTGTTCGGTCGTCCCGAACAGGTTGCCCTTGGAGTCAAGAAGCAGCGCTCCGTTCGGAGCCCAACCGTCGGAACCTCCGCTGAATGCATAAAGTACTCTTTCCGTTCCGTTGGTGCTTATCTTGAAAACGGTGCCGCAACCGGGCGCAGTGCAGTCGGTCCCGCCTCCGCCTGCCACTGTAGTGCCGTAGATATTTCCGACAGTGTCCAGAATGACGGCGCTCGTGGGCTCGGCGCCGTCAGTTCCTCCACAAGGGAACCCGTGGAGCACTTTAAATTTTCCGGCGGTGGTCAGCTTGAATACTTCGCCGCATGATGTTGTGCCGCCGAAAGTGGTGCCGTACAAAGTTCCTGCTGCATCCATCACTAGGCTAGCTTCCGGAACTTCCCCGTCCGGCCCCGTGAAGGTGTAAAGAACTTTTTCCGTTCCACCCGGACTTAACTTGAAAACGAGTCCGCATCCAGGATTGTTGCCGCCTGGGTTGCAATTCAGATCGCCGCCAATCGTTGTCGTTCCGTAAAGATTGCCCGAGCCGTCCAGAATTACCCCTCCCATGGGCGCGCCGCCATCGGAGCCGCCCGTGAAGGTATATAAGACAGTCTCCTTGTTGCTTGTGTTGATCTTAAAAACGACCCCGCAACCTACTCCACCGCAATTTGTATCGCCGCCAAAAAACGTGGTGCCGTAGAGGTTCCCGTCGGCATCGCGAACCAATGTTCCGAAGGGGCCAAACCCGTCTGCCAGCGTTGCGAAGCTGGAAATAACCTTTTCTTTCCCAACGGCGCTAATCTCAAAGACTCCGCCAACTCCGTTGGCGCCGCCGGTCTGCACCGTGCCATAGAAGTTACCACTGGAATCTGAAACTAGGCCGCCAAATGGGTCGCCACCGTCGCTATGTCCGGTGAATGTGTGAAGAACTTTGAATGCTTGCGCGTTCGTTGATTTCGCGAGGCTAAGTAGAACGATGAGTGCCAGCATCAGCGCGAGACGCTCCGACCGTTTCGCTTCCCGGCCAGAGAAAGACTGAGTGCGTTGCCGCGAAGAACTCGAGTTTGTCTGCATAGTAGAGGAGGGCAGAGTGACCTTATTTTATTCGAGAGTCTAGCCTAGAAGATTAAAGAAAAGTTAAAAATTGCAAGACCGAGCGAATTAGTGGCTGTGGTGGTGGTGCGCTTCGGTCTCGCCTACCGGCATCACGCAGCCGTGGGCCACTTCACAGTCCACGCACTCGAACTGGATGGTAGTGTGGTCGATGCGGAAGCTGTGGTGCAGACGGTCTTTTACGTCGCGCAGGATGCGTTCGCTGACTGAGGGCGGGATGTCGGCAATCGAGATGTGGCAGGAGAGCGCGTGAGTTTCCGAGCCAATGCTCCACACGTGCAGATCGTGAACGTCGTTGACTCCCTCAATGGAACGAATCGCAGTCTCGACCAGTTCAAGCTTCATACCGCGGGGCGTGCCTTCGAGCAGAATGTTCAGCGTCTCGCGCACGATGCCGAATCCTGACCAGAGAATCAGCGCGCCAATTCCGAAGGAGAGCGCGGAGTCAATCCAGTAATCGCCCGTAACGAGGATGGCCCAGCCTCCAGCGATGACGGCGGCGGTGGAAAGCGTGTCGCCGACTTCATGCAGCAGAGCGCTGCGAATGTTGACATCATTACCGGAACCCCGGCCCGAGCGATACAGGAGGAGCGCGATCACACCGTTCATCACCACGCCGGCAGCGGCGACCCACATCATCACGGAGGCCTGAACGTGCTCGGGATGCTGCAGGCGGTGGAAGGCCTCGTAAAAAATAAAAAATGCGACCGCGACGAGCGACACGGCGTTGACTAGCGCCGCTAATACCCCGGCGCGGTGGTAGCCATAGGTCTTGGTTGAGCTTGCAGGGCGTGACTGCAGATAAACCGCAACCAGCGAGAGCAGCAGCGCCAGAAAATCGGAAAGATTGTGTCCGGCCTCGGAGAGCAAGGCCAGCGAATGGGAGCGAATGCCGGCCACAACCAGCAGAGCGATATAGCCCAGGGTTACGCCCAGCGAAATCTTGAGCACTCGCTTGGGACCGTCTCCTGCGTGACCGTGGACGTGCATTGCTTAAGTGTACGAGCGTAGCGGGATGGGCTTCAAGCGACCTTGACGAGCCACACCGATCAACGATCGAAAAGTTTCTGCATGT
>Ga0210391_10003155_pt1 | contig 14003 bp, 12 predicted proteins | sample IncBWC12OmetaG_FD_160573 | JGI IMG/M metagenome (GOLD analysis project Ga0210391, IMG submission 160573) | Forest soil microbial communities from Barre Woods Harvard Forest LTER site, Petersham, Massachusetts, United States - Inc-BW-C-12-O ... | reverse complement strand
CTACGGGCGCGGATTTGGACGATCTGCGCGAATTGAATCCGGAGATGCTGCGCAGCGTTACGCCCAACGATCCGAATTTCGAATTGAATCTTCCCGCGGGATACGGGGAAAAGTTCTTGAACGTGATCAGCCAGGTTCCGGCGGACAAGTGGACGAGTTGGCGGTTGCATACTGTGGAGCAGGGCGAAACGATGGCGGACATCGCGCGGCATTATCACGTGACCGTCGCCGGGATCGAGTCGGCGAATCATTTGGAAGCGCATGCGGTTGTCCCGGCGGGATTCATGCTGAATGTGCCGGCTGCGCCGCCGACGGTGCGCCTGGTGCATTACCGGGTGGTGCGCGGCGACACGCTGGAAGGAATCGCCGAGCGCTTTGATGTGAGCGTCTCGCAATTGAAGCGCTGGAACAATATTCATGGGGCGAGCGTGCCGCGCGGTTCGCGATTGAAAATTTATGCAGGGGGATCGCCGGATGATTCCGAACGCTCTGCTGTTGCGAAATCTGCCGCGCATTCTGTGGCCGACGGCAATGCGGCGGTGACGGTGCGCAAAGTTTCGGCGACGGCTGCTGGCGCTGCTACCAAGCCCGCGAGCGTCGAGCATCATGTAAAGCAGGGCGAGACTTTGTACTCGATTGCGCATGCTTACAAGACCAGCGTCGAGAGTATCCGGCAGGCAAATTCGTTTCTGGACGAGCGGCCGTTGAGAGCCGGCGACGTTTTGATGATCCAGCGTTGAGGCGGGCCGTATTTTCGAACTGGCTGTAAGCTTCTAATTCTGCATATCTTACCTGTTGCTGTAACCTTTTGTTACCATGCTGCTTCGACGATCTCCCCAATTATTCTTGGCTGGCTGGCGTTTTCGCGGCCTTGCATCTTGACAAAGTTCCGGCACTCCGTTTATAAGCGCGCAGGGCCTAATACTATTATTTTGCAGCCCGACACCCAGGGAGGGACCAATGTTTCACGCCAAACAGCATGATGAAGACGATGACGAACTACCCCGTTACGAAGAAGAAGAGGGGGAAGAAGGCGCGGAACTCCCTCACGGAGATATTGTAGAGGAAGTAGAGGAGATTGTTGTGGAGGAGGAGCCGGACGGGGAGGAAGCGCCGGCGGCTGCGCCTAAGGCGAAGGCTCCGAAGAAGGCTGCGAAGAAAAGCGCACCCAAGAAGAAGGCGGCAGCGAAGAAAAAAGCCAAGCCCAAGAAGAAAGCTGCGAAGAAGAAGGGCAAGGCCAAGAAGGCGGCCAAGCGCAAGAAGCGCTGAGGTCTTTTTCAGCGGTGAGAAGTTGCGCGGGACCGCGGGCGCTGCCTGAGGTTAATATTGGCGCGCTGGCGGTTCCGCGTTTTTTGTGGGGCGCGCGGTTTTTCTGTGTGTTGCGCGGCGCGGCTGGCGGAGTTTGCTTGCCAGCTTCTTTTTTTTCTCAGCTTCCTTGATTTCCCGTTCCGGGCTCTTTGCTTCTTTGCTGCCGATTCCCTGCCTCCAATGAAAACTTGCGCTTGTGCTGAATCGGGACCGTTACTGCTGCAGTGGTTTTCGGGTGTGTGGCGCTCGGGAATCTAATTTTGCGATGGCGCTGATTTCCGTGCCGCTCGCCGTGTTTTTTCCGGCTTACGCGATTTGTTTTTTTGCGCCGCGGTATTTGCCGCAGTGGGAGTTATTGTGGCCGCCGCCGGAGACGCCGGGCTAGCTGCGCGATCTGCACAGCTCGATGTCAGGTGCGAATCTGGCGCGCTGGCTTCAGGGTTTGCGCGACGCGGCTCGGTTGCGGCGCGGGTATTTGCTGCGCTGCTTGCGTCGCGGACGGATGATTGACCTTCGAGAGCCTTCCTTTTTCCGACATGTGCTGTTGTGCTTGCTGCCACAAGGGGATTTCAGGGGATTCCTGGGTCCAGTGCACCACGGCTGCTTCATCGCACCAGTTGAGCAGCTTGGGCATGGCTTGCCGGTGTGCGCCGCCGGTGCGATAGGCGTTCATCGCTGACTCATCTTGCCAGACGGTCATCGTCCAAAAAACGTAACCAGCGTTGACTAAAAGCCTGCCGCCGAGAAAACCGTCACTGCGCTGGACCTGGCGGACCGACTTGATTGTGTCCCACAGGAATTGCGGGAGAAAGGTCCAAGACCGAACTCGCAGGCGCGTGACAGAAATCAGCGGCATGGTTTCCTCTTACGGATGCAGAGCGTTCGATTTTGGCAATGCGCGGCGGCCGAGGAGGACTTCGGCGGCCCAGGTTCCGAAGTAGGAAGAAAGCGCGACGCCGTGGCCTGCGTAAGCCCCTACCACGATTGCGTTGCCGCTGGCCTGATGTGCCGCGCGAGTTGATCCGCTCGCGACGGTTGCGACGCTTTGCGGGTGCCAGTCGAAGACCGGCTTCCAGGAATCTCGGAAGAGGATGGGGCCGCCCCAGCGGCTTGCGAATTTTAATTTTTCTAGCGCGGGATGCAGATGGAGCACGCGCTGTTCCAGGCGATCGAAGGCCGTGGCCGATTCCTCGCCGGCGATGTCCACTTTTTCGAGATCGTCGGCGTCCGGGGATTGCACCAGGCCTGCGCCCCAGACGATCGAACGGTCCGGGCGCACGCGGCCCCAGAGATAGGGGAAATCGACTGTGTAGAAGGGCTTTCTTTGCGCAAGGCCGATGGCTGCGAGAATTTTTTCGCTCACCGGACGGGTGAGGACGGCTAGGGTCAGGCGCGGGTGCATGCCGGTCATGGCTGCTTGCGGGAGCGACAGAGCGTTGGTGGCGAAGAGGATTTTCGCGGCGGTGATTTTTCTGGTGGCGCCGCTGGCGGTGCTGAGGTGCAGTTCGGGCATCGGGCTCCAGTCGACCTTTTGCACGCGGTGATTTTCGTAGATTTGCCCGCCGTGATGCTGGGCGGCGCGGGCCAGGCCCGCGACGAGTTTGCCGGGATCGAGCGTGCCGCCGGGGACTTCCCTCACCACGCGCACGGTACCCGAATCGTTCCACTCGATCGGCGATTGCCTATGCTGTGCTTTGCCGGAAGTTTGCTGGCGCGCGATTTCCCATGCGCCTTCGAGATTCAGGTCGCAGTGCACTTTTAATTTCTTGAGGATCGAGCGGAAACCTGCGACGACGTCGCCCAAGCCGGGCTGATCCCCGGCGGCGGTCTCAGAGAGGACCATGCCGCCGGTGCGGCCACTGGCGCCCGCGCCGATGTGCGCGGCTTCGCAAACGGCTACGGATTTGTCGGGAGCGAGAAGGCGCAACCACGCAGCGGCGGCCAGGCCTGTAAAACCGCCACCGATGATGGCAAAGTCCACGTGGGCGGGGAGTTTGTGGCGCGCCGGCGTGAAGTTGACTTTCCAGGGGGAACGACCCCAAGGATCATGTTTCGCAGAGCGTGACATGGATCTAGAGTAGGACGCCTAGAGTTGAAAGTGGATAGTCAAGAGCTGAAAGCAAGAAGAACACCGTCGCGTCGGCGCGTTTCGTTATCGACTGCGGAGCGAAAACCGCACTTCAGCGGCCGAGCCGCCCGACGGCGCCGATGTCTCGGCTCAAGCCCCGACCTGCAAAGCAGAGTCAACTACGCCCGTCCCACTTCGCGGTCCGGCCACTACAAATTAAAAAGCGCGACCGGCCTTCCGTCTGCGCTTTTAGCTTTCAACGCTTGACTGTCAACTCTCCCGCCAGAGGCGGCTTACAGGATGCTTTCCGTCCAATTCTCCAGCGTGTGTTTCAGCTTCGCCATGAATTGATGGGCCACGGCGCCGTCCACTACGCGGTGATCGTAAGAGAGCGTCAGATACACCATGCTGCGAATGGCGATCGCGTCGTCAATTACTACCGGGCGCTTTTCGATTGTGCCCAAGCCGAGGATCGCGACATTGGGTTGATTGATTACCGGCAAGCCGAACAGGCCGCCGAAGACGCCGGGGTTGGTGATGGCGAAGGTGCCTTCGGCGACTTCATCGGGCTTGAGTTTTTTGGCGCGGGCGCGTTCGGCGAGATCGTTCATGGTGCGCGCGATGCCCAGGAAATTTTTCTCCTCGGCATTCTTGATGACTGGAACGATCAGGCCCCAGTCGAGAGCTACGGCGATGCCGATGTTGCATTCTTTGTGCAGGACGATGTTGGTGCCGTCGACTGAGGAATTGACGGTGGGAAAGGCGCGCAGAGCTTCCACGGCAGCGCGGACGAAGAAGGGCATGAAGGTGAGCTTGGTGCCGCTGGTTTCTTCAAACTTCGTTTTCATTTTGGCCCGCAGCGTAGCAATGGCCGTCATATCCGCTTCGTCCACGGAATAGACGTGCGGGGAGACGTGCTTCGAGAGGACCATGTGCTCGGCGATACGCTGGCGCATGACGGACATGGGCTGAACTTCGTAGTGGCCGAAATACATTTTTTCGCGCGGGACGGCGTTTTCAAGCACGGCCGATGCGCTGGCGCCGCCTGTGGCTGGCGGAACTCCTGCGGGACGAGCTGGCGGTGGTGCGGCTGGCGCTGAGCTGGCCGTTCCGGAAGAAGCTGCCGCCGCGGGTGCGCCGCCTTGCACGGCGCTGAGAATGTCGCTTTTGCTGACGCGTCCGCCGGCGCCGGTGCCGGGAACCTGGGAGACGTCAATATTATTCTCGCGCGCGATTTTGCGCACTAACGGAGAACTGCGAACTTTTTCACCGCTGGAAGCTGCAGGCTGGGGCGCGGCTTGCGCTGGCGCCGGTGACGCGGGCGCGGACGCAGCCGGCGCAGCCGATTTTGCAGCGGCCGGAGGCGGCGCGGGCGCCGCGGCGGTGGGTTTCGCAGGAGCTGCGGCTGGCGCGGAACCAGAGGCGCCGTCGCTGGCTTCGATTACGGCGACCACGGTTTGAATTGGAACCGTCTGACCTTCACCGACTTTAATTTCTTTCAGCACTCCGGCCGAGGGCGAGGGAATTTCGGCGTCCACTTTATCGGTGGAAATTTCAAACAGCGGTTCATCACGCTCGATTTTGTCTCCGGCCTTTTTCAGCCACTTGGTGATCGTGCCTTCGAAAATACTTTCGCCCATTTGGGGCATGATGACGTCGACAGCCATGGTCTTCTCCTGTAGGTATAAACGCGCGCCGCGGGACTAATGACCACTGGTTCGATCGCGACAAATCTAGGCGGCGCTGAGACATTCCTCGTGCCACACGCCGGGGATGCCCTGCAGCGTGTAAATCTCGTCACCGCCGGTGAAGAAATCCACGGCCTTTACTTTGGCGATTTTGCCGGCGAAAGCGAGCTGCTCGGGCTCCAGCTCGTTATGATACTGGCCGGCTTCCAGAAATGCCTCGAGGAAAGCGCGGTCGGCGATTTTCACTTCGCTGCCCACTTCAAATTCGGCGTTGTTGATGCCCTTGGTCTTTCCCATCGTGTCGGTCCTGCCTTTGTCCGCTTAGTATTTTGCCAGTTCGCGCGCGGCCGCGACTACTTTTTCGGTGTTGGGTAAAAAGCGTTCCTCGAGAGGCGGCGAATACGGCACCGGCGTATCCAGGGCGGTGACGCGGGCGACCGGGCCGTCGAGATCCTCGAAAGCACCTTCAAAGACGAGAGCGGCAATTTCGCCGGCAATGCCGCCGGTGCGCGTGTCTTCGTGCACCACCAGCAGCTTGTTGGTCTTTTTTACGGACTTGAGAATTGTTTCTTTATCGAGCGGAAGCAGAGTGCGCAGGTCAATCACTTCTGCTTCGATGCCTTCTTTCGCCAGTTCCACCGCTGCTTCCATCGCCGTATGCGCCATCGCCGCGTAGCTGACGATGGTTAGATCGCGCCCTGCGCGGCGGATGATGGCTTTGCCGATGGGCACGGTGTAATCGCCGGGTGGCATTTCTTCCTTGAGCCGGCGGTACAGATACTTGTGCTCGAAGAACAGCACGGGATTGTTGTCGCGAATGGCGGACTTCAGTAGCCCCTTGGCATCCGACGGAGTTGAAGGATAAATCACTTTCAGCCCGGGCGTGTGCACGAAATACATTTCGGGGTTCGCGGAGTGAAACGGGCCGCCGTGCACGCCGCCGCCCGAGGGACCGCGAATGACCATGGGCACCGGGGCGCCCCAGAGGTAGTGGGATTTGGCGACGAAGTTGGTGACCTGGTTGAAGCAGCAGGCAATGAAGTCGATGAACTGCATTTCGGCAACGGGGCGCAGGCCGAGGAAGCTCATGCCGCAGGCCGCGCCGATGATGGCGGTTTCGGCGATGGGGGTCTCGATGACGCGTTCGCGGCCGAATTTTGCAAGCAGGCCGTCGGTGACTTTAAAGGCGCCGCCGTACACGCCGATATCTTCACCGATGGCGACGACGGCGGCATCGCGCTCCATTTCTTCAAACATGGCCTGGCGGATGGCGTCCACCATGGTGATCGGGCCTGAAGTGGGGACGACTTTGGAGGACAGGTTCGGAGCGGTGTGCGACATCGTCAGCGCCTCCCCTGTTTATCGTGCGGATTTTTCGTGAACGGCTTGCCGTGCGCGTTTTTGCCGAAGGGCTTTTGGCGCGGGCCTTTACTGAAAGATTTCTCCTGCGAATTCTGCGCGAAGGATTTTTCTTTGGGTGCGCGGGTGTAGCCGGGTTTGTTCTGCGGGTTCTCGGGACTTTGGCGAAACGCTTTGTCCTTCGGGCCACGGCCGAAGGGGACGCGGGGCACGGCGGGTTCTTCGGCGACGGCGTCTGGGGCGTTTGCGATGTGCGTAGCTGGCGGCTCCGGCTGCGGTTGGATGCGTTCGGGAGCGGCGGCGGACTTTTGCGCCGCGGGGCTGCGCGCTGGCGCCGCGGCGGCCGTCTGCGACTGCGACGGATCCTTCGCGCCGTTGCCGCCTGCAATTGCTGCTTGGGTGTACGCGGGGAGATCTTTTAGACGCCAGGTTGGGTCGATGCTGGATTTTGGCGGCGACACTTCGGATTTTGCGCGCTTCCAGTCGGCTTCGATCTTGTGGCAGCCGTCGCAGTACACGCCTTCTTCGGCTAGTTCAGGCGGCGGCAGCGGCGAATCCTCGGCGAATTTCTGTTCCACGTCGAGTTCGCGTTCGATGCGCGCGTCAATTTCGGACTTGGCGGCGGCATCCCAGATTTTATTTTCGCTGAGATATTTTTCGTACAGCGTGATGGGATCGCGCGCCTTCCAGAAATCGAACATTTCCTTGGGAACGTATTCGGCGGGATCGTGCTGGGCATGGCCGCGCATGCGCATGGTTTTCACTTCGATGATGCGGGGGCCGCGGCCTGCGCGACATTCGTCCACGGCATATTTAGCGGCTTGAAACACGGCAACCACATCGTTGCCATCAACAATGGTGCTGGCGATGCCATAGGCTGCGCCGCGATCGGCGAGATTTTGTATGGGTACCTGGCGCGAAACGGGAGTGGAGTAGGCCCACTGATTATTTTCGATGATAAGCACAAAGGGAGCGCGCTGCGAGGCGGCGAGGCCCAAGCCTTCGTGAAACGCGCCGGTGGAACTGCCGCCGTCTCCAATCCATGTGAGCGCGACGATATTTTGGCCGAGATAGCGGCCGGCCATGGCGACGCCGGTCATCACCGGGATTAAATCGCCGAGCATGGAAATGGGGGAGACGATGTGGCGGACTTTGAGGTCGCCAAAATGGCTGGTGCCGTCTTTGCCCAGCGTCGGCGAAGTGAATTTGGCCATGTGCTGGGTGAAGATGTCGCGCGGCGGGACGCCTTTTACCAGCAGCGCGCCGATGTTGCGGATCATGGGAGCGATCCAGTCGCGTTGTTCCAGGGCGTAGCAGGTGCCGACGGAAACGGCTTCCTGGCCAAGGCTGGAGTAGAGGCCGCCGACAATTTTATTTTGGCGGAAGAGACGGACCATGCGCTCTTCGAGCTGGCGATTCAGCTGCATGTAATAGTAGAGGTCGAGGTGCTGCGTGCGGGTGAGCGGCGATGTGGCGCGTTCGCTGGTTGATTGCGACGGGGATTGTGTCATGCCATGCTCCCTTTGAATTCCAAAACCTCGCTGGGGCGTGGCGCGAGCGCGTGTTGGAGATGCTGTGACAATTTTTCCTCGAGATCAGCGCGCGAGACTTGCAGCATCTCGCGCTCGAACAGTTCGCCGAAATGCGCGGCCAGTCGGGGCCGGACTTCCTCGGCGCGTACGGTGCGGCCGAGCACGCGTTCCAGAGAGGTGGCGCGCTTACCGGCGATGCCGCACGGAACGATTAGATCAAAGTATCGCAGATCGGTTGCAACATTGTACGCGAAGCCGTGGGAGGTGACCCAGCGGCTGAGGTGAACACCCAGGGCGGCTAATTTTTCTTCGCTGGCTTGCTGACCAACCCAGATGCCGTGGCGACCAGGGACTCGTTCGGCGCTGACTGCGAAATCGGCTGTCGTGCGAATCATGGTTTCTTCGAGTTGCTGGACGTACCAGCGGACGTCGCGGCGGTGTTCGCTGAGATCGAGGATAGGGTAGCCGACGATCTGGCCGGGGCCATGGTAGGTGATGTCTCCGCCGCGATCGGTTTCGTGAAAGCTGACGTTCATCTGGGCCAGCAGGCGGTCGCTCGCGCGGAGATTTTCTTTTTTTCCGTTGCGGCCCAGCGTGATTACGTGCGGGTGCTCGCAGAAGAGCAGGACGTCTGGAATCGCGCCGGCTTTGCGGGCTGCGACGAGATCACGCTGCAACGCGCAGGCGTGGGAGTAAGGCAGCAGGCCGGCGTTCACTTGCCAGCAAATTTTTTCTGCTTGGTTCACGAGCCTCTCAAGACACATCGCTTCTCGCCGAACACTACCTGGCGCACTGAGGTGCGCCGCTGCAAATTCCAATCCTTGGCCTGCGAGCATTTTTCCACAAAATTTACAGCCGTAGACTACCAAAACGAAATAGCGCGCTAGTAGTTGATGCTCAAGCCGCGCACGGAATTGAATGCGTCGCCCATTGCTTCCCACACTGTGGGGTGAGCGTGGATGGTGGCGGCCATGTCGTCGAGCGTGGCTTCCAGGCCCAGGGCAGCTACCGGTTCCGCGATGATTTCCGTGGCGAGCGGGCCGATAGCGTGCACGCCGAGAATTTCGCCGTACTTTTCTTCGGCTACTACTTTAATGAAACCTTCGTGTTGGCCGAGAATTGTGGCTTTGCTGTTCCCAAGGAACGGGAATTTTCCGGTCTTCACTTGGAAGCCCGCGTCGCGAGCTTGTTTTTCGGTGAGGCCGATGGAACCGATTTGCGGCTCGCAGTAGGTGGCGTTGGGGCAGCGCTTGCGGTCGAACGGCTGGACTTGTTTTCCGGCCATGCGGCCGACGGCGATGATTCCTTCCATGGAAGCGGCGTGCGCGAGTTGCGGGAGTCCAGCGACGATATCGCCGATGGCGTAGAGTTGCGGCTCGTCGGTTTCCAGAAAGGCGTTGGTGTGAACGAAGCCGCGCTCAAGTTTGGCTTTGGTTTTTTCGAGGCCGATGTTTTCGGTGAGGGGACGGCGGCCGACGGCGATCAGAACTTTTTCTGCGCTGATGGTTTGCGCCGTTCCGGCTTTGTCTTTGTAAACGACCGTGGCACCGTTTGCGTTCTTCTTCACCGACTCGACTTTGGCTTCGAGTTCAATCTTCATGCCGCGCTTCACCAGGGCTTTATGAAGCTCGGCGGAAATTTCCTCGTCTTCCAGGGGAACGACGCGCGGCAGCGCTTCGAGGAGGGTGACTTCGGAGCCGAAGGTGCGGAAGATGGAGGCGAATTCGACGCCCACCGCGCCGCAGCCTACTACGATCATTGATTTCGGAATCTGCTGCAGGCCGAGAATTTCGCGATTGGTTAGCACTGTGGTGCCGTCAACTTCGACGCCGGGCAGAGAGCGCGCGGCTGAGCCGGTGGCGACCAGGATATTCGCAGTTTCCAGCTCGGTTATTTTGCCTTCTTTTTCGACCGAGACGCGGCCGGGGCCGGCGATTTTGCCCCATCCGGTGATGGATTCGACTTTATTTTTTTTGAACAGGGCGCCGATGCCGCCAGCGTGTTTCTTAACGATTTTGTCTTTGCGCGCGAGGATGGCGGGCCAATTAACCTTTACATTTTCGACGGAGAAGCCGAATTCTTCGGCGCGTTTGAAGTGATCGTAAATATCGGCGTGGTGCAGGAAAACTTTGGTGGGGATGCAGCCAACGTGCAGGCAAGTGCCGCCCAGAAATGGATCTTTTTCGACGACGGCAACTTTCAGGCCCCATTGCGCGGCGCGGATGCCGGCGACGTATCCGCCCGGTCCGCTGCCGATGATTACGACATCGTATTTAGCCAAACCAGTCCTCCCCCAAAAGCTGCGCGGCGCTCGAAATGGTTCCGTTCATGGAAGGATGTCCAAGATAGCGGATAAGGGTTGCGGCTCTTCCAGGCTCGCAAACATGAGATTTTAACAGTGGTGCGGGTTGGCCGCAACCCTGAGGATGTGGAAGAGGCTAGCCAGCTTAGTTGATGCGCTCGTGGGTAAAGCGATCACGACCGGCCCAGTAGGGGCATTGCGGGCACGATTTTCCGGCAGGATAGTCAATGCCCTCCTCGTGGGGGCAGCCAATAATGCGATCCGGAGCAACGACGGATTTGACGCCGTGTTCTTTCAAGAAGGCGATTACCTTCGCGCCAACGTCGGGGTCGATGCGTACGTCAACGTCCTCGGTGAACCAACGCTCCATCGGGTCCGGCTCCGCATGTTCCTCGCGGACGATGGCGACAACGATTTTGGTGGCAAGATCGGCGGTAGAGCCGTAGCAGGCGATCGTGGCGACGGGAAAACCGCGAAATCCCCGTCGAGATTTTTTCTCCAGCCATTTCTTCGCTGCTGTCCCCCGAGTCTTCATGCTCGCCGCCTGACGATTCTCTCCTGGCGTCGCTTCGCTACGTCATCCTGGAGTTTCTGCTAGCTCTGTTTCTGAACACTTCTGCTTCGGCAGAACGACGCGGTTAGAACCAACGGTCCTCCTCGCAGGTGCTTGGCTACGCCGGGCCGGATGATACCACTGCCGCAGGCGAGGTGGTACTCGAAGGTGGTGCGTTCGCTGCGGTCGCTTTTGTTTGCAGAAGGCAGCGTCGTTAAGGATTTATGGGCGCGTGGGTAGAGCACACCGCTAGGGGGAGCGCGTTGCGGGAGGTTGGGCGAGGCTGTATAATCTTTGCTGGACGCTCGGGAATTATACGGATTTATAAATTGCAGGGCCGTCCGAGGAGTGCTGGATGTCGTTATCTGGATTGTATTTGACGCGCGTGTGGCTGGGCAGCAATTTTTCAGCGAAATTATTGCCGCCGAAGATTCGCCCGCTTGCGGCGCACGTGAAGCTTACCGAAAATTGCCAGGCGAAGTGCATCAGCTGCGATTATTGGAAGACACGCTGGCACGACGGGATCAAGGCAGATCGCGCGGTGGAGTTGCTGAATGAGATTGGGGCGGCGGGGATACGCTCGCTACGATTTACCGGGGGCGAACCGCTGCTGCGCACGGACCTGTTCCAGATCATGCAGCGCGCGGACATGCGCCCTTTCACAGAAGTGATCCTGCAGACCAACGGGCTGCTGATCAAGAAGATGCACAAAGAGATTAACGCATCGCCGATCACGAAGGTTTGCATTTCGATTGATGGGCTGGAAGAGACGAACGATTTGATCCGTGGGATTGACGGGTATTTCGACCTGGCGATGCAAGGGATCAAGGCGCTACGCGGCAAGAAAGTTTCGATCGCGGTGACGTTGAACAGAATTTCCGCGAAGGAACTGGGCAAGCTGGCGGAAGTGGCGCACGGAGTGGGAGCGGAGGTGCAGTATAACGTCCTGAGCCAGAGCATCTATTTTATTAAGGACGCGGACATGGATTCGATGTGGCCCGAGGGCGGCGACGTGAAGGAGATCGCAAAATTCCTGCGCCAGGACCTGAAGCGGCCGGAGTACGAAGTGGAGTACGTGACCAAATATTTCAAGCGGCAGCTGGTCGCTGAGCCGCCTTGCATTCTGGGTTACCTGCAGATGTTCGTGCTTTCCAATGGCGACGTGATGACGGGATGTTATCCGCTGAAGCCGGTGGGAAATATTCTGCGGGACAGCCTCGAAACGATTTTGGCATCTGAGGATTATGTGCGGCAGTGCGAAGCGATGGTACGGCGCGAGTGCCCGGGCTGCACTTGCGGCGTCGAGAGTTCTCTGGCGATGCAGAATGCCGCTTCGAGCGCGTTTTTTGAGTTGGGAAGGCTGACTCGTCCGCAGCTGCCGGTGAATATGGGGATGCCGGCGGAAGTGGCAGCGGCGGAAAACGCGTAGCGGACCTGGCTTGCGCGGGCGGCGAGGGAAATGCAGATTCCTCGGGCTCACTGCATCCCCTGGAATTACAAGCGCACGATCGCGGCTCGCGAATTCCAGCTGCAAAAACTAAGCCCCGGTGCGACGCCGGCGCTACGGACCTTGAATCATCACGCGGCTTGCCAACAGACGTGCTTACCTCCTAGACTCCTGCGGTGAACTCGTTATCGCAGACTCCCGATTGGATTGCTCTTTGATTAACACAGACGTTGTCTTCTGGCGGGGCGCGCACGTTCGCTTGCTCGACTGCGCTTCGCGGAGCGTTTCCGGATGACAGTTTTCGTTTACGCGCTTTTCCTGATCGCTGCAGGTGTCACTTTGCGCGCGGACTTGCTGCGCCGGAGACTTTCGATCGGGAAAACTGCCGGTTGGCGTTGGCTCACGGCGCTGGATGTAACTTGTGTGGCGGCGACGGTGGGAGCTGCGTTCGGACTGATTCCGCTGGCGATTGTTCATGGTGGCGTGCCACTGGATGCGCCGGCGAGTTGGGGGATTGCGGCGGCTGGGTTGCTGGCGGGTTTTCTCTGGAGTGAAGGCCGGCACCAATTGCAATTTCAGCGGCCGGCGGGAATTGTGTTTGGGGAATGGCTGATACTTGCGGGCGGATATCAGCTGATCGAAACCGCGGTGTTCGGCGGGCGGCCGCGAGTGCCGCATGGCGCGGCGGCGCTTGCGGCTTGTGGCGTGGCGATTTTGGCGGGCGGAGCAGTGATTGCGGTGATCGTTCCACGATTTGTGAAGCGCTACGAAGGGCATCACATTTTGGATCGCGTCAGAGAGCAAGAGGATTTCGTGCAGCCCGAGTACGTGGAAGCCACGCCGGAGTGTCCGCATCCGGAGTGGTGGCAGATGGTGGATTCGCAGAGTTCGGAGCTGGAGGTGCTGGATTTTCTGAAGTCCATCGTGATCACGGCGAAGCCGCAATTGATCGTGGAAACTGGGACGTTTATCGGGTACAGCGCGATCAAGATGGCAGAGGGGCTGAAGGCCAACGGGTTCGGCAAGTTGATCACGATCGAGTTCGATCCTGCGATTTTTGCCAAGGCCAAGGAACGGATTGACGCGTCCGGCCTCGGAGATTGGATCGAGTATCGCAATGCATCGAGCCTGGAGACGCCAATTGACGGGACGATTGATATTTTGTTCAGCGACAGCCATTTGACGATTCGCGAGCAGGAGATACGGCGATTCTTGCCGCAGATTGATGCGCGCGGCTTGATCTTGGTGCACGACGCGAGCTCACATTTCAAGGTGGTGCGCGAAGCGGCGCTGCGTTTGGAGCAAGAGGGTTTGATTTCGGTGGTGCTGCTTTCGACGCCGCGTGGTTTGGTGATTGCGCAGAAGCGGGCCGGGCGGAAGTGAAGTTGCGTTTGTTCCGCTCTAGGGAAGCGCGGGATGCTTGTGTGCTGGATGGGACGGTATTGCGTTTGGGCGCGTGACTTGATGCGGCATGTCGAATAAGGAAGCCGCGAAACAAACCCCCCAAGAAATTCTCGCCGGCGTGAGAGAAAGAATTGTCGAACCTCGCGCCGTCGGGCCCGCTCCTGGTGAAACCCAGCGACAATGCATCGCAGCGGTGGGAGAGGTTGCCAACTAATAGCGCTGATATTCGTGCTGACGATCGTGCTGATCGTGGCGCTGGTGGGAAGTTTGCCGCTGTGGCCGGACAGCAAGAGCTGGGGCTATTAACCGCTGGGAGGCGTCAGCGTTGTGATACTGATCATT
>Ga0210391_10003153_pt1 | contig 14005 bp, 14 predicted proteins | sample IncBWC12OmetaG_FD_160573 | JGI IMG/M metagenome (GOLD analysis project Ga0210391, IMG submission 160573) | Forest soil microbial communities from Barre Woods Harvard Forest LTER site, Petersham, Massachusetts, United States - Inc-BW-C-12-O ... | reverse complement strand
AAATCCACACACCATGACTCACCGAGCAGCGTCCGCGAGCCTGCGTCTTTATTGTCACGTGCCTCGACGTGTCGAGCCAAGGCATCGCAATGACTATCGTCCACGATGACGGGCACGACAGCGAAGCCTTCTTTCTCCAATCGCAGCAAATAAGGCCTACTGATCAAGGCGTCGAATGGCCATCTTTGACGCTACCAATTCAGCCGCCTCCTCGCCAGTTCCTCGCTCGATCGCCGAGTCTGGCAACCATCGAATGACCCCACGCCTCAGCAGCAAGATACCATCGGAAAACCGCACGGCGCGAGAGTAGGTGGTCCAGTATTGAATCGACTGGCCGTGCTGTCCGAGCACGGTCACGCCTTCCTCGGAAAGCACCACTGTTCCTTCTGTGCTATGCCCGCTCCATCGCAACTTGTCCAGAATGAGCACTTTGGTTAAGTAGTGAGCACCCACGGCAACGAGAATGTTGATCGGTATCCCAACAATCGCGCCATGTTTCCAATCCGCACTAGTAACCAACGCATACACCCAAGGCACGACCAGGCAGGCGCCAAGAATAGAGAATTGCGACGTCAAACGGAGTAGAAACGGCCGTTGCCGGTAATAACGGTTTATCACAGACCGAAAATAGGCGTCGTCAACGTTTATCTTGTAGTTGACATTCACGCGAGTCGGCTCAACTCTTCAATCTGCAATTGCCGAGGGGCCTAAGTATTCGCGCAAAAACCCCACTACATGCTCCTCATACCCTTTAGGGTCAAACGCAAATAAGTCTTCATGAATCGCGCCCTCGACGATCCAGAGAGACTTAGGGTATAGAGCCGCGTCGAACAACTCCCGCGACTCCTCCAATGTCGTGTGTTCGTCCCTCGAACCCGCCGCCACTAAAACAGGCGCGCCGAGCTTCGCTATCCAGCGAATCGGTTCCAAATCCGACACCGCAATGTGCAACCGAGGTTCAATCTGGATAAGCAAGAGCGGCGCAAGGACGGGAGCTAAGAACCCGAGCTGCATACGTATCCGATTCTCAACCGCGCGTCCGATCTGCGGATAAACCGATTCCAGCACGATCGCATCGAATCCAGCGGGCTGAGGCGCCAGCAACACGGACGCTCCACCCAACGAGGAGCCGACAACGCCGATTTCTTGACCCGGCGCCTTCAATCGAATCCAATGGCGCGCCGCGATCACATCCTTAGATTCTCGATATCCCATCGTGATCGCGTCCCCCCTTGTTTCCCCCTCACCTTGCAGATCGATCAAAAGCGAGGAGAAGCCACGCGCCTTCAACAGTTCCGCTCGGGGGACCATCGAGGATCGATCAGATCCCAGACCCTGAACCAAGAGAACAGCGGGCGTGCCATTGCCTGCGTCCACCCACCAACCTGAAACCGCATGACCCACTCCCGGAATGCTCACCCTCTCCGCCAAAAAGCCCGCCGGAGCCATAACAGTGTGATTTTGCGGTTTGATGAGTAACGAACCCATGAACCACGCCGATGCGCCAAACAAAAGCGCGCCGACGGCAACGATGATGCTGACTGCTCGAAAAGCTCTGCGAAGCCTCATGGCGAATTCGAAGCCCCAACCTCCGGCCTTAATTGCAGACACTTCCAGCACTCGTTGAAATTACCCGGATTTTCCTCGTGGCATTTGGGACAAACCCAAACAGGGCGATCGTCTTGAGTCGGCTCCAGATTAAGGGGGTTGCTCTGCACCACTTCCGCTGCCGATTCGGGGCTCGTGGACTGCGCCAATGGAAAACGGGCAGGCTCGTTGTCTCGAAGCAACCGCACCGTTAACAATCTAGGGATATAGCGCTTGTGCAGCCTGATGATGCCGAACAGAACGACTAACAGCATGCCTTTTCTAATAATGTCGTTCATCGAGCCGCGCGCCACCGGCACCACATAAATCAGAACTACCGCCAATGCGAGGGGAATCATGAACCCCAGCAATCCGATGGCGTAAGAGCGAGATTGCAAAACGCGTAACTTCACGCCACACGTCGGGCAAGCTATAGCTACCCGATCAACGATCGCATCGCCCGACTTCGGCGCCGCCTGCCAAAGAGCCTTCAAATCGAGCTCTGAATTGCAGTTCGGACAGCGCGGGGGATCTAGAAACGACACGTTTTCAATCGCCTGATTGCGGACGACTTGCTGGATCGTTCTGTACCTTTATCCGTTTCAACTCTCGTCGATACAGCACACCTCCCGCAACAATCAGCAGTCCGCCGAGCAAGTTATAAGGCCGGTGAACGATCAAAAGACCAATCAACCCTGCTAGCTGCACTAGCACCGCCTGATTGAGTTTCGATAACCCGCTCCAACCGCGAGCGTTCATTTGTACTGGGTCTTTCGGCGCTGGTCTCCTTAAATCGATCTTTGGCACGATCGCCTCCGGAAGCGTCAGTCCGAGGCTTTTCACGTGTTCGCGACAAAGACGCCAAGTTTCGGCATTCAGAAGCGCGGAACTACAGGGCAATTTCAGACCAGCACGATAGGTCGCAATCACGCCCTGCGGACCAAACCCGAAACGCTCAAAGTACTTCGCCGACTTTGCGACGTTCGTCATGAATAACCGCGTTGCGGAAGAAGGCTCCGGCAATAAGCCCACTCTGGATACTAGTAGTGCGACGCCGAGGCCTCGACCTTGCCAGTGCGGGGCCACCAACCCGAACACCAGCCATCCGCATTGAGATAGCAAGTACGGCTGCAGTCCTATGCCGCCTATGGCCACGGGCACGTCATGCTCGTCACACAGCACAAGCTTTAGGTAGTCCGTGCGTTCGAGTACATCCTCGAAGTGGGTGACAAAGTCCGGCGGAAATCGTCCTACCTCGTTTTCCGCATAAATAGCCAAGCATCGGTTGTGATCGTCCGGTCGAAACTCCCGCAAGCTGATACCCGTTGGCAATGGCTTGAGCTCCCCCAGCCGAAACTGCGTGCGACGATGAAAGAGAGCTCGAAACGCAAAGTGGAGTCTGACCCGCTCCCCGAACGACACAGCGGCAATCAACAGACTCACTATCACGATGGCACTAATCATGGAGATGAGAAGATGGTTAATGTTCCACTTGAAAAGTGATCCCCGCATTGGCTTCGAGCCGCTTGATCAGCGCATCGCCCATCGCCGAACAAATAGTCCACATGCCGCCTGGTGTTTTGTCGCGCGGGACATCGCGCACCAAGCACACCGCGCTCTCTGCCAACATCCGCGCGGTCGAATCCGCGCCAGCGTCAGTATTACCCTTGACGCTGACGCGCAACGTTTGACCGTCAGCAGCTTCGCCGATAAACAAAATATCGTAATGCCCGCCTTCCCGATCCGCCTTGGAAGGCCCTTCCCCAGGCTTTGGCCTATTCGGATCCTCAAAGGGGTTCGGCGCTGGGACGCCGCTCGGCGGCCCATCAATCATGCTCATCTCGTCGTACTTGAAATCCTTGCCCCAGGGAAACCCCAAGAGAAAATTGCATCGATGCACTGATTTGCTATTGATGGCGGCCATGACCCACGGCCCCACCCAGGAGCCAGCGACCTTGTCCTCATACGCCGTGCTGGCATCAGGTTGTTCCGCGCCTTTGAATCCGGATGTCAATGCGAACGGATCCATCCACACCATCCCGAGCCGTGGATTGCGCTGCATTGTCGAAATCAGGTTGATACCGGTCGCGAGCGACCCGCCCGACGTCCCGCCGCGAATTCCTCCGTACAGGCGCCTTATCCTTGCGCGTACGCGCGGCAACGGGACGCCGAAGGTCTTCATCGCCATTTTTTCCAGGAAATACACGCCCGCTTCAAAGGGGATGGAATCAAATCCACAAGAAAACACGATGCGTGCGCCCGACGCCTTGGCCGTTGGCTCGTGCACCAGCATGTCGGAAATCCAAGTGGACTCGCCAGTGATATCGACGTAGTCCGTCCCTTCCATGGCACAGGCCTGGACTAGCTCGCTCCCGTACAGCGCATACGGCCCGACTGTGCTGATGATGACTTTCGCGCCCCGCGCCATTGCTGCAAGCGACGCCATATCCGACGAATCGGCAATAATCAGCGGTAGGCTCGACGCGCCGATTTCACTGCGGATTTGTTCCAGCTTGAACCTATTGCGTCCCGCAATCGCCCACTTAAGGTCTTTGGATAGACCATACACCTTCAGCAAATGTTCGGGCACCAATCGTCCCGTATAGCCGGTCGCCCCAAAAACGATGATATCGAAGGCACGTTCCATGTTGACTCTCCCTTCCGAATTGTCATTGTTCTAATCGCTTGTCCGCAGAGCCGGAGCGCCTCGGTATTTGACGAGGCGCTCCGGCCCCCATTCTATGCGCCACCCAACTTGCGGGGAAATACACCTAGATCGCCCAGCCGCCGGCCTACCATACGTCCGTCTAGGCTCCGATTCCGATTCTCCCCACGCCTTATATATAGAGTCTGGCCTTCTTCGTCTGGTCGAGCCGTTCGGGCGTCCTTCCCTCGCCCGGCATCGGCGAGCCAAAGGCGTGACTTTGACTCGCCTTGCGGATCTCGGACGAAGCGTCCTTCGATCCGTTGCGACATCCCTGTCGCAATGTCTGCTCGAATGGTGCCTCGTCACTTACCCTCGCCCTGGAGACCTCTTCTCTTGGCGCGACAGCGCCGAGCCGCTTCGGCGTCTCTCTTCTCCTCTGCAGGCTTGCTGTCTTGATTTCGATTGACCGTCACTCCTAACAATACATGTTTGCTCCTCTTCATCTGCCTCTCATTCACGAGCATCGATCGGGTTATCTTCGTTCACGCGCGATTTATGCAACGAGCTTTCGCGGCATAAATCCGATGTCGAGCTATTCGTCCCGCTGCGAATATCGAATGTGAATATCTAGTTTCTCGCTGCAGCCGTCGCGCCCACACCTGGCGGCTGTATTCTGCGCGACGTCTGGACTCACCGTCTCGACGATCGATTTATTCCACGTCTCATTGGCATAAGACCGCTACGCGTGAACGCCTTCCCGACCATCGCTCGAGCGTTTCGGGCGATGAAAGTCCAAACATTAACTTAGGAGTATTTAAGATGAACAATCGCAATCAAAACCAAGCCCGCCTTCCGGTGGAACCCGCTGCCTCACCGGCGCCCACGTACCTCAACGTCTTCACCGTCGAAGAGTACGAACGCGACGGCAAGAAGGCGAAGAGCTGGACAAAAATCGGGGCTGCCTTCCCGCACAAGGAAGGACTCGGCTTCTCGATCGAGCTCAAGGCCTTCCCAATGGATGGTCGCCTGGTGGTTCTACCGCCCGACACCGACGACAGTCGCAACACCAAATAGGCCTTGGCACTAATTTTTTCGGGGGCCCACCGGCCCCCTTTTTTTTTGCTTGTCGTGAACCGATGACGCATTTCAATACCCCGGTGCGCATCGCAAGTGGGTTGCTTACTTGTTCCCCGGGGCGTGAAAAACAGGGACGTTTTTCCCGAAGCCTCCATGGACGGATTCACGGCGTCCCGGAGAACAAGTAACAATCCACACCGGTCCGGAAAACAAATGCGATCCACTCTTCAGTGCGAGGTCCACCTGATTCGCTCCGATTTGTGGACTGGCACCCGTTTTCATCATAGCTCTCACACGACAACATCCTCCTCGTGTCCAATGAGCCGCCCGCTGCAGGAGTGCAATCGAGGCAAATAAATCCGGCTGCAATGGCCACATATGAAAAAGGACTTTGGCATGAAAAATCTACCGCGCAACCAATTGATCTCCATCTCCATCAAACTCGCAGCGCTATTGCTGACCGCAAGCACAGCATTGGCGGCTGTACCGCAGACCTTGTATCTTTTTACCGGCCCCCCGGACGCCTTCCTGCCCAATGCAGGAATGGTGCGCGATGCCGACGGTAATTTCTACGGAACCACCTTCTACGGAGGCGCGTTCAACATGGGCGCGGTTTACAAGATCACTCCCAAAGGGAAAGAGACTGTCCTGCATTCCTTCGCCGGCGGCAACGACGGTGCGTATCCCGCCGCCGCATTGATTGCGGGTCAAGGCGGAAAGCTCTATGGCACCACGGAGTATGGTGGAACCGGAACCTGCGCTGACTCGCAGGGAGTCGGCTGTGGCACCGTATTCGAGATTACCGAAGCGGGCGTCGAAGCCGTACTTTATTCATTCCAAGGCGGCAATGATGGCTGGGTGCCCAATGCTGGAGTCATTCAGGTGAGCAACGGGGATCTATACGGTACCACCAACTCGGGTGGGCCTTACAACTCGGGCATTGTTTTTCACCTCACTCTCAGCGGTGTGGAAAGTGTGTTGTATACCTTTAATTCCAACATCGGCGGTTTTGCCCCCGGCGGGTTGGTCGAGGGTAACGACGGCAATTTCTACGCCACTCTGGGAGGCAGCTATGGCAGTGTATTCAAAATTACTCCGACGGGAGTTTTCACAACGTTATATGTTTTCGGCACGAATCCCAATGACGTCGCCTTCCCCATCGGCACCTTGACCAAAGCGACGAGCGGCATCTTCTATGGAACTGCTCCCTATGGCGGTGTTTATGGATTCGGCGCGGTTTTCGCGATCACTCCTGCCGGTGCGGAATCTCTTGTCTATTCCTTTACTGGCGGCGCCGATGGGTCAAGGCCCGACTCAACGCCCTTGATAACGGAAGGAATAATCTATGGCACTACCCCGCTCGGCGGTAGCGATGGATTCGGGACAATATTCGCCTTGACCAAGCAAGGTGTTTTTACGACTCTTTACACATTTGCCCAGTGCGAGAACGCGAACGGTATCCAAGGGGTTGGACTCGGTCTGGCTCAGGGTAATGACGGTTACGCCTACGGCGTCAATGTCGGCGCCTGTTCAAGCGGCGATTCATACGGCAGCGTATATCGCATAAAGGAGTGATAGAAGGCCGCGGTGTAAAGCTCCTGCGAGGGCGCCTCGCTCTCACTATTCGGGCATACAAAAGAAAACGGCGGAGTCCGCGAGGACTCCGCCATTCCTGCCCGATCATTACTACGCGACGTCGCGCCGCTATCTCCCAACCCGCACTTCCACCAAATCACCCACACTCTCTGTGACAATCGTCCGATTCACAAACGCCTTGAGTATTGCCACGTGCGACTCAAAGTGCTGCGTCACCGGCATCGTCAAAAACTCCCCACCTCCCGCGAGCGCCATCGGTAGCAGCAGCTGATCCGCAAGATGACGTCCCACCGGGGCCTCTGACGCCAGATAATTGCGCGCAGCATCCACCGCACGCTTGGCGACGCTTTCAGCGGAAACGCCCTTCTCTCCAAATCCCGTAAAGACTTCGGTGATTGCTTCGTGCTCCACGGTAATGGTCAACGCGTTTCCCGGCCCAAATTCCCCGGACAATCCTCGAATGTGCAGATTCTCGCCCGGCCAATTGAGCATTTTTCCGACGATCTCTAGCTCCCGGCTCGCCACATGCATCGGAATGCCCGCGATGTAGGCTTCAGCATAGCCACCCTTACGTACGCCCCTCTCCATCAAGGTAATAGACGACAGCCGCGGCGACGGTGTGATGCGCGCCAGGATCTCTCCGCCGCCCCTGGGGTAGAACCCGTGCCGCACCAAATCCAGCTGTACCTTTGGCCCCATCCGTTCAACCAGCGGCAAATAAGAGCGCTGCAAGAAGTCCACCGGCGGACACGCCTTGTTGTGCGTGCCGCCTGTGATGCGAATCGAGCTTGGGCCGGACGCAGTCAGCAGCGGTGGCAGCACTGTCTGAAGCACCAGTGTGCAGCTGCCGGCGGTGCCGATCGCAAACTGATAGTCCCCCGGCTTGACGCGACCGGGTTCAAATGTGATCTCGCCGCTTCCGACTTCAGCACCTGTGACACGGGCATCGCAAATGGCAGCCGCGGCCTGCAAGGCGGTCAGATGCTGTCGCATCAAGCCGGGCTTCTCGCGTTTGGCACGAACATTCTTCAGGCGAAATGCTTGATCGGTGCACATGGACAACGACAGGGCAGACCTTAGCATCTGCCCGCCGCCCTCGCCTTCCGACCCGTCAATCTCGATCATGATTACCCTTTGACGCAAACCACTTGCTTCAGCGTATATACAATTTCCACCAAATCGCGCTGCGCGTGCATGACCGCATCGATGTCCTTGTACGCCGCCGGCGTCTCGTCGATCACATCCTCATCCTTGCGGCACTCCACACCCTCCGTAGCAGCAACGTGGTCGGCCACGGTGAAGCGCTTGCGCGCCGCCGTGCGCGACATCGATCGTCCCGCGCCATGGCTGCAGCTATCGAAGCTTTCTGCGTTACCCAATCCGCGCACGATGAACGAGCGCGCACCCATGCTGCCCGGGATGATTCCCATCTCGCCCTTGCGGGCTCGCACCGCACCCTTGCGGGTTACCAAAATGTTCTCACCGAAATGATGCTCCCGGGAGACATAGTTGTGGTGGCAGTTGATCGCCTCCACGTGAGTCTCGAACGGCTTCGAGATCACCTCACGCAACGCGCCCACCACATGCAGCATCATCACCTCACGGTTGTGCTGCGCAAAGTGCTGCGCCCACTCCACCGCCTCGACATAGTCGTCGAAGTGCTCCGTGCCCTCCGGAAAATACGCCAAATCCTGATCCGGCAGATTGATCATCCAGGTGCGCATGTCCTTCTTCGCCAACTCGATGAAATGCGCGCCGATGGCATGACCCACACCACGCGATCCACTGTGCAGCATGACCCAGACGGCTCCGGCCTCATCCAAACAGATCTCGATGAAATGGTTTCCTGAGCCCAAGGTTCCCAAATGGGCATGGTTGTTGGTGTTCTTCAAACGCGGATACTTCGCCACCAAGCGCGTGAACGGCTCCAACAACGTCGCCCACGCAGCATCCGCCGCCGGAGGCGCCTTATTACCCCACGCGCCCTTGTCGCGCTTACCCACAGTTCGGCCATGCGGAACCGCCCGCTCGATCGCTGATCGAACGGCGCTTAAAGAATCCGGCAAGTCCGAGGCCGTCAGCGTGGTCTTCGCCGCCATCATGCCGCAGCCGATATCCACGCCCACCGCGGCCGGAATCACGGCATGCAGCGTCGGAATCACGCTGCCCACAGTCGATCCCTTGCCGACGTGAACGTCCGGCATGACCGCCATGTGTCTGAAGATGAAGGGCATGGTGGAGGTCCGAGCCAGCTGCGCACGCGCCTCCTCTTCGACCGGCACGCCGTCGGTCCACATCTTGATGTGGCGGCCACCCTCGACCTCCATCACTTCGAAAGTATTCTCGCTCATATCCCTATTCTCCATTCTTTCCATCGTCGATTCAGAAACTGCGACAAATTTGATGAAACTCGCGCTCTACCACTGAGCTACAGACTTGTTTGCACGTCTGACGGGACTCGAACCCGCGACCTCGTCGTTACTAGCGATGTAGTCCCACCGGCATTCCCAGCTTCCGAAACCCAAAAAACCAAAGAGCGCGACAACGTTTTGACAGGACGCCCGGTTGTTTAGACCGTGAGGAGTCGAACCTCTAGCCCTTTTTACAGGGCGTTACCAATGTAGTCCTGTCGGCATTCGCGCCAAACCCTGATGAATGTGTTCGCGACGAGTATTCCCGGTGACGCAACATTTCTGGATGTAGTCACCGATGCATTCCCGAACACACCCAAAACCTATAAATTCACCTCTTCAATCAGACCAATCCAATGAGCCGAATCCAGCGTTCCGCTCGCGAATCGCTCGACCACCTCAAACACCTCATCGGAGAATCCCCCAACGTTGAGCACATCCTCACGCTCCAGAGCCTGCGTGGTCCGATTCGGCTGCAAGTCGATGCACACCAACTTGGCATTCGGGTTCTTGACCTTGAAGACCTCCCACAGCCGCAACGTCTCCGTCGGCCCCGTCGCGCGCCCATCGACCCACGACTGGTTGTCGGACACCAGCACCACCAGCTCTGCGCGCTCGCGACGTTCAATCATCAGCTTCAAGGGCGCACTACAGCTCGTTCCTCCTCCTCCCAATGCAGCCAACTTCGCCGCATTGCTCATCACGGAGTCCCGCCCATTGATTTCGATCTCCTTCACCTTTTCGGCGAACGGCAATACCAACACATTGCGGTTCGCCCGCACGATCGCTGCCGTCACCAACGCTGCCACCTGAATGCAGCTGATCGCGCTCGTTCCTCCCTTGCGGGCTCCCGTGATCGCCGACGCCATCGACCCCGACACGTCCGGACACACGACAACGCGTCCCGGATAAGCCACCACCCGCGTGAGCGCAATCTCCATCGCATCCTGCAAAGCCTCCTTCACTTCGCGCGGCACTTGAGATCCAGCCGCGAAGTACGCCGCCATCAACTGATACGGGAACACCCGCGCCTTGACGATCGCAGCCGGATTCCGCAACCGCTCGGCAATCATCTCGGCCATCCCAGCAATCTCGAACACCCCGTGGCGCGCGAACGTATTCAAGTTCATCCGCACCATATGCCATCCGGCCGAACGCGCGACCTGCGCCCACTCCTCCGCATTCAAATTCAGCGCCGTCAGCATCTGAAACGGTACATTGGGTACCCCTGTTGATCGGTCGAACCGATACTTGATCAACGCCTGCAGAGCAGCGGGCAAAGCCTCCATCGCATACGGCTTCTTCAACGCCCAGGCGAACAGCGCCTCACGCTCGAGAGAAGTCGGCTTCGGGTGCACCATTCGCACGATGTCGCGCAAAGACGGATTCGCTCCCACTGCAGCATCCATCAACTTCGCATCGCTCGCCGTGTTGAGCCAGTTCTCCACCAGCCGCTTAGGGCACGATCCCAAGGACTTGCGTCCGGTCACCCCGCTGCGCATGATCTGCACGAAATTACGCAGCATGCGTCCGTTATCGACAACCTTCGGAAAGACAGCCTTGAAAACTTCCGGGTTCTCGCTCGACAGCACCGCCAACAGCAACGCCGGCACGTCCTTCATGGACCCGCGGGTTCTGGCATAAATCGCGGTCTTCGCGATGAATTCCGCCTCCAATGTAGCGGTCAGCGCCAGCACCGTTTCCAGCTGTTCGGCTCCGCTCGCGTAGAACGTGTTGCTGAAAGTTCCGGTAGCCGCGTACTGCGCCAAAGCCTGCTTAGGATCCCGCGCATACGCCAAGGCTCCCTCGTGATTTTTGGCGGTCGCGGCCGGCAACATCTTTCCGCGTGAGGACTGAAACAATGCCCTGTTCGCCATCGTCGTTCTCCTGCTCTCTTAGACTCTTTCGGGAATCGACGGCGCCCCCATGGCGCCGCCCGGATCGTGCTTTTCCTCATTTCGATATCAGATAAAGCAAGCGCCGGGCCAGGCGTGCCACTGCCGCGGACGACATTCTATAAGTCTCTGATTAACCGACGTTTATAGGTTGAATGCTGCCTTTTTGGCATCCGATCGACTATTGCTAGGTGATGATTAAAATAGATATACCTAGCAGTAAGTATCTTTTAAGCTAGTGATGTGCAAAACGTCGTCATTGGCTTCTTGGGTTCCACATTGGATTCCGGCGGGACCGCCGCGGCCCGCTGGGAGAAGTGGCGACCGACGGTGTCCATCTGCCAACACGAAGACTTTGTGGTGCACCGCCTGGAGCTGCTCTACGCGAGACCCCACACCAAGTTGGCGCAACAAATCGTTGAGGACATCGGCACCGCCTCACCGGAGACCACCGTCAAGCTTCACTTGGTCGATCCTCGCGATCCCTGGGATTTCCCGGAGGTCTATGGACTCCTGCACGAGTTCGCGCGCGACTATGCGTTCGACGTCGAAAACGAACGCTACTTGATGCACATCACCACCGGCACCCACGTCGCCCAGATTTGCATGTTTCTCTTAACCGAAGCGCGTTACTTCCCCGCGGCCCTCCTGCAATCGTCACCGCCGCGACGTCAGAACCAAGACAGTGTCGGCTCCTACGCCATCATCGACTTGGATCTTTCCAAGTTCGATCAGCTCGCCGCGCGATTCGCCCAGGAAAAGCAAGAAGGTACCGCTTTCTTGAAATCCGGTATCAACACCCGCAATACCGCGTTCAACCGTACCATCGATGAAATCGAGCAAGTCGCCGTGCGCTCGCGCTCCCCAATCCTGCTCAATGGACCCACCGGCGCTGGCAAGTCGCAGCTCGCCGAACGGATCTACGAGCTAAAAAAATCCAAGCACCAGCTCACAGGCGAGTTTGTCGAAATCAATTGCGCCACCCTAAGGGGCGATGCCGCGATGTCGACGCTCTTTGGTCACGCCCGCGGCGCCTTCACCGGCGCACAGACCGAGCGCGCCGGACTCTTAAAGAAGGCGCATCTCGGCATCGTGTTCTTAGACGAGATCGGCGAATTGGGCCCGGACGAACAAGCCATGCTGCTTCGGGCGATCGAAGAGAAGACCTTCTTCCCGTTGGGCTCCGACAAGGAGACCCAAAGCGACTTTCAACTGATCGCCGGCACCAACAAGGATCTTCGCGAAGCCGTCCGCGTCGGCCGATTCCGTGATGACCTCCTCGCCCGCATCAACCACTGGACCTTCCGCCTGCCCGCCCTGAAAGATCGACCCGAGGACATCGAACCCAACGTTGACTACGAGCTCGAGCGCCACACTCAAGTCTCCTCGACTACGGTCCGCTTCAACGCCGAAGCCCGCCGCGCGTACTTGAAGTTTGCAACCGCCCCCGAGGCCCTGTGGCGCGGCAACTTCCGCGAGCTCTCCGCGTCCATCACCCGCATGGCCACACTCGCCGACGGCGGCCGCATTACCGAGAGACTCGTAGACGATGAAATTGCACGGCTCAAAGCCAACTGGATCGAAGTTCATAACGACGACTTGAGCGAATTGCTGTCAGCCGACCAATTGACCCAGATCGACGCCTTCGACCGCCTGCAGCTTCAGTCCGTGATCGAAATCTGCCGCCGCAGCCGCTCCATCGCCGATGCCGGCCGAGCCCTCTTCGGCGCCAGCCGCGCAAAGCGCAGCACCATCAATGACTCGGATCGACTTCGCAAATACTTGGCGCGATTCGACATGGATTGGGCGGGACTGGTCGGACGGGAGTCATAGACGGATGCATACGCTAGATGCCCTACTGACCACGGGTGCCAAGCACATCATATTCAGCTGCATCGCTGGAAGTCGCGCCTATGGGACTCAAGTTCAGGGCAGCGATGAGGATATTCGCGGCCTCTACATCGTACCGGCAACCGCGTATATGCCGTTGAAACGACCCCTGCCCCAGCTTGCTGACGAGCGAGGCAATACCGTCTATTACAGCCTGCGTCGATGCATCGAACTGCTTGCTGAAGCAAATCCCAACATTCTTGAATTGCTGTTTATGCCGCCAGACTGTATTCGCAGCACGTCTCTGGAGATGGAAAAACTCATCAGCGCTCGAAGTTTGTTCGTCACTCGTCAATGCGGCGATACTCATATCGGCTATGCCATGTCGCAAATCAAGAAGGCGCGCGGCCAGAACAAATGGGTCAATAACCCCAAGCCACCGCAAGCTCCGCGCAAGGAAGACTTCTGTTTCGTGATCCCCCGGGAAAGTCTGATCGCCTTGGGCTCGCCGCCCTGCCGTCCGGTGGCTCTCTACAAAATCGGATGGTCACTGCCGGAGTACCATGCTGCGAAATTGGAGCACGTTGCCGATACCTACCGGCTGTACCATTACGGAGCCCGCGCTCGTGGCGTTTTCCGAGGGGACGTTCTAGTCTGTGAATCCATTCCCGAGCAAGACGAAGCGAGTCACTTTGCCGGACTGCTGATATTCAACGAGCAGTCTTGGAAGCAGGCGTTGACGGAGCACCAGAATTACTGGGGTTGGCGGAAAAACCGCAATGACGCGCGATGGGAGGCTCAGGAGACGGGCCAACTCGACTTCGACGCCAAGAATATGATGCACACCATCAGATTATTGATGAGTGGCCGTTCGATTCTAGAGACTGGAGAACCCATCGTCCGGTTCGAGGGACAGAGTCTCAACCTTCTTCTGGACATTCGGGCCGGGAAAATGACTTTCG
>Ga0210391_10003152_pt1 | contig 14006 bp, 11 predicted proteins | sample IncBWC12OmetaG_FD_160573 | JGI IMG/M metagenome (GOLD analysis project Ga0210391, IMG submission 160573) | Forest soil microbial communities from Barre Woods Harvard Forest LTER site, Petersham, Massachusetts, United States - Inc-BW-C-12-O ... | reverse complement strand
AAACGGCGGTTTGCGTCATCCAAACCACTAGAGAGACAATCAGGACGGAATTGTGCCGGACGCCGAACTGTCCCTCAGCCCTTAAAAAGAGGAGTGACCAGGTCTATGAGCGAGCTCGACCAGCTGTCGATTAACGCGCTGCGATTTCTTGCAGTCGATGCGGTGCAAAAGGCAAACAGCGGGCACCCCGGCGCTCCGCTGGGCTGCGCCCCCATTGCTTATCTCCTGTTTCACAAATTCATGCGGCACAATCCGAAGCATTCAAAGTGGAGCAACCGCGATCGCTTCGTGCTCTCGAACGGACATGCGTCGGCGTTGCTTTATTCCGTGCTGCACCTCACCGGCTACAAGGTTTCGATTGAGGACCTGGAGCAGTTCCGCCAATGGGGATCGAACACTCCCGGCCACCCGGAATACGGCGACACCGACGGCGTGGAAGTGACCACCGGCCCGCTCGGCCAGGGCTTCGCGATGGCTGTGGGCATGGCGATCGCGGAAAAGCACCTGTCGGCGGTTTATAACCGTCCCGGATTCGATGTCGTCGATCACTACACCTACGGGCTGTGCGGCGACGGCGATCTGATGGAAGGCGTATCGCACGAGGCAGCCTCGCTGGCCGGCACGCTGGGCCTGGGCAAGCTGATTTTCCTCTACGACGACAACCTCATCTCCCTCGACGGACCCACGGAGCTCTCGTTTACCGAGGATGTGCTGAAGCGATTTGATGCGTATCACTGGCACACGCAGATTGTGCAGGACGGCAACGATCTGGAGGGCATTGCGAAGGCGATTGAAGCCGCTCAGGGCGTGAAGGACAAGCCGTCGCTCATCGCGGTGCGGACAGTGATTGGCTACGGCAGTCCCAAGGCGGGCACGAACAAGGCCCACGGCGAAGCGCTTGGCGTGGAAGCCGTGAAGGAAACCAAGCGCAATCTTGGCTGGCCGGAAGACAAATTCTTCTACGTTCCCGACGAAGTCGCTGAGAACTGGCTGCAGGCCGTCGATAAAGGCGCTCAGGAAGAATCTGACTGGAACGCGCTGTTTGCGAATTACAAAAAAGCGTTTCCCGATGTGGCTGCGCAGTTCGAGCGCGTGCAGGAAGGCCGCCTGGCGGATGGCTGGGAGCAGAGCCTGCCGAAATTCCCCGCGGACGGCAAACCGGTAGCGACGCGTACTGCGGGCAATACCGTGATGAACGCGATCGCGAAAGCGGTGCCCGAACTGATGGGCGGCGCTGCCGACCTGACCGCGTCGACCAAGACGGTGATCAAAGACAGCGGCAATTTTCACATCGATCCCACGGGCCGCAACGTCTTCTTTGGCGTGCGCGAATTCGGCATGTGCGCCGCGGTCAACGGCATGGCGGTGCACGGCGGCATTATCCCGTTTGGGTCGACGTTTTTTGTGTTCACGGACTACTGCAAGCCGGCCCTCCGGCTCGCGGCCATCATGCAGTCCCACTCTCTCTTCGTGTTTACGCACGATTCCATCGGCCTTGGCGAAGATGGTCCAACCCACCAGCCCATCGAGCACCTGACCATGCTGCGCGCGGTTCCGCACCTCACGGATTTCCGCCCCGCCGACGCCAACGAAACTTCGGCGGCGTGGGGATTGGCCCTCGAGCGCAAGGGCCCGTCGTTCATGGCCCTGTCGCGTCAGGATCTCCCGCTGCTCGATCCCGTGAAGCAGCGCGTTTTTGAAGGCGTGCGTCACGGCGCCTACATTGTGGAACAGGGCAGCGACTCGCCGGATATTGTGATTGTCGGCACCGGAGCGGAGTTGTGGCCCGCTATCGAGGGTGCGAAGCAGTTGAAGACAGAGGGCATCGTCGCGCGAGTTATCTCCATGCCCAGCACGCGCATCTTCGAGGAACAATCCGACGCGTACAAGGCGTCCATCTTCCCTGACCATCTGCCGAAGCTGGCGATCGAAGCGGGTGCGACCCTGGGATGGTGGAAATACGTCGGCCGCCATGGCGATGTGATCGGCATCGACCGCTTCGGCGCATCGGCTCCCGGCCCCATCGTCCTTGAGAAGCTCGGCTTTGGCGCTGACAGCGTAGTGGCCCGCGCGAAAGCGCTGGTAGAGCGCGCCCGGAAAGCAGAGCCGGCGCTGGCGGGGAAATAAAATCATGAAACTGGCCATCGGCGCAGATCACGCAGGCTACACGCTCAAGGAAGAGGTGCGCGGTTATCTTGAGCGCCTGGGGCACGAGGTTATTGACCTCGGCGCTTTCAACACGGAACCCTCTGACTATCCGGACTACGCGGAAGCGGTGGGCCGCGCCGTTTATGCGGGGCGCGCCGAGCGCGGCATCCTCATTTGCGGCAGCGGTGTCGGCGTGTGCGTCGCGGCCAACAAGATGCCCGGCATTCGCGCCTGCATGTGCCACGACCATTATTCCGCGCACCAGGGCGTCGAACACGACGACATGAATGTGCTGGTGCTCGGTGCGCGCATTATCGGATCGGAAACCGCCTTCGACCTGGTTGCCGCATATCTCAATGCGCGCTTCCAGTCGCAGGTGGAGCGCTATGTGCGCAGACTGAATAAAGTGAAGGCCATTGAAGCTCGTAACATGCCAGAAACAGCGAAACCTTAACATCAACAACTCAATACCCCAGGCTTTCGTTCGGTCATTCACAAATTCGACGTGCCAGGAGTTGCATGGAGAGCATCAGCACCATTCTGTGGGACGTGGGCGGTGTATTGCTCACCAATGGCTGGGATCACCAGCAGCGCGACGCCGTGCTTACGCGCTTCGGTCTCGACCATGCCGACTTTACGCGCCGTCACGCCGAGGTGGATGAGGCCTGGGAGAGAGACGAAATCTCTGCTGACGAATATCTGCGCCACACTGTTTTTTTTCAGCCGCGCAACTTCACGCAGGCAGCGTTTCTTGATGCGGTGCGCGAGCAGTCGACCCTGCTCCCTGACAGCGCCATCGGAATCCTTCGCGAACTGGCCGCATCGGATGAGCAGGAATATGTGCTGGGCACAGTCAACAACGAATCCCGCATGCTGAACGAATACCGGTTAGCAAAATTCGATCTGCTCGAGTTGTACGACGCCTTTTTCAGTTCCTGCTATGTGGGATTGCGCAAGCCGGACCGCAAAATCTATCAGCTGGCGCTGGATGTGCTCCAGCGCGACCCCGAAGAAGTTGTTTTCATCGACGATCGCGCAGAGAATGCCGCTGCTGCCGCATCGCTGGGCATCCACGCCATTTGCTACAAAGGCTCGGCGCAGCTGGCTGAAGAACTGACGCAGCTCGGCGTCGATGTTGGGCAAAACCGAATAAACGGACGTCAGCTGCGCGAAGCCTGACGGCTGCAAGTCATCCCAAATTTTCGCAGGAGGAACACGATGGAACTTGGACTGATTGGATTGGGCAAGATGGGCGGCTTCATGGCCGAGCGGCTGCGCCTGGGCGGCCACAAAGTCGTCGGCTTCGACTTTAACCCGGACGCCGTGAAGCGTCTCACCGATGCCGGTTCCGTTGGCGTCAACAGCCTTGAAGATTTGGTAAAGAATCTCGCCGCGCCACGCGCCATCTGGATCATGGTGCCGCAGGGCAAGCCGGTCGACGACACCATCGCCAAACTAAAGCCGCTCATGCAGAAGGGCGACACGTTCATCGACGGCGGCAACTCGAATTACCAGGACAGCCAGCGCCGCCACCAGGAGCTCAAAACGGAAGGCTTCAACTTTGTCGACGTTGGAACCTCCGGCGGCGTGTGGGGCCTGAAAGAGGGCTACAGCATGATGATTGGCGGCGATGACACGGTGGTCGAGCGCCTCTATCCCATCTTCGAAACTCTTGCGCCGGCGAAAGATAAGGGCTGGGGCCATGTGGGTCCCGCTGGATCCGGCCACTTCGTCAAGATGATTCACAACGGCATTGAGTACGGCATGATGCAGGCCTACGCCGAAGGATTTTCCATCATGCAGGGGAAAGAGGAGTTGCAACTGGACCTGCCGCAGATCGCACAGATTTGGCGCTATGGCAGCGTGGTGCGTTCGTGGCTGCTCGACCTGACCGCCGATGCGCTCGCAAAAAATCCTGAGCTCAAAGGTTTGGAACCCTATGTTGAGGACTCGGGCGAAGGCCGCTGGACGGTCTTTGAAGCCATCAACCTCAACATCGCCGCGCCGGTCATCACGGAGTCGCTCCTGCGCCGCATCCGCAGCCGTGAAGAATACAACTTCACCGACCGCATGCTCGCGATTATGCGCAACGAGTTCGGCGGTCATGCCGTGAAGTCAGAGAAAGACGCAGCCGCCTGAGAAACCGCGCCACGCGCATCCCCGCGCGGCGCAATGCGAGAGAGGATTCCCCATGGCCACCACGGAACTGAGAATTTCACCCGAAGATGTAAAGCAGGCGTCATCCCAGGTGAAGGAGCACATCCCCGAGCCGACCGTCGTTGTCATTTTCGGCGCGTCCGGCGACCTGACCAAGCGCAAGCTGCTGCCAGCCCTCTTCCATCTGGAGGAGTCGGGCCTGCTGCCGAAGGAGTTCCGCATCGTCGGAGTGGCCCGCCGCGATCTGGGCAAGGGATTTGCCGACGACATGAAGCAGGGCATCATCGAGTTTGGCGGCGTGAAAGCCGGCGCAGACAAGCTCGACGACTTTACCAGCAAAATCGGCTACCACGCGATGGAGTTCGACAACGACGACGGCTACGCGTCGCTGAAAAAGTTGCTCGAGCAGTACGACCACGACTACGGCACCCGTGGGAATCGCTTGTTTTATCTGGCCACCGCTCCTGAATACTTCGCAGACATCGTGCATCGCCTGGGCACCCACGGCATGGCCAAGCCGGAAGTGGGTATGGCTCGCGTCATTATCGAAAAGCCTTTCGGCCACGATTTGGAGAGCGCGCGCGAACTGAACGACGACGTAAACACCGTCTTCAGCGAAAACCAGATTTTCCGCATCGATCATTACCTCGGCAAAGAAACCGTGCAGAACGTATTGGTCTTTCGCTTCGCCAACGGGATCTTCGAGCCCATCTGGAACCGCAATTTTGTCGATCATGTGCAGATCACGGCGGCGGAAAACATCGGGATCGAAGGCCGCGGCCCGTTCTATGAGAAGGCGGGAGCGCTGCGCGATGTGGTGCAAAACCACATGATGGAGCTGCTTTCGTTCATCACCATGGAACCTCCGGCCAGCTTTGCTGCCGAAGCGGTGCGGCGTGAAAAAATCAAGGTCTGGAGCTCCATCAAGCCCATCAATATTTTCGATTGCGTCCGCGGCCAGTACGGTCCCGGCATCGTCAACGGACAAATGGTGAAGGGCTATCGCGAAGAAGATCGCGTCGACCCCGATTCACACACTGAAACCTACGCCGCCGTGCGTCTTGAGATTGAAACGTGGCGCTGGGCCGGCGTTCCGTTTTACCTCCGCGCCGGAAAGCGCCTTGCCACACGCGCTACTGAGATCACAATTCAGTTCAAGCAACCGCCGATGTTACTTTTTGGCGCTCACGTGCAGGGCGGCTGCGACATTCAGCCCAACATCATCACCATGCGCATTCAGCCGGACGAAGGCATCTCGCTGCGCTTCGGGACGAAGGTGCCTGGCCCGCAGATGGCGGTGTGCCCGGTGATCATGGACTTCAGCTACGCCCAGGCCTTCGGCGCTTCGTCCGCGAACGGCTACGAGCGTCTGCTGCTCGACGCCATGCTTGGCGACGCTACGCTCTTTGCGCATCGCGATGGCGTGGAGACGACGTGGGGTCTCTACACGCCGGTTCTCGAGGCATGGGCGAAGAAATATCCGCAGACGTTCCCCAACTATGCGGCGGGCTCGTGGGGTCCGCAGTGCGGCGACGAGCTGATTGGTCGCGACGGATATACCTGGCACACAATTCGGCCGCCAGCCGTGAAACCGGCGGAGTGATACGCGCTTCCGGTTTTGCCGTAGAATGCGGTTTGCGATGCGGAGCCGCATTTTCGTTTCGCAACACTGGTTCCGCGTCCTGAGTCGGAAAAATGCCAAAATCCATTCACGTTGAATACCGCGTCTACCAGCAGCAGGACACACTTTCGCGGGCTGTAGCCCAGCGCTTTGTCGACGGCATCCAGGCCGCGGTAGCCGCGCGCGGCGTGGCGCGCATCGCCATCTCCGGCGGAGGCAGTCCCAAGCCGGTTTTCTCGCTGCTCGCCGATCCGCGCGAGCCCTACCGCGAAGCCGTTCCCTGGGATCGCCTCTTCGTCTTCTGGGTCGACGAGCGCTGCGTTCCGCCCACGCACCCTGACAGCAATTTCCGCGTGGCCAACGAGCTGTTATTCGAACGGGTGCCGCTGCTTCCCGATCGCATCATCCGCATCGCGGGCGAACTCGATCCTGAAGTTGCTGCGGCCCGCTACGAATCCGCCATTCGCGGACACTTCCGCCTCGAAGGCGCGGAGGGACCGGTATTCGACGTGCTCCATTTGGGCATGGGCGACGACGGACACACCGCATCGCTGTTCCCGCACACGGAAGGGCTGCACGAAATAGGCCGCGTTGCCATCGCGAACCATGTGCCCCAGCAAACGCAAACCTGGCGCGTCACGCTCACATGGCCCGTCATCAACGCGGCGCGCGACGTCTTTTTCCTGGTCGACGGCGCGAAGAAAGCCGATCCTCTGGGGCGCGTTTTGCAGGGGCCTTATGATCCTGAAACGCTGCCCTCGCAGCTCATCCAGCCGCAGAATGGGCGGCTGCTATTCTATTTGGACGGGGCCGCTGCGGCGCAACTCCCTCCGCCGGATGCTCAGGGTACCGGAACACTGGAGATTGCAAGATGATTCTCGCTGGAGATGTGGGGGGGACAAAAGTCACCCTGGCGCTGTACGACTTTGAGCAAGGCCACCTGGTTCACAAGCGCGAAGAGCGTTTTCCCGCGCAGGAGTTTCCCGGGCTCGAGCAGATCATCCGAAAATTTGTCACTGCTGACGAGTGCGCGACGATCACCGCCGCTTGTTTTGGCGTGCCCGGCCCGGTGCGCGGCGGCCGCCTGCGGCTCACCAATCTTCCGTGGGAACTGGACAGCGCCGAGATGTCGGCCAACCTCAAAATTCCACACATTTTTCTGATCAACGATCTTGAAGCCAATGGCTACGGCATTCCCGAGTTGAGCGCGGATCAGATCTTCACGCTCAATGTCGGCGACCCCTCCGCCGTCGGCAATCGCGCCGTCGTCGCCGCCGGAACCGGCCTGGGCGAAGGCGTGCTCATCTGGAACGGCAAGGCCCACGTTCCCATGGCTTCGGAAGGCGGACATACCGACTTCGCCGCGCGCAATCCGCTCGAAGCCGAACTGCTTGTTTACCTAATGAAAAAACTCGGCGGCCGCGTCAGCTACGAGCGCGTCGTCTCCGGTCCGGGCATCACCAATATTTATGATTTCCTGCGCGACGTAAAAGGCATGGAAGAACCAAAGTGGCTGCAGGACCGCATGAAGACTGAGGATCCCAATGCCGTGATCGGCGAAGAAGGCGAGAAGGGAACCAGCGAGCTATGCGCCAAAACGCTGGAGATGTTTGTTGCGTCCTACGGAGCCGAAGCCGGCAACATGGTTCTGAAAGTGCTCGCGGTCGGCGGCATGTATCTCGGCGGCGGCATCGCGCCAAAAATCATGAAGACCATGCAGAACGGCGCCTTCATGAAGGCTTTCACCGATAAAGGAAGGCTCAGCGGGCTCACGATCCACACGCCGGTGCGCATTATCCTTGAGAGCCGCTGCGCGTTGCTGGGGGCTGCCGCCTACGCTGAAGCGCGTGCTGCGGAAATCAGCGGCCAGTCGGTCCGCGCCGCTTCACGGTAGCGGCCAACTGTTCCCCCGATGACCCTCGACGCGCCGACGCTCTATGTTCTGCTGATCGTTTTCGTCGCCACGCTGATTCGCTCAGCCTTCGGGTTCGGTGAAGCGCTGGTCGCCGTACCGCTGCTGACACTATTTATCCCGCTGAAGGTGGCAGCGCCGCTCGCCGTCCTTCTTTCCATCACCATCGCCGGCATCGTGGTAGTGCAGGACTGGAAGAAGATTCATTTCGCCAGCGCGGGCTGGCTGATTCTGGCCACATTGCCCGGCTTGCCGCTCGGTCTCCTGCTGCTCACCAGCAGCCATCAGACATTAGTGAAATCCGCGCTGGGCGGCTTCATTCTTATTTTTTCCATCTGGTCTTTCATCGGCCGCACTCCGCTGGAATTGCGCCGCGACCATCGCGGATGGCTGGCGGCGTGCGGCTTCTGTGCAGGCATTCTGGGCGGCGCCCATGGGATGAACGGCCCACCCCTCGTGATTTACGGATCGATGCGGCGCTGGTCGGCACAGCACTTTCGCGCCACGCTGCAGGCCTATTTCCTGCCCGCCAGCGTGCTGGTGATGGCCGGTTACTGGATGGACGGATTGTGGGTTCGCGCCGTCACCCACGATTATCTGCTGTCGTTGCCAGTAATGCTGCCGGCTGTTTTCCTGGGCAGGTTCATCAATCATCGCCTGCGCGGAGATGTCTACCTGAAATGCATTTACGTCGGTCTGGCGTGCGTCGGTGCGCTGCTCATCGTCCAGGCCACGCATCGTCCTGCCTGATCAATCGCGCCGCATGTGCCATTTTGAGACTGCAACACAGCCGGCGTACCATCTTTCTGTCGAGCAATTACTCCTGAGGAGTTGGGCACACCCATGTCTGTTAAACGACTCTCCATGGCCGTATTGGCCCTCACCGTTTTTGTCCTTCTGCTCCCGCGTCTCGCGCTGGCGCACGCGCATCTGGTTTCGAGCACGCCGGCCGCCGGAGCCACGGTGCGCGCGGGCAGCCTCGCTATTGAACTCCGCTTCAATTCGCGCGTCGACGCCCAGCGCTCCACGCTCGGCATTGAGATTGCCGGAGGCAGCGGCCAGGCCGCTATCGTTCACGATACCCAGCGCGACGGAACCACGCTGAACGCCCACGCCGACCTGAAGCCGGGGCAGTATGTAATGCACTGGCAGGCGCTCTCGACCGACGGGCACATTACGCGCGGCGAAATTCCGTTCACCGTTCAGTAGAGCGCATTGATCTGGTTCGTTCGCGACTTCGATTTGCTCGCGCTGCTGCTGCGCGCGGTGTCGTTCGCGCTGGAGGCGATGTCTTTCGGGGCGCTGTTTTTCCTGCTCGCTGCAGCGCGCCCCGCGGGCCTCGCACCGGATGCGCAACTTCGCCTGCGCCGCATTGCATCGCGATTCGCGCTGGCCCTCGCGCTCACGCAAGTACTGGTCCTCGCTACAACCTCCGCCGAATTGATGGGAAGCTCCGGCCAGGGCCTGCGCGACCTGTTCTCCGCCTCCTACTTCGTTGCGGGCAGCATTTTCGTCGTCGCGTCCATGGCGTTGTTCATTTCTCTTCGCGCAGCCAAGAGTCTTTTGCCCGGAGTATTGGCAGCCGTCATCGCGCTGGGCGCGTCCGTCTCGCTTAGCCACGCGATGTCGCGCATGAACCACCGGGGATTGCTGTTGGTCTTCACCGCCGCGCATCACCTTGGCATGGCCGCGTGGATCGGCGCTCTCCCATTTCTGCTCATCGCCGTCAAGCGCACTGGTGACGCGGAAGTCTCCGCCACCATGGCGCGCCGGTTTTCCACGATGGCCATCGCCTCTGTGGCCACGCTGGTGCTGGCAGGTGTGGGCCTGGCCTGGTTCTACGCAGGATCGTGGCCGGCAATGGTGGGCACGTCGTACGGTCTTCTGCTGTCGTCCAAGATTGTCGTTACCGCCCTCATGCTCGCTCTGGGAGCCGGCAATTTTCTCACTATTCGCGCCGCGGACGGCTCGCGTGCACCGATGCTGTTCCGCCTGCGCCGTTTTAGCGAAGCGGAACTCGGTCTCGGATTCACTGTCATCCTCGCTGCCGCTTCGCTCACCGCGCAATCGCCGTCTGTCGATGAAATGCAGCAAAATACGCTCACCGGCCATGCCATCATTCAGCGCATGGAGTGGCAATGGCCCAGCTTCCACACCCCCGCGCTGGCGCAACTCGCGCCGCCCACGCCGCTCAGCGTCGCGGTACCCGAATCCGCTTACACCGGGGGCAGCGCCAGCGACGCCAACGATCGCGCCTGGTCGGAGTACAACCACCACTGGGCCGGACTCATCGTCTTTGCCGCCGGATTGCTTGCGCTCGTCGCGCGACTGCCTGGCCAGCGCTGGGCGCAGCATTGGCCGCTGCTGTTCTTCGGCCTCGCCGTCTTTATCCTGCTGCGCGCCGACCCCGAATGCTGGCCGCTCGGCCCGCGTCCCTTCTGGCGGAGCTTTACCGCACCCGATGTGCTGCAGCATCGCGTCTTCGCCGTCCTCATCACCGCGTTTGCTTTGTTCGAGTGGGGCGTGCGCACCGGCCGCCTGCACTGGGCGCGCGCCTGCTTCGTGTTTCCAACCATTTGTGCGGCCGGGGGAGCGCTGCTGCTCACCCATACGCACGCGCTCGGCGAAGGAACCGACGAGGTTTTCGCGCAGTTAATCCACACGCCCATGGCCGTGCTGGGCGCGGCTGCAGGCTGGTCGCGCTGGCTGGAATTGCGCCTCGCCGATCCCGGCGCATCGCCCGATGAAACGCGCCCCCGCCGCATCGCAGCCTGGATTTGGCCGGCCTGCCTCATCCTGATCGGCCTGCTGCTGCTCAACTATCGCGAATCCTGATCGCGGCAGAGCGCGTTTCGTGCTGTATCTTAATAAGTTCGCTGGAATCTTTGATCGAGGTACACATGACGTTCTCGCAGCTGCGCTCGGCCCTCACCTGTCTTCTGTTTGTCACCGCCGCAGCCGCCTGGGGTCAGCGACTGCCGGACAACGTTGTTCCCATACGCTACACGCTGACGCTCACCCCCGACCTCAAGGCCGCGACCTTCACCGGCAGCGAGAAAATCGACGTCCAAGTCGAGCAGCCGACGGACTCCATCACGCTCAACGCCGCTGAAATCAAATTCGCCAGTGTCAGCGCGGAGGTCAATGGCCAGCAAGTTCCGGCGACCGTCGCGCTCGACGCCGAGAAGCAGCAGGCGACATTCAAGTTCGGCCAAACGCTGCCCGCCGGTCCAGTTACGCTCAGCATCGAATACACCGGCATCCTGAACAATGAGCTGCGCGGCTTCTATCTTTCGAAGACCGCAAAACGTAACTATGCGGTGACCCAATTCGAATCCACTGATGCGCGCCGTGCCTTTCCCAGCTTTGACGAACCCGCGTTCAAGGCCACGTTTGACGTGAGCCTCGTCGTCGACAAAGGCGACACCGCTATTTCGAACACGAACATCGCGTCGGACACGCCCGGCCCGCAGGCGGACAAGCATACCCTCCACTTTGCGACGACGCCAAAGATGTCTACGTATTTGGTGGCGTTTCTCGTTGGGGACTTCGAGTGCATCTCCGGCCAGAGCGACAACACGCCCATCCGCGTGTGCGGCACACCCGGCAAAGTGCAGTACGGCACCTTCGCCCTCTCCGCGGCCGAATACATCCTGCATTACTACAACACCTACTTCGGCATTCGCTATCCCATGCCCAAGCTCGATCTGATCGGTCTGCCCGACTTCGAGGCCGGCGCGATGGAGAACTTCGGCGCCATCACTTATCGCGAAACCGATCTCTTCATCGATGACAAGAACGCATCCGTGGGCGAGAGAAAAAACGTTGCGGAAGTGGTGGCGCACGAAATGGCACACCAGTGGTTCGGCGACATGGTCACCATGAAGTGGTGGGACAACATCTGGCTGAACGAAGGTTTCGCCACGTGGATGGAAAACAAGCCCGTCGCCGCATGGCACCCGGAGTGGAACATCCCGCAGGATGTGGCTGCTGGACTGAACGGCACGCTGGATTACGATTCGCAGCGCATCACCCGCGCCATCCGCGCCAAAGCCGATACGCCTGAGGAGATCGAGCAGATGTTTGACGGCATCAGCTACGGAAAAGCGGCTGCCGTGCTGCTGATGACCGAGCAGTACGAAGGGCCGGAGACTTTCCGAAAAGGTGTTCACAATTATCTTGAAGCGCACATGTTTGCGAACGCGACCGCTGAGGATTTCTGGACGGCGCAGGCCGATACCAGCCACCAGCCCGTCGACAAGATTCTGTCGAGCTACGTTTCCGAGCCGGGCGTGCCGCTGCTCAGCTTCTCTGATCCGGCGAATGGCAGCGTGCAGGTGAGCCAGTCGCGCTTCTACCTGAATCCGCAAATCAAGTCTGAAAGCCAGCAGGCCTGGACCATCCCTGTTTGCTTCGCTACCGCAGGCGCGAAGGCGAAGTGCGATCTGATCGACTCCGCGCAACAGTCGCTCAAGTCTCCAGCCGCCTCGGTCTTCAATCCTGACGCGGGAGGCCGCGGCTATTACCGCTTCGCGCTGCCTGACGATGTTTACACGAAGATCGTCGCCGGAGTGGAGACGACGCTGACGCCGGAAGAGCGCATCGCCGTGATGGGCGACGAATGGGCGGGCGTGCGCTCCAACCACGACAGCGTCGGCGATTATTTGAACCTGGTTGCGGCCGTGAAGGATGACGCGAATGCTGCCGTGATCGGTACTGCGGTTGAGCCTCTCGTTACCATTGACGGCCGCATTGCCAGTACCCCGGAGGAGCGTAAGGCCCTGGCGGCGTGGGTCGTCCGCACCTTCAAGCCCGCGTACACGCGACTTGGCCCGCCGTCCCCCGACGATGCTCCCGACAAGAAGCAGCTCCGCGCCGCGCTCTTCGGTACGCTGGGGACCATCGGCAACGATTCCGACGTGATCGCGGAGGCAAAACGCCTCGCGGCTCAGTATCTGGCCAACCCCACATCCGTCGATCCCAACCTGGCGCAGACCGCGTCCGCAATTGCTGCCATGAACGGCGATGCTGCCTTCTTCGACGAGGCGCAGCACACCTACGAAACCGCCAACAACCCGCAAATCCAGGACTACGCACTCCGCCTGCTTGCTCTCTTCCGCGATCCCGATCTGGAGCGCCGTTCGCTGGAATACGCGGTGTCCGGCAAAGTTCGCAACCAGGACGCGGTCTTTCAGCTGCTGCTCCCCATGCGCTACCCCGAAACCCGACCGATTGCGTGGGATTTCATCCGTCAGAATTGGGATAAGGTCCAGGCGCAGCTCACCACCGGCGTGGGTGCATATCTCATTAGCGGCGCGAGCTCTTTCTGCAGTGAGGACAAGAAGCAGGAGGCCGTCGACTTCTTCACCGCGCATCCTGTGCCTGCTTCCGGTAATGCCCTCCAGCGCGCCAAAGACTCCATTGACGACTGTATTCAGCTGCGCGGACTGCAGGGGCCGAAGCTGCAGCAGTGGATCGCCGCGCAGTAGTTTCAAAGCGGGGATCCCGACCGCGAACCTCTCTGGGTACTGATCCCCGCGCCTCGCTTCTTCGATAATGAGAAGCGTGGCTCGTCCGCAGGAATTCGATTCGGGCAATTCCGCGCTGCTCCGCGAATATATCGCCTACCTGCGCGTCGAAAAGGGTCTGCGTCCGCTTTCCTGCGAAGCCTACGAGCGGGATCTGCTGCAGTTTGGCGAGTTCCTTGAGCAGCAACCATCCACGCTGCTCGCCGCCACACAGGCGCACATTGCCGGATTCCTGGAGCACCTGTCGAAGCACGGCGTCGAATCGCGATCGACCGCGCGGAAACTCTCCTGCCTGCGTGGCTTCTATCGCTGGCTGCTGCTGGATAAGCGCATCCGCCGCGACCCCACGCTCAATCTCGAATCACCTGCAACCTGGAAGGTGCTGCCCAAATCCCTCGCGGTTTCAGAAGTTGATGCGATCCTGGACCGCGCCGGCCTCGCGGCCGACCATCCCCAGGCCGATGCCATCGCTCTGCGCGATCGCGCCATTCTTGAATTGCTCTACGCTGCCGGGCTCCGCGTTTCCGAACTCACCGGCCTCAACGTCGCCGATCTTTCACTCGACGCCGGCCGCGCTCTGCTGCGTGGCAAGGGAGACAAGGAGCGCATCGTTCCGCTGGGACGGGCCGCAGTGGAGGCC
>Ga0210391_10003151_pt1 | contig 14013 bp, 13 predicted proteins | sample IncBWC12OmetaG_FD_160573 | JGI IMG/M metagenome (GOLD analysis project Ga0210391, IMG submission 160573) | Forest soil microbial communities from Barre Woods Harvard Forest LTER site, Petersham, Massachusetts, United States - Inc-BW-C-12-O ... | reverse complement strand
CCGTAGTCGGCTACGTGACTCGCGGCAAAGGGGTCGCCGTCCACGCTGTGAATTGCCCCAACGTGGTGAATCTGTTGTATGAGCCAGAACGCCGCATCGATGTGGAATGGGCCAGCGATGATGGAACGCCGAGTTCGTATCCGGTAAAGCTCACGGTCTTTTGCGATGATCGTTTCGGGATGCTGAAGCAAATCACCGCCGTAATCAGCGACGCGAAAACCAATATTCGCGATATGCAGGTGCGCAGCTCAAATGCGCAGGCCAACATCGATGTCATCCTCGATATTGCCGATCTGAAACACCTGGAAAACATCATTAACGGCGTGCGCAAAATCCCCGGCGTGCATGACGTGCAACGACTGCAGAAGGTTTAGTCTTGGATTGTTTGTATCTGAGAAACGCGAATACTCAATTGACAAATGCTTTCTTACTCCGTGTCTTTGCCGTTTGACATCGTGGGCGCGCATCTGCGTTAATCAGCAGCGGCAACAGTTTCGGAGGATGGATGCGAGATGTAATTTCCACGCAAGACGGCCCGCAGGCGATTGGGCCGTATTCGCAGGCGATCCGAGCCAATGGATTTGTCTTCGTCTCCGGACAGGTGGCAATTGATCCGGCCACTCAGCAGGTAATCAGCGGCGATGTTACCGCCCAGACTGATCGCGTGCTCAAGAACCTCTCCGCCATTTTGAAAGCGGCTGGAACAGGCTTGGAGAAAGTCGTACGCTCAACCGTTTTCCTGAAAAATATGGGCGACTTCACCGCCATGAACGAAGTGTACGGACGATATTTCACGTCGTCGCCTCCAGCTAGATCGACGGTCGAGGTGGCGCGCCTGCCCAAGGATGTCCTGGTCGAAATTGATGTGATCGCCTTGGCATAGAAGTGGGGAGCGATTAGAATCCAAAAGTTCCCAATCTCAGTGGGAATCAAACAGGAGAGATTGATGCTGAAGAGTGCAGGTTTGATTGCAATCGTCACGTTCGTTGCTACAGGCCTTTTTGCGCAAGGCGGTTCTGCGAAACCTGATACCAGCGCGCCCACCAAAGTCACGGGGCCTTCAAAGAAGATGCTGGGCGGCCTCGAGTATTGGGACATCAAAGTTGGCACGGGTCCCGTGGCTGCCGCTGGGCAAACCGTGAAAGTTCACTACACGGGATGGCTTACTACCGGCAAGAAGTTCGACAGCTCCGTCGACCGCGGCGAGCCCTTTACATTCGACTTGGGCGGCGGCCATGTAATCAAAGGCTGGGATGAAGGCGTGGCCGGCATGAAAGTCGGAGGCAAGAGGCAGCTGCGAATCCCCCCCGAACTCGGTTATGGAGACCGTGGCGCGGGAGGAGTAATTCCTCCGAATGCGACCCTGATCTTCGACGTTGAGCTATTGGGCGTGAGGTAAAGACAGTTCAGCCACAGTGGGCAAAACGGTTCACAAAGGAGAACATGTGTGATTTCCTCTCTGAACCGCTGTGGTCTTAGGCTTTTACAACTTTTCCGCTGCGGATGCACGATGTGCAGACGCGCATGCGTTTGGCTCCGCCTTTTACTTTGGCACGCACCGGCCGCAGGTTGAGATTCCATCGCCGACGAGAGACGTTGTGGGCGTGGCTGATGGTATTTCCAAATTGCGGCACTCGGCCGCAGATATCGCAAACTTGTGCCATGACGACTCCAGGGAAATTAAGAACTTGATGCGCAAAAGATAAATTTTACCGGAGTTGAGGTGGTTTCGGCAACTTTGACGGGTCAGTGTTGCAGAATCCAATTGCTAACTTGCTCCAAAATCTCCGGCGTCTGCGGATCCCAGAGTGTGGTGTGGGGCACATCCGGGTAAATCTTCAAGTGCTTATCGGCTGAGGCGGACAGCTTATCGAAGGCAACGCACTCCCGATGACTTACCACCCGATCTTTCCCCCCTTTGATCAGGAGCGTAGGGGCGTGCACTCGGGGTGCAATTTTCCACCTCCAGCCGAAGACCAGCCGTTGAACATCCAGCAAGTAGCCGAAGCTGACGTTCTTGTAGGCCAATGGATCAATGCGCCGGCGGGCGATGAATTCTGGATCGCGTGAGCTGTCCTCGAGCCGCTTGCCCACGAGATTGATGACGGGCTGCCGATGCGCGAGGGCGAAGTAAGGCATCAAGCTCAAGCTCTCCAGGCTGAGGAACTGGCTGAAGTCCAGATTGAGAGCCAAGGCCATAAGGATTAAGCCTGCGAGCTCCCGGCTGTTTCGCTTCGCGTAGTTAAGAGCCAGATCGGCTCCCATACTGTCGCCCAGCAGAAATATCTTCGCGCCTGGGCGCTGCTCGCGAACGAAACGGATCATGCATTCGACGTCGGCTCCGACCTCTTGCGACGTACCTACAAACCCGCGGCGCCCCTGAGACAAGCCATGGCCCCGCGCATCCAACCCATAAACCTCAGTACCGTGCGGATTCAGCACGTCCGCAATGACTTTATAAGGAGCGCTGTGATAGCCAATGCCGTGCAAAACCACGACCGCGCGGCCATTCCAGGCCGCAGTGGCAGGCCAATGGCGATAAAAGAGTCGAGTCTGATCGGTAGAAGTGATAAATCCGTGACGGTCCGCGATCTCTCCCGAAAGATGGGATACATCCTCCGGAGAACTGACCTCGGGCGGCATCGGCGCCTCTAGCTGAGCAGAATCGAGCATTCTGGATAGTGACGGAGGCTTAACGCGCGCTTCCGGGTCTTCATATAGATAACACGCCGCGAGGGTGCAGGTCATGCCTTCTCAGTTACTTTCGATACTCTTCCGGTACATAGCTCCGGCATCGGGATCTTTTGCGTTCCTCGAAATGCGGGAATTCCGCCGTGCGATACTGAAATCATGGCGGCGGTCGCAGACCCAAAATCGGTTAAGGTGAATCTGAGCACGGGTACGGGTCTTGATATCGACTGGAAGGACGGCCACCAGTCGCATTATTCCTTTCCCTTCCTGCGCGATGCCTGCCCCTGCGCCCTGTGCGACGAAGAACGGGGTAAGACCGATCGTCAGCCGGGAGAGCCTCCGAAAACCGCGGCCGGAGCATTGCCAATGTTTAAGCCCGCCGTGAAAGCGACTTCAGCAGACGGCGTGGGCAAATACGCGATCAAGTTTCATTTTAACGACGGGCATGAGCTGGGTATTTATTCCTGGCAGTTTTTGAGGGACTGGTGTCCGTGCGAGGAATGCAAAGCGGCACGGACTAGTAGAGCGAGTGTCTAGAAATACGTCGGCCCCGATTTCTCGGGGCCAAACAATTCTTGGGTACTTACAGCACCCGCGACTGTTCCAGTATAGACCGTGGCAACTTCCAGTCTAGTTACTTTTGTAGGGAAGCTATCCCTGCTTTGGCTTCCCACAGAACCCGCCCTCAGAAGAATGAGCGTGGACGCGACGGGATTCGAACCCGCATCTGCTACCGTCGCAGGGTGCTGTGTTCCCATTACACCACGGGCCCACAGAGAGTTTGCGCTTGGCGCGAATTATCACGGTTGGATGTCACAACGAGCGGGCATATGTTTCAAAAGAGGAAGCCGCCGTCGAATCCCTGTAAAATCTAAATAGCCACTTGGAGCTTCCCGCAACTTTGTCTTTTCTCGACCAACTCAATCCGCAGCAGCGTGAGGCCGTTGAAACGACCGACGGTCCCGTGCTCATCCTGGCAGGTGCCGGGAGCGGGAAGACCCGCGTCATCACCTACCGCATCGCGAATCTGATCGAGAACCTGGGCGTTATGCCGGAGTCCATCCTGGCCATGACGTTCACCAACAAGGCGGCTTCCGAGATGGTCGAACGCGTGGACAAGTTAGTCGGCGGATTGTCGATTGCCAAGCCGGTCATCTCTACGTTTCATTCTTTTTGCGTGCGCGTGTTGCGGCGGGATATTGAGGCGCTTCGCATTCCGTCGAGTGTTCCTGGCACGCCTCCAATCGGTCACACCAAGAGTTTCGTGATCTACGACGAAAACGACCAGCAGCAACTGGTGAAATCGGTAATGCGTCGGCTGGGGATTGATGACAAGCAGACTACGCCGCGTTCGGTCCTTGCCCATATTTCGTGGGCGAAGAATCACATGCTGGATCCGCAGGAAGTGTATTTGCAATCGGCCGATCCCAAGACTGAGCGCGTGGCGCAGATTTATGCCGAGTACAAGAAAGAATTGGCGAAGGCGAACGCGCTGGACTTCGATGACCTTTTGTTGGAAACCGTTCGTCTGCTGAAGGCTGCCTCTCAGGTTCGCGAATACTACAACCGGCGCTTTCAGTACATTCTGGTCGACGAGTATCAGGATACGAATCGTCCGCAGTACGAGCTGATGCGGCTGCTGGCGGGAACCCGCCACAACATTTGTGCGGTGGGCGACGAGGATCAGTCGATTTACTCCTGGCGCGGCGCGGACATCCGCAACATTTTGGAGTTTGAGAAAGACTTCCCCGAAGCCAAGATTATTCGGCTGGAACAGAATTATCGATCGACGCAGAACATCCTGCAGGCGGCGTCGGCGGTGGTGGCGAACAATCTCAAACGTAAGGGCAAAAATCTCTGGACATCGCGGCAGGGGGGCACCAAGCTCGGTTACTATGAGGCGCCCGATGGCGAGAACGAGGCGCTATTTGCGGCGGACTACATTGCAAAGTATCTGCGCGAAGCAGTGGATCAGGGCGAGAATGTGCGAGCAGCGGTACTTTACCGCACCAATTCGCAATCGCGATTGTTTGAAGAGGCCATGCGGCGTTATCAGTTGAAGTATCACGTGGTCGGCGGGTTTTCGTTCTACGAGCGAGCCGAAATCAAGGACATGATTTCGTATTTGAAAGTCATCCACAACGTGGATGATTCAATCTCGCTGCTGCGCGTGATCAACACGCCGGTGCGCGGCATTGGCAAGACCACGATTGAAACTTTAGAGCGGATCGCGCTCGAGACCGGAACGTCGTTGTGGGGAGCGCTCGGGGAAGCAGTCAGACGCCAACTTTTGCCGCAGCGGGCTGTGGCGGCGCTTCAGAGCTTCAGGAGGCTGATCGAAGATGGGCGTGCGATGTTGGCGGGAAGTTATGTCGAGCGGTTGGAAGAGACGGCGCGTGAGGATCAAGACGGCGCAGCGCCGAGTGGATCGCCGGAGGAAGCAGACGTTTCGTTCGATCCCAGCGAAGAGGAAAACACATCTTTCGACTTCGGACCCGCTGAGTTAGACGTCCCCACTACGGTTGTCGGCAACGCCGAGGCGGGCGAAGGCTTCCGCCCCATCCAGGCTGAGGCCGATTCCGGCTTCCGAACTCCCGGCGGACCCGCCAACACTGGCGAAATTCTGAAGTTTCTGATCGATCGCACAGGCTACATCAAGCAACTCGAAGAGGAAGACACGCCGGAGGCTTACTCGCGAATTGAGAACCTGCGCGAACTGGTGAATGCCGCGATGGATTCGCGCGACCGCGGCGAAACCCTGGATCAGTTTCTCGATCACGCGGCTCTGGTGAGTGACGCGGACGCTTACGACGCCGGCGCTCAGATCACACTGATGACCCTGCATGCGGCCAAGGGTCTGGAGTTTTCTTTGGTCTTTTTGGGCGGCCTCGAAGAGGGATTGTTTCCGCATTCGCGAACTTTCTTGCAGCCGGATGACATCGAGGAAGAACGGCGGTTGTGCTACGTTGGCATGACCCGTGCCATGGATACTCTAATCTTGACTCGGGCCGTGTATCGCAGGCGTTATGGAACTGATTTGCCCGAGGCGAGCGTTCCTTCACGATTTCTCGAAGAAGTGCCCGCGGGATTGGTGGAGGAACTGGGGGGATCGCGGCGTAAACGAGAATCCTCGCGGACAAGAGTGTCAGCGCCAGCCGAGATCGAGTCGCAACCGCACTATGCTTACGAGGACGAAGATCAGAGCAGCGCGAGTTGGGCTGCCCGCAATCCGCCGCGGGCGCCGGCTTATTCGGGGCGCAGCTACAACTCCATCGACAACATTGCTGAGTTCTTCGCCTCGCGAGGAAAGAAATTCAACATTCCGAAGATGGTCGAGGAGCCTAAGGGCAAGAAGGGATTCCGGCCCGGGCAGAAGGTGCGGCATCCCAAATACGGCGAAGGCACCGTCTATCATCGAGAAGGAGAAGGTGAAGAGGCCAAGATTACGGTACAATTCCCTCGCTTCGGTTTGAAGAAGTTGGTTGAGAAGTATGCCCAGTTGGAACGGGCTTGAATCGTAACTTTTAGACGAGAGGACTAATGGCTAATACCGCGAAATTAAGCAAAGAAGAACGTAAGAAAGCAAAACGCGCTGCCCGTAAGAAAGTGAAAACGGAAAAGCCGCTGAAGCCGCGGGAGTACGCTCGCGGCTCAAAGAAGCGCAAAGTGAAAAAGCTGGTGCGCGGCGCGGCGAAGCGTTAAAAGCGACACTTGGCGTTAGCGCTCGGTACTTGGCTCAACACAACAAGGGCTGAGCGCTAATTGCCGAATGCTAATTGCTGAGTGCAGGCCGCTGTTCAGGAGACAACGCCCTTTGGCGCAGATACCGACGGCAAAGACGGATGGGCAAACTTCAGGAAGCCAACTCCTGCGTTGCAAATCCATCGACAAGCTGATCGCGGACGCGAACGAGCCCGGCAAGCGGCTGGAGAAATCCCTCGGCCCATGGTCACTGACCGCACTGGGCATCGGCGCGATCATCGGCTCGGGAATATTCGTTTTAACCGGAACTGCGGCTGCTGGGGAATATTTTCAAGCGCCGTCGATTCTGCACGCGCAGGTGCTGGACCTGATCGTGAACTTTCTGCGCGGCGGCAGTACGGCGAACGTGCTCATGCACGGTCGCCCCGCCGCTGGGCCATCCATTGCCATCTCCTTTCTCCTCGTGGCCGTGGCTTGCAGTTTCGCGGGCTTGTGCTATGCCGAACTCGCCTCGATGATTCCCATCGCAGGCAGCGCCTATACATATTCCTACGCGACCCTAGGCGAGATTTTTGCCTGGATCATTGGCTGGGACTTGATCCTCGAATACGTTGTCAGCAACGTGGTCGTCGCCATTGGCTTCAGCGCTTACACCAAATCACAACTCTCGTCATTTGGCCTGAATCTGCCGGACCGGTGGTCCACGCCTGTGTGGGAGACTGGGCACTGGACGGGCTCGTACTTCAACGTTCCTGCCTTCCTGATCATTTTCATTCTTACTGTGCTGCTGGTGCGGGGAGTCCGTGAGTCAGCAAAAGCCAACAATGTAATGGTTGCCGTCAAGATTGGCGCTATTCTGATTTTTCTCATGGTCGGCGGCGCTCTGGTGAATCCCAGCAACTGGAGGCCGTTCGCGCCTTCCGGCTTCGGCGGCATCGTCACAGGCGGCGCCATCGTCTTCTTCACATACATCGGCTTCGATTCGGTTTCTACCGCCGCGGAAGAGGCCAAAAATCCGCAGCGCGACTTGCCCATCGGAATTATTGGCTCCCTCATCGTTTGCACGATTCTCTACATCGGCGTGTCTATCGTTCTGCTGGGGATGATGAGGTACACCACCTTCGTTTCGGGCGATGCTGCCGAAGCGCCGGTGGCTTACGCCTTGCAGATGTTGGGAGCGAACCGGTGGTCACGCTCAATCATCGTCATTGGAGCGCTGACAGGAATGATTTCGTCGTTGCTGGTTTTTCAATACGGGCAAGCGCGCATCTGGTATGCCATGTCGCGCGACGGGCTTTTTCCCAAGTTATTCTGCGCGGTGCATCCCCGCTTCAAGACGCCACATCTCTCGACCTGGATAGCAGGACTCGCCGTCGGCGTGCCCGCGGGAATTTTTGCCATCAGCGACGCCGCCGACCTTTCAAATATCGGCACCCTCTTCGCCTTTGTGCTGGTTTCGTTGGGCGTCATCATCTTGCGGCGCACGCAACCGGATCGCAAGCGCGTCTTCCAAGTGCCCTTCGTGCCCTGGTTTCCGCTGATTTCGATTCTATTGTGCGGTGGGCTTATGACCGGGCTGACCGTCATCACTTGGCTGCGCTTCGTGATTTGGCTGGTTCTGGGTCTCTTGATCTACATCTTTTACAGCCGCCATCGCAGCGAGTTTCATAAGAAATCTTAGTTGAGTTCCGGTGATCGGCGCGATTAACTTCTGATGCGGATGAGTTGTAGAATTGCTTTATGGCGTCGACTTCGCCGAGTGCCTTCATTGTTTCCCTGCCCAAAGCTGAGCTGCACCTGCATCTCGAAGGTTCGATCGATCCGCCAGCTTTGCTTGAATTGAAAAAGCGACATGGCAAGAAAGGCACGCTCTCCGAAATTGAGCAGCTTTACCGGTACAAAGACTTCACCGGCTTTCTAATGGCTTTCAAGGCCGTGACCGAGGAATTGCAGACCCCCGAAGACTATGAGCTGATCACTTATCGTTTGATGGAAAAGCTGAAAGCAGATAACGTACTGCACGCTGAAGTCTATGTTTCGGTGGGAGTGTGCCAGTGGCGCAAGCAGGATTTCTCCGCAATCTTCAAAGGCCTGGAACGCGGGCGCGAGCGCGGGGAACATGACTTTGGCGTTTCATTGCTCTGGATTTTCGATGCCGTCCGCCAGTTCGGCGCAGACAAGGCCCAACATGTTGCGGAGCTGGCTGTTCTGCTCAGAAGTCCCAGCGTCATCGGATTTGGCATTGGCGGGGACGAGCGGCAAGCCGCCCCCGAATTGTTTCGTGATGTCTACACTTACGCCGCAAACAACGGTCTTCGGCTTACCGCGCACGCGGGCGAAACCGCAGGGCCGGGTTCGGTGTGGGGCGCTCTTAACCTTCCCGCCGAGCGCATTGGTCACGGGCTTACGGCCTGGCAGGATCCCGAGTTGGTAGAAGAACTTTCCACCCGGCAGATTCCGGTGGAGATTTGCATTACCAGCAACCTGCGCACTGGCGTTTGCACGACCATTGCTGAGCATCCAGTGCGCAATTATTTTGATCAAGGCGTAATGGTCACGCTCAACACGGACGATCCCGCCATGTTCGCGACCTCTTTGAGCCGGGAATACCAGTTAGCTCAGGACACGTTCGGCTTCACCGACGAACACTTGCGCGAGTTAGCGCGCAATTCGTTTGAGGCATCGTTTCTGCCAGCCGAAAAGAAGCTCAAGTTCCTGGACATATTCGACGCAGCCGCCACCAAGTAAATGCCGGGAGACAGCGTTCGGACTACTCTCATTGTGCGAATCCTAGCCGTTTGACCTGCGAAAATCTCCGATCAATGCTGGAAGGGCGAACTTGGCTCTGCGGTGTGGTCTAATGGAAGCATCACAACTTTCATGCCTGCCCGTCTCACAACTCTGCGCCGCCGCATGCTCGCGCTGCACCGCAATCTTCGCGGAGCCAGCATGATTGCCCGCGCGTTTGTTTCCACGGACCATCCTCTGCTGGCACACATCATTCCCGTCCGGCGCTGCAATCTGGCTTGCGAGTATTGCAACGAGTATGACGATTTCTCCAAGCCAGTGCCGACCGAAACTATGTTCGCGCGGGTCGACAAACTGGCCAAGCTAGGCACAGCGGTGATTACCATCAGCGGCGGAGAGCCGCTGCTGCATCCTGACTTGGACGAGATTATTCGCCGCATCCGCAAGCACGGCATGATTGCGGGGCTGATTACCAACGGCTACCTTCTGGTTGCAGAACGCATTCAGCGGCTGAATCGCGCAGGACTGGAATGGCTACAGATCTCGATTGACAACGTCACGCCTGACGACGTCTCCAAGAAGAGCCTCAAGGTTCTGGATAAAAAGCTAGAGTTGCTTGCGGAGCATGCTGATTTTCACGTCAACATCAACTCCGTGGTGGGCGGCGGCGTTTGCAATCCGCAGGATGCCTTGACCATCGGCAAGCGCGCGCTGGCCCTGGGTTTCAGCTCAACCATTGGCATTATTCACGATGGCAGCGGGCAACTGCAGCCGTTAGCCGAGGAAGAAAAGCGCGTTTATCACGAGATGAAGGCGATGGAGAAGAGCAGCTTCACCCGCATCAACGGCTTTCAGGACAACATCGCGCAGGGACGTCCGAATCAGTGGCGCTGCCGCGCAGGGGCGCGCTATTTATATATCTGCGAGGATGGCTTGGTGCACTACTGCTCGCAGCAGCGCGGCTATCCCGGAATTCCACTGGAGAAGTACACGGTGCGCGACATTCGCCGCGAATACGTGACCGAGAAATCCTGCGCACCACACTGCACGGTCTCGTGCGTGCATCAAGTGTCGATCTTCGACTCCTGGCGCGCTCCGCAGTCGACACAGAACGGTCCGACCGCGCGCGACTTAGTGCAGATCGACTAATCCTCGCTCAAGAACGACCTCTAGACAGGGTAGATTCTCTAGGCCCTTGGTATTTATTTCTGCTCCTGCGTCGTGGGCGGCAGCAACCCATTCAGCCGGAGATAGATCGCTGCGGCGCTGTAGTGGTCTGCCAAATCGTTGGTCAGAGAAATCAGCGCGGAGGCCACGGTCGTTTTCTCCCCGCCGAAGAGTTCTATGGAGTTGCCAAGTTTCGAGTCATCCACTCTTTTCAGCGCGGCTTCGCAGTAGAGGAAAGACTTAGCCAGCATCGCCTGCAGACGCGCCTTGTCACTGTCCGGCGCCGGCCGCATGGGCGGCGGAGGCATGCTCCCGGCTCTGCTGCACTGCTCGATGTTGGACATGGAGATGTGAATTACCAGATGGCCGAAGGTCATCTGTGCGGACGTGGGGCTGTAGCCGAACTTGTCCGCGGGCATTTCGTCGACGGCAGCCGTGAGATTTTTCTCCTGGCGCGCGAATATCTCCCGTACCACATCACTAACCGGATTCTTGCTCGGCTCAACCTTCGCCGGCACGGGCTTGCCCGGTTCGGCTTTGCCTTGATCGGGTTTATCTTGCCCAAAGAGAAGGCCCGCCGACGCAATCAAAACGAGAAAAATGGCGATTCGTTTCATTCTCTCTCCGTTGTACGTAATATGAAATCGACGAAAATTGTAGTCCGGAAGCCAGACGACGGACAAGTCGCGCGTCCTCCGCTTGCTCATGCCATCACTTCAGGTGTGGCTTCCAGCAGGCTGCGCGTATAGGCGTGTTGGGGTCGCTCGGTTATCTGTTGAGTTGAACCGAGCTCGACAATCTTGCCTCGATACATCACGGCAATGCGCGTCGCCAGATAACGCACCACCGGCATGGAATGCGAGATGAACAAGTAGGTCAAGCCGAACTCGCGTTGCAGTTGCGCCATGAGGTTCACGATCTGCGCACCAACGCTGACGTCGAGAGCGGATACCGGCTCGTCTGCCACAATGAACTTCGGCCGCAACGCCAGTGCCCGCGCAATACCGATCCGCTGCCGCTGGCCTCCGCTAAATTCGTGCGGAAATCGCCGCATCGCGGATTGGTCAAGACCGACTGCGCGGAGCAACTCGGCAACCCGCATCCGCCGCTCTGAAGCGCTCATGCGTTCGTGAATCATTAACGGTTCGGCAATGACGTCGTCCACCCGCATGCGAGGATCGAGCGATCCGAAGGGATCCTGAAAAATGATCTGCATTTCGCGTCGCAACCGTTGCATCTCGCCGTGGCTGGCCGCAAGCAGGTTGCGGCCTTCAAACTGAACGCTGCCCGCGCTCGGCTCAATCAACCGAAGCACCAGCCGGCCAAGCGTGCTCTTGCCGGATCCCGACTCTCCGACTAAGCCAAGGGTTTCGCCGGGCTGAATGTCGAATGACACATCGTCGACGGCGTGGACCTCTCCGCGTGCGCCTCCGCCAAAGATGGATTCGCCCAGGGGGAAGATTTTAGTCAGATTGCGGATTTCAACGAGGGGCACGAGAAAGATGGTACCAGCAAGGCAGCCACGGATCTTCACGGATTTAACTGATCAAGCCTTAAAGTTTTTTGAGACAAACAATCGGTATTCATCCGCGGATCCGTCGTCGACTTTATCGCCACGCGATCATCGGCACGGCCAACAACGCCGCGAGCATGCCCAGAGCTTTCCAGCGAGTGAATTGCTCTTTGAGGATGAAGCGCGCCAGCAACACGGTAACTGCGGGATAAAGTGAACTCAGCACCACTGCAGCATCGAGGCGGCCAGTCTGGCTGGCTCGAATGAACAGCACGCTCCCGGCGACATCGAGGCAGCCGGCCAATACGCCCAAAGCGACTCCACGGCGGTCGAGGGCACGAGCGCGATGTCCGATCAGAACAACCAGGCCAGTAAGAGTGAACGACGCCACCTTCGAAGTAGCGGCCAACCAAAATGCCGAGCCATCGCCCGCCTGTTTCATGCAGAGATAGAATCCCGCAAAGCCCACGCCCGCGAGCGCGGCCATTCCAATACCCTCGGTGCTGCTGTCGTCTTCGGTGCGCGAGATGAGCCAGATGCCCACCGCAGCCAACGCGAAACCAATAACCTGCGCGGGTTGTGGCAGACCTTCGCGGAATATTCCGAAAGCGGTTGGAATGACGGCGCTCAGCACCGCTGCCACCGGGGCAGTCAATCCCATTCTTCCCGTGGCCAGCGCACGATAAAAGATGGCCAGCGCGCCGCCGCCAGAAAGGCCTCCCATCAAGGCCCAGGCGACTGCAGTTCTTGAGGGGAAGGCCGCATGAGTCGCCAGCGCCACCGCAGCCATCAAGACCAGCCCGCTGAAATGCGCGATTGCGGTTAACTGAAACGCGTTGGCGCGGCGCGCGCCGTATCCCCCAACAAAATCGCTCGTGCCCCACGAGAAAACGGCGGACAGGCTGAAGCTGGTGGGCGCGGACAGTGATGCCATCGTCATTCGTCGTCAAAACTTTCAGACTAATTTGAGAATTTTGAACTAGGGTTTCAAGCTTCGGTCTCAGACTTAGCTCTCAAGATAAAGAGACTAGCATGCGGATAGAAGTTAACTGACCTTTTCTGATGCAGAAGCCGCCTCGGGAACTTCCACGGCTAACTTTTCCAACAAGGTTTCGAGATGCTCCAGCACTTCCTCGGCTGCGACTGCTTTTAACGAGAATTTCAGCATCCCATCCGGCGTGAACTGTGCACCCCGTTGCGAAGAGACAAATCGTGCCAGCTTCCCCGGATCGATTACCGCGTTCGGCCGAAACTTGATGGTGACAAAATCCCGTTTGCGTTCAATCGCAGTCACGCCAACTCGCACCGCCAGCAGCTTAAGCGAGGCGTAGTCGAGAAGGTTGCGCACAGCCGCGGGAGGTTCTCCATAGCGGTCTTCGAGTTCGGAGCCCACGTCGCTGAGTTGCGCTTCAGTTTCGACTCCGGCGACTCGCTTGTACATTCGCAGGCGTTGGTTCTCCTCGGGAATGTAATTCACAGGAATACGAATATTGAGACCGAGATTAAGCTGTGTCTCCGCCTCATCCGGCGCGGCTTCGCCTTTAATTTCGCGGACGGCGCGATCCAGCATCTGGGTATAAAGCTCGAACCCGATGGCCTCAATGTGTCCGCTCTGCTCTCCACCCAGCAGGCTTCCAGCGCCGCGCAGCTCCAGATCCAGCGCCGCGATTTTAAACCCTGCCCCGAGGTCGGAGAATTCTTTCAGCGCCGCCAATCTTCGCCGCGCAATCGGCGTAAGCTCAATATCCGCGGGAATCAGCAGGTATGCATAGGCTCTGCGATTCGACCGCCCGACGCGCCCGCGAAGTTGATAGAGCTCCGACAGTCCAAAACGATCGGCACGATTGATGACAATGGTATTGCAGAGCGGGATATCGAGACCGTTTTCGATGATGGTCGTCGCTACCAGTATGTCGGCTTCATGATGCATAAACTTCAGCATCACTTTTTCCAGTTCGCCTTCCGACATCTGCCCATGCCCGACGATAATTCGCGCCCGCGGGACCAGTTCCTGCAGCTTCGCCGCGATCTCCCAAATACTCTCCACTCGATTGTGCACGAAGTACACCTGGCCGCCGCGATCCAGTTCCTGCTCGAGCGAAGATTGAATCAGCTTCTCATCCCAGCTCGCCACCACGGTTTGAATCGCTATGCGATCCTTGGGCGGCGTCTCGATCACGCTCATATCGCGC
>Ga0210391_10003150_pt1 | contig 14025 bp, 17 predicted proteins | sample IncBWC12OmetaG_FD_160573 | JGI IMG/M metagenome (GOLD analysis project Ga0210391, IMG submission 160573) | Forest soil microbial communities from Barre Woods Harvard Forest LTER site, Petersham, Massachusetts, United States - Inc-BW-C-12-O ... | reverse complement strand
GCTCCATCGCCCAGCCCGAAAGATCGACTGAGGGGGCATCCGTATATTTGCCGTTCGTCGAAGCGATGCGCGTATTCCGCGAATCGACCAGTCCGGGAAAGCCAAACCCGATGCCATCCGCTGGACTCACCGCGCGCAGCCGGTCAATAGGTCCAGCGATCGCGGCCAGTGCGTCAATCAGCGAAGCCGAAGCCGGCAGGCTCACCGTTTCGCGCGCGAGAATCTTCTTCCCCTCGACCACCGCGCACGTCGCATGGGTCCCGCCCAGATCGACTGCCAGAATGCTCATCCCCGGACACCTTTTTCGCAGGAAATCATCTCGCCTCCGCAGGCATCTCCAGGGTACACGCCGCCTGCGACAGAGGGCGAACTCCCCGGCGCACTATGACAACCGGGCAAGCCGCTGGCTCGCATTTTCATTGCGCTCAAAGCCATTTGACGGATAAAAGCATACCAGATTATTTTCGTTTTGTGCATAAAAGAACATTTAACTGAGCGTAATCGACCAATGACGTAATCAGATGCCAGCCGATCCAGCGTCGACGAAACGGTCAAAGCCGTGCATCGGGTTCCGATGGCGGGTCCCGATGCAAAGCAACTGAAGATCGGCCCAGCCCCACCCCTGAAGCTGCGCCTGTTCATTCCTCATCGCGCGAATGTTGGGACGGTACCGGGACTTCGCAGCGGAACAGCTCGCGGAGAAATCTACGGTTCGAACCGCCGCAACTCTCCCGTCCGCTTCAGCATGACCAAAGTGTCCCGGCCGCACCGTTTGCTCTTGCTCCACCTCTCCAACCCGCTCAAGCTGGAACAGCAACCTGAACCAGGAGGACTCGCCAACGCGAGTCCCCTTTTTTCCAGGTCCGTCGTTGCGGGTCCCAGGACCCCATGCGCCTGCCCGAACCCGGCGCCTGACTGCTCTTTGAGCTTCTGGCCGCTTTCGAGAGCTCGACGGCCCTATGGCCGTCGATGAATCAACCACGTCCCTGCAGGAGTGCATTACCACGGGTCTGCCCAGGACTAAGCCTTGCTTTTTTATACACATACGATGGAATCGCATCGTAAGCCTATTATTTTGCTACACATACGAAAAAGCGCTAAGACTGATCCGTTTGTTTTCATACACATAGCGAAAAGATGGGGGTACCCCCCCACCCCCTCGGCACCCAATCAGCAAAATACGCCCCTTAGAGCTAACCTCTGTATTTTCTGCACATACGGAGGATTCGCATCATAAGTCTATTATTTTGCTATACATACGAAATCGGGCAAACATCAAGGTGTTTATTTACATACACATAGAGAGGTTCCGGGGGGTACCCCACCCGGCGAGCAACTCCAGGGGACGCCTTCGCAACTTGCGGAAAATCGCACCGCCCTGGAAATGGCTCGGCTTCACAACCTGCGGATCAACCCACATCTTGTATCAGGGCACGGCTTCAGCCGTGCCGTAAACGACTGAAAATAGATGGGCTTTAGCCCCTGAGGGGGACGTTCTCTCCAGCCGAAACCGGCGAACCTGTTCGAGCGCTACTTCACGCCGATGCCGGCAATCAACCCGCCGTCGACCACGAAATCCGACCCGGTGCAGAATGCGGATCTCTCCGAAGCAAGAAACGCAGCCAGTTCCGCCACTTCTTCCGGCGTCCCAACGCGGCCCAGCGGATGCGCCGCCCCAAAACGGGCAAAGACCGTCTCCGTCGGCAGTTCCGGCGCGAAGTGCGCGGCCGACGTCGCCAGCATCGGCGTGCGGATCGAACCGGGGCTAATCGAGTTGACGCGGATGCCGTCAGCCGCATGGTCCAGAGCCAGCGCCCGCGTCAGGCTGTGAATCGCGCCCTTCGACGCAGCGTACGCCGCGACTCCAGGCTGGCACGCGTATCCCTGCACCGAAGCCAGGTTGACGATGCTCCCTCCCCCGCCCTTCTTCATCACAGGAATCACCGCGCGGGCAAGCAGATACACGCCGCCAGCATTGATCGCCATGCACCGATTCCACGTTTCGGGATCGGTCTCAACCACGTTGCCGAAGGGATGAATCGCCGCAGCGTTCACCAGGATATCGATGCGGCCCAACCGCTCAACAGCCTTTTGCACGGCGCGTTCCACCGACGCTGGATCGGAAACATCGCACGCTTCCACGCTGACGTCGATTTTCAAACGCGACGCCTCTGCTGCCAAATCGCTGTTGGCCTTCGCATCGATCCCAAAACCGGCCACGCGCGCACCGCCTTGCGCGAGACGCAGCGCAATCGCGCGCCCAATTCCCGTGGTTCCTGTTACCACCGCAGCTTTATTGGAGAATTCACTCATCGCGTTTGCAATCCTTCCGAAGTCATATCGTTTTCAGGCCGCAAGGCGGGAACGGCGTACTGCAGCCCGCGAATCGCTCCTCGCAATTCCGCTAGTCCTTTCAGCCGTCCCACAAAGGAGTAGCCAGCGTTGCCCGCCTTGCCAATATCGTCGCCCAGTTGGTGCCCGTGATCGGGCCGCATCGGAATCTCCGCGTCGATGCGTCCTTCTTTTTCGCGCCGCCGTTCTTCCTCGAGCACCGCGCGGATCACGCCAACCATGTCCGAACTGCCGGAAAGGTGTTCGGCTTCGTGAAACGATCCGTCACCTTCGCGGCGCACCTGGCGCAGATGCACGAAATGAATACGCGATGCGAATGTGCGCGCCATTGCCACCAGATCGTTGTCCGCGCGCGAGCCCAGCGACCCAACGCAAAAAGTGATTCCACTTGCAGGAGAATCGTAGCCAGCCAGGATTTTTCCCAGGTCATCCGCAGTCGAAACAATGCGCGGCAATCCGTAAAGCGACCAGGGCGGATCATCGGGGTGAATGCAAAGTTGCAGGCCCAGCTCCTCGGCAACCGGCATCACCTCGCGCAGGAATTCGATCAAGGCCCCGCGCAAATCGTCGGCGCTGATGCCGTCATACTGCGCAATGGCTTTCCGCATCGACTCGCGATCGTAGGACGATTCCGACGCGGAGAGCCCGGCAATCAACGTGCGCTCGAGACGGTCGATTTCCTCGGCGTCCATCTGCTCAAAGCGTCCGCGCGCCGCAAGCAGCTGTTCCTGCGAATAATCATCTTCAGCATTACGCCGCTGCAGCACAAAAAGGTCATACGCCGCGAAATCCAGCGCATCGAAGCGAACCGCATAGCCAGTAGATGGCAACTGCCACGCAATATCGGTTCTCACCCAGTCGACGACCGGCATGAAGTTGTAGCAAATCGTTTTGACGCCAGCCTGCGCAATCGCCGCCATCGAGTCAATCCACGCCTCAATCGCTTTCCGATACGGTCCCGTTCGCAGCTTGATGGAGTTATGCATGGGAATGCTCTCGACCACCGACCAGTCAAGCCCAGCGGCGAGGATCATATCCCTGCGCCGAAGAACCTCATCCACAGGCCACGCTTCTCCGCGGTACAGATGATGCAGAGCCGTGACGATGCCCGTTGCTCCAGCCTGTTTCGCATAAAGCAGCGGGACAGGATCTTCCGGCCCGAACCAACGCCACGTCTCCTTCATAGATTCTTCACCGCAACCTTCGATCGGTACTTCAACTGTCCCTGAATGCCGCAGCGGAATCGATACAACGGCCCGCCACTAAAGACGGTGGAGGAATCGTATCCAATCGGCGCAACGACCAGAGCGTTCGGTTGCGCGGCTGTCGTCACGTAAATCTCGTCGAGCGCATCGCCGCCAAAAGCTAGCGACGAAGTCTGCCTCGCGGGCATTTCCACGCGCCGTTCGCGATGTCCATCAGGATCGTAGCGGGTGATGCAGCCGCCAAACCAGTGCGCACACCACACAAAACCTTCCGCATCCACGGTGATTCCATCGGGAAGCCCCTCAAATCGATCGATGCGCACGAAAACGCGACGATTGCTCAACTCGCCATCGCGGCGACGCCAGTCGTAGCGGTAAATGCAGCGGCCAACAGTATCGGCAAAATACAGAAAATCCTGGCCCGGCGAGAAAGCAAGTCCGTTCGAGAAGCAGATGCCTTCATCCGCAACGTGAACCGAGCCGTCCGTATCGACGCGAAACAGAAAACTCGGCGCAGAGTTCCCGTTCTCGTCCAGATGAAACGATCCCGAATACACGCGGCCTTCGGGATCAGCCGTGCAGTCGTTCATCACGCATTCCTGGCCGTCCGCTTCGGTCGCGAGCAGCGTAGCCGTTTCGCCCGGACGCCAAATCCAGATACCTTTGCTGTTGGTAACGGCGAATCCGCCGTCATGCTGCAGCGAGAATCCACCGACTTCGAAGTTGTCGCTCAGCAGTTCGTGCCGACCTTCATCTCGCAGATAACGATAGAAGCGGCGGCCGGTGATGTCCGTCCAGTAGAGCGCGCGGTCGCGCTCATCCCACAAAGGGCCTTCGCCGCACAAATTGCCGTCGTCGGCAATGATTTCCAGTTCGGTTTGCATAGTCGAAAGTCAGTCAATCCCAGTTGAAAGGCGACGCTCCGGTATACGATCCACGCGAGCACGATGTCAAACACGAATGATCGATTTATGGCTACAGAAAGCATATTGGCGTTCTAATTGCGCTGAGACGCATAATCGTACCGTGTGTATCGCTAAAAAGAGAGAATTACCATGGAGCCGTTCACCAGGGCCATCGCTCTACACTCGAACGCGGCGAAGGAACGAGCATGAGTGACGATCCGCTCCAGTGCCGACACACTGTTTGGAGAGGCCGTCAGGCCTGCGTCCTCACCAATGAGTTGGTCCAGTTCACCCACCTCAATGGCGGCGGCCAAATTCCCGAGTTTTGCTTCCGCGGCGATCCCGACAGCAACCCCTTTTGGATTCCAAAGTGGAAACTGTGGGAGCCGACACGTTTTCGCCCGGCTATTGATACGGCGCGTTTCGGTCCGCGTTCAACCGGACGGCTGCTGAGCGCAATCGCCGGACACAGTCTTTGCCTCGGCATCTTTGGCATGCCTTCCAATGAGGAGATCCGAACGGGTGCAGTCCTGCATGGCGAAGCCGGCGTGCGGCCGTGGAAGCCGCACATTGCCACGCATGACGGCAGCGCGGAAATTCGCTTCGAGGTTCGTTTGCCACGCAGCGGAGTCGTATTCCAGCGAACCCTGTCGCTCGCACGCGATGAATCCGTTGTGCGCGTGCGCGAGACGGTCACGAACCTGTTCAGCTCCGATCGGTTCATCCAGTGGCAGCAGCACGCCACGCTCGGTCCTCCGTTTTTGGACCCCGGCGAATCCTCGATTTCCATGCCGGGGCTGAAGGGCGTCACGGATCCCAACGGATACGAGGGATGCGAGTTGCTGGCCAAAAATGCTGAGTTCGACTGGCCCAATGCACCGGCTGCACGCGGAGGAACCGTCGATCTGCGCCAGCCATTTCGCGTGCCGGGAACTGGATTTGTGGCGGGTGTGCAAGTCGATCCGCGCCGCGAATTCGGCTATGTCTGCGCGGTGAACAGCAAGCAGCAGGTGGCTTTCGGCTACCTCTTCGCACGCAGGGATTTTCCATGGGTAGCCATCTGGGAAGAGAACCTCGCGCGTCAGGATCCGCCATGGAATGGCCGTGAACAAGCCCGTGCATTGGAATTTGGTGCCTCTCCTTTGCCCCTTGGACGCGAACAAACTCTCCAACGCGGCAATCTCTTCGACACGCCAACCATGCTGCGCCTGCCGGCGAATGGGGAAATCTCGGCCAACTACGCTATGTTTCTTGCGCGTTTACCCGTTGCCGCGCAGCCGGTGAGCGATGTTGTGTGCACGGAAAGCTCGATTGATCTATTAGCGGAGTCCGGCGAACTGACGTGTTCCGTCCCAGCGCGAGATATTCGGATGTGTGTGACGACGACAAAAGCGCACCCTTGAATGCGTTGGTGAAGTGCCCCAATATTGCCGCCCTCAATCCAGACGATCTCTGCATCCAACTCCGTGAGAGTGCAAGGAGACCCATGGCCGCTAATCCGAAACCCATCCCGAATGACGCAGACGCCGCAGATTCCGATTCCTGCAATTCCCCCATCGACCCGAAGGCGCCGGCCGGCAGCAAAACCTCGCTCGGCGCGAAGAGTGATTGCAACGGCCGTCCCAATTCCGACGACAGCGTTGTGGAAGCCATGGACGAGGCTGGCCCGCTGAAGAACCCGCCCAATGACGTCGAGGGGCGCGGCTAATCCAACCGGATCGAAACCGCACGATCGCCGCGCATCCTCAAAGAAAACGGGCGCCCGATGTGCTCGAGCGCCCGTTCGCTTTCTTTCAAGCTTTGAGAATTACTGCCGCGTCGCCACTGGCGCCGGCGTCACAGTTGGGTCCGCTGCCCGCGTCGGTCTTCGCGCGCCCGTGGAGAGGCCAACATGGTGCGCTTCGGCGAGTTCTTCGGCGAGGTGCACGTGCACCATAGCCACTTTCGCTCCCGCCCGCGCCGTTTGCTTCAGATTCTCATCGTGCGTTGTCGCAATCTCGCTTTGAAAGAGGCGCAGAGTATGCGATTGCTCCTCCAGTTGCGCTCGAATGTAATCCTTGTCGAACGCATCGCCGGACAACTCCTGCAATTTCGCTGAGGCCTTTTGCTGGTGGGGCGTGAGTTCATCGGGCGCTACCGTAATCGTCATTTGCTGCGCGAGAGGCTGCATCTGGTGGCTCATCTGAGTGTGGTCGCCAATCATCCTCTGCGCATATCGCTTCACGTCGGCGCTGGACGATTTCTGCTGGGCCAGATTCCCAGTCTGGATCTCGGCGTTGCTGGTTTGGAGAATCGCGGCGACAAAATACTTGTCTGTCTTGCTCGCATTGGTTTGCGCCAGCGCCGGGATCGCGCCGCACAACGCAACTCCGGTCAGAATGACGACGCTTTGTATTCCAGTGATTTTCATGACACCCCTCAGCTCGGAAAAACCGCGCGCCTCCGCCCTTGGCAGGATGTTCGCGAGTCTACTCGGTAAGTGGACTGAATTCTATGACAAATTGGCCCTCCAAGGCACGTGAAATTCCACGGCCGGGTCGCCCTGCGCTCGAAAGGGGGCCGTTCCGCCGCAAAAAAGGACTCCGCGCCACCATGGGAGACGCGGAGTCCTCGTTACAGGGTTATTTATGGCTGCAGGAGCCGGGACAGCAGGACGAATGTCCCGGGCAACTGCTGCCCGGGCAGCGCTTCGCGCTGGATTTGCCAAACCGGAATTAGAAGTGGCTGATCAGGATACGAGCGACGACAAAGAGGCCAAACCACAGAAGGCCGCCACCCAGGACGCCGTACATCGCGCCGCGCGCGGGGGCAATCAAGTCGTCGTCCGGCTTCGATGCGGACATGAACCTTGTTCTGCCTTCATGCCACCGTCCGGCTTTGTCGAATCCCATGCCTGTTGCGATTGCGTCGATGGGGGTCACCATTTTCCAGCTCCTTTTCCATTGGCCCAATGCTTGGAACGAATTCATGGTCGCAAAGGCCCTGCTTCGGAGGATGTGATCTAAATCACGCTGGTGGCGTGTGATGTCTAAGGAAGTTCCAGGAGCACACCGGGAACGTCATCAGTCGAATTCACGGACTGCAAAAACACCCTGTGCGCCCCGAGAGGCGCACAGGTCGATGAAATTTAACTTGAGCGAGGGATCAGGCCCGCAGGCGGCTGCGCAGTTCTTCCGGAATGCGATCCTGCAGCACCCGCGCCTGCTCGATGGCCACGCCCGTCAGATAGACCGGAGCCGGTGTGGCAATCGCCACCAGAATCCACGCGATCAGCGAGGCCAGAAGCCCCAGGATCGCCGCGGCCTGCAGCGTCAGCACCAACTGCGTGTGCTCAAGGTGCATCACAACCGCCGCAGTGCGCAGCGGCTCAATGTGGTGGATCACCGCAAGCGCCAGCAGAAACGCCAGAATTGACAGGGTGCTCAGACCGATCAGCGTCACATCAATGGCGCGGTGCATCCGCTGCCGAGCTCGGCAGTGCGAGCAACTCGCCAAATGCTGTTCGTAATCGGTGCGCATTTCGGGAGAAATTCCGGAAATGTCATATCGCCAGCTTGAAAGTATGTCCCCGACGACTGAATCGGTGCATGTGCTCATCGGTCAGGTCCCCACTTTCCGCGCGCTTGCTGCGCATCCCGGCCAAGCCGAACCGGCAACGAGATTGCGATGCAAAGGGCGGCTTCTATCATTATAGGCATGTTTCATCTCAGCACGATAGCTTCCATCGGGCGATCCTGCTCTGCCAGTACGAGCTTATTCGCCAGCAAGTTCATTTTGTCGCGCAGCGCCTGCTCCGCTGCATACCGTGCGAGCTCAGGAAGATTATTGCTTTCAGACAGATGTGCCAGCACAACATACGCCGCCTGGCCATCGTAACTACGCGCCAGAAATTCCGACGCAGCGTCGTTCGAAAGGTGCCCTACCCGCGACATCACGCGCTGCTTTACCGACCAGGGATACGGGCCGTCGCGCAGCATTTCAAGATCGTGATTGGATTCCAGCATCAGCACGTCGCAACGTCGCAGATGTACATGGAGGTTAGATGGGATATAGCCCAGATCGGTCGCAAGTCCCACGCGTGCCGCCTCGACCTCGAAAACAAACCCAACAGGATCAACAGCATCGTGAGGGGTGGTAAATGGCATCACAGCGATGTCCCCGATGCGGAAAGAACTGCCGGACTGGAAATACTCTACCGCTGGCAAAGCAGCGGGGTCATTCGCGGGCTCGCTCAGCGACTCTTCGACCGCCGAGGCCTCTTCCGCGTCCGGCTCCGGCGTCGGCTGGTTGGCGGCATGCCGCCTCTGCTCCAGCCACTCCGCGTAGGTGGTGCGCTTGCGCGGCGTCAGCCAGCGCACCCATGCGCGATGGGTCGGCTCCGTGAGGTAAACCGGAATGCCCAGCTTGCGCGCCGTCACTGCCAGCCCCTGCACGTGGTCCTGGTGCTCATGAGTGATCAGAATGGCGTCCAGCGATGCGGGATCCTCACCGGCGATCCGCATGCGCTTGATCAGCTCGCGGCAGGAAAGCCCAGCGTCCACCAGAATGCGGGTGGTGGAACTGGCGACAATTGTGCTGTTGCCTTTGGACCCGCTGGCCAGCACTGTCGTCCGCACCATAATCCAGAGGATACGACGGATGGGTGTGGAAGGACGGCCCGTTTAGGTACGACAGTAACTGAAGAGTAATCAGAGCCTCTCCCTTGCCGTTCGGCGGCTCGAGCGACTAGTCGTACTTGTAGAACCCTCTCCCACTCTTCCGCCCCAGCCATCCCGCATCCACCATACGAATCAGCAACGGACACGGCCTGTATTTCGGATCGCCAAGCCCGTCTTCCAGCACCCGCATAATGTCGAGGCAAACGTCGAGACCAATGAAGTCGGCCAGCGTCAGCGGGCCCATCGGGTGCGCCATTCCCAGCTTGAAAACCTCATCCACCGCTTCCGGGGTGGCGACGCCTTCCATCACCGCAAACATGGCCTCGTTAAGAAGCGGCATCAGCACGCGGTTGGAGACGAACCCGGGCGCGTCGTTGACCTCCACCGGTGCCTTGCCCAACTTCTCCGCCAGCGCCTTCACGGCGTCGAACGTGGGCTGCGCCGTCGCGAGGCCGCGGATGACTTCCACCAGCTTCATCATCGGCACGGGATTGAAAAAATGCATGCCGATGACGCGATCCGGCCGGCCAGTCTGTGCGGCCAGTTTCGTGATCGAGATCGACGATGTATTCGTAGCCAGGATCACCTCCGGCCGCGCAATACGGTCCAGATCGCGGAAGATTTCGCTCTTGATCTCAAAGCGCTCCGTCGCCGCTTCGATGATGAAGTCGCACGCCGCAAGAGAGGCGCGATCCAGCGTGCCTTCAATGCGCGCGATGGCGACGTCGGCCTCCACCTGCGTAATCTTCGCCTTCTCCGCCTCGCGGCCGAGGTTCTTGCGGATCGTAGCCAGCCCGCGATCGAGGAAGCGCTGCTCCACTTCGCATAAACGGACGGCAAATCCGCTCTTCGCAAAGGCATGCGCGATGCCGTTGCCCATGGTGCCCGCGCCGACCACTCCGACGGTTTGAATGTCTGTCATGCCCTCACTCCACATCTGCGGCTCTGTCAGCAACGAGCCCTGAACATCATATCGATGTTTTCTCTTTCTCCGCCGGGGCTCCCCGACTAGAATCCCCTGCCATGATCATTGTCCAGACCGAATTGGCGGCCGACGTCATTCGTGCGCCCGCGGCTATCTCTCGCCGGGAACGATGGATTGACCTCCTTTTCGTTCTCGGCATCGCGCTCTGGCAGCCGATTTTCACGTCGACGGTTCTTGCGCTGCACATGCCCGAGCCCGCATCGGGAAACACAAATCTGCGCGTTGTGCATGGCCTCCTCTTCGAGGCTGCGGGGTTGGCGACTCTGGCGTACGTTCTGTGGAAGCGGCGGGCTGGAATCGTTGCGCTCACTCGGAGCCCAAAATGGAGCGATTTCCCGATCGGCGCCGCGTTGTGCATCCTCACCCTGATGGTGTCCGGTGTTGCGGCCGTGATGATGCAATACGCCTGGCTTGTTGCATCCGGCCATCCTCCTTTTCGGCCCGACGTCCCCAGGATGATGGGAATGCAACCATCCGCAGCATGGCTGATCTACCTCCTCGTCAATCCCTGGGCTGAAGAGTTGGTCGTACGCGGATTTCTGATGACGGAAGTCACCGCGCTGGCCGGCGTTGGCACCGCGGTCATCGTCAGCACGCTCGTCCAGGTTTCGTATCACCTCTACCAGGGCCGGTTCAATGCGACGGGAATTGCCGTGGTTTTTCTGGGATTTTCGTTGTATTACGCGAGCACCCGGCGGCTATTGCCGGTCGTCGTTGCCCACACGCTCATGGACCTGATGTCATTCGCCTATTTCGTGCACCAGCACCACTAAGAACGCCGGCAATTGACAGGTGCGGCGGCTCAAGCCCGTCGCGGTCAAATCTCGGGGTTTCTAGTCGCTACGCGCTGCTGTCCGCGGGTACCCTCACCAGCAAGCAGGTCACGTTGTCGCGGCCTCCGGCTTCGTCGGCAGCTTCGACCAGGCGCTGCGCGGCGGCCTGCAAATCGTTTCCGACGCCCAGCACGCGCGCCATCTCTTCCTCGTCCACTTCGCGGGTGAGCCCGTCGCTGCACAGCAGGAAGACGTCGCCGGGTTCGGTCTTCAATTCCTGAACTTCTTCGTTAATCGTCTGCTGCGTGCCGATGGCCCGCGTAATGACGCTGCGGAAGGGCGACCGCTCCGCCTCCTCGCGGGTCATTGTACCGAGACGCATCTGCTCGTCCACCAGCGAGTGGTCATGCGTCTGACGCTCCAGTTTGCCGCCGCGCCACAAATAGCAGCGGCTGTCGCCCGCATGCGCAATGAGCGCCAGGCCCGGGCGCAACAGCAGCGCGACCAGCGTGGTGCCCATGCCATAGAGGCCCGGGTCGCGATCGGCGCGGTCCAGCACCGCTCGATTGGCGTCGGCAATGGCGGCGTGAAGCGTCTCGCGGCCGTCCGCCGATGCGGCGTCGGTGCACATTCGGTCCAGAACCGCCTGCACCGTCATGCGGCTGGCCACTTCGCCGCCCGCTGCGCCGCCCATGCCGTCGCACACAATAAAGAACCCGTGGTCCGCCCGATACCCAAACGCGTCCTCGTTGGAGGCGCGAACGCGGCCGAGGCTGGTATGCGCTGCTGCCTCAGGAAGCCATGGTTTCGGATTGGTCATCGATGAGGGAATTCAGCCAAACTCACGATACACGACCGCGTGCCAGTTGTATCGGCGATCACCCTTTCGCCCCTGTCCGTTCTTCTACAATCGGCTTGAGGACTTTTACCCAATGCCACGCAAGCCGCTGATCGCTGCCAACTGGAAAATGTACAAAACTCCCGCCCAGGCGCAGGAGTTTGTGAAGAACTTTTTGCCCCTCGTCGCCCGCCATGAGCGCGATGAGATTGTTCTGTGCCCGTCCTTCACGTCCCTTTCTGTCGTCATCGCCGCCGTGACCGGGTCCGGTGTGGCTGTGGGCGCGCAGAATATGTATTCCGCCGAAGAAGGCGCCTTCACCGGCGAAACTTCTCCGCTAATGCTCAAGGCCATCGCCGCCACCCATGTCATTCTGGGCCACTCCGAACGCCGCCAGTACTTCGGCGAGACCGACGAAACCATCAACAAAAAACTGAATACAGCCCTGAAGCATGATCTGGTGCCGATCGTCTGCGTGGGCGAAGTGCTCGCCGAGCGCGAAGGCGGCAAGACGGAAGAAGTATTGCTGCGCCAGACGCGCGGCGTGCTTGCCGGGATTTCGGCGGGGAAGGCCGCGCCCATCGTAATCGCTTACGAACCGGTGTGGGCTATTGGCACCGGCAAAACGGCCACTCCGCAAATCGCAGCCGAAGCCCATAAAGTGATTCGTGGCGAAGTCGCGAAGTTGCTGGGCGCGCAGGTCGCGGACAATCTGCGCATCCTGTACGGCGGCAGCGTAAAGCCGGACAACGCAACCTCGCTGATGAACGAAGCGGAGATTGACGGTGCCCTGGTCGGCGGCGCAAGCCTCGACGCCCAGTCCTTCGCGAAGATCGTGAATTACTAACGGCCGCGTTGAAGGATTCGTTGATCGTTGTGGAAACGCCAGCGGCCGAAAACTGTGTCCGGGGCTGGGTGAGGAGCATCAGAAGCGAAAGATGAACGAACCCGCTCTCATCCAGGAAATTCTCGATCGCGTGCAGAATATCGCCGTCGTCGGCCTCACCAATCGCGAGGGACGCGCCAGCTATGGCGTCTCCCGCTTTATGCAAAGCCAGTGTTACCGCATCATCCCGGTTAATCCTCGCATTGAAAGCTCACTTGGTGAGACGGCATACCCGGATCTCGACGCAGCCTTTGCCGCGCTGGAAGGCAAAATCGATCTGGTCAGCGTCTTTCGCGCACCAGAGTACGTACCCGCAGTCGTGAAAGACGTGATACGGCTGAAAATCCCTTACCTGTGGCTCCAGGAAGGCGTCGTCGACGCCGAAGCCGCAGGATGGGCCGAAGCCGCCGGCGTCAAAGTGGTGATGGATCGCTGCATTCTGAAGGACCGCATGGCCGCTGGCTGGCGCAACCGCGGCTGAGGACTGGCCGTCCAGGCGGCGGCGCTTCGCGCGGGTTATTCGTCTGGCGGGCTTAGGACGAATCGCAGGAGATTCTATTAGACCTTGAAGCCGCGCGGCTGCACGTTTTCGCGAATGAAGCGCACCACCGATTCCAGCGAAGTTCCCGGCCCAAAGATCGCCGATACGCCACCTTCTTTCAGCGCCGGAATATCCTGGTCCGGAATCGTCCCGCCTAACACCAGCAAAATATCCGTCGCATAGCGTTCGCGCAGCAGCGCCGAGATGCGCGGCACGATGGCGTTATGCGCGCCGGACAGAATGCTGAGCCCCACGCAATCCACGTCTTCCTGAATGGCCGCGTTCACGATCATCTCCGGCGTCTGCCGCAGGCCGGTGTAGATAACCTCCATGCCGGCATCGCGCAGCGCGCGCGCAATTACCTTGGCGCCGCGGTCGTGGCCGTCGAGGCCAGGCTTGGCCACCAGCACGCGTATAGGAGTCGTCCGCTCAGTCATAAGAACGCTGAAGAATAGCACAGCGGCCGCTCGGCTGGCAGTGTTCTTGCTAACCTTCAGCAGGTCGCTGCGCCGCAGCACGCGCCGGCGAAGCAAACCCGAGCTTGCGCAGCAGCCGGTCCATGGTCAGACCCTGCACCACGATGGAGAAAATCACCACGATATAGGTGATCGCGAGTACGCGGTCGTGCCCCGACTCTCCGGCCAGCGCCAATGCCAGCGCCACGGCCAGACCGCCGCGAAGCCCGCCCCACGTGAGAATGGTGATCGCGCCGCGCACCGGCTTGTGGAACATCCGCACCAGCAGCAGCGAGGCGGTTACGCTGAGCCAGCGCGCGGCCAGCACCACGGGAATCGCCAATAGGCCGGCGTAGAGATAGTGCCGGTCCCAGGGCATCACCAACAACTGCAGCCCGAGCAGCATAAACAGAATTACGTTGAGCAT
>Ga0210391_10003146_pt1 | contig 14028 bp, 14 predicted proteins | sample IncBWC12OmetaG_FD_160573 | JGI IMG/M metagenome (GOLD analysis project Ga0210391, IMG submission 160573) | Forest soil microbial communities from Barre Woods Harvard Forest LTER site, Petersham, Massachusetts, United States - Inc-BW-C-12-O ... | reverse complement strand
GCGCGAGACGCTCGCGCCGGAAGCAACCTACGACGACCTGACCGCTGCTGCGTCGAAAATTGCGCCAGGCAGCGATGGCCTGCTGTGGACGCCCTATCTGCTCGGTGAGCGGACACCGCATCTGGACTCCACGGCGACAGCGGCATTTGTCGGCATCACGGCGACCACCACGCGCGCGCACTTTATACGCGCCGTGCTGGAGGGCGTGGCGTACTCGCTGAAGGACACCTTCACGCTGTTCGCGGAACTGGGCATTCCAGTCAAAGGAGTGCGGCTGGGTGGAGGCGGCGCGCGTGGCCCGCTGTGGCGCACGATTCAGGCGAACATTTACGGCTACGCATGCGAGCGCCTGACCGCCGAAGAGGGTGGAGCGTTTGGCGCAGCGCTGATGGCCGGAGTGGGCGCGGGTGGATGGCCGGACCTGGAAGCGGCATGCGCGGCGGGCATCACCGTGGCGGAGACCATCGAGCCGCAGGCGGCAACGGTCCAGCGTTATGCTGAGGGATATGCGGGGTACCGGCGGGTCTATCCGGCGCTGAAAGGGATTCACGGATAGGATTGCTGTTCGTCCCCCGCGGCGGGTTCTATGGTGCCCCTGGCCAAATTCATCGCCCTCACCCTCAGCATCCTCTCCCTCTGCGCGCTGCTGGGCCACGCGTTCTTCGTGCCGGGCAGTCCCTGGGAAGATCGGATGATCGATGGCCTGGGCATGTTGGGGCTTTCGGCGAGCATCTGCTTCGCCAGCGGGCTGATCTTCGAAATCCCCGAACGCCGTTTCGATCCGGAACCAACGCCGCGGCTCACGCGGACCCTCCCCGTCCAGCTTTTCTTCTGGGCGGCAGGCCTGATGATTGTGATCTTTCTGCTGTCGTGGTTCCTCGCCGTGGATTTCGTTCCGATGATCTGGAAGAACCAGCCGTACTGAAATCTACAGCGCTTCGCTGGCATCGTCGAGGCGCTTCGTCCGCATCTTCCGCCAAACGTACCAGGCCAGCGCCCCAAAGATAACCGCCAGAGTCGCCAGCGTGATGCCAAGGTGGCGTTTTCCCAGGTCGGCGACTACGTTCACAATCTGCGGACCGTATTTCACCACCAGCGCCGTCTCCACGCCGAAGCGAATGCACCGGCCGATGAAGACCGCGAGCATAAAGTTCAGCGTCCGCATCTCGAAAACCCCTGCGCCGAAGACGAAGAGCTTCCACGTAGTGGGCGGCGGCAGCAGCGAGGGGATCATGACGGCGAGAAATTCCTGCTTCTCAAACTGGTTGCGCAGCGACTCGAAGCGGGCGCGATTGATGCGTTTCAGCAGGAACAACTCGCCGCCGGCGCGTCCCAGGTAGAAGGGAACCAGGCCGCCGAGCGTTGATCCCGCCGCGGCCAGCAGAGCGTAGACGTAGAAGTGGCGTTTATCGGACCAGGCCCACAACGCCATCAGCAGGTCGATGGGGATGGGAATGGACGCTGAATCGATGAACGAGCCCAGCAGCACCCCCCACGGCCCCAGGGGCAGCAGCCAGTGCTGGATCAGCTGGTTGAATTTGAGAAAAAGATGTTTCAGGCTGGTTCACCCTTTCGCGTCTTTTTCTTCGGGACGGGCCGAGCATCCTCCGCGGCGCGTTCCGTTTTCCCTTCCAGCAGGTCGAGAGCGTGCGGCAGCACGGGCAGGACGGTGCGCAGCGAGCTGGTAGCGCCGGCTGGGCTTCCCGGCACATTGAGGATGACCGAAGTACCCAAAGTGCCGCAAACGCCCCGGCTCAGCACGGCCAGGGGCGTGTCGCGGCGGCCTTCTGACCGCATCAGCTCGGCCACACCTTCGAGGAGGCGATCGCAAACCGCTCGGGTTGCCTCTGGCGTGACATCGCGGATCGCGATGCCGGTGCCTCCGGTGGTGACCACGAGGCGAACCTGGGCAGCAGCCGTGCGTAATGCGTCTTCAATCGCACTTTGTTCGTCTGGAACTATAGTCGTTGCAACCGTTTCGAAGCCTGCGGAGAGGAGCAGTTGCACCACGGCCGGACCCGAAACGTCCTCCCGCTCCCCCCGCGCGCAGGAATCGCTGACGGTGATCACCGCGGCTTCGTGAGCAGGAGACTCTTGCATCTTTTCGGTCACAGGTTCGATTGTACAAACCGGGGTAGAAATACCTAATTGATGAGAAAATAGTCCAATAGCATCGTGGCGTTCCCGCCGGAGCCGCGCAAAGTCGAAGTTACCCAGGAATGCCGATTCGTTTAACTCCAACCAGCGAAGAGCTCGACCAGTCGTCCGCCGAGCGGTCGGCCTCCTCGACCCCCGATTCCCCGTCTGGTGAGTCACAACGTGGCGACAGCGGGGCTGCCAATGAACCCTCGACCAATGGGTCCGGCGCCGTCGCGGCCTTTCGCCGGTCCCGGTACGCGGAGTACGACCACACCGACCTGCTCCATGTCATCGATCAGCTGGAGGGCAACCGGAACTGGGTGAGCCTGCGCGAAAAGCTGTGGATTGCCCTTATCATCCACATGCTCATCGCCTGGTACCTGTTTTACGGACCCAAATACATCCGCCACGTGCGGGTGATCGATCCGTCGGTGGTGATGAAGCAGCGGCAGAAGGATTTCGCGTTTCTGGATATGCCGCCGGACGTGCTGAAGCAGCCCAAGCCGAAGCCGACCAACATCATCTCGGATAAGGACCGCATAGCACAGTCGCAGCATCCGACCATTGACCGCAAAACGCTGGAAGAGCTGGAAGCGATGCGGCGGGCGCAACAGGCGCGACCGAATCCGGCTCCCGCAGAGCAGCCGTCGCCGACTCCCGCGCCTGCGCAACCGCAGCAGCAGGTGGCGCAGCAACCGGCGCCAGCGCGGCCGGCGCAACCGCTTCCGCAAAATAATCAGGCTCGTCTGGAGGCTCCGCCGCCGGCAGCGCCGCAGCCAAATTTCCCCACCGGACCGGCAAACCCAAACGAGCAGATGCAGCAGGCGATGCAGAATGCCATGCACAACGGCGGAGGCCAGTACAGCGGCCAGGACGGCCTGGGCGCGCCTTCGCAACACCCCGGCAATCAGGGTGCGGTGGACGTTCTGAGCGACACCATGGGGGTTGACTTCGGGCCGTACATCAATCGCGTCATCTACGACACCAAGCGCGCCTGGTATCCCATCATTCCGGAATCGGCCCGGCCCCCGCTCGATAAGCAGGGCAAGGTGATGATTCGGTTCAAAATTCTGCCCGATGGCACGGTGACGGACATGCATTTGGAAGCGCCGTCCGGCGACGTATCGCTGGATCGGGCGGCGTGGGCCGGCATCACCGGCGCAGCGCCCTATGGTCCGCTGCCTAAAGCGTTTAAAGGCCCATACCTCGAGTTACGCTTCTACTTCCTCTACAACATTCGCCCTGGGCAGGAATAGCCGTGCCCGCGCGGCTGCGCCGTCAGCAGGTGTTCGGATTGCTCCTGATCGCTGCGGCGATTCTGGCCTTTACGCTGTGGCGCGCCGATTTGCACGGCATTTTTCCGCAGGGCTGGTGGCGCTGGTAAGCTACGCCGCTTTGCGTCTTTTTCCCGGCATTTTCTTCTGATTTTCGCGAGGTTTGCCGGTGGAGTTTTCCGTAAGGCCATCGTTCTCGCTGGCCATCTCGGCCTGCATCGGCTCGATGACCTGCCCAAATTCCCGTCCGCCGATATTCTGATTGTCCCCGCCGGACCGATGCTTGCCGTGTTCTTCCGTTTTCATTCCAGACTGCTGCTTTTTCTGCCCATAACCTTTTCTCCTCCTGCGTACCTGGATGCCCAGGACCGGTTGGACTTTGCCTGCAATCCCCGGAGTGTCGGCGCGCCGCGTAACTGCGATGCTGTTCTTCGGAGGCACGAGAGTTACGATGATTCCTACTGCCATGCTGACTGACGAACAGGCCTGGACCGCGGTGCTTGCGCGCGATCCCGCTGCGGAAGGCGAACTGGTCTACGCTGTCACCACCACCGGCGTTTTCTGCCGCCCAACGTGTCCCAGCCGCCGTCCCTCGCGAGAGAATGTGCGCTTCTTCTCCGATCCTGACGCCGCGGCCAGCGCCGGATTCCGACCCTGCCGCCGTTGCCGTCCGCAGGAGCGCCACGCGGATGCGGAATTGGTGGAGACCTTATCAGCAAGACTGTCCCGCGACCGGACCGTCACCCTCCAGGAACTGGCTCAGGCCACCGGGCGCAGTCCGTTCACCATTGAACGCATTTTCAAGCGCGTGCTGGGCGTGACGCCTGCACAGTATCAGCGGCAGCGGCGCGCCGCATCGTTTCGCCGTGAGTTGAAGTTTGGAGGTGCTCGAGTGACGGATGCCGTTTACGATGCAGGGTTCTCCGGCCCAGGCCGCGCCTACGAGGGCACGCAACTGGGCATGGCGCCGGGCAAATATCGTGCGGGTGCTCCCAACGCGCGCATTGGGTACGCCATTGGCGCGTGCACCCTGGGACGAGTGTTAATCGCCGCAACGCCGCGCGGCCTCTGCTCCGTGATTCTCGGCGACACGGATGAGGAGCTGACGAAAGAGCTCCATAAGCAATTCGCCGCGGCAGAGATCGGTGCGGAACCCGGGTTGAAGTCGATGTTGTCGCAGGTGCTGTCCCAATTCACTGAGCATCCGGCCGCGCTCGATCTTCCGTTGGATCTGCGGGCTACGGCCTTCCAAATGCGCGTGTGGGAAGCGCTGCGGCGCATCCCGCGCGGAGAAACGGTGAGTTACGCGCAGCTGGCGCAATCGCTCGGACAGCCAACGGCAGTGCGCGCGGTGGCGCGGGCGTGCGCGACGAATCCGGTTGCCGTGGTGGTGCCGTGCCATCGCGTAATCGGCAGCAATGGCAAGCTGACGGGCTATCGCTGGGGCGTGGATCGGAAAGAAAAGCTGCTGGAACTGGAGCGTTCGCAGCGCAAAGGCTGATGGTCAGACGGGCCGCAGGATAAGATCGTGCATACAAGGTCTTAACTACAGGATTTGGAGTGGGCCGCGGAACGGCCCCTGCACGGTTGCCTTATGGCTGGTGACGCAGAGACCGAACGACAGGTACGCCGCGGGATCCGTTCGTCGCTCATCAGCATTGCGGCTAATTTTCTTCTAGCCACGCTGAAGTGTGTCACGGGATTTCTGGGTCACTCCTTCGCGCTGGTCGCTGATGGCATCGAGTCGCTCTCCGATGTGTTCAGCTCCACCGTGGTTTATCTGGGTCTCCAGCTCGCCATCAAGCCGCCGGATAAGGATCATCCCTACGGGCATGGCAAAGCCGAGCCGCTGGCTGCCGCGGTGGTGAGTCTGGCCATGGGCATGGCTGCGGTCGGCATCGCCATTGAGAGCACCGTTCTCATTCGCACACCGCACCCGCTGCCGAAGCCGTACACGCTGTGGGTATTGCTGGCGGTTTTCGCAGTCAAGCTGCTGCTCACGCGCTATGTATCGTCCGTCGCGCACAACATTGACAGCACCGCCGTGCGGGGCGATGCGTGGCACCACCTCAGCGACGCGATCACCTCTTTGTTCGCATTCATTGGCATTTCTTTTGCGCTGTGGACTCGGGATCCCCGCTGCGACGACTGGGCCGCGCTGTGCGCATCACCGGTGATCCTGTTCAGCGCCTGGCGTCAACTGCGGAGACCTCTCGACGAAATTCTGGATACTGCGCCGCCGCCGGAGATTGAGGAAGAAGTGCGCGCGGTCGCCAGTGCGGTTCCAGGCGTGGTGGGTCTGGAAAAGTGTTTCGTGCGCAAAGTGGGATTCCGGTATTATGTCGATCTGCACGTGGTGGTTAACGGCGATCAGACAGTCCGTTCCGGCCACGCCATCTCGCACCGTGTCGAAGACCGTGTGCTGGCGAAGGTGACGCGGATCGCCAAGGTCCTGGTGCACATTGAACCGGAAGAAGAGCTGCTGAACCCCAGCCACAGCGAAATGTGATCGAGAGTCAATTGAATTAATGAACCGGGCGCACCGCCGCTGCGTATACTGCTCACCTATGATTTTCGCCGCCTGGAAACTTGCTCTACTTCCTGCGCTGGTCCTGCTGCCTACCGGCCTGCAACAACAGCCGGCTCCGCAGGCCGCGCCCGCCGCCACGCCTGCGCCTGCTGCCACTCCCGCACCCGCTGCCACGCCCGCACCTGCTGCCACTCCCGCACCCGCTGCCACGCCCGCACCTGCTCCTGCCGCTTCTCCCGTCAAAGTCGAGAATCAGGAAGGCTTCACCGTCGTGGGTGTCACGGTTCGCACCAACAATACCGCCGAAGCGTCCGGACAGGGACAGATCCCCGGGCTTTGGCAAAACGCCGTGATGGGCGGCCAGCTGGACACCATTCCCAACAAGGTTGGCGATGGCATGGTGGTCGTCTACACCGACTACGCCGCCAACGGAGACTTCAACTACACGCTCGGAGTGCGGGTTTCGGCCGCCGATAAGATTCCCGACGGCATGGTGAAAAGGACGATCCCAGCCGGCAAATATGCGGTGGTGCAGTCCGCGGAAGGCGCACCGCAGGAAGTGATTCCGGCGCTGTGGCAGCGTATCGGCCAGATGAAGCCGGAGGAGATGGGCGGCGCGCGGGCCTACCAGGTGGATTTTGAAACCTATCCGCCAATCACCGATTTCAGCAATATGCAGACCACCGCCCACATTGGGCTGAAGTAGTCCGAACCAGAACAGAAGAAGGGTTTGGCCGCGCGGGAACTGTACCCGCGCGGCCAAACCCTTTAACCTGCTTATATGAGTTCGATAAAAGTACAGTTGCCCGACGGGTCGATCCGCGAGGTCCCCGCCGGCACCACTCCATTCGGGATTGCTGAGAGCATCTCGCCGCGCCTGGCCCAGGCCGCCCTGGTCGCCCGGATTCGCCCATTGCAGGCCGCTCCAGTCGCCGCCGGTTCCGGCGATGGCACGGAGGCGTCCATGTATGCGGCGGAAGACGCCCACGCCGAGCGGCTGGTCGATCTCTCGACGCCCCTTCACGAAGATGTTGCCCTGGAGTTGCTCACCGATCGCGCTCCGGACGCGCTGAAGGTACTGCGGCACTCGGCCGCGCACGTGATGGCCACGGCGGTTCTGGAATTGTTTCCGGATACCAAGCTGGGTCACGGCCCGGCCACCGATTCCGGCTTCTTCTACGATTTTTGGCGTCCCACTCCGTTTACCCCGGAAGACCTGAAGCTGATTGAAGGCCGCATGGCGGAAGTAGCGGCGCGCGACGAGAAATTTGTGCGCGAATATGAGCCTCGCGAAGAAGGCCTCGAGAAATTTCGCGCGGGCAACGACTTCATGAAGGTGCACTTCATCGAGAAGTTCACCAAGCCCGGCGAGGAAATTTCGCTCTATCGCAACGGCAACTTCGTCGATTTCTGCCGAGGGCCGCATGTACCGTCGACCGGCCGCGTGAAGGCAGCGCGCATCATGAGTCTTTCGGGCGCCTACTGGCTGGGCGACGAGAAGAATCCGCAGCTCCAGCGCATTTACGGCACCGCGTTCTTCTCAAAGAAGGATTTGGATGAATATCTCGAACGCGTCGAAGACGCAAAGCGGCGCGACCACCGTCGTTTAGGCAAGGAGCTTGAGCTTTTCACGGTCAGCGAAGAAGTGGGAGCCGGTCTGCCGCTGTGGCTTCCGAAGGGCGCAACCATCCGCCGGCTGCTCGAGGAGTACATCCTTCAGTGCGAGCGCGAAACCGGATACGAGCACGTTTACACGCCCAGCCTCGCCAAAGTCGATTTATATAAACGTTCCGGGCACTGGGAGCATTACCACGAAGACATGTTTCCGCCGATGGATCTGGAGACGGAGCAGATGGTGCTGCGTCCCATGAACTGTCCTCACCACATTTTGATTTACGAATCGAAGATGCGCAGTTACCGGGATCTGCCGGTCAGGCTCGCGGAACTGGGCACCATGTATCGCTACGAGCGGTCGGGAGTGCTGAGCGGCCTGAGCCGCGTTCGCTGCATGACGCTCAACGATGCCCACATTTTCTGTTCGCCGGATCAGATCAAAGAAGAATTCTCAAACGTGATGAAGCTGGTCGAGCGCGCCTACCGCGATCTCGGCATCACGAAATACAGCTACCGCCTGTCGCTCCGCGATCCTGTGAACAAGACGAAGTACGTTGACAACGACGAGATGTGGACGCTGGGTGAACGCGAACTCCGCGAGGCTCTCGACTCTCTCGGCCTTCCGTACCGCGAGAGCAAGGGAGATGCCGCGTTCTACGGTCCCAAGCTCGATATTCAGCTGGCCGATGTCATGGGCCATGAAGAAACCTATTCCACCGTGCAGGTGGATTTCCATCTGCCCAGCCAGTTTGAACTGAAGTACACCGGGGCCGACGGCAATCCCCATCGTCCGGTGATGATCCATCGCGCCATCGTCAGCACCATGGAGCGGATGATCTCCTACCTGATCGAACTGTATGCCGGAGCGTTCCCGCTATGGCTGGCCCCGGTGCAGGCCGGTATTGTGCCCATCAGCGAACGGCATCACGCCTACGCGGAAAAGGCGAAACAGCAGTTGCAGGCGGCTGGGATGCGTGTGGAAGTGGATGCGCGCAACGAAAAGATGAACGCGAAGATCCGCGACTTCACCCTGCAGAAGTTTCCTTACGTGCTGGTGGTGGGCGACAAGGAAGAAGCAGGCGGCGCGGTCAGCGTGCGGACGCGCGGCAAGGGCGACGAAGGCTCGATGCCGCTCGAAAACTTCATTGCGCGGTCGCAGCAGATGGTCGCAACCAAGGCGACCACTCTTTAGTCGCGGAGCACAGAATGTCTCGTAACGAGACATTCTGACCCGATTCGCTCCACAAAGCGGCGAAAACGTTGCGCGCACGCACGGTAAAGTGCTGCGCGCACAGATTCTCATCATTAGAATCGGCTGCAACGGAGAAAACTTTAGCTCCGGGACCAAAAAATGTTCCTGCTTCCTGCCGAGCCCCTCTATATCAGCGATCGATTCCGCGTGATCCTCGAGTCGACCATTCTCGCCCTCGAATCCGGCGCCGCTCGCGATGAGCAGATGCTCCCCCAACTGGTCGACTGGGACCACCGCCGCCGCCAGTGGCAGCTGGTCGCCGCGCAACTCGAGCGAGCTTTCCAGCTAAGAGAACTGCTCGCCCAGACCGAAGCGCGGTCCGAGCGAGCAGCCTAGTTCACTTCACGAGTCTCGTTCAATCACCGGGATTTCTTCCCCATTACTGTGGGCGTCTTTCCTCGGGCTTTTGCGGTTGCGGGTGCTCCTGCGGCCGGGGAGCCGGACGCGCTGCGGAATGCTCAGCCGGACGAGCCTGCGGTGCGGGCCTTGCTTCCGGTCGAGCGGGTTGCGCCGGGCGGGCTTCCGGACGTGCTGCAGGTCGAGCTTCCGGCCTTGCTTCCGGACGCGCTTCAGACCGCGGTGCGGGCCTTGCTTCCGGTGCGGGACGGCCTGGCTGCGGGCGAGCTTCCGGCCTTGCTGCGGGAGCCGGACGAGCTTCAGGCCGAGTTTCCGGACGTGCTTCAGGTCCCGGACGGCCAGGAGCCGGACCGGAAGCCATGTGCACATACGCTGGAGCCGGAGCCGGAGCCCTGCGTCCGCCGGTGACCGCATGAGCCTCCACGAGCATCGCCGGACGTCCGTGGTTCACGTTCGCAAACTGCGCGTGATTGATAACGGCGGCATGCACCAACTGGCGCTGCGCCGGCAGGAACGCGACGTGCGTCTCGCGGACGGCCACCAGCTGAGCCGGCGTGGGCCGATAGGCCAAACCGCCGTGTCCGCCCACGAACGCGACGCGGGTGGTGTTGTAGTTATTCACCACGCGGTAGTTGTACACGTTATGAATCACGGTCTCGTTCACGTGGCAGACAGAGGTGTTGTAGTAGAACGAATTGTTCCGCCAGTAGCCGCCTTCATACCCAACGCCAATGTAGCCGAAGCCGTAATTGACGCCGCCATAGTAGCCAATGTGCGGGCCCCAATAGCCGTGGTAGAAGTGGTAGTGCGCCTGATAGAAGCCCCAGTAGCCAGGCGTCCAGAGCGCGCCCTCGTACGGAGCGAGCACCCATGCGCCGGGGACCCAGTAATAGCCCTGAGGAGCATAGGCCCAGTAGCCAGGCGTCCAGATGTAGCCGTCGCCAGGAGCTTCGGGCTGGTCGTAATCGGGCAGCGCGGGCGGCGGATCGGGAGCCACTGCAGTTTGGGTCTCGCCTTCGTCTTCAGTAGCCGGAGGCGGAGCCGGCAGTTCCTGGTCGGAGCCCCCGGTTGCCGGAGCGGGCGCTGAAGATTGATCCGCGGGCGGAGCCGGCGGATTCTGTCCCTGAGGCGTCTCGGTGGTGTTGCTGGCGGGAGCGAGGTTCGCCGTGGCTGGATCGTCATTCGCCGCAGGCTGCGCCTGGCTCTGGCTTTGATCCGGAGTCGGGGTCGCGTTCGGGGTCGAATTTGGATTGCTATGGCAACCGGCCATGGCAAAAGCCACGGCGAGGGCTGGAACGAAATATCGGACGATCTTATTCATGGGTCGATTGGATGCCGATTCGGCGGCGCGAGACCTGTCTCGTCGCTGCCAGCCAGAGCATCACTCTCCTTTAGAAGTCGGTGGTGCCGCTTTGTTCCTTGTTGCTGGGATGCAAAACGGCGCGTATGCCGGCCAGATGATTCTGCATTTCCGGGCCCGAGCCAGGCCTGCGCCACGCTCCGACAATGCTATGCTGCTCAGGATGATACGTCCACTTGCGGTGGCATTCGCGCTGGCCTGCCTCTTCGCGCAGAACCCACTGTTGAGTTCCCCCCAAAACCCACAGGAGACAGCCGTCGTGCATCACGCAACCGGGAGTTTTGACGTCAAAATCGAGCCGCAGAAACCGGACAATGCACCCGCGGAAGCCTCCGGGTTAGGCCGAATGTCGATTGATAAGCAGTTCCACGGCGAGCTGGAAGCGGCCAGCAAGGGCGAAATGCTCAGCCTGCTCAACCGGGACATCGGCTCGGGCGGCTACGTGGCGCTGGAAAAAGTGACCGGAACGCTGCAAGGGAAGACCGGCAGCTTTGCCCTCGAGCACAACGCAACCATGGAGCGTGGCAAGCCGTTCCTCAACATCATCGTGGTGCCTGACTCCGGCACCGGCGAACTAGCCGGCCTCGCGGGGACGATGAAGATTCGCATCGAGGGCGGCAAGCACTTTTACGATTTCGATTACACGCTGGCGGCGCCCGCGGCTCACTGAGCAGCGTCGGCCTGTCGTAATTCCGCGCCTGGCGCCTCGGCGCTGAGCGCGAGCAGTTCTTCTGCCTGTGCGTTGCGCAGCGCTTCTCCGGCGAGCAGAATCGACGGCGCCGGCACGGCCCCAATGCGATCGAGCTGACCCAGGGTCGTTTCGACAATCTGCTGATCGGGCTGCGCGGCGCGGGAAACGATGACGCACGGCAGAACGGCAGGCAGACCTTCCGTGCGCAGTTGCGCGGCCACGCCACTCAGGTCGCGGCCCGGCATATAGACGACCCGCGTCGCCCCGGTGAGCGAAGCAGGTTCCAGCGCTGAGCCCGGCGCGTGATGCCCGGAAGAAAAGCTGATGCTCGACGCGCTGCGGCGGTCGGTGAGCGGACGGCGCAGCGCAGCCGCGGCAGCAAAGGCAGCGGTAATGCCCGGCACGACTTCGAAGGGAATGTGCGCGGCGGTGAGCGCGTCCATTTCTTCACCGGCGCGTCCGAAGACGAGCGGGTCGCCGCATTTCAGGCGCACGACGGAAAGGCCGCGGCGCGCGTAGTCCACCATCATCGCGTCAATCTGCTGCTGCGAGATGTTCTTAGTTCCGCAGCGCTTGCCCACATTGATGACGATGGCGCGCTCGGCGTGGCTGAGCACAGCCTGCGGCACCAGGTCGTCGTGCAGCACCACGTCCGCGGAACCCAGCAGGCGAACGGCTTTCAGCGTGAGCAATTCAGGATCGCCCGGTCCAGCGCCGACGAGGTAGACCGTGCCTGGCATTGCTCCGTTTCCGCGCGCTGTGCTCATGCCGGCACCTCGACTTTCTGGAGCGCGGCAATTTGTTCCTGCGCATATTGCCGCGTTGGGCATGCGGGCGAACTGCACAGGTGCCGCTGCGCCAGTTCATGCAGCAGCAGATTGCGCGCCTCTCCGGCCGGCGAGGCAGAACGCACCTCGCGACGGAGCGCGCCAAGCTCGCTCAGCCAGGGGCCCAGATCGCGCGGCAGTTGTTCATCGATCTCGCGCCGCAGGCGCTGCGCGAGCGCCGGACTCTCACCGGCCGTCGAGATCGCGATTTGCAAATCGCCGCGCGTCACAACGGATCCGAAATAAAAATCGCAGTTCGGCGGATCGTCGACGGCGTTGCAGAGCACGTTGCGCCGCAGTGCTTCTTCATAGACGGCGTGATTGACGCTGGAGGAATTCGTGGCGGCGATCACCACGAAAAATCCATCGAGATCCGCCGGCGCAAAGACGCGCTCGTGCCACAGGATCGTCCCGTTTTCGGCGAGCTCCCGAATCTGCGGCGCGGCTGTGGGCGCGACGACGGTGATAGCGGCGCCAGCCGCGCGCAGGCTCTCGATTTTTGCCAGCGCGACCGTGCCCGCGCCGACCACGAGAACCGGCCGGCGTTCAAGGCGAAGAAAGATGGGCAGCAGGCTCATCATCGTCTCCTCAACCCGCCAACTCAAGCGGAACGCGCCCGGAAGGAAGATCGCGCTCCACAGGAGCGAGGTCTTCGCCGGCCAGCGCGGCGCGGATTTCGGCGTCGGAATTGCGAGCAAAATAGGCGCGCAGATTCTCAGCCGGTTCGCGCTCGGCCAGATACTTGCGCAGCAGCCGCTCCACGGCATCGGGAACGAGCTCTGCGGGCGTGCGATAGCCGACAGGCCGCGCCGTCGAAGCGTGTTTGCCAACCGAACCGCCGACGCAGAAGTAGTAAGCGTCGGTCAGATGACCCTCGTGCTTGATCTTTTTGCCTTCGAGGCCGATGTCGGCGATCCAGTGCTGGCCGCAACTATTCGGGCATCCCGTCACGTGCAGGCGCAGTTGCTGGTCGAAGTTCGGCAACCGCTCTTCCATCTCCTCAACCAGCCAGCGCAGGAAGCCTTTGGTCTCAGTGATGGCGAGCTTGCAGAATTCCGTGCCGGTGCAGGCGATGCCGCCGCGCCAGAACTGCGAGCCCTCAACGTGCAGCCCGATGTGCTCCAGTTCCTGCGCCAGTTCGCCGGCCCGCGCCGTGGGCACGTTCAGAAAGAGCAGGTTCTGCATTACCGTCAGGCGCAACTCACCAGGATGCCCGGTTTCCGGGCTGCCGAAGCGCTCCGCCAACTCGGCGGCAGCGGCGAACTGGTCGCCGGTCAGCCGTCCCCGGAGCACGCTCGCTCCGACGGAACTGAGGCCCGCCTGCTTCTGCCGGTGAATGCCGGAGTGGTCGCGCAAAATGTCTTCGGGCACGGCTTCGTCGACGCCAGGATCGAGCGTGTACCCTAGCCGGCTCTCCACTTCGAGCAGAAAACGCTCAGCGGTCCAGCCTTCTTTCATGAAGAGGTATTTCAGGCGCGCGCGGTCGCGGCTTTCGCGCAGCCCCAACTGGTCGCGAAAGATTTCCGTGATGACGCGAACCACCGCGACCGCCTGATCGGGACGGACAAACGCATTCAACCGAACGGCGAGGTGCGGCTCATTGGAGAGGCCGCCGCCGACGCGCACGGAATAGCCAACCTCATCGCCACGGCGCGCAGCGGTCAGCGCAATGTCGTTGATTTCCGGATAGGAGCACCAAACCGGGCAGCCGGTAACGGAGATCTTGAACTTGCGCGGCAAATTGTAGAACTCATTGTTGGCCTGCAGCGTGCGCGAGATTTCGAAAGCAAGCGGGGAAGCATCGATGAGTTCGTCGTGGGCGATGCCGGCAAGCGGGCAGCCCGTGACGTTGCGGACCACGTCGCCGCAGGCTCCTTTGGGCGAGAGGCCAACCGTGTCGAGAGCTTCCATCACCAGGGGCAGCGATTCGACGGTGAGCCAGTGGTACTGGATGTTCTGGCGAACGGTGATGTCGGCAAGGTTG
>Ga0210391_10003141_pt1 | contig 14050 bp, 7 predicted proteins | sample IncBWC12OmetaG_FD_160573 | JGI IMG/M metagenome (GOLD analysis project Ga0210391, IMG submission 160573) | Forest soil microbial communities from Barre Woods Harvard Forest LTER site, Petersham, Massachusetts, United States - Inc-BW-C-12-O ... | reverse complement strand
CCACCACGAATACGCCTTCAGCTGCTCGGCCCGGCGATCCTCCTGATTGTCGCCGGCACCATGATCCCGACAGGGCTTCGACATCCTTCGCTGAGCTACATCGATAACGGGTTCAACCTCGACGACTTCGTCAATAACATGTTCCTTTACCTGCCTTTGGGAATCGCCCTCGGCGGGTCTTCGCTGTTACGCGCATTTCTCCTTGGACTGTCGCTTTCAACCGGCGCCGAGATCTTGCAGCTTGGGTATGTGGACCGCAACCCATCCTTCGTTGATATTGCCAGCAACACCAGCGGCGCCGTTGCCGGCTACCTGGTAGCAAAGCTCTTTTTTCACAATCACGGGGGGAAACTCACTTGCTTGAGGCTGAATCGGGCTTTCGCCGCGGCAGCCATTCCCATCGCACTGCTGGGTGCCGCCTCCCTGGTGCATCCGCTCATGGCGTCTAATTTCTCAAACTGGAGCCCGTCGTTTCAGCTGGCGGCCGGAAATGAACTGACCGGGAATCGCCCCTGGTCGGGCACCATTTCGGAGTTGTCCATCTATCCCTTCGCCATGTCTGGCGAGCAAATCCAGCAACTCGCCCACTCGGCCGCGGGATCCAATGCGACCGCACTGTTTGGTGCGCCCGTCGCCGGACCAATCAAACCGGAGAAGGAAACGCTAAAGAATGGCCGTCCGCTGCTCTCCAGTGAGGAGGATCTCCGGCTGTACAACGCCCTGGTGGCAAAGAACCAGATGACGCTCCTGGTTTGGCTGCGCCCGGATAACCTGGAGCAAACTGGTCCGGCGCGTATCGTCACCTATTCTCAAGATTGGAGGAATCGCAACTTTACCCTGGCCCAGATGCGAAACACCCTCACCTTCCGCTTGCGGACGCCAGCCTCCGGCCTAAACGGCACCGAGCCCGCACTCTACTCGGGACCCGTTCTCTCGCTCGATCACACATCCTTAGTGGCCGCGGTCTATGACGGACGCATCTCCAGCTTGTACGTGGACGGCAAACTCGCTGCCCACACGGACCTGGGAGCACATAGACCCCGGTTACCCCATCGGATTCTGTCCTGGCTCCCAGGCTCACTGCCCATTCATCAGATAGAACTGTGCGGCGCCGAAATTATTCTCAGCGGATTATTCTCGGTTGGGATCTTTGCCCTGTGTGGAATTCCTCACCGGCCATTGCATCGCTGCCTTCTGGGCGCGGCGGCGGGGGCTTCGATCGGCGCGATCGTCTGGGTCTTTGCAGTATCCGAACCATGGCTGGGGGTTCGTATCCTGCTCGAGTGTTTGGCAGCAGGGTTGTTTACTTCCACGTCGATCGCAGAAGAAACAGACCCCCTCAGACAGGAACCCTCCGCCTAAAGCACTCGCTACGGTTGCATATCTATCAGACTCAATGGTTCTCTCTTTGAGCAGGGCCCCGCATTCGCTTTGATAGGCTCGTCTTTAAGGCAATCTAGAGGTTCGAACGCTTTCATGACATTCTTTGAAAGTCTGCTCCTGCTCCTGCTTGCGGCAATCGCTTTGCTCCAGGTGGCTCGCCGCTTGTCGCTTCCCTATCCGGCTATGCTCGCCGGGGCGGGGGTTGTTGTCGCCCTCGTCCCAGGGACGCCCAGCATTCCGATCGAACCTTCGACCTATCTCGCGTTGTTTATTGTTCCGGCCCTGGTAGATGCTGCGTATGACTTTCCTCCCGGAGCAACGCGACGCTTCTTCGCCCCACTGATCGCCTTCGCGGTGGTGGCCGTCATCCTTACCACCGGGGTCGTAGCCTGGATTTCTTTGCTTTTTCTGGGGTTGCCGCTTGCTGCCGGCGTCGCGCTGGGCGCCATAGTCTCTCCCCCAGATGCGGCAGCGGCTACGGCCGTTTTGAAAAACTTCTCCCTGCCTCGCAACGTAGACGCCATCCTCAAAGGGGAAAGTCTGTTCAATGACGCGACCGCGTTGTTGCTGTTCGGTGGCGCCCTCATTCTGCTTTCGAGCGGAGGCCTTCGCCTTGGCGTCGGTCTCCGCCTCGGCTTCGCCGTTCCCGGCGGTGTGTTGCTGGGAATTACCTGTGCTTACCTGGTGCGCTATGTAAACCGCTTCGTGAAGGATACGCTGGGCGGCAATCTGCTTCAGTTCGTGCTTTCGTATCTTGTCTGGATCCTTGCCGACCACCTGCACCTTTCGGCTGTGTTGTGCGTGATCGCCTTCGCCATGACGCTTGCGCGCACTACCGCCGACGAGTTTGATGCCCGCATGCGGGTACATTCCTTCGCCGTCTGGACTTCGGTTGTCTTCACCCTGAATGTGTTCGCCTTCCTGCTCATGGGGATGCAAGCCAGATCCATCATTGGCCGGATGCAGCCATCTCATCTGCGCCAAGCCCTGGGCTTCGCCAGCCTTGTGGTTCTGGCGGTGGTGTTCACCCGCTTGATTGTGGTCATCGGCTTCAATCGTCTCCAGGCCCGGTGGGCATCGGCAAAAGGCCGGCCTGTGCCTGCGACTGTTGGCCAAGCTGTGTTTGTGGGATGGTGCGGCATGCGAGGGTTCGTCACCATGGCCACGGCCTTTGCTTTGCCCGAATCTTTCCCGCAACGTGACACCGTGGTGTTAACCGCCTTCTGCGTGGTGCTTGCCACCCTGGTTCTTCAGGGCCTCACGCTTAGACCATTAGTCACACTGCTCAAACTAGGACGCAATGATGAGGCAGCCCGCGAACTCGCCTCGGCTCGAGCCGCCATGGCGAAAGCTGCTCTCGTCAGCATCGCGGGAGAGGACGGACCGGAAGCAGAAAATCTTCGATACCGCTTCACCCTCAAAGAACGCACCTGCCGCCAGGAAACAAGCGGAGAGTCAATCACCCGTCTTCGCGAACTGAGCTTGATAGCCGTCGAGGCGGAGCGCGAAAAGCTGGAAGACCTTCGCCTCAATGATCGGATTGGAGCGGATGCCTACCTCGGCTTGCAAGAACAACTTGACTGGAGCGAGCTCACGGTGCTGCGCGATGCCGATCAGAAAATTGAGGAGATTTGAACCTGCACTGCGGAAGGTTGCGCGCGTCAATAGCTGTTACGAAGCCTGCGGAGATGTTGCTGTTGCGAGTAGAAAGCGGCCCTCAGGGGCTAAAGCCCGAAATTTTCTCGATCGATTTACGGCACGACTGAAGTCGTGCCCTGATACAAAACAGAGTTTCTCCGGAACCTGTTTAGCCGTGCCCTGCGTGACGTCCGGCTATCGTCGAGGTCAGGAAAAACGTGCGGGTTGATTGAGCAGCTTGGGGCGTTCTCACCAGGGCTTAAAGCCCCGAAATTCATCTAGCGAACGTTTCCGCGGGTTTGAAAACCCGCACCCCCGGACTAAAGTCCGGGGCTGGCACCTATCCGCTCCTCCGGGACTAGAGAGGCTGCGGGAAAAGTCGCTATTGCGAGCAGGCAGCGGCCCCTCATGGGCTGTAAAACCCGTTCAGGTTTTGACTTTCATCACTAACAGGGTCATATCGTCATGCTGTTCCGCTCCGGCCGTGAAGGCATCGGCGGCGAGGAAAATTCCGTCCAAAATCTCTGCGGCCGAAGCAGAAGGCTGCGAAGGTAGTGCGGCAAGCATACGGCTTTCACCCCACTCCTCGTCGTCGGCCGTCATGGCCTCACTGATTCCATCGGTGTAGGCGATCAACAAGTCGCCGCGATCGAGGGTAACCGACTGTGCTTCGTAAATGGCAAATGGAAGCATGCCAACGACCGGGCCCCCATCTTCAAGGCGCAGGAGCACGCCGGAAGCTTGCTTCACGAGAACAGGCGGATTGTGCCCTGCATTGACGTAGCGAAATTCCCGCGTCCGAGGATTCAGGGTAGCGAAGAAGAAGGTTGCATAGCGGCTGCTGGAAGAGGCTTCATAGACCAGGTGACTTACCTTTTGCATCATCCTCGCCAGATCTCCGGGATCATCAAGGATCAGGCCGCGCAGCGAAGCCCGCAGGCTGGCCATGATGAGTGCGGCAGAGATGCCCTTTCCAGAGACGTCGCCAATCGCAAAGCCGAGGTTTCCGCCTTCCATTTCGATCAGGTCGTAGTAATCGCCGCCGACTTCTAAAGCCGGACGGCACCTTCCCGCCAAATCTACTCCGGGAATGCAAGGGATACTCTGAGGAAACAGCCGCTGTTGCACTTCTCGGGCAATCTCGATCTCCCGGTTCATTCGCTCCTGGTGTGCCGCCTGGTCCGCAAGAGTACGCACGAGTTCAGCGACCTCGAGGGTCAATCCAGTTTGCACGGCTACCGATTGCAACATGCGCAAGTCTGTGGGAGTGTAAGGCTCTTCGGATTTTTTTGGTCCTAACGCGATCAGTCCCAGCAGGTCGGCGCGACCGGACATGGGGAGCAGCAACTCGGCATTGATCTCGCGCAGGACAGCTTTTTCTTCCGTGCCGGCGTCTTCAAACCATACTTCCGGACGGTCGCGGTAAACGGTTGCAGGCTGATTGGTTCGGACCAGGTTCTGGATGGTCGCCGAATCTTCGCGCAGGGCGACTGGGCCCACAAAATCGATCCCCAGCGCCTGCTGAAGATGGAATACTTTGCTGCCGCGTAACAAAATGGTGATTTGCGATACGTGCAGAACCGCTGATATCCGTTGAAGAATGATCTCGAAAAGAGCGTTCTTGTCGGTAAGCCGGCGCACCTGCTCAGAAAGCTCTCTGAGCAGCACCTCGCTGTTATACGCCTCACGAAAAAATTTTCGATCCAGCCAGCGTTGGAAACGCTGAGTCACGCTGCCGCGCAAAATAAATATCTGGAACAGGGCAGCAATACAAAGAGCGAGCAATAGGAAGTTGATAAATGGATGTTCTTTACGCTCCATCATCGGAACAATCAATCGCAGGATGAGGAAAGCGACCAGGGCTACCTCGACCGTCAATACGGTCGCCCGGGCAAGTAAATACTTGGTGCCCATCCGCAGCAGGATGCTCACATCCATGGCCCGCTGAACGATCAGGACATAGGCGAGGGTAAGCGGAAAAAGCGACAGAAGCGGGGCGACCCAAAGGAACGCTTCGCCGTGGTGCGGGTCTATTCCAAACCAGGGCAGCAACGCGAAAACAATAACCAGTGGGCCGAGAGATAAGGCGCTTCCGATGGCCAACACGCGTAATCGCCTCCGTGCATCGGCCGCCGAGGAGGAACGGAATTTATCAAAGATCGCGGCAAGAAAGAACAAAATACAAATCACGTTAAGCGTTGCGTCGGCGTGATGGGTCCAGGTTTGAACTCGGCTAAGCGGGTGAATCGCTTGGACAAAAAAATGGTATGCCTCAAAAAAGCCAAGCTGGAGCACAAAGGAGCAGCAGGATGCAGCGAGGATTGCGTACTTGAACCAAGGCAGGCGAAGGTCGACACGCCACTGTTCCGGAAAAAGGAAACCAAACCATAGCAGGGCGGGAAATACGAATACCTGCACCACCGAGTTCCATAAACCGAGCAGGATGTACCACGGCTCTCCCCAGAACGACCAGTCAAGATTGCCAAACGCCGTCTCGGGAAACGAAAGCAAGAGGAGAACCAGCCATGCATTCAGATCGTGCGGGCGCACGGCAACTACCCAATACCCAATGAGCAGCCCAAGCAGAGGGACCCCCAGGATCGGAGCGAAAAATGCGATGTAGCCGCCGATAGACCAGCCGGGGCCCTCTCGTGGCACCAATCGAACCTGCGCTTCCCGCACCTTTCCAGAAGATCCGTGTACCGAAACTCCAATGGTGTTGCCCGGATTGGTCTTACGCACCACGGCAACAAGCTGGGCTTCACCAGTGAACGGAGCCTGGTTGAGTGCCAGCAGAAAATCTCCATCAGCCAAGCCGGCGTTCGTGGCTTCCTTGTGCAGATGTCTCAGGGTTTGTCCATCGTCACCAAGGTCAAAGGGCGCGTCAGCATAGCGGCTGGCGTGAAAGAACTCCTGCCACAATGCCAGAGTCCCGGCGATGTAGTAGCCCATGCTGGACGCAGCAACGAGAAACAGCAGGGCGTACAAGGCGACTGTGGTCCTGCTCTTCATGGAAAGGCATCCGCTCCCGTGAGCAACCTTGTTCTAGTTGTTCGATTCTATGCCAGTGCCGAGAGCTGAGGTTTGAGCGAAGGAAAACCGCACACGTGGTCCTTGCCAGCAACGCGAAGTAGGAAATCCGAGTACGCTCCGGTCGAGATGACAAAGGAGACGGTCGTTATGGTCCGGAGCAGAGGTCAAGAGTACGGAAACTGCAGATCTTTCTTACCGCATCCATCGGTTCTCGATGATAGGCTCGGTGAGTGCGCGCGCTGCTATTGATCACACTCTCATGGTTGCTCGCGTTCACACCTCCCGTTCAGGCTGAGGACTCGAGTTCTCCCGCAAATTCAGCGCATCCATCGGATACGGGCTTGCGCCGATTTGAAATTGGCATACAGACGGCCGACGTGCGCACAGGATGCATTGGTAGCGCCGAAAGTTGCCCCCTACCCTCCTTCGCTCTGGGCGCCGGCGGGACCATGAATCTAAACCAGCACTTCTCGCTCGACGCGAACTTCCTTATCACTCCACAATCCGCTTCATATATCACCAACACCTTCGGAGGCCACGCGTCGGAGCTCTTGCTGGGCGCGCGGGCGGAGGTCCGAGCTCGTCACTACGGCTTCTTTCTCAAAGCCCAGCCCGGCTACTTCAGCTGGAGCCACCTGATCACCGGAGTCGAATATCCCACTCCGTCTAACTTCGTTTTTTCTTATGGAAGGCGCACCTATTTCGCTACCGATGCCGGAGCCGGGCTTGAATATTCGCCTTCAGCCCGCATCCACCTGCGTGGAGAGGTCACCGACCTCATCCTCCACGAGGGAGGTTCCGGCTGGACCAACAATCTGCAACCATCTGCCGGTATCTACTATGGGTTGGGAAAACAGATTCAGTGGAAGCCTCCCGTCTATGAAGCAAAACGAGCCCACCCGTTCGACGACACTCCCAATCTTGTTCTGATCACCGGGAGTGTGCTGGCCATAACCGCGGACGCCATCACCACGCAACGCGATCTTGCCCGCGGCGACCGCGAAGGAGATCCGTTCGCGCGACCACTGGTCAAATATGGGTGGAGCGGTGAGATCAGCGCGATGGCGCTCGAAATCGGAGCTGAGACCTTAGGGATGTACGGCTTGCACAGGATTGGCCGGCACCGAGTCGAGCGCCTTATTCCGGTTTCCCTAGCGGTTATCCACGCAATCTTCGCCTACAACAATACGAATGTTAACGCTTCGGAGTAATCGCGCGTTGGGTAGACTACGCTTAGATTTCGACTTTAATATCTAACCGCAGGCGGTTAGAGAGACCCACATAGGAATTTGCAACCCACACGAGTGCGAATTCCGCGAGGACGTAACCTCGCCAGCGGCTGCCTTCTTCGGAAGCAGGCCATAACCTTTTAACCTTGGAGCATCCCATAAGGGAAGGAGATTACCTTGGACATACAACAGTACCAACGACGACTGTTGGCAGAAGAACAGCGGCTGGCAGGAATTCTCAAACAGACGGTGAATAGCGCGCGGGGGCCAGCCGATGAGCCGGTGAAGGACTGGTCGGATGAGGGCGTTACCGATGAGTCGGGAGGTGAGCTATTTGCGGAGGCAGATAAAGAATCGAAAACCCTCAAACAGGTTCGTAACGCGTTGGAGAGAATCGAGAATGGCACATTCGGCAAATGTCTGGCCGATGGCAAACAGATCCCAGAGAAAAGGCTCAACGCGATCCCCTGGACGCCATATTGTTTGAAACATGAGAAAAAACTTGAAATCGTGAAGGGTGTGCAAACGCCATCCCTCTAAAGACTCATTACGTGATACTTACAGTTACGTAGGGAGTGCTGAACATCCGTTCCGGGTTACCGGCGAGACGTGCGTATATAGGTACAGATTGCCTATTGCAAGCCGTCCTGGCACCGCTGCCCGTTTATGCTTACCATAGATGACCGCGCCGTATACGCTGAGGCAAACTCGTCATCGGCCACATCGTTCCGCCTGAATCCGGGTTATTGCGAACGAGACGCTTCCCTGCCCCGCCGTCCCATGTGAACAAGGGAAGCCAAAAACGCAGCACAAAGGTTGCCGCAAGCCAGCCGAGGAGAACGTCATGACCCACTCGAACATCGCAAACCTTTCCGTCTCGCCCCGCCTCAGCCGCTGCGGGCTTTCCGGCATTCTGGGCATTCTTCTGCTCGCCGTCCCCGCTCTCCGCGCCCAGACCGACGTCTCCGGAGACCCGCCCAACCGAGTCGCCCGCATCTCCGTCATCCAGGGCAACGTCTCGCTCGAGCCAAACGGCACCAATAATTTCTCCCAAGCCGAGATCAACTATCCCCTCACCGGGGGTGACCGGGTTTACGTCGACAACACCTCCCTTGGCGAGTTGCAAACTGCGGGCCTCGCGGTTCGCCTGGGGAACGGCGCGGATGTCACACTCTCGTCCCTCACTGACAACATTGCCCAATTCGGGCTGGCGCAGGGTTCCATCCGCGTGCGGACCCGCTCGCTCGCCAGTTTCAATGGCGCGCCCGCAACGGTCGAAGTTGACACCCCCAACGGTGCGATTCTGGTCGACCAGCCGGGCGACATTCGTGTCGACTCCTACCCCCAGGACGACACCACGGTCGTGACTGTCTCTTCGGGCGCGGTGGAAGTAACCGGCCAGAACGTGGACCAACAACTCGGGCCCAACCAATCGCTGCGCCTCGCCGGCTCGAACCCCGTCTACGCGGAACAGGTGCAGCTCCTGCCGCCCGACGGCCTGGACCAGTTCGACCAGCAACGTGAGCAGCGCCGCGAACGTTCCTACGCCTACCAGTACGTATCGCCGGATATGATCGGCGCCGCCGACCTCGATGACTACGGCGATTGGCAACCCGCCAACCAGGACAACCAGGGCTACGGAGCTGTCTGGTACCCGCGCGGCGTTCCCGGCGGCTGGACGCCGTATTCCAATGGCCATTGGGCGTGGGTTGCTCCATGGGGCTGGACCTGGGTGGAGGCCGAACCATGGGGCTTTGCGCCCTTCCACTACGGACGCTGGGCGAACTTCGGCGGGCGTTGGGGCTGGGTCCCGGGACCGCCCGCCTCAGCCTTCGGGGGCGAAATCCGCCCCATCTACTCGCCCGCCCTGGTCGCCTTTGTCGGCGGGGGAGGCGGCGGTATTTCCATCGCGATCGGCGCCATTGCAGCCTGGTTCCCGCTCGGGCCACGCGAGGTTTATCAGCCCTGGTATCACGCCAGCCCGGCCTACTGTAACCGCGTGAATGTCACCAATATCTACAACACGAACGTGACCGAGATCCACAACACCTATATCAATCGTACGGTCAATGTTTACAACACCACCAATGTTACAAATATCACTTATGTGAACCGCACGGTTGCGACGGTGGTGGTGCCGCAGCGCGCTTTTGCCTCGGGCCAGTCGATTGCCCAGGTGCAGCGCGTCCAGCTCACCCCACAAGCTCGCGCCCAGCTCACCGCCGCTCCGATCCTGCCCCACCCGTTAGTCACTCCGGCGACGGCGATCGTCGCGGCAAAGCCCCCAGCCCGGGCCGTTCCTCCTGTCCAGGCCCGCCCGGTGGTGGAAACCAGACAAGGGTTTGAACGCGCCGGAGCCCCGGGAATGCCAGTCCGCGCACCCTTGCCTCCTCCTGCCGCAGTGAACCGCCCCGGTCCGGTGGCGACGCAGCCGATGAATCGCGCCGGGTTCCCGCAACAGCGCCAGGCGCAAGTCATCGCTCCCGCACCTGTGGCCCACCCGGTCACGGCGCCGGTCGCAGCCAATCGTCCAACCCCAGAAGCTGCCCCTGCGCGGCCTGCGGCACCCCCTCCACCCATAGCGGCGCGGCCTGTGCAACAGCCTGAACCAGCGCGCGGTAATGCCACACCACCGGAGCCTGTCCGCGTGCAGACCGTTGCGCCGCAGGTCCAGCGCGCGGCTCCTCGCCCGCCCGATCAGCCGCGGCCGCTCATTAACAAGACCCTACCCGCGCCTGTGCAGCCGCCGTTCCCTGAGCAGAGACGGGCTATTCAAGCCGTTGATCCAGGCCGTCCCCTGGGTCCGCAACAGGTGGAAAATCTTCGCAATGGCAGGCCCGCAGGGCCTGCTCAGCAACTGGAAGCGCCTCATCCGCTGCCTGCGGCTCGGCCTGCCCCGGTACCCAATAAGGCCGAACCCAAACCGAACGAGAAGGAACCGCCTCGGAACTGAGGTTCGTTCGCCTTCGCTCGAGATGAGATTTGACTATCCCACCCTTCGCAAAGAACGCGAAGGATGGGGCACCCGTCGATGGTGGCGGGGATAGAGCCCAAAACGCGTAGTGTCGGGAACGGAAGGCTGTGGTGGGCTTCGCCCATCGTTTTCGGCCCACTTACGCTGGGGCGAACGTGGGGCACCCCTGTGGAGTTGTGACGCCCGTAACAGGCTTGAGGGGGAGGCCTGCGGTATCCCACATCTCGCGAAAAACGAGCGAGATGTGGGGCACCCGGCTTTTGCGGCGGGGATAGAGCGCAGGACGCTCAATCTTCTCGTAGGGCTTGCATGGGTTCTATCGAGGCTGCTTTGCGCGCGGGAACAAGAGCTGCGATCAATCCGATCATCGACAGGGCAACCGCTACCGATAGATAGGTCAACACGTCCAACGGCCGCACCTGGTACAGGAAGCTCTCAACCCAACGTCCGGTCACAACCGCCAAGAGAAGGCCTAAGCCAAGCCCCGAACCGATGACAATCGAACCCTGCCGCAGAACGAGTTGGGCTACGCTGCGCGGCGTTGCGCCGAGCGCCATCCGAATACCGATTTCGCGGCGACGATAACTCACCAGCTGGGACAAGACTCCGTACAACCCGGCAACCACCATAGCAACCGCGAGCCCGGCAAAGGAGCCAACGAGATACAGTCCCAATCTCTGGCTGAAAGTGTTCTTTTGCACTGCCTCTTCGAGGGTTTGGAAATCATCCAACGCAAAGCCAGGAGCGGTCTGGCGGAAGACCGAGCGCATCTCGGGCGCAACAGGAATCGTCCCGCGAGTCCTCACCACGAAGCTCACCACAGTTTTCAAAAGCGCCTGGTAGAAGAGTGAGGTGGTCGGGACCTGGTGCTGCGACAACAAGATCAGTGGCTGAACGACGCCGCCCACGTTGCTGTCCACCTGGTCGGCAAGTACTCCGACGATGCTGTAAGGCTTGATCATCCCGGTGTCCTTGCCGCCAAGGCTGATTTGTTTTTGGAGAGGGTCCTTGTCGGCAAAATACTTCTTCGCGAAGGCCTGATTGATGACCGCAACAAATGGTGCGGTGGCAACATCTGCATCACTGATCATGCGGCCACGCACGACGGGCGTGCCCATCGTTTTGGTATATCCGCCGCTGACCGCGCTGATTCGAGCTTCCAGTTTGTTGGCAGGATCCTTTGCTTGCCCGAGAACCTCAAAGCTTGTGTGCATATCGAAGCCAGACAACGGCGGCGCAGTCACCAATGCGGCGCTCTCGACACCGGGCACCTGACGCATGCGGTCGAGCACCGGCTGATAGCTGAGCATGGAAAGGGAAACAGGGGCGTTTGCCCCAGCCTCAGAGACGGCCATGCCGGAAAAGCCTACCGCGTCCGCGGGCATTGCGCTGAAAGTAGTTACCTGGGCGGCGTCGAATCCTAAGTGCGATTTCTCAAGATTCCAGAGGGTGTGAAACAGCAGGCCGGTCCCGACCAGCAGAAGCGTGGAAAGAGCCACTTCGCCGGCGACCAGCCCGCCGGTCAGCTTGCCACTGACGGAACGAGAGCCGAGGCCGCGGGAGCCCGCCTGCAAAGCCGCTTGCGGATCGGAGCGAGCCACCAGAAATGCGGGCAGCAGAGCCGACAACAAGGTAGTGACAATGGCGATCGCGGCCAGCACGAGGACTACCGTCCAGTGAATCCCAATCGAGTCCGCGCGGGGGATGGTTCCCTCTGGCAGCTTGCTTACGGCAATCATGGCCAGGCGGGCAAGCACTACTCCCACGCCGCAACCTATCAGGCTCAGTAGCATTCCTTCCGCCAGCATCTGGCGCGCGAGCCGCAACCGGCCTGCACCGAGCGCCGCCCGCACTGCAAACTCCTGTTGGCGGCCGAGGCAACGCGCAATCAGCAGATTGGAGACATTGGCGCAGGCAATCAGGAGGACCAGCGCCAGCGCCGCGAACAGAGCATAGAGAACCGGGCGCACTGGCCCGGTCAGCGCTTCCTGGTACGGGGTGGCACGAAATCGAACCACCTCACCGCTATCGGTGTGTGGGATGTGGGCAGAGATGGCATCCAGCTCGTGCTGCGCCTGCATGATGCTGACGCGGGGACGAAGCTCGCCCACGATGTTGAAGAAATGATAGCCACGCTGGTTCAACATCTCTGCTGTGGGTTGCACCGGCAACCACATACCCTTCTGGAGATCCGGCCCCATCCCTTCCGGGAAGTGAAACGAGCCCGGCATAACGCCAATCACGGTGCGGGGCGTGCCGCCGATTTTCACCACCTGCCCCACGATGCCGGGATCTGCATGGAACGTCTGACGCCATAAGCCTTCTGACAGCAGCGCGACCTGCGGACCGTTGGTTTGACCTTCCGCCTCGGTAAAGGTGCGGCCCAGCAACGGTTGCGCGCCGAGCATGGAGAATATATTGGTTGTCACACGGGGCGCGACCACGCTTTGCGAGCCGTCTTTGCCCTCCACCACGCTGAGGTCCTCAGAGTAGCCTGCTGCATGTTCCAACAACTTCGACTGGGTTAGAACATCACGGTAGTTCAACCACGAGGTAGATGCGAAACCTTTGTCACCTGAGGGACCAATAAAAACCATGCGATCGGAGTGGGCATAAGGGAGCGGCCGCAAGAGCACACTCTCGATCACCGTGAAGATCGCCGTATTTGCGCCCACGCCGAGTGTCAGAGACAGAAGGGCGAGCATCGTGAGCCCAGGAGTCTTGCGCAACTGCCGTAGGGCATAGCGCACATCGTAAAGTAGAGTCTGCACAAAATACCCCCGAGAGACACCGTCAACGATATTAGTAGATATTTAATGTATGCGATGCCGCACCATTCTGGTTGTCCTGATCGGCATCTTGTTTTCACTTAAACCTTGTGTTGCTCAGGCCGTTCAAACTAGCCCTACTGCTGCTCCTTACACCTTCCATATTCCCGCCGATGAAATCTCCCTGCGGTTTCACGCTTCGGATGGGACGGGCAAACCAATGACCCAACTCACCGTCGCGGATCTAGAACTCTCCGATAACGGGAAGACGCAAAAGCACATCGTGACACTGCAATCGCTCACAGACCTTCCGATCCGCGCAGGCTTCCTGTTTGACATTAGTGCCTCTGTGACGAAAGACATGGATTTTTACCAATCCGTTATTCAGATCTATGCTTCGCGACTTCTTCGCAGAGGTGTAGATCAGGGCTTCGTCATGCAGTTTGATACTGCGACGCTTGTCACTCAGAACTGGACCGGGCTCGATTCCGCCATCGCGGCAGGAGCAGCCGCGGTTGGACCACGACCCGATCGCTACGCACCGCTCACAGCCATCTTTGACTCGCTCTACACTACCTGCCGCGACCAGTGGTCCGCGCAATCGGAGTCGACTGGCAACTTCATCCTGCTGTTTACTGACGGTGAAGACGATGCGAGCCACGCGTACCTCAGTGAGGCCGTAGATATGTGCCAACGCAAACATGTTGCCATTTACGTGATTGACCGCAGCAGAAGTTCACATCGTTCCGACGGCTATAAGACATTGAACGATCTGGCCCGCCAGACGGGTGGCCGCGTCTTTATCCGTCCCCGCGAGGCGGACCTTTGGCCAGACCTGCAGTTGATGGAAGCAGAACAGCGGAATCAATACCTGCTGGTGTATAAGCCTTCGGAGCTTAAAGCCGATGGGTCCTTTCACGGAATTCGGCTGCAGTCCTCCGTTCCTGGAGCTCACATTGCGGCCCGCTCTGGCTATTATGCGTTCGCGCGTCCTTGAGATCTAACACTCGAACGACGGGACGACC
>Ga0210391_10003139_pt1 | contig 14053 bp, 10 predicted proteins | sample IncBWC12OmetaG_FD_160573 | JGI IMG/M metagenome (GOLD analysis project Ga0210391, IMG submission 160573) | Forest soil microbial communities from Barre Woods Harvard Forest LTER site, Petersham, Massachusetts, United States - Inc-BW-C-12-O ... | reverse complement strand
CGCGAATTGTGGGGCCGCGCACGACGCCCTGGGGCTTGCTCGACAAGCGCGCGATACATTTGGGCGGAGGAGGCACGCACCGGTTGGGGTTGGGCGATGGCATCGTGGTGAAGAATAATCACCTGGCGCTGCTCGCGCGGCGTGAAGAGCAGGCTGCGCCGCTCGCCGTAGAGAAAGCATGGAAGTCGCGTCGGCGGGCGCCGTTCATCGAAGTGGAAGTGCGCAGCGAAGAGGGCGCTCTGGCGGCTGCGCACGCGTTCAAACGCTTGCGCGCGGAGGCTCCTTCGGCCACGCGGGAATATCCGTGCCTGGTGATGCTGGATAACCTGATGCCGGACGACGTGCGGCAGATTATCGTGGCGATGCGCCGGGAAAAAGTGTGGGAGGGCACGCTCGTGGAAGCGAGCGGCGGAATTACGGAGACGAATATGGAGCTGTACGCGGCCGCGGAAGTGGATGCGATTTCGCTGGGGACGCTGACACATTCGGTGCGCGCGCTGGACCTGAGCCAACGGATCGTGTAGCAGTGCGGCGGCCTTTCGCGACGCGTGCCACTTGTTGCGGGATAAGAGACCTGCCCTTGCCGCCATTCTACGTATGGGATTAGTATCGATGCGAACCGTTCGTCGGATTTAGACTTTCCGCATGAGGTGGGACGATGATCAACCCACGGCCCGTTTTCCGAATCTCCCCGATGCGTCTGTTCCTGCTAGCGGCGATTCCCTTCTGTTTGCTGATACAAGCTCAGCCGACGCGGGGGCAAGTGATGTCTCTGGCCGCTGTGCCTGACACACCGCTAGAACTGGTGACTGGCTCAGCGCGCGCGCTGATCACTCCGGAAGAGCGCGACGCGGCGATGGACTTGCTGATGCGCGCGCGGCAGAACGTTACGTTGCACGCGGCGGTCGTGCCACCGTTTCAAATGAAAGTGTCGTTCACATCGACCGGCGGATCGCAGTTCGAAGGCGACGGGACGATGGAGGAGATTTACGCGGGGCCGGTGATGCGCTGGACCGCGCGCCTCGCGAGTTCCTCGCAGCTGCACATCGTATCCGGTGGGCAGGTGTTCGCGACGAATCCCAACGAGCCGGTCCCGATGCGGGTGCAGATGGTACGCGGGGCGATCTTCCAGCCGATCGGCCCCACGCCGGGAACCGGAATGATTCGCTCGCAAAACGTGCAGCGCGACGGGCAAGAACTCACATGCCTGCTGCTATCGGGCAGTGTGCCGACCGCGCCGATGCCTCGGCAGTGGGTAGAGACCGAATTTTGCATTGATCCCGCGACCGCGCTACTACATTCCTGGTCCGCCGCGCCGGGAATTTACGTGAACTACGATTACAGCGACGCAATTCAATTTCACGGGCGCACGTTGGCGCGGCAAATCACAGTGGTCGAGGGAAATAAACCGCTGCTGCAGATTCACATTGATAGCTTGAAGGATGCAGACAATCTGGATCCGCGCATTTTCGAGCCCACGCGCGAAATGACGAGCGCGGGGCCGGCCTTCGTGCTCGGCTACCCGCAACGATTCCCCATACGCGGCGGCCTGCTGGAAAATTCCACACCGCAGATGATTCAGCCGGTGATCGTGCATGCCACGCTGAGCAATGTGGACGGTCGGGTGCTGGAAGCGGAAGCGCTGCAGGACACGAATCCGCAACTGGCGCAGGATGCCGTGGAGTTGGTGGAACATTCGCGTTTCCCAGCCACGGGAATGCAGCAGGAAGTCTTCATCAACGTGCAGGAGCACGTGGCGCAGTAGAGCGTGCGGCGTCACGACGTGGACGTGTTGCTGACTGCGGAGGCGAAGTTATTTCGAATGTGCCTTCGCTAGCTCGGCGGATTGCGCGAAAGCTTCTAGTGTGGCTTGGTGCGCTTTGTTGGCGTGCTCCATGGCTTGGCGGGAATGCTCGTTGCCCGTGAAGTGATCCTGCTTGCCGTGACTGACGGCGGCGGCGCGGTGGGCATGCGCGGCCATTTCGTGGAATTCGGCAGCTCGCTGGTGCGAATCGTAGTTCATGATGGCTCCTTCTTCGGATGAAAGTACTTCAGTAAGTGCTGGCGCAACGTTAGCGCTTTGCGGTTGCGGTGTCCATCTGACGATTTCTGTGCGAAGCGTGCGAGAAGCGTTTGTAGCGGCGGTCTTTAGACCGCCATCGGTGATTGCCGCGCCACAGATGGCGTCCGCCGCGGCGGACGACGCTACGAAACCGCTCGCGCTATCGCAAACGCGAAGCTTCATTGCGAAATATCTTCTAGCGCGAGGCCGCGGGTGCGGGGGCCGAAGATGCCGATTGCGAGGATGACGATGGCCATGGCCGCAGCGATGAAGGCGAAGACGCCGCGCGTGCCGTAATGGCGCAGAAAAAAAGCGATCAGGAAGCTGGTGAAGATGGCGCTGAGGCGGCTCCAGGAATAGACAAAGCCGACTGCTTGTGCACGGATGCGCGTGGGGAATAATTCCGCCTGGTAAGCGTGGAAGGCGATGGACATGCAATTGTTCGCGCAAGTGAGCAGCACGCCGCAGGTGATGAGCCACACGGGATCGCGTTGGCGCGCGAACAAGACGCCGAAGATGGCGATGCACGCGGCGGTGAAGACGATTTGCCATTTGCGCTCGATGCGATCGGCGACGCGATAGGCCAGCAGAGGTCCGAGCGGCGCGCTGAGCGCGATGAGAAAAGAATATTGCAGGCTGTTGGTGGTGGCTATACCGGTTGCGATCAGCAGAGTGGGCACCCAGGACGCGAAGCCGTAGTAACCGATGGTCTGGAAAAAATTGAAGACCATCAGCATGAGCGTGCGTTTGCGATAGGGCGGGCGCGCGAGCTCGAGCAGGCTGCCGCGAGTTTCGGCGGGGCGGGTTGCGACCGCGAACGCGCGCGCCTCGCGTGGCTTATGCGTTCCACTCGCCGCTTCCCTTTCGAGATCTTGCTTGACACGCGCTTCCATCGCTGCCGTGACGCGCTCGGCTTCGTCGAATTTTCCATGCGTCATCAACCAGCGCGGACTTTCCGGCAAGCCGCGTCGAATAAACCACACGAAAATTGCGCCGAGCGAACCCGCCAAGACCACCCAGCGCCATCCCTGCAGGCCGAGCGGTTGATGCGGCACCAACCACCAGGAAAGCAGCGCGACGGCAGGCAGTGCGGTGAAGCCGACGATCTGGCTGAGGGCAATCGCGCGGCCACGCAATTGGCGCGGCATCAGCTCGGTGACGTACGTGTCTATCGTGACCAGCTCGACGCCGATGCCGACGCCGGCGATTACGCGCCACAGGACGATTCCTTGCGCCGTGTGTTGGAACGCCATCACTATCGTGGCGGCGGTGTACCACAGCAGCGAGGTTGTGAAAATCAGGCGCCGGCCGTAGCGATCGGCGGCGAAACTGAAGAGCAGTGTGCCGATGAGGAGTCCCGCGAAAGTGGCGGCGACGAAGCTAGCGAGTCCATTGAAGCCGAAGAACGCCGCTGACGTGCTGGTGAAGAGGCCGCTGCGCACGAGTCCCGGCCCGACGTAGGCGGTGAAAAATAAGTCGTAATATTCGAACCAGCCGCCCAGGGAAAGAAGCAGCACTAGCGACCAGATGTAACGCGTGGCGGGCAGGCGTTCGAGGCGCGCGCGAATTACTAGCGCGCGATGGCGCGGGTCGTCTGACGATGGGTGCGCCGTCGGGTCATTCAGCGGTGGGTCGGGCGGAAATGGAGGCGGTGGAGACGACGGCGGCGGCATCAGCGCCAGCCTAAACGCTCGTGAGCGCCAGCACAAGCCCATCTCGCTGATGTTTTGCGGCGCTCATCGGTGTGAGGCCGAAAGCGACCGTGCGCGGCGATGCCCTGCTCGGATTCGGTTTTGAACTATTGCGCGAACGGGGGCTGCCGTTGATCCTCACCCGGAACCGCGCGTTTTACGGATGTGGATCGGAAGCTGACACACGAGTGGTGGGGAAGCCACTCGTTGTGATGCGCCTACCCGGGGGAAACAGAGGAAGGGAGTCGAGAGCGCAGGTGGGGCCCAGCCCTTAAAATTTTATTAATAAGGTTTCCCAACCCGCGCTCTCATTGTCCCGCACGCATAATCGCGAAAACCAACCGGTTCGGCCATACAGTAAATACCTGAAATTTGGGATAGGGGTCCCCCCGGGGTGGATCACGCTAATCTGACGAGCTGTCGCCCGGGAGCGACCGCCGCGGCCTAACGACCAGCGGGAGTGCGCTGCCGTACCGTGGATCGCCCACGAGCGCACCGCTTCTGCGCACTTGCAGGCCGTGCTGTTGCGTCGGCGGGGGGACGATGCCGTTGAGGCGCAGGTAGTAGACGACCTGGCCGTAGTGATCGGCGATGTGCCAGACGGCGATGACCGCCACACCCAGCTTGGTGTTGGGCCCGCCGTAGCGGCCTTCGACGCGGTCCATCGCATTTTGCGCGTTGATGGAGGCGAGAACTTTGTTGCCGTAAGCGAAGGAATCGCGCAGGTATTGCAGCAGCTCGGCTTTGGTCTTCGCCGGCGCGGGGCCGCCTTTTTCGCAATCGGCCGGAGGAGTCTTGCCTTCGATCTCGTTGAAGAAGGCAAAATTGGCGCAGGCCACGTGCTTCACCTGTTCCCCGAAGGAGCGCACGCCGTCGAATTTGCCGCCCGGCGCGCTGGGGATGTAGGCATATTTTTCGGCGGGCATGGCTTCGGCGACGGAGACGAATTGATCTTCCGTATAGCTGAGAATTCCGGCGATGCTTTCCGCAGTGGTCTTGGGGATATCTTGTTGCTGCGCGTTCGCGGGAGCGGTGAGCGTCGCACCGGACAGGAGGCTGGCGGCTAGCGCCAGCAGGAATCGGGCGGTCAGGAAAGCATATTGCATGGTGATCACCTCCGGAAGCTAAGCGTGAGAATAACCGAGGCGTGCGGGAATTTGAAGTGTGGATGCGCTGCGCGACATGCGGCGGACGCGGAGCACTTGTCGCGGCGATTTAACGCACAGAAAAATGCGCACGCGGGTTGGCAGCGGCGCGATGCTTTACAAATCGTCGCTCAGGCGGAAACGGCCGCGGCGGATTTGAGCCAGCGTTCCATCTGGCTGTGGTCCACCACGCCGGCCTGCTGCGTTACCACGCGTCCGCCGGAGAGGACCACGAAGTTGGGAATGCTGCTGACGTTGAAGCGCCCCGCCAGCTGCGGATATTTTTCCGTATCCACTTTCAGCACCACCGCTTTGCCCGCCATGTTCGCGGCGGTGCGCGCCACTTCCGGCGCGGCGGCAAGGCACGGCCTGCACCAGCCCGCCCAGAAATCCACGAGGATTGGCACGGGGCTGCTCTTCACTACTTCGTCGAATAGTTGCTCGTCAGCGGCGAGAGGTTCAGCGATGGGCGGCAACGGCGATTTGCAGGAGCCGCAGCGGCCCGTGCTGGCGAGGAATTTCGCTGGAATGCGGTTCTGCGTTCCGCAATGACTGCAGGTGCGAATGACAGGCAAGCGAGTCCTCCGTCGGTCCGTACGAAACTGACCGGCACATAGGATGCCACGGAGCAGCCCAGAGTTCCGCTGGAATCTCGCAGAGCCAGCCAGGCGTGCGGGAGCAGCTGCGGCACGGGGCGCAGCGACCGGGCTTTATAGGTAGCGGGTCAGTTTCCCATAACGCGACTAATCCGAACTTGGACCAATTCCCCTGTCAACTCTGACAATAGCTGCCCTAGCCGCGCTCCTGATAGGTTCGACACTGCTCACGAGCAGTTTTCAATGGAGACGGTGCCATGAAGAAACTTTTGCTCGTACCCCTAGCGTTCGCCGCCGCATTCGCCGCGAGTTGTAACTCACAGAACTCCGCCCCTAGGAGTCGGCCAAACACGCAAGGCAACAGCACGACTTCCGAGGGTAAAAATCGCGTCGAGACACGCATCGGCACGCTCGAATTCACGCACGACTTCGCTAACGGTTATCCGACTGACGCAACCATCGAGAAGCTCTATGATGAGCGAGATTTTCAACGCGCCTGCCAGGCATATCTCTGGTCCCTTCCCGCGGTGTCGTTCGCGGCATGGCAGCGCGGCGTAACAAAGGGGCTCGGTACTAAGAACGGACAGATCGTTGCCATTTTGTCCATGGAAGCCAGACGCGGCATCCTGACCGCCAATGCCACGACCCCGTACTACCTCGCTTTCGCCGATCTCTCTGCCGGGCCCTTCGTCTTCGAGATGCCGACCCAAGGCGTGCAAGGCGGGATCAGCGATGCCTGGCAGAACAATATTCCCGATTCCGAAGCACCCGCTAAGTATCTGCTGTTCGGGCCAGGACAGAAAGTACCGGACAACGTAGCCGGCTACGCGGTACGTCATTCGCCAACGTTCAACATCTTTTTCGGCATCCGATTGACCGACGCCGATCCAGAAAAAGCGAAAGAAGCATTGGCCCACCTGCGGGTCTATCCATTCGCGGAGCGTGACAATCCGCCGAAATTGGAAATCCTCGACTCAGGCACGAAGAATTGGACTGGTCGGCCGCCACGTGGGATGGAATATTGGGAACGGCTCGACGACGTGCTCCAACGCGAGCCAGTTGACGCGCGCGACATCTTCTTCTATGCGATGTTGCGCCCACTCGGCCTGGAGAGAAATAAACCCTTCAAGCCTGACCCACGACAGACGAATATCCTGACTGAAGCCGCGTTAGTTGGTGAGTCGATGGCGAAAGCCAATACAGCGGATCGCCGCTTCAAAGATGTAAAATACCGATCCGACGCGCACTGGGACTTCGCACTGCAACTGGACGCAGACAATCCAAGCGCTTTTTGGAACTTGCTCGACGAACGCGCTTCCTGGTTTTATGAAGCCGTCGGCGCCGGACCTGCGATGGCGCCCAAGCGTCCCGGTCCTTCGTCGGCGTATCTCGGGGCCTACAAGGACGGAGCTGGTCAATGGCTCGATGGCGGCACGATGTACCGGCTGCGCGTCCCGCCCAATCCACCGATTAAGCTATTTTGGTCGGTGACGGTCTACGACGTTGACACACGCGCACTCATTCTGAATCAGCAGAACATCGCTGATCGCTCGTCGCGCATGGACCTACGCAGGAATGAAGACGGCTCGGTGGACATTTATTGCGGGCCTACCGCTCCGGCTGGTTACGAAAAAAACTGGATCCCGACGGTGCCCGGCAAGAACTGGTTCGCGTATTTCCGGTTTTACCAACCGACCGAAGCCTACTTTGATCGGTCGTGGCCGTTGCCGGGCTTCGACCAGGTCCACTGACCTGGACATCCAAAACACGGCTTGAGACGTGATTTACGCATTTATCGGAATTAGTGAAGGTTCGGTTCGATTGGACGGTTACGCGACTCACTAGGGCTTTAAATATTGGCGCGTCGGTCAATCCGGTAGTAGCCCGACTGCCAACTTCTTTCTCGCTCTTCGGTGCAAGAGCAGGTGATGCCTATGAGAAACTCTGCACTTGGATTCGGTATCTTGCTAGCGATATTTGCTTGCGGCTGCGACGCCCAGCGGCAATCTGAGATAAAAACCACATCGGCGGCTCACGAGACTGCAAAAGACCTTTCGCCCGATGAACTCGTCCGGCGAAACATCGAAAGGCGTGCGTTCGAAGCTGTCATCTGGGGTATGCCCGCAGTCAATTATGACGCGATGTACCAAGCAATAGCCCGAGACGCGAAGGGTGGCGAGGGCAGCAACAAAATTGTCTACTGGTCCCGCCTGTTCGATTGGAAGAACCAAACGCTTACTCCAAATCCCGACTCCATTTATTTGATGCCCTTCTACAACACCAAGGATGTCGGACCAGTTGTGCTTGAGATTCCACCGGCAGACGGCGGCTCCATCACCGGCTCCGTTGATGATTGTTGGCAGACGGCAATCGAGGATGTGGGTCCAGCGGGTCTGGACAAAGGCAAAGGAGGCAAATACCTCATCCTGCCGCCCGGCTATAAAGACAAGGTGCCGGACGGCTACATTCCTCTGCAGACGACCACTACGAAGGCTACGCTCTGTTGCGCTCAATTTTGAACAGCAACAGTGAAACCGATGTAGCCAAGGCGGTTGCATACGGCAAGAGAATCAAACTCTATCCGCTCTCGATGGCCGCCCATCCACCCGAGACACAATTCGTCGATGCCATCAATGTCATTTATGACGCGAGCATTCCCTACGACGTGCGCTTTTTCCAGTCCCTCAACCGCATTGTGGAAGTCGAACCTTGGATTCCCCGCGACAAGGCGATGATTGACCAATTGAAGTCCATTGGGATCGAAAGAGGCAAGCCCTTCAATCCCGATTCCAAGATGCAGGAGACACTCAACAACGCCATTCGTGAAGCGCACGCTTGGTTGGTCAACTTCTACGAAACATCCTACTTTCCGGCCCCGTTCTATGAGGGTGGCCACTGGTTCGTCCCGGCCCCACCAGAATTTGCCGCAGCGATGCAAACATCTTTCGCGAACCCTGACTCCTATCCCGTGGACGAGCGTGGCACCGCATACTCAATAGCCTTCTTTAGTGCCAAACATTTCGGAGCTGGTCAGTTCTACCTGATGACGTTCAGAGGTAAGGACGGGCAACCTTTTGTTGGCAGCAACGTGTATCGACTCAACGTCCCAGCGAATGCCCCGGTGACGCAATATTGGTCCGCAACGGCCTACAACCGCGACACTCACACTCTGATTCGCAACATGCCCTGGGCTAGTCGTTCCTCACAGACGCCGGGCTTGCAGAAGAATACTGACGGTTCTGTCGATGTTTACTTTGCGTCGAAGCCACCACCGGGCAAAGAACCGAACTGGGTTCCCACCGACCCTAGCGGCAATTTCGAGGTTATTTTCCGTTTCTACGGACCACAGCAGCCCCTCTTCGACAAGACATGGCACCTGACGGACATCGAGAAGACATCGACGCCCTGAGGGCGACTCTCCGATGATACGAAAATCGCGCAACTGCGGATTAACGCGGGTGGTCTCAATGGGTCGACGTAACACTCAGCTAAAACCCGCCTGGCGTTGAAAACAAATGCCAAAATCGCCTGTTGAAGTTAGACCAGACGGAACGCCGTTCTGGATGGGTTTTGGCCGAGTGGATCCAAACAGATGGTTGTCCCGCGCAAGCATTATCGAATCTACGCACTTGATGGTGTTGCACCGACCGGTTGAGCCCGCGTCTCTTACCGGAGAACTTGGTTTCCGGTGAGGCGTTCGGGCGAGTACAATGCAGAGCAATATGAAGGTCGAAATCGTTCACTGTCCGACGTGACAGAACAACAGCGCCAAGGTCGCGAGTCTCGTGACCCTGATCAAGCAGCGGCTAAATATTGAAGCTGTCTGTACACCTGGCAAGACTGGCCAGTTCGACGTGATAGCGGACGGTGAAAGAATTGTGGAGCGCGGCGGAAACTGGCTCACGCGGAGCCTCGGCGCCGGCTATCCAGACCTTGAGAAAGTGATCGAGCAGCTCGTCGAAAAGAGCCGTGCGCGAACTGGTACGTCCTGACTAACACCCTGACCGCAGAAGTGAAATCGGTCCGATCCCCGGTGTCTGATCGCGCGACGTACCCAAACTATTCGCCTGCGGCCTTAGTTCTGGTCTGCGCATCATGCGCGAAGACGGGCAGTGGGACTGCCGCGAGGATTTCTGTCCCGCGCATGGGTGCGGATTGCACGGACAGCCCGCCGCCAACCAGCCGGAGGCGCTCGCGCATGCTAACGAGCCCTAATCCCCCGCTGCCGCTGCGGAGAGCGGGGTCAAAACCCACGCCGGCGTCCACGATCCGCAAACGAATTCCGTTGTTTGTGCTAATTAACTCAACCTCGGCTTGTTTCGCTCGACTGTGTTTGACCACGTTGCCAAGCGATTCCTGGGCGATTCTGAAAAGGCACAGCGCGACATCCTTGGGGATTTCGGAGGAAATTCCGTGCTCGGCAAAGTTGATTTGGATGGTGAACTTCGAGCTCAACTCTTCACACAGTCCCATCAGAGCGGGGGCCAGACCCACATGTTCGAGCTTGCTGGAGTGGAGCTGATGGGAGAGCGAATGCATGTCGGAAGATATTTCCTGATTCCTCTTCCACAATTCCTGAACTTTAGCGCGCACGTCTATTTCTGACGCCGGCAGCTTCTTCCACAGCTGGCCCAGGCCGATGCCTTGCAGAGCCATGCGCTGGCTGAAGTCGTCGTGGAGTTCTCTGGCGATGCGCGTTCGTTCTTCTTCATGCGCGTTGATCAGGCGGCCGCTCAACTCTTCGAGCGACTCTTGCGTTGTCTTGCGGTCAGTGATGTCCACACACGAGCCGATGTAGCCGCAAATGGTGCCATCGGATTCAAATCGCGGAACGCCGAGATCAACAACCCAGCGATATTCTCCATCGGATCGCTTCAGCCGGTATACCATCTCGAAGTCCAGCCGGGCGTCGAACGCCGCCCAATAGGTTCGGAGGCAAGCGGACAGGTCATCCGGATGCACGCCGGAGATCCAGCCTTCACCCAACTCGTGCTCCATCGATTGACCGGTGAAGTCCAGCCAGCCTTTGTTGAAGAAGGTGAAGAGCTTGTTCGTGTCGGACATCCAGATCAGCACCGGAGCTGTGTCGGCTACCAGACGAAAACGTTTTTCGCTCTCGCGGAACTCTTCGGCTGCCCTGCGGCGCTCCTCTACAACTGCGGCGAGGATCATGAATGGCGCGGCCGCGAAGAATAAGAAGAGCTGTAATGACAACACGCTATTGAGCGGCCCCGATTGGAATAACGGCCCCCCGGCGTGGGTAGCGTCCCAAATCGAGAGAATTGCAATTACAATCACCGAACTGCTGACTCCCGTTGATCCCAAACGTAACGCGGCCCACAACAGAAACGGCACGAAAGAATAGAGCAGGATTCCTGAACTGCCTTTCCAGGAGACGACAAACGTGAAATATCCCGCAAGCACCAAGCCGGCGAGCAGTGCAGCGGCTTCGAGGTAATAAGCGCGTGATTTCGTGGACCAAACTGGTCCTTTGCTTACCCAACCCAAAATAGCCGGCATCAACGTGAGGTACACCAGCGCTTCGGAAAAAAAAGCAATCCTCCAGCTCGTCCAATAGTTGCCGTTGCTCGCCATCGCTCCAGGGAACGCGCCGACAAATGGCGCGAGGATCACCGCGCACAATGAAAATTTAGCCAGTGCATTCACACTGTCCAAGCGCGGTACGCCCCGGAATGCATAACTTAGAGCCAATGCCGCGGTGAGGACTTCGACTGTATCCGACACAACGAACCAGGCTATCGAACGAATCGGGACGCCCGATTGCAGGTTATACAGTTGAAACGCGCCAATGGCTGTCGCCATCAGGAGGGGCCACAGCCGCTTCGGAACCAGCAACAGCATGGACGCCAGAAAAACGTTGCCGAGCCAGAGCGGCCAGTCCGCCTGCGGACGCACGATCAGCATCGCTGCGAGTTTCGCGAGGCAGTAGGACAGGATGGCTACGAAGCAGAGCAGAATTGTCGTGCGGAGCGCGCCACTCGGATTCGCGAGGTCCCAAGCAGAGCGACGATGACTCGTTCCCATCAACTGCCTCCGATGGTGGATGAGGCCGGGTGAGATGGATCGCGAGTCTGATCGAACATGGTTTAGAGGACCACCATTCTAATACACTCGCCTAGTCTTGAAAGGGCATGTCCGCTAATCGAGGTAATCTCAATGGGTCCACGCAACCCTAAGCTAGAACCAGCCTGGGATTGAAAACAAAAGCTAAAATCGCTTGTTAGGGTTAGACCAGTCGGAACGTTGCTCTGGCTGGGTTTTGACCGAGCACGGCCAAACAAATGGTTCTCCCGCGCAAGCATTGTCGACTCAATGCACTGAATAGTGTTGCATCGACCCATTGAGATCACCGCCGTAATTGGACAAATAGGTTCGAGCGTCAGGACTCCTTGATCGCCCTTGCGCGAGGCGCGTGAATCGTGGGCGGCCAGCGGCCACGCGAGCTCAATTCACGATGTCTTACTCGCAAAATACAAGCATCTCAATAGGCGCCTCTCGCTGGTCAAGGTGTGTACACAGGACAGAAATCGCTGGAGTCCCTCGAAGTTGGCAGCACCTTCCGCTGTTACCAGTTCGTCTTTCCTTTTCTCGCGCGCGTCGTGCCATTTCTTCGAGATCCGAGCCGCATTCTCCGTTGTGTCCGTGGCACGTACCTGGGAAAATCTCGCTTTTTCCAAAAGCCGCTCATTCTCCCCAGGTGGACTGTAAAAGTAAAAGCCGATCGAGCTGCGTGTCGCGATTTCCTCGGCGGAAATCATTCCGCCAATCAGGAGGGCGTCGCTGAACAACATCCGGCCCCCTGGCTTGAGTACGCGAAACATCTCGACGAATACATCAAGTCTCCGAGGGACATGGCAAAGTACGTCGTTCGAAAACACCGCGTCAAACGTCTCGTTGTCGAAGGGGAGATTCTTCGAAGCGTCGCATTGTTCGAAACGCGCTCGTGAACCGAGGGCGCTGGTTTGTGCAAGTTCTTTCGCGCTGCGAATCCCGGGTTCATTGGTATCCAGTCCCACGATCTGGCAGCCGAGTGTTTCCGCGAGATGCAAAGCATATCCCCCTGAACCGCAACCGATCTCCAATACAAATGAATCGCGCTTGAGGCCAAGGAGTTGCGGAATCTCTTGGGCTTCTTCATTGGTGACCCAACTGGTCTGGCCGAAATCCTGACCGTATGTCTCGATACGCACCTGTCGGTAGGGGTCGGACGCGTAATTCTTGTAGGCGTTGTTGTAAAGGTCGAACATTCTCCTACCCAACTTCAAGAAGCGCGTTTTTTCCGCTTTGCGAAGCACTCGTCACAGCGTGTTTGTTTCTCAGCGCCGTAGAAATCGCAGCCACATTTCTTGCATTCTTTCAGGAACAGGTGTTTTCCGTGAACGATCACCGATTCTGCGCGCTGCACCTTTGCAAAGGGCTGCGACTTTTTCAGGGTGTGCATAAGCGGGAGTGTACCACTAGTCGTCTCGGTGTAAAATTTGCGGACATCACTGACTTTCGGATAGGAACGTTCGCGTTTACGGCTGTCAAAAAACGAGCGGACCGCGAAAGCCGGTAACGCAACTTAACAGGAGATGTGAGACCGGATGCCGAGAGTGAGGGCAGGGTTGCAGGCCGTACCCAACGCTCGTTGAGTCAGCATGAACCGACGCGAATTACTGGCTGAATACCAATGGCGGGCCGCTCACTCGCTTCACTTTCAGGTCCACGGTCACCTCGACGCGGTTGGCGATTTTGATGAATGGAATTCCACTGTTCATTCCATAATCTTTGCGATCGAAGGCCATCGTGCCTGTGACCGTACCCGAGCCGGTTCCTTTGCCGACAAGCGTAAGGCTTAGCTTCTCGGGTTTGGTAACTCCGCGGATCGTAAAGTCTCCATCCACTTCGAAAGTGTCGGGACCTGTTTGGACGTTCTTAGTGGACTTGAACGTTATGTAAGGATTGTCTTTCACATTGAAAAAATCCTTACTCTTTAGCTTGCCATCCTTCATACCGCTTCCCGTATCGACACTGTCGGCTTGAATCCTGATTTCCAAAACACATAGATTTGCGTCAGTGGAGGTACAAGTAAAACTCGAATCCCATTTCTGAAATGTGCCCTTGATAGCGACCGATGCTTCAACATCGAAGTCAATGGTGCTTTTAACCGGCGTAACCTCGAAAACGGGAACTTGCGCCTGGCTAACCAGAGGAAACGCAAGAAGCGCGAAAACACAAATTAGATGTACTCGCATATTTGATCTCCTTATCTTCCGACTACTTTCCTCCAAGCTATCTTCCCGCCACTAGCGAATGAGCGCCGTTGGGAGCTGTGACGCTTTTGGGAAAGTCCGGTTTGGAATCGTGGGCGACCCGGCCGATCACACCTCCGAACGGCGGATGCGGTGCTGGAAGTATTAGCGAGCCTCCAGTCGGCTTCTTTTCGGCGCCGCTTTGTTGTGCGTAGGCTCCGCCGCAAGTCCAAAATGCACTCACAAGCATAGTGAGCGCAAATGATGCAGCAAGAAAAAAGGCTCGGGTTCGCGTTGTTATCAC
>Ga0210391_10003137_pt1 | contig 14061 bp, 19 predicted proteins | sample IncBWC12OmetaG_FD_160573 | JGI IMG/M metagenome (GOLD analysis project Ga0210391, IMG submission 160573) | Forest soil microbial communities from Barre Woods Harvard Forest LTER site, Petersham, Massachusetts, United States - Inc-BW-C-12-O ... | reverse complement strand
GTGGCCGCGCTCGGCTGCGATGTCCTCGGGGGAGAGCGGCTTTGTGGCCTCGGCGGCGCCGGCAACATCGAACACCACGAAGTTCAATACCGCGGCGAGCGCCGCGTCGTCGAGCTGCAAGAAGTCCGGCATCTTGAAGTCGTAGTGCTTCGAGTCCACATCGATGCCGCCGAACATGCCGTTCAGCACCGTCATCGCGAGTTGCCGCCGTCCCTCCGCGATGGAGGCATAACGGGCGGGATAGGAGGTGAGGGGCGGTGCGAGCGAAGGCGTCCCCAGACCCTTGGAGCCGTGGCACACGGCGCAATTCGCCTGAAAGGTTGCGGCGCCGTCGGGGTAACGAGGCTTAGCCGGATCCGCGGCAAGCTGGGGCGGGATGGAGCCTAAGACGATGGCCGCCGCGGCCGCCGCCGCAAACCCGCCGATCGGTTTCATTTCTCGGCGACACCCAGAATCACGGACACCGAACAATGATAGTTCGAATCGGCATTGGCCATGCACCAGTTCAAGTCGTTGTTGCGCGAAGGACGGTACATCGGCTTCTCGCGCTCGTTGCGGTTGCATTCGCAATTGCCGCAGCTCACTTTGCCGCAGCAGTCGTTATAGGACACGATGTAATCGCGGTCGTCGCCCGGATTGTGGCAGGTGCCGATCCAGGTGATGGGCGAGGGCGCCGTGCCCGGCGGGCAGGAATTAGACGAGCCGCCGCAGCAGGAGCAGAGAAATCCGTCGACGGCGCAGTACTTCCAATAGTCGCAGCTCTTCGGATCGTCCGTCGCGGCCTTCGCCGCTTTGGCCTTCGGATTCGCCGGAGTCGCGGGCGCTTCGCCGGCGCGCGCGGAACGATCGATCGGCAGCAGCGGGATGAGCGCAGCCCCGGTCAGCACCTGGCCCAACGCCGCGAGCAGGCTGCGGCGCGAGGTGCGCTGCGCCAGAGCGCGCGAGGATTTTTCGAACAAACGGTCGATGGAGCGCATCGGTGCCTCTAATTATTCAGGATGAGCCAGGGAGTTTGTCCCATCTGCTTTTCGACGTGGCGCAGTTTCCCCGTCACGGCGTCGAATACCGCGAGATCGGCGCGATCGTCCGCGGCGAAGAGCAGCGGCGCGTCGTCCTGAGACACCTGGATGGCGAGGACGGCCGATAGGTTCTGCGCCGCGAGCGGCCAGCGCGCCACGCGCTGATGGCTGGTAAGGTCGAAAACCCAGATCTCGGTACCTCCGTCCTTGTGCGAGCCTTCGCCGCCCTGGTGCATGGGGACATACAGCCGGTTCAGATGCCGCTGGATGGCGCCGACCTGGTAGCCGCCCGGCCGCCAGTGTCCCGCCTTATCCGCCGCGGCGAGCAGCGACCACGGTTTGTGAATGGCGGGCTGAGCGCCCGAGAAGTCCACCTCGTGCACCTCTCCGAGGAAGGAGATGAAGGCGTAGCCGTTGGTCTCGGGCACGCCCTGCGCAAAGATCGGATCCTTGTCGGCGTCGAAGAACACGTCGGAAAACGCGCGCGAAGCCTCGTGTCCCTGCGCGTCCAAGGTGACGGTCAAGAGGGTGCCGTTCTCGCAGATCGACGACACCCGATTCGGGCCCGACGGAATCACGAGCACGCAGCCTGCGGTGTCGATCTCGTCGATCACGGCGTACTTCGCCGGATCCAATACGCCGAAGGACGCCGCCGGCGTGACATAGGACACGTACAGGAAGCGGCTGTCGGCGCTGAACCCCAGAGTGAAAATCGTCGGCAGCGTCATCGCGCGCTTCGACGGCAGAACGATCTCGTGCGTCGCCTTCAAGGTTGTATTGTCGGTGAACTCGACCACGTCGGTGCGAGTGCCGCGGCTGCCGCGCGAGAAGTACGTGGTCGCGGCCACGGAGGTCTTGCCGTCGGGAGACAGGTTGAATGCCGGAGTAAAGCCGATGTCGATCTGGCCGAGGCGGCGGTAGGTATCGCCGTCGAAGAGGTGCACGCGCGCGTCGATCTCGTTGAAGAAGGCCTCATCGAGCACGTAGATCCGGTGCTGAGTGTCGGACGGCATGCTCGTCACGGTGAGATGCTCGGCGGGCAGCGGCGCGGCCGCGAACAAGCGTGCGCACGATGCGAGCGACAGCAGCGCAGCTCGGATGACTATTGTTCTCATCGAAATCCCCACTCATCGGCCGCCACAAATAGCCGCGATCCCTGTTCGGCCGCTTCCGATGGATTTGAGCCTGGATTGGCGTTGCCGCAAGTTTGGCATATTGCCACGTTGTCCGATAGTGCGGCCGCCGGCGCCTGTTCCGTGTGGCATCCGGAACATTCGCGAACCGGCCCATGTTTTTTGCTTCGTTCCTGCGCGAACTGCAAATGGCAGCCGCGGCAGAACTCATGAAAGGTCGCTTCCGATGCCTGATGCAAATCGGGCCGGTTACTGCGATGGCAGTCGTAGCAGTTGCCGGCACCGGTCTTATCGATGAAATTGTGGTGGCACGCCACGCAATCGACGCTTCGATGGTGCTCGTGCGGAAAGAATGCATGCAGCGGGGACGGCGTCAATGCAGGCTGCAGCAGGCGCATTCCGCCGATGGGCGTGGGCAGCAGCGCAAGCGCCGCGACGGTCAGGCAACTCGCGACCAGGGTCCACGGCAGCCGAGCCCGGATATGCGCGGAGAGCGGCCGCCACGCCGTGCACAACAGCGCGAGCGCGAGCAGCACGCTCGAAGTCATGCTCTTGATCGGCCGATCGATGAGCTGTCCGCTGCCGACGATGTGGGCGCCCAGGAGGCCCAGCAGCAACGCGGCCAACACGGCGTGTGCGACGACGCCGGGAGACGAGGCACCAGCCGTTGCGCCGCGCCGCAGCTTCGATCGCGCGGACAGGCCCGTGGCCACGAGCACCGCCAGTGCGATGAGCGCGGCAATGCCGCAGAGCATGTACAGCGGCGTGGACGGCAGAAGATAGTGGCCCGTCAACGGCTGTGCCGCGAGCAGGATCGCGGCATGCAGGAGCGCGAGAATGAGCGCGATCCAGCCGATGCGGCGGTGCTGCGACACGGTGAACAGACGCCGGTGCGGAATGCCTTCGCCGCGCAGGGGATAGAGGTACAGGGCGACGGCGAAGACCAGCGAGCCGTATCCCACGCCGGCCGCAAGGTCCCAAATGAACCCGGCGGATGCGGGCAGCGGAGACAACAGCAGCGCAGCGGCAAAGGCGCAGGCGATGCCCGTTCGACGCAGATACGAAGGCGGTAGATTGCGGTTCATAGCCGTCAATACGCTATCATGGAGCTCATGGCTCTCGATCCGGCAATCGGTACATTGATGCTCGCATCCGTCGCTCTCTTGTTCTCGAGCGCCGCCGCGCACAAGCTGCGCAACCTCGAACGCTTCGATGAAATCTTTTCGGCCTACGGGCTGATGCCGGCCGCTCTGGTGGCGGTGAATTCCCGCCCGCGAATATCGTTGCTCGTGCCGGTACTGGAGATCATGGTTGCAGCCGGTCTCGCCGTCAATGCGTACCGGCCGTATGCGGCCGCCCTTGGTATCGCACTGCTGTTGGCCTACGCCGCGGCCATTGGCGTGAATCTCGCGCGCGGACATCGCGATCTCGCCTGCGGTTGCGGCGGCCCCGATGAGCGGCGCCCCATCGCCGCTTGGATGGTCTGGCGCAATCTCATTGTCGCCCTTGCCGCGGCGTCGGCGTTCGTGCCGTGGGCGGATCGGGTCTTGGGGCAGTGGGACGCAATCACCATCGCGTTCGGTCTCATGACCGTCGCGCTCATTTATTTGTGCACCGATCAGCTGCTGGGCACCGCACGGCGCAGCGCAGAGCTCCGGGGTTCGCGGTGACGCCGCTCGCGATTTCGGTGATCGTGCTGTGGGTGGTGGTGCTGGCGCTGCTGGCCGTGGTGTTCGCGCTGACGCGGCAACTGGGAGTGCTGCACGAGCGTATCGCCCCGGTGGGCGCGCTGATGCTGAATCGCGGATTGACCGTGGGCGAGCGGGCGCCGTCGATGGATGTCGTGGACCTGGGCGGCACCGCCATTCGGCTGGGAGACGCCCGCGCCGACGGCAAGAGCACGCTGCTGCTGTTCGTTTCGCCCACCTGTCCCGTGTGCAAAACGCTGTTGCCCATCGTCAAATCCAGCGGCAAGCAGGAACGAGATTGGCTGGACATCATTCTCGCCAGCGACGGCAACCCCGATGAACATCGCGAATTCGTGCGCGCCAACGGCCTCGGCGGCGTTCCGTATATCATTTCCGCGCCGCTCGGCATGACCTATCAGGTGAGCCGGTTGCCGTTCGCGGCGCTGCTCGATGAGGCGGGCATCCTGCGCGCGCGGGGATTGGTCAATTCACGCGAACATCTCGAAAGCCTGTTCGAAGCCAAACGTCTCGGCGTGTCTTCGCTGCAAGAATATTTTGCGGCCTTGAAGTAAGGCCGCGGCGACTTCCATCATCTGCAACTGAGTTAACCATGAGCCGAACGCCTCCGCTGACCGACCGCGAACTCGGAATGGATCGAAGCATTCCACGGCGCGATTTCCTGCAGGGTGCGCTGGTGGGCGCCGCGGCCGCGATGACGGCTCCTTGGGGCTGGGCCTTTGCGCAGGACTTAGGGTTGGGCACGGCGGCCCAGGACAGGCCGGGCTACTATCCGCCGCTGCTCAATGGGATGCGCGGCAGCCATCCCGGCTCCTTCGAGGCGGCGCACGCGCTGCGCGACGGGGCGGTTCCGGAGCGCGGTGCCGACACCGGAGAGAGCTACGATCTCATCGTGGTCGGCGGGGGAATCAGCGGACTGGCCGCCGCTCACTTCTATCGTTCGCGGACGAACCATGCGGCGCGCATTCTCATCCTCGACAACCACGACGACTTCGGCGGCCATGCCAAGCGAAACGAATTCTCTCTGGCCGGACGCATGGAGCTCTTGAATGGCGGCACCCTGTCCATCGAGAGCCCGCGTCCCTACAGCGCGGTGGCGGCGAAACTGATCAAGGATTTAGGCATAGACGTCGTCGCACTGCGCCGCAAGATCGAACATCGGAAGTTCTACGATGGGCAGGGGCTCACATCCGGCGTGTTCTTCGACCGCGAGACCTTCGGCACCGACAAGTTGGTCGCCGGATGGAGCAAGCCGCACCTGGCGAAGGCGCTGGCGGCAAGCCCGCTTCCCGAGCGCGCCCGCGGCGACATCCTGCGGATCGAAGGAGGCGCGATCGATTTCCTTCCGGGAAAGAGCTCCGACGAGAAAAAGCTGTATCTGTCGAAAATCAGCTATCAGGCTTTCCTGCGCGACGTGGTGCATGCGGACGAGGCCTGCATCGCGTTCTATCAGGCAAGAACGCAGGGCTGGTGGGGCGTCGGAATCGACGCCATTTCCGCGCTCGACTGCTGGGGCATCGACCTGCCCGGCTTCACGGGGATGAATCTCAAGCCCGGATCGATCTCCCGCATGGGCTACACCCCCGCGGGATTCGCCGATACCGGCGGCTCGGAAACGCTGCATTTTCCGGACGGCAACGCCACCGTGGCGCGGCTCTTGGTCCGCGATCTCATCCCGAAGGCGGTGCCGGGCTCGAGCGCCGAGGATGTGGTCACGGCGAGGGTGGACTACAGCCGGCTGGACCGCCCCGATAATCCCGTGCGCCTGCGCCTGAGCAGCACGGTGATCCGCGCGGTTCACGCAGGCGATCCCAAAACGGCGCGGCAGGTGGCCGTGAGCTACGTTCGAGACGGCAAGACGTTGACGGTGCGCGCGAACGGCTGTGTGCTCGCGAGCTGGAACATGATGATTCCCTATCTATGTCCGGAATTGCCGCCGGCGCAAAAAGCGGCTCTGCACGACCTCGTGAAGACCCCGTTGGTGTACACCAACGTCGCGCTGCGCAATTGGCAATCGTTCCACAAGCTCGGTATTCACAGCGTCTACGCTCCGGGCAGCTACCACAATTATTTGACGCTGAATGAAAACGTGAACATCGGAAGCTACGTCAGTCCGGCCAAGCCCGAAGATCCCATCCTGGTCCATATGACGCGGACTCCTTGCAAGCCGGGACTTTCGGAGCACGATCAAAACAGGGCGGGCCGCGCGGAATTGCTCGCGACGTCGTTCGAGACCTTTGAACGCAATATCCGCGAGCAATTGGCGCGCACGCTGTCGGCGGGAGGCTTCGATCCGGCCGCGGACATCCAGGCCATCACGGTGAATCGTTGGCCGCATGGCTATGCGCCGGAATTCAATCCTCTGTTCGAACCGGAATTGCCGCCTGAACAGCAGCCGAACGTCGTCGGCCGTGCGCGCTTCGGCCGCATCGTCATTGCCAATTCGGATGCAGGACGCGCCGCCTACACCGATTCTGCGATAGATCAGGCGGATCGCGCGGTGCAGGAATTGTTGTCGGCCTGACGGGAAGGCGGCCAGGGGGCCAGCAGCATCGTCTGACCCCCCCGTCGCAGTCCGAATCCTTAAAGAGCGTGCAGGGCTTATAAAGGTTTCGGCGGAACCTTTAAGCGCGGTTGGGGCCGAGACAGGGTCGTTTAGAGGTCCGAAAACGGCGAGTATTCGTCCCGGTTCTTGGCTATTCTGTGGCTATGCAACTCGACTCGGACGCTTGTTTTCGTGCAGTTCGCGCCCGCGACCGGCGTTTCGACGGGCGATTTTTCGTCGCCATCCGCACCACGCACATTTATTGCCGCCCCATCTGCCCGGCGCGGCCCGCGAAACGCGGCAACATGCGGTTTTATTCCAGCGCGGCCGCTGCCGAGGGCGCGGGTTTTCGGCCCTGCCTGCGCTGCCGCCCGGAGCGCGCGCCGGGCTTGGCTTCGGTCGATGCGCTGAGCCGATTGGTGGGCGCCGCCATGGCGGGTATCGAAGAGCATGCGCTGTCGAGCGCGCGGGTCGGGGAGCTGGCGGCATCCTTAGGGATCAGCGATCGGCACCTGCGGCGCGTCACCGAGTCCGAACTCGGGGTATCGCCGATCGAGCTCGCGCAGACGCAGCGCCTGCTGCTTGCGAAACGGCTGCTCGCAGAGACTTCCTTGAACCTGACGGAGATCGCGTTCGCCAGCGGCTTCGGCAGCGTGCGGCGTTTCAACGCGCTGTTCAAATCGCGTTACGGTTTGAGTCCGCGCGCGCTGCGCGGCGGCGCCCATGCAGCGGAGGGGCTTCACTGCCAATTGGAATTCCGGCCGCCGTTCGCGTGGAGTCATCTGCTCGATTATCTGCGCCTGCGCGCCATCCCCGGCGTCGAGATGGCGGACGCGACGCATTATCGACGCACGGTGGCCATCGACCAGCATCAGGGTTGGATCGCCGTGTCGCAGGGTAGGAAGGACAACGCCCTAGACATCGAGCTTTCACCCTCGTTGGCGCCGGTGATCGGCGCGGTGATCGCCCGCGTGAAACGGCTGTTCGATTTGGGGGCCGTGCCCGACGCGGTGAGCGCTCTGCTGCTGCAAGATCCTCTGCTGTCGCGAACCGTGCGCCGGATTCCGGGCCTGCGGGTGGCGGGGGCGTTCGACGGCTTCGAACTTGCGGTGCGCGCCGTGCTGGGACAACAGGTATCCGTGAAAGGTGCAACCACCCTGGCCGGACGCTGGGCACAAGCCTTCGGTACCCCGATCGCGACGCCTTACCCCGAGCTCAATCGCGTGAGCCCGGGCGCCCAGCGCATGGCCTCCGTGACGGCCGAGGAGATATCCGCTCTCGGCATCGTCGGCGCGCGCGCCCGCTGCTTGAGTTCGCTGGCTGCCGCCGTCGCCGGAAAAAAAATCGCCTTGACCTTTGCGGCGAATGTCGAAGAGCAGATCGAGGCGCTGCAGCGCCTGCCCGGCATCGGTCCTTGGACGGCGCAGTACATCGCCATGCGCGCCCTGCATTGGCCGGATGCGTTCCCCAGCGGCGATCTCATGCTGCTGCGGGCGGCCGATGCCAGTCAAAGACAACTCGAGAAGCTCGCCGAAGGCTGGCGCCCGTGGCGGGCGTACGCCACTCATTATCTTTGGAACTCTCTGCCGGTAAATCCGCCCATCTAACCACTTCATCCGAGTGGTAAATTCCTTCACCCTCAACGACTTATATGAGGGCGCGAAATACCCAAAATTTTCTGCACGGAAGAACCAGAGCTTCCGTCTACTGAAATCCTACTGATTTTCCAGCGTTGAGATAATCACTGCCTTACGACACCACCTTTAGCTTCGCACGATTCTTTTCGACCTGACGTGCATTGAAGATTTCAGCAGCTTGCTCAGTACTGCCATTACCTTCCAGGTGGGCATACCGCATCGTCGATTGAATATTCTTATGGCCGAGAAGTTCTTTTAGCTGGAATAGAGTCATTCCTTCCTTGAGAAGTCTTGAAGCGAACGTATGGCGCATCTGGTGGACGGTGATAGGAATGCCAGCCTTGTTCAAGTAGTCGTTGAGATAATGAGTGCTGTCTCGGCGGTGGGTCGTCATATCTCCGTTCGTGAATACCCACTTCTCGTGGTTCTTCTTCTCAGCTCGACGCTGCATCACAGCATGAAGGCGGTTTGTCATCCTGAGATAAGAAGGGACACCATTTTTCTTTCTATAGACCTCAATCATTCCCTTCTTGAAGTCGATTTTGCTCCACTCTAAACGACACACTTCATTACAACGCATTCCAGTGTCGAGCAGAGTGACAAACATGTCGTTAATTTCGTTTCGGAATTTCTCAACAGCATTGCCCTTAAACTTCCGAATGTGCTCAATGTGGTTGAAAAGTTTCTCCTCGTCAGCATCAGTCAATACTTCCGTCTTGATAGGTGGCTTAGGAAGGGTAGGCAGCCTGAGCTTGGGGATGTTGTAGATTTCTGTATTACCGTCGTTCCAAGCACCCGAGAGATATAGAAGCTGCACTCGAACAGTCTGAGGCTTTGTACCCTCACGAATCCTCTTCTGCACATGCTTCAATATAAGCTTCTGATCGAACTCGCTGGCCTTCATATCCAGGTCCATATCTTCTTTGATCATGTTGAAGAAGTAGCGAGCTGTGCGAAGGGTGTTCTCGGCCAGTGGAAGCTTTAGGTAATCGTCAATCAATTGCTGAACAGTGATCTCCTCTAGATCACCGAGATATCGTTCACCGTGAATTTTAGATCGCCATTCAGCTTCCATAACCTGAGCGGCTTTACGGTTTGTTGTCTTCGATGACTTCACGTAGTTCTTGCCATTAAGGCAAAACTGAATTCTCCAAATCCCTGATGTTTGTTTGTAAATGGGCATAAAACTCCTTAAATAATAGTGTTTTCGTACGCTATTACTTTCCTTTCTCTACCGATAGGAGTCCACAGTTGCCCTATTGTTCTCCATAAATAAGTGGATGAACCCACAAGAATTACGAACCCTTATCCAACAAACGTTAGAACCACACGATCTCTATTCACCTGAAGCAGAGGAATTGCTAATGGCTACGTGTGCGAATGAAAGTCATCTAGGGCAGTACAGAATGCAGATAGATGGTCCTGCTCGTGGTATTTTTCAGGAAGAGCAAGAGGACTTAGCTGACCTCTACACAAATTTCTTGAAGTACCATCCACAGTATTTGAATGCTGTCGGTCAGCACACAGCAGAAGATTTAGTCGAAAATGATTCGCTGGCAATTCTTGTTTGTAGGCTTCACTACTATCGCTTTCCGGATAAGCTTCCAGAAGCGAATGACATTGAGGGGATTTGGTCTCTGTACAAGCTGCGCTACAACACACCCGAAGGTGCGGCCACTCATGATGGGTTTATGGCTTGCTATCAGAGATATGTGCTAGGAACAGTCCATTAAATTCGTCAGGTTTGATAAATCCAAAATTTTCCAACAGCCAAATATTTCCTAAAGCCATCAAAGCAAGCTCCATTCCGAGAGGCTTTTTGTTCTTCCCAATGAATTCTAGCTGTGCGAACAAGTCTCGAACCAATGTAGCGGTCTCCGATTCGATCACGCTCTGACGCCACATCAAGTCATAGTTAGTTTGGATTTCTTGCAGGATAGAATCGAGAGGAAGGTCATCGGTCAGCGTGAGACCAATTCCGTTTGGCTTATCGTTCTTCCAAAAGGCGGATATTTGAATTAGCTTCTTCATTTGAAGAAGCATCAGATGGTTTAGCGGTGGAAGACAAATAGTTGAGGGAGGTCGTTAATCTCCTTGGAGCCCTTAGGTATGTGAGACCGGCTCTCCTGCTGTGGACCTTTCTATGAGCAGTGTGATTTGGTGTTGGTTCTCATGGTTTGTGGAAAGCCGCATTTCAGTCCATTCCACAACAACATTATCCCAATCATTAACCCCTCTTTTCATCACATTTCAGTCGGAACTATCCTATGTACTCAACTATTCTTATTCTTTCCATACCATGTCATCAATACAGAAAACATCTTGTTTCGCTATCCACAAGTCGCGCTCACGTTGCATCTTAATTTGCTTTGCCCGTAGTTTTTCAATCACCCAACGCTGTTCATCGGCTCTATCGATGAATGGATCATCCTGAAACATTACTTTCGTCTCTGCCATGGCTTCTTATTGTGCTTCTGATAGTAAGGTTCAGGCTTCTTAGTTGCTTTTGGTGAGAATGCAGATCTATCGATAGATTTCGCTATAGACTCCTTCATTGCTTTTGACACTTTCTCCGCGGTCTTCTTTGCTGTTGCGTAGTCGTCAAACATTACCCACAACTCAGGTACTCGCTTCTTAAGACGCTCCTCTTCGGGAAGCATTTCCCATAGCCTATGTTTATGCTTAAAGAGAAGACGATCTATTCTGTGGGCACGAGTCAATTCTCGATCAGTTGCATGCGCTCCAAGATCGGTAGGTGTTAGTTTCGGTTCAGGATGTTCAAAACCATCAAAGTTGAACTCACCAAAATAACTATAACCAAACATCAGATCGTTTCCGTATAGACGATAACGAATCTGTTCTTGAATTTCCGCTAACTCACCTTGTAATGAGAAGATATAAGTATTATGGAATTGCTTTTCTTCCTGTTCATCTGTGAACGGATCGTCCCGAAACATTACTTCATCTCTCCCTTCAATATCGTAAGGTATCCACGATTACGATTGCGCTGATAGCCTTTCTCATAGTAGTAGGCATTCTCCGGCGTCTGTTCGTGCCTATCTAACCATCCATCAACCACACCTTCACCTGGCTTAGGTTCGTTTTCTGGAATGTATTCGTGGAAACCGTTTGTGTACTTTTTGTTTTTCATTTCACTTCTTCCTTTGCTAACACGATCCAATCGCAATCGTGATCTCCATCTTCTAAGTATCCATATCCATCTAATGGTTCGTGGAGCACTTCGACGTCTATTGCTTCAACTCGACGTGGTCTTGGATTACTATCGTGTACCGTCCAGACCAAATAGTCTTGTGGAACTGTTTTCAATATTTCAATTAATTCTGCTACGTTCATTTACTTACCCTCCCTGGCATTCAATACTTCAATATCGACACACGCATCTCTCACACCGTGGAAATCCTCACGTTGAAGTTTTGCCTTCAGATCGTTGATTAGAATTTCGCGTTGTTCTTCGTAAGAAAGCATTCCCGCATCGATTCGGAATTCATCTGCGAAGCGAAGATGAGCATCCATTCGTTCTTCTTCAGAGGAAGCGTATCCACACGTGCATTCAAAGTAGCCGTTGCCGTTAGGAGTTATCGCTTTACCTCGTGGGTCTCTTTGAAACCAATAGCCATGTTTCATTACTGCTTCCTCCCAACCACTGTCATCGCTCGGTTGTAGCAGACATCTACATCGAGCCACTCTTCATTTTCAAAGCACCATTTCAGTTCGTTGTAGATCGCATCTCTTGTCTGTTGTCCACCGCTTATTCCGAAGTTGTTAAGAGCCGCTACTAAATCCTGTACGCGTGGGGATAGGTCCTCTACTTTGTAGTTAATACCATCCACATTAATAAAAATGATTTGCGTAGGGCCAACGTTTGTTACAGTCCATCCAGTTCCAAGATTATTCACTGTCTTTCTCCCTCAGCAATCACTCTTGCAATGGCGGTCTTTGAGCACTGGAATAATCTTGCTAACTGACTCCTGCTGATCGCACCTGTAGCAAATAGGATTCGTACCCTTGCTCTGTCTAATTGATTTAGTATTACTTTCTGTTTCATCGTTCTTCCCTCACTCTCAAATTCTCAATTGTTATTTTTGGTGCCATATATTTCGCTAAGGCACATACTTCCCAAAACTTTGCATCACCTTTCAGTCTATTTGCGCGACTGGAAATGACCGAAACGTTGTCAGGTGTGTATCCCTTGCTGTTGTCCTTCCTGTCTAAAGAAATCGAATTGTCCTGATAGCGAACACTTCCACGTTCCAAAGGCATCCCCAAAACGGGGCAGACAGAAGGAATCGTTAGTTCATCAGGATTCAACTTCCACTCATGACCACGCTTCTTTGCGTAGTACTTAAGGCTATCCAACCAACTGAGTAGCCGTCCACGTTCAGTTGAGTAGTATCGTTGTCGTGTTGCTTTACCTCCACCCTTCCAAAGAGCACTCATAGTTAAATCCACTCACCTGTCTGAATGCGTCTATTTAACTTACAGAGATATGAGGCAACGTTAATGATTGCTTGCTTCTGTTTAGCTGTTCGCTTCTTTGGTGGTGTCTTTTGGCGAAGTGCATAAAGTTCACACTCAATGTCATCACGCTTCTGCATTAACTCCTCCACACTCTTACGGGGGCGGCCAACTTGTTTGTTCTTATTCTTCATTTGTGATCCTCCTTCCCTTATATATGGCAACCTTGACAAAAATGACCAAAAACCTATTCCAGCCATAAATAACTCAAGTAAGACACAGAATTACTGGAGGTTGAAATGAGCGAAATTATGGAAAGGTTGCAGAAACGCGCACAGGAAAAGACGGAAAGAACGGCACCAAAAGATGCATTCAAAGCAGTCCACCCAAAACAACGACAAGCAAGGAATATAAAAATCAAGCAAGTCGTCGAGCAAGCCAAGGTAGACGATGTTCTTGGATGGCTTGAGAACGATCCGGAGGGTTATATCGGGGTAGGTCTTGTTATTGGAAAGATTGCTAACTGGAAGATGGAAGGTCAGCAGCTTAGTAAGGACCACGAACAAATACTAAAGCTGATTAAGGTCCTCTACGATACGGCCAAAGTGGTGTTGCATGAATAGTTGTGTACATGGGATGCTGAAGTCAAAGATTGTAAATGCTAATAACAAGGTGAAGGCACTATCACCAACAGGAAGAGGTGAATGAATACGAACTTATACAAGGTGATTGTCTCGAGGTAATGAAGGAATTCCCTTCACAGAGTATCGACTTTATTTTCTGTGACCTCCCATACGGCACAACTCAAAATCATTGGGATGTCATTATTCCGTTTGACCAGCTATGGAATCAGTACAACCGTTTAATTAAGCCTGACGGAGCAATCGTGCTCACGGGCTCACAGCCATTCACAAGCCTCATTGTTGCCTCCAATATCAAGAAGTTTAAGACAGAATGGATTTGGGAGAAGGCAATAGCGAGTGGATCACTCAATGCCAAACGATTACCGATGAAGAAGCATGAAAGTGTTTTGGTATTCGCTGGTCCTTCAGGTAAGACGAGATATTTTCCTATTATGGGAGAAGGGAAGCCATACACCACCACAGCGACTACCTTTAAGACGAGCAACTACGGCATTCAGGTTCGTCCTCCATTAGTCAATGATGGCACACGCTATCCAACGAGCATTATAGAGATTGCTAATCCTCGAATCGCAGGTGGGCATCCAACACAAAAACCAGTCGCTCTTGCTGAATACTTCATAAAGACGTATTCAAAAGAAGGTGAGATTGTGATGGATAACTGTATGGGAAGCGGAAGTACAGGGATTGCTGCGATTAAGAACAATCGCCACTTTGTTGGTATCGAAAGAGATACAGAAATCTTTCAAAAGGCTAAAGAGAATATTGAACCGGAGCTGATTGAAGCAGTTGTCTTCTAAAGAATAATATTAGATGGTCTACATTCCACTGGTTAAGGCTCCTACTTTTTCACAGTGGTAGTTGAAAGTAAGTCCAATGTCTCTGTCATAGCGTTGGACTTTCT